>ERZ857969.292-NODE-292-length-86039-cov-10.779668_pt1 | contig 86039 bp, 78 predicted proteins | sample MGYA00519864_ERZ857969 | MGnify/ENA primary metagenome ERZ857969 (study PRJEB31778, sample SAMEA3449382) | human gut metagenome | biome: human gut; feature: human-associated habitat; material: faeces | place: United Kingdom | collected 2010/2012 ...
TTTATTGCTTATTATCCGCACCCAAAAAGTTGCATTTATAAGTTGAACTCAAGAGAAATTACGGAAACTTCGGTTAAGATCATCTTCCCGCGTTATCATCAGTTGGATGTAGTAGAAAAGTTAGTGTCTGACACTTATTATTCAAATATATCTCAAAGACGTAATGGTGAAGAAGAGGTAAGGTATGATATGGCAGCTGATAAAAAGACAACATACTTTTCTTTGAGAAAACCGCACGGAAATAATTATCTTATCCAGCACTCGGCTGGTTCGGGAAAATCGAATTCTATTGCATGGCTTACTTATCGCCTTGCAGGACTCCAAAGTGTAGAGATGAAGAATATGTTCAACAGTGTGTTTGTCATCACCGACAGGCGTGTTCTGAACAAGCAACTTCAAAGTACAATTCTTGGATTCGACCATATAGACGGGCAGATAGAAACTATTACCGATTCTGATAACTCGGAGAAACTGGCAAGAATCATAAACGATGATAATACAAGAATTGTTATCACTACCCTGCACCGTTTTCCGGTTATCTACAAGGAACTGACGAGCCGAAGCGGGAAAAGATATGCTATCATCGTGGATGAAGCCCATTCGTCACAGTCGGGCAAGAGTGCGGAAAAACTGAAAGCTGCTTTAGCTGACACAGATGAAGCGTTACGTGAATATGCAGAAATGGAAGAAATAGAGGCAGAGGAACTGGAAAAAAAGAAAGATGCCTTGCTTGAAGATTTGCTGACGCAGGGGCAGCACAACAATCTATACTTCTATGCATTTACAGCAACCCCAAAGCCCAAAACTCTACAGACTTTCGGAGAGTTGGCTGAGGAAGGGGAAAATCCGGAAGACAACAAGTATGTGGCATACCATAATTATTCCATGTTACAGGCTATAGAGGAAGGATTCATTAAGGACGTACTGAAATATTATACCACGTATGATACTACTTACGAGATAGCTAAGCGTATAGAGTCTGATCCTTCGTATGAGGAGACTCCTGCCACGCGTGCCATAAAGGCTTTCCATGATAATCATCAGCATGTGATAGCTCAGAAAACGGCTATCATTGTGGAGAAATTCAGAGAGGTGACACTGAATGCCATGCTTGGAAAGGCAAAAGCTATGGTGGTATGTTCTTCGCGTGCTCATGCGGTACGTTATTTTCTGGAAATTAAGAGGTATTGTCAGGAAAACAATATTACTGATGTAAATCCTATGGTTGCTTTCTCCGGTACGGTATCGTATGAGGGTGTTGAATATACCGAAACAAAGTTGAACTCCACTGACGGAAGAAACATCTCGGAAGCCAAATTGCCTTTGTATTTTGCTTCGGATTTGTATAATATGCTGGTTGTTGCGGACAAGTATCAGACCGGTTTCGATGAGCCTTTATTGCATACAATGTTTGTTGACAAGAAGCTGAAGGACGTAAAGGCTGTGCAAACGCTTTCACGTCTAAACAGATGGCATAAGGACAAGAAGGATACATATGTGCTCGACTTCTGCAACAAGCCGGAGGATATTAAGAAATCGTTCGAACCGTTCTATAAAGGTACAGAGTTGATAAAGCCTGTTGACGTGAACTATGTATATACTTTCAGAAAGGACATACAGATGTTCCAGCTATGGACAGAGGGGGACGAACAGAAATTCTATGATTTGTTGGAAAATATTACTAAACAGAAAGATCGCCTTGGGGCTCTGTCGAATGCGTTCAAGAATACTATTGATAGATATGGAGCATTGGACGAAGAGAAGCAGTTCGAGGTAAGGTCGAAAATCAAGAACTTTGTCCGTTTCTACTCTTATATGGCACAGATAGCAAGAACATACGATAAGGAACTGTACAAAGCATACGTATATGCCGACTACTTGTACAGACTGCTGCCTAAGAACGCCAAGGAAAGAATAGATTTGGACAAACAGATTATGCTGGTAAACTCCAAAATATCTGCAGGAGAAACCGTTTCCATTCGTTTGGGTGACAACAATAAACCGATAAAAGGTGAAAATCCAAAAGCAGGAAAGCCAAAGAACGACAATGAAGATTTGCTGAGCCGTATCATTGATAAAGTAAACATCATGTATCAGGGACAGTTCTCTGAGGCAGACCGTGTTATAGTGGAATCTATTTACGATAAGATGGTCACGACAGCCAAAAAGAAGCTGACAAAACAGGCGAACAATACGGACGAGAAGCAGTTTGAGGAAAGTATCTTTCCCCAGATATTCGATGAGGTGGCAAGAGGCTGCTATGTAGAGCAGATGGACTCTTTCGCCAAACTGTTTGAAAACAGTGATTTCTACCGTAATGTTATGACACAGATGGCTAAGGTGATGTATGAGAACTACAAGAAAAAGGAAGATGAAATACCGTTTATTCCAGAACTGTTCAAACAGAAATTACTGTCAGATGTAGAAAGTGAGTTTGCCGACTTAAAGCAGTTCCTTCCTGATTTCAATTCAGTAGCATCGTGCTTTATTGATGTATTGAAAGTTCAAACTACATCTTCTATCGATGGAGCAAACGAGCTGTTACTTGATTCTTTTAACAGACTTTACTGTCTGGAAGGAATGAAACTGGTAGACAAAAGAAGGCATTTCAATACCATTGTGACAAAATATGAAGTGTTCCTGAAAAAAGTATATTATTTGTTGAACGGCAAGGAAATGGTAAATGACAAGGATGAGAACAGTATGCCTACATTTATAAATTGTATATTCTCACTCAGCTGTCTGAGAGGTCTGAAAAACAATACAGATGAAAGGTATCATAAATTCTATGATTATCTGGAATTAGTAAAGCAATGGAGAAACAGCGAGTCGCATAATGCTCCGGATGCTTCAATGAAAGAACTTAATTCTGCAATCCACATTGTTTCTACTATGTATCTTTGGGTTATTGCACAGAATATGAAAAGTCTGAATTTTACTATAGGCAAATAATAGTTTGTGGATTATTCAACAAAGAGGAGGTAGTGTTTCATTCTGTGTGTTTAGAGTAAGCTCACCTTAATGCGTTCCTTCTCAGACTCAACCAAAGCAATGATTTTCTGTGATAGTTGCTTTCAATGGTTGTACGAAGAATATCGTTCCCGTCACTGTTGGCAAATTAGGCAGTGACGGGAATTTTCTTTTATGCCTTCATCTCAACAGAGCGCTGCCTATAAAAGACAATCGTATAAACACTTTATAGTGATAGTAAATATTTATTATGAAAACTAATACTAGGCATTTCCTTGATAAACAATGACAAAGTACATTTTCCCTTATTGTAAGATAGAGAAAATGTTGTATTTTATTTGCATAAATATTAAAAATACCTATTTGTCGGTATTGACATATACCGTATATACTGAATATTTTTGCAAAAAAATTAGCAAATGAGAGATATTAAAACCATTTTACAAGTACTCTTTGTATTATTATTCATAGGTACAGATGAGGTTGGGGCACAGAACAAGTCAGAACAGACTCCTGGCTGGCTGCTACAAGGTATTATTACGGATGTTCATGGGGAACCTTTAGTGGGGGCGACTGTGCGAGAATTACGTACTTCCAAAGGTACGGTTTCCGATCTTGACGGAAAGTTTTCCATGCAGGTTCATAAAGGGCAGACATTGCTTTTCGATTATGTCGGGATGAAGCAGAAAAGCATATTGGTTGGGGAGGACCGATTTATAAAAGTAGAATTGGAATCTTCCGATAACTCGCTGGAAGAAATGGTCGTTACAGGATATAATCAAGTCAATAGTCGTATATTCGTCGGAGCTGCTGCCAAGATTTCTACGAAAGATTTTGCTTTTTCTCCACAGGCAGATTTTTCTCGTCTGTTGGAAGGCAGGGCTCCGGGACTGAATATCTCTTCTGTTTCGAGTACTTTTGGTGTGGCTCCTAAAATGAATATTCGGGGAGGAGGTTCTATTAATGGTAATGTGCAGCCTTTATGGGTGGTAGATGGAGCAATATTGGAAGATTTTGCACCGCTCGACAGTGAACAATTGCTGTCGGGTGATGCCATTACGTTAATCAGTTCCAATATAGCAGGATTGAATCCGGCTGATATTGAAAGCATTGAAGTTCTGAAGGATGCGTCGGCTACTTCGCTGTATGGAGCCAGAGGAATGAATGGTGTCATTATTGTAACGACTAAATCGGGAGAAAGAGGAAAAGGATTGAATCTTTCGTATAATTTGACGTTGTCGAAAAGATTTAAACCTGATTACGGGCAATTCGATATGATGGATTCCCGGGAAACGATGAAGGTCTATCGGGAAATGGGCAACAAAGGATATTTTACGATGAATGATGCTTTGTATGCACGTAGAGGAGGAGTGTATACACAGATGTTTGAGCGTATTACGAATTACAATGGAAATGGGTTTGAACTGGCAAATACGGATGCAGCAAAAGATAATTTTTTAAGACAAGCCGCAGGGTATAATACTGACTGGTTCGATTTGATTTATAAGGATGCGCTGATGCAGAATCATTCTTTTTCATTGTCTTATGGAGGAGAGAAAAGTACTACATACTCTTCCCTGAGTTTTTATAATGATCCGGGAGAAACAGTTGCCGACCGGACTAAAAGAGTGACCGTTAATTTGAAAAACACTCTATTCCTTTCGGACAAGGTGAAAACTATTATCGGTATTCAGGCTAATTTCAGAGATCAGTATGCGCCGGGAACTTTCCCGAGAATCAAGAATCTGGAAGCGGGAGCTTATAAACGTGACTTCGATATTAATCCTTTTTCTTATGCGCTGAACACTTCCCGTACATTGAGACCGTATGATGATAGTGGTCGATATGAGTATTATCGTAATGACTGGGCACCTTTCAATATCATGGAGGAATATCAGCAAAATAAGATGAGAATAAAAATGAATGAGTTCCGTTTGTTTTTACAAGGGAACTGGACTCCGGTAAACGATCTGCATTTATCGGCTCTGCTGAATGTAAGGCATGCGGTGACACACATGATGCATAGCATCGGTGAGCGGTCGAATGTAATAGGTGCTTATCGTGCCAATGGAAACGAGGTGTTCCGTAGGGATAATATTTATTTGTATCGGGATGGTCAGTCATCGGCGGCACAGGTGGCTATTCCGATGGGTGGAATATTTGATAAGACTACTCGTTCGCTGCAAAGTTATATAGCTCGTATTTCGGGGGATTATAGTTATAGTTTGGGAGAGCATCGGCTGAAGATCTTTTCATTTGCTGAGATAAAAATGTCAGACAGTGATATGGATCGTTTCAAGGGTTACGGAATTACATTTGATAAAGCAAATGGTATTGCGACCAGTCCGGATATATTCAAAAAGACCATAGCTGAGGGGGATGACTACTTTGGTGTGCAACATACGTACGACAGGGGAATTGTCTTTTCTGGTTCGTTGACTTATAGCTATAAGAATCGCTATGTGGCGAATATGGTTGGCAATTATGAGGGCTCCAATCTTTCGGGAACGAGTGACCGGGTGAGATGGTTGCCTACTTGGAATGTGGGAGGACGATGGAATATCAGTGAGGAAAATTTTTTCCAACCGGCAAAGAAAGTGTGGAATAAGCTGGCTGTGAGGATGAGTTATGGATTGGTGGCGAAAATGAATCCGCATGCTATCAACTCTGTCAGTGTATTTGACAGTAAGGTGACTTTCCGTCCCGATGTACATAGCAGAGAATATGCTATCTATTTACGGCATCTGGAAAACAGGGATTTGACATGGGAAAAGATGTATGAGTTTAATGTGGGACTGGACGTGGGCTTGTGGAATGACCGTATTTCTGGAAGTCTGGATGTATATCGTCGCAATTCTTTCGACCTGATTGACTTGATTCGTACTCCGGGGATTGGTGGAGAATATCAGAAGTGGGCTAATTTCGGGGATATGAAGACAACCGGATTTGACCTGAGTCTGCAAACCATGAATGTTCAGACTAAGACGTTTCAGTGGACTACAATCTTTAATTTTTCTTACTATAACCAGCGGATAGCGAGGCTAATCAATACGCCGTCTACATTCGATCTTGTGGCAGGAACCGGAAGAGGAAATCTGGAAGGTTTCCCGAGAGGGGCTTTGTACTCGTTCGAATTTGCCGGGTTGAATGAACGGGGACTGCCTACGTTTAACTGGGGAAACTTACCGTTGGAGGATAATGCTTTGTCCCGGGTTTCGGGGGCTAATTTTTATGATACCCGGTACAATCAGTCTTATCTGGTGTATAACGGACCTGTCGATCCGTATATTACCACGGGATTGTCGAATGTGTTTCAGTTCAAGAATTGGGAACTTTCAGTCTTCCTGTCTGGTCAAATTGGTAATAAATTGCGACTGGCTCCTACCTTCGACGCTGAATATGGAGATTTGAATGTGTTTACTACCCGTTATCGTAAAAGATGGCTGTCGAAAGGGGATGAATCACGTACGGATGTTCCGGTAATTCCGGGAACTGACTTGATAACATTGGTAGGGCGTCAGAATATCGAGCGGGCTTACAATGCATATAATTTCTCGAATGTCAATGTGGTAGATGGTAGTTTTATCCGTATGAAAAGTATTTCTCTAACTTATCGGATTCCGACTAAGGCTTGTGAACGCTTGAAACTAAAATCTGCTTCTGTCAATTTGCAGCTGCAAAATCCTTTCTTGATTTATTCGGACAAGAAACTGAACGGAAGGGATCCTGAATTTGTGAGTTCCGGAGGAGTGGCAGCTCCGATACAGCGTACGTACAGCTTATCTATCAATACGACTTTTTAAATTATGTATTATGAAATTATCCTTAAAAATTTATTTACTTCCGATTCTTATATCACTGAGTTCTTGTCAGTTTTTAGATAAGTTTCCCGATTCTAATGCGGATGTGCGTATTGATTCGAAGGAGAAGATAAAGGAGTTGTTGACTGGTGCTTATCCGAAGAGTAGTTATTTCCGTTTTTTGGAGATGAGGACGGACAATGTGGGTGATAAAAGAAATTCTCTGGAAGCGTCCAGATTGGATGAGTCAATGTTTTATTGGAAAGATTACGATGAAGAGGAACCGGATTCGCCGAAAGCCTACTGGATGGAGTGCTATAGAGGAATTTCGCAAGCTAATCAGGCATTGGAGGTATTGGCAGGATTCTCCGACAAGCATGATCCTCAGATTCAGGCTTTATATGCTGAAGCTTTGCTCATCAGAGCGTATTTGCATTTTATGATTGCCAATATCTGGGCACCGCCTTATCAGGGAGAGGAGGATTCGAAAAATCTTCCCGGGATTGTGTATGTAGAATCTCCAGAAAAGAACGCGTTGGTAAAATACAAGATGGATAATCTGGCGGATACGTATCGTAAAATAGAACGTGATCTGAGATTGGGACTTGCCTGGGTTAGAGATGATTTTTACGATCAGGTAAAATATCATTTCAACAAGAAAGCTGCTTATGCCTTTGCTGTAAGATTTTTCAGTTATACGGGACAATGGCAGGAGGTGATAGATTATAGTGCCTATGTACTTGGTCAGCAGCCGGCAAAGGCAATAACTGCATTTTTGAATATCAGTGATTTGCAGACAGATGAAAGAACGGCTTATTATGCTTCGGAGCAGAATCCAAGTAATTTATTGCTTACTGTTACTGAGTCTTTATGGTATAAGTACTATGTAGATGGCAGATTTGGACTGGATGAGCCGACTTTTCAGAGGGTTGTCGGAAGAAGTGGGGCGAAAACATTGTATCAGATTGCCGGATATAATAAAATGGCGAAACATACGGGCTCAAACAGTGTGTATTTCCCTAAATTTTTTCATTTCAACAATGCGGAAGGTTTATTGAACAGCAAGAGAGGGCATTTCTGTATGAATGTATTGTTTACAACAGAGAAAGTGCTGCTGCACCGGGCAGAAGCCTATGCCATGCTTGAGAACAAAGAGCTGGCACTGAATGATATCGTAACGTTTTTCCTGGCAAAACATGTGACGGCGAAGGGTGTGGGAGAAGCTCCGGAAAGGGAAGAATTGGATTTCATCCCGACATCCGATCGGGATAGGATACAGCCGTATTATCGGCCTCTGTCGGCCAGTCAGGCTTCATTGCTGTTTGTGATATCGGAAATGAGCAGGCAGCAGTTCATGCACGAAGGATTGAGATGGTTTGATTTGCGACGTTTTAATATGAGTGTGGATCGGAATCAGACGGGAGATGTCCGCAATGTGAATTGGGTTTTAAAGCCTGAAGATTCTAGAAAGTATTTGCCGTTTCCTAGTGAGGCTATTAATTATATTGAAAAAATAAATTACAATGACTAGATTCATATACTATACTTTTATCTTGCTTTCAAGCTTAATGCTGTTAGGTGGATGCAAGAAAGAACTCAATGATATTCGGGATAATGATGGGTATCCCGAAGCACAAGTATCCGAACTGGATAAATGGCTTGCTGCTGAGTTTGAAATACCTTATAATATCAAGGTTGTATACAGGCAAATGCCTTTTAAGGATCCGATAGCTTTGAATAATCGCTCCGTAGAGCTATCTCGTGTAAAGCCTGTAATGAAAGCATATAAGGAACTGTGGATAGATTATCTGGAGAAGCTTTTCGGAAAGGATTTTGTCCGGCGTTATCATCCGAAGGAAATACGCCTTTATGGTGCTCCAAATTTCGATGACAGACGGGTAGAGGATATGGATACGCCTGGATTGGGAACGCAAATTATGCCTTTGTACAATGTAAATGTTTTTGACTCTTCTCGCTCGGAAGCTGTATATCGTTTGATGCGGGAAGCGACCTTTTGTTTTACCAAAAATATGCTGGAATTGCGGCCAGTCGATCTTCGGGAGTTTTCCGAATATAATATCGTGAAATACAACAAGTGGACGGAAAATGAATTGCAGGGAGAATATTCGGATTGCTCCGACTTGATGGCATCTTTCGGGTATTTTACGAAGGCTGCACAATCGGGACCTGTTGTAGATTTCGCGGAAACAATGAGCTTGTTGCTCTGCCAGTTGCCCAAGAATGTAAATGGGCTTATGAAGATTGACGAATATGAAACGCCTCCTCCTTATAAGCTGGTTCTTCAGAAGAAGGTAGCTTTCATTGATAAATATTTGTTGGAGAATTTCGGAATAAAGCGTTTGTCGGATTTGTCGCGTGTATTACCTCGCATGATATTGCAGTATCCAGAGAAATGCATGAAGGGTACTTCGGATAATCTTGTTGAACCTTAACTTATTTTTGATAATGATAAAATATAAATTTATACTGACAGTTGTGTCATTGGTTTTATTTGCGGCGTGTAGAAAAGAAGCCGATTGGGATGGACTCTCAGTAACAAGTCGAGAAAAAAAGGCTATTGATGAACTGAAGACTGTTCTTTGTGGTGCACCCAATGGATGGAAGATGACCTATTTCCCTAGTATCAATACTCGCTTGAATACGGATATCACTGAAAATTATAAGACTGAAGTTTATTCTCTTACAGATGTATATCTGCAACGTCGAATGGGGGTTGGTGGTTATAATCTCTTTCTGAAATTCAAGGAAGGGGGAGAGATGGATGTCCTAACAGATATCGCTTATGCACCTACGGATGTAAAAAGTCATTATACTCCGGTGTATCAGACGGAGATTAGTCAGGCTCAGTATGGTATTACTATTTCTGATGGCTTAACGCTGTTTTTCCGTACGAATACGATGCTGGAAGAATTGTATCCTTATCAGGTGAATGCAACTAATAAGTTTTTGCCAGTCGTTGTTTCACCCCAGCGTATCGTGCTGACGACAATGAACTACAATGAAACGGACAAAGAATTCATAGAACTGACTCCATTGGATATACCGGAAGAACATTGGAAAGATCGGATGAAAAAAATAATCAATGAAAAAGAAGTGTTCAGAACACGTTCTTTCAAGGATTTGAGGCAGAATCTGAAGGAAGACAGAAACTGCATTTTAAGAATTGTATTAACAGCAACGCAACAGGTAGCGTATGAAACAACTTTCGATTTCGGGCAGCAGATGATGCAATACAGATTGTCTTCTTCATTTTCCCAAGACTTGCAATCGCATCGGAAAGTAGCTCGATATGACCGGATGCAATATGAATTATTCTTGAAGAACGAACAACCTAACCGGACTGTTCATGGATATGATGGAAGTACTTATTATACCGGATTGGGGTCCGGATATATTGCTACGGAATCTGGCATTGAATTTCGTCCGGGATTTAAGTTTAATGAAGATGTAATCTTTACAGAGTTTGTCCGCTCAACAGATAAGAAGGAGTGGAAGAGTACGAGCGGGATATATACCGCCTATATCACTTTTGTTGAAAAAAATCACTAATTGTCAAAAATAGATATTATGAATAGACATGTGTTTTATATGATAGCTTATGCTGTATATATGTCTGTACTTTCGGCTTCTTGTTCCAGAGAAAATACGGAAAGTCTGACAGAAGATTTCTCAAAATTCATAGAACTTAAACCAGCGGAACAGGTACCTCATGAGCCCGGAGTTCCTTTTAATTGTTTTCCTAAAGAGGTGGGGGAGCTTGGATTCAATCGTAGTGAAGAAATACCCTTGGGAGGCTATCGTGAAAAATATCAGGTATCGCTATCTATAGATGTAATGGCCAATTATTATGGAAGTTTTGATAAACAGAATCTTTCGGTGGTTATTTTACAATATTTAGATGAGAATAATGAACTGAAAATTGATACGATAATGGATGGTCATAATGTCATAGAAAGAGATAAAAGGAATCGTTTTAAGCCCTATTTCTCGGATGTAGAGCCTGTGTCAATTACAAAACAGTCTGGCGATCCCGTCTATTTTGCTGTATTTTATAGTCCTTATGCCCATTTCGACATGAGTGTGACCATGAGTACCGAAACGCAGGACGGCATGGAAAGTCTTCCTGACTTAAGTCATCGTTACAGCAGAACCTTGGAGTCGTTTCATATTTCTGAAATAGGGAAAAATTATAATGTATATTCTCAAGCGATGTATCTTCCATAAGGAGAAATATAAATCATACAAAAACTAAAATAGACTAACAATGAAAAGAAAATTTATCGGATTGGCTTGGGCTGCTTGTGTACTTTTAGGTGGTTCAGGTTGTAGTAAACAGGAAATAAAAAGAGAGGATAAGACTTCTGATGGGATAATTTCTTCTGATGCTTATAGTACCGACTACAGGTTTTTCAGAAATGGTATATCCAGTGTAGATATAGGGGAGTCCAAAAAGGTCCTTCTTGATTTTAGAAATTTCAACAATGGAATTAATGCCAAGGTCCTGACAAATCTTGAAGGAAAGAGGAGGGATTATCGGAATGAACTGGCTTCACATATTGCTGTTGGTTTTAAGGAGCAGGAAAAGGTTCGGAATATCTTGGAAAATTTTCTTGATGAAATAACAGAGGCTTCCAAAAGTGCTTTTGCAGGTACCTTTGCTCGTGAAGGTAAAATAGGTATTGTTCAAGTAAGCAATGATGAACAGCGTTTAGTCAACGAAAAGGGAGTAGAGCTAGGGCAGGTGATCCAGAAAATGATGATAGGGGCTTTGCAAGTGTCGAATATCGATTATTTCCTGATGAAATCTCTTACGGCCGACAATCAGACTGTTGTGAAGGGTAAAAACTGTACGGAAATGGAATATTACTGGGATATTGCCTGGGGATATATTGGTAGTATAAATGCAGATCCGGATCGTATTTCCCCATTGTTTCTTGCCAATTATATTGAAAAAGAGGCGGTGGGCATGAAAGGTTTGGAGAATATAAATGTAGCAGTCTATCATGCATTTCGGGCTGGGAGAAAGGCCGTCGTAGACAGTCATCCTGAAGAAGTGAAAAAGCAGGTAGCGGAGATTCGGAAATTGCTTTCCAAAATGTTGGTGCTCCGTACGATGTATTATTTGAATGAAAGTTCCAAAATCTTACGTCAGAAAAGTGGAAAGGAATTGAATGAACAGTATTTCCATAATATGGGTGAGGCATTGGGATTCATACTCGCTTTGCCTTTCGTAAAGAATGAAAAGGGAGAGTATTTCATGACCATGGATCAGGCGAAAGAATTATATGACGAATTGACTTATGGAGAAAAAGGTATTTGGGACAAAGAACGAATAGAAGGAAATCAGACTGGATCTATTATTGATGTAAACAAGAAACTTAAGGCATATTATAATTTATGAATAACAGATTTTATAAACAGATATTATGTATTTCTATCGGGGCGTTGCTGATACTGGCGGGATGTGTATATACTCCGATAAAAGGCGTTTCGGAAAAGAGGACCATTGATGCTACTTACTTGTCTTTCTGGTATAAAAGACAGATTATTCCGGCGTTCTCAAATTATCAACTGAAAACAAAAGAAATGCTTCAGGCTGCCTATGCTCTGAAAGATACAGAAGAGGGTGCGGAACGTGAGGCTGCTATGGGACATCTGAAAGAGTTATACAAGGAAGCGTTCTTAAGCCTTCAGGATGTCATTATTTTTGATCATGCAATTTTCCATAGTGGCGTAAGCGGGGTATATGAACTGGCCGGGACATCACAAGTAAATAAGACGTTGGTTAAATCGGCTATTGAAAACGGCCGATTTTCCTCCAGTGAGATCATTCAAGAACTGGAAGAAGGATTAAATCAGCCTAATGCCACAGGGTTTGCTGCTATGGATTATATGCTGTATAGCGGAGAGATACCACTGGATGCTGCTTGTATTCAATATATATGTACGGTGTGTGAAGTCATCAATCATTATGCGAAAGCAGCTGAGAGCTATTATGTTGAAAATGAAAATGCTTTTGTTTCCAATAATGACTTTTCGGCACGAGGAAGTCTTTGTGTATTGATTAATACACTGATGAAGCAATATGAGGTATACATACGTACCCTAAAAGTAGGTATTCCGATTGGTATATATGGGGCTGCTATCGTACAGAAAAAAACGGCTCCTCAAGCGGTAGAAGGTTATTATTGCGGAAAAGGTTTGTCTACTCAGCTTCTTCACAGAAGTATCTTGGCGTTGAAAAACTTTTATAATGGTGTGCCTTATAATGAATCGATGCCATTACCGGCAAATAGTTTTAGACGTTTTATGGAGGAACAGTTGGCTGTTTCAGGAAAAGGGGACAACGGACTAATCAATCTGTTTGGGAAAACCTTGGATGTGCTTGAAGGCGAAACTGGAAATCTGAATCATGATGATATAGCCGTATTGGTAAATACTCCTGACGGAATGGAGCGTTTGAAAGAAATTTATGGAGAGTTGCAGAAAGTGGTAGGTTTGTTAAAAGCCAAGCTTATTGTTGAATTAAATCTGACGGTTACGTATACTGACGGAGAGGAGGGAGATTAAGCGATGAAAACTTATCTTAGTATATGTCTGTTTACATTTTTGCTGGCAAGTGTCTATGCGCAATTGCTCCCAGACAGTTGTATGGAAAATAAGGAAATAGTGCTGGATGAAGTATATATTTACAGTAATAAGGAAAATACGGCAGCTAAACCTCGTTTCATGCGTGATGTGGAAGGTACTATGATTTTTGCAGGGAAAAAGAGTACGGTTTCTCTCTTGGAAAATATGTTGTTGAACAAGGCAGCAAACAATACCCGACAGATGTTTCGGAATGTATCGGGTATCGTGATTCACGAAGGGAGCGATGGAGGCTTGCAGTTGAATATCGGCTCCCGAGGATTGAATCCGAATCGTTCGGCTAACTTTAACATTCGGCAGAACGGTTATGATATCAGCGCTGATCCCTTAGGTTATCCGGAGAGTTATTATACCCCCAATGCCGATGATATAAAAGAGATACAAGTACTGAGAGGGGCTTCTGCCTTGCAGTATGGTTCACAGTTCGGAGGAATGATTAATTTTAAGTTAGCTACTCCTCCAGCCGATAAAAAAATAGATATCCGGCAACATTTTTCAGCTGGGAGCTATGGCTTTTTGGGAAGTTATTCCAGAATATCGGGAACAATCGGTAAATTCTCTTATTATCTGTCTACACTTCTAAAACGAGGAGACGGATACCGGGAAAATTCCGATTACAAAAGTTATAACGTGCTGGCACAGTTAAGATATCAGTCAGGAGAAAATGATCTTTGGGGAATCGATTGGTTGAAATATCATTATCTGGAACATCAGCCGGGGGGATTGACAGATGTGATGTTTCTTGAGAATCCGAAACAAAGTAATAGAAGCCGAAACTGGTTTTTGATAGACTGGAATATCATTTCTTTGTCCTATCACCGAAATATGCCTGAACTGCGTGCTGATCTGGATGTAAAAATGACGGGATTGTATGCCGATCGTTTTGCTTTAGGCTATCGGGACAAACGGGTTGGTACTCCGGATCCGGGAAATACAGAAAGAGATTTACAAAAAGGAACTTTCAGAAACTGGAGTGCAGAGATCGGATTTTTGAAAAGATTTAATTTGGGAACGACATCTGTTCCTTCTTCATGGGCTGTTGGGTTTAAATATTTTCAAGCCAATAATCTGAGTCATCAGGGAGCGGGTACAACAGGTGCTGATGCGGACTTTACGTTGGTGGAGCCTGTTTTGTCGGGAAGTCATTTCCGGCAGAATAAGATTCCGTATCGTTCATCGTACAGACTTCCTAATCTGAATTTTGCCCTTTTCTCTGAAGTCAATTTGAGGTTGAATGAAAAGTGGAGTATCGTCCCTGGTGTACGAATGGAATACATCCAGACAGGTATCAGAGGGAAAAGAAGCTATTACGGTATTGATTATGCGACGGAAGGTTATCCTATGACGGAAGACATACTGATAGACAATAAGACTAATTCCAGACGGATGTGCTTAGCTGGAATGGCACTGTCGTATAAAGCAACTCAGTCGGAGGTGTATGCAAATGTTACCCGAAACTATCGCGCCATAACATTCAATGACATGCGTACCATATCTCCTGCACTGGAGGTAAATCCAGACTTGAAAGATGAAACAGGATTTTCTTCGGACGTAGGTATCCGTTCACGAGGCAGTACATTACTGACTTATGATGTCAGTCTGTTTTTCTTATATTATGGGAACCGGATAGGAGAATTTTTCAGAGAAAATCCGGCTGTCAAGGGGACTTATCAGAGATATAGGGATAATATTGGAAACGGAATCAGTTACGGGGTGGAAGGCATGTGTAATTACGACTTGCAGCACTTGACGGATCTGCTGAATTGGTCGGATTTTAAGGTAAATATTTTTGCTAACTGGGCGATTACGGGTTCCAGATACTTAAAAAGTAAAGCTGGTTATAATATTGAAGGTAATAAGATGGAGTTTGTTCCTTTGTATAATCTGAAGGGAGGACTTACTGCACAATACAAAAGGGCTTCCATGGCTTTACAGACCGGTTTTACTTCCTTTCAGTTTACGGACGCAGCTAATGAGCCAATGGACCCGAATGATGCAGTCTATGGTATTTATGGTGCTATACCGGGATACTGTGTTGTTGATCTGAATTTGGATTATCGATTAAATAAATATATAAACTTGGTATTATCATTCCAAAATATCAACAACAGTATTTATATGACAAGAAGGGCATCCGGTTACCCGGGACCAGGTATCATTCCGTCTGCTCCTTTTAATTTTATGGGAACAGTAATGTTTCATTTGTAAATCGTATGAATATGGTAGAAAGTATAGAATATCTTTTTCGAGAAGGAATTGTCGGACCTGTTTCCTATTTATTTGATCCGGGCAGAAGAATTGCGTGGGTATATTTGCTTGTTTCGGGGATACTGGCTTGTATATGGTATATGTATGTTCTTAAATTCTCATTCAGAAATAGTATAAGAGAAATTTTTAAGAAAGAATATTGGTGGAGTCGTTCCGCAAAAACGGATTATAGTCTGTTTTTGATATGTGGAGTCTGTAAAGCTATTTTTGTCATTCCTTTTTTAGTAAGCGGAAATATGCTTGCTTACTTACTCAGCATGAAAATGACATCGTGGCTGGGAACTCCATCCATACATCTGTCGGCTTAGGTTGTGATGTATCTTTATCCTATAGTTCTCTTTCTTGTTAAGGATTTTTCCATTTACGTCACACATTATTTATTGCATCGTAATAGATATTTATGGGAGTTCCATAAAGTGCATCATTCGGCCGATACGATGAATCCTTTTACGCTTTATCGTATGCATCCGGTAGAAATGATTTTGCAGAATCTTCAGGGATTTTTGGCTTTTGTCCTGGTAACTGGCGTTTTCTACTATTGTAATAATACAGTATTGGTGAGGGCTACTATTTTAGGTGTTAATGCCTTTAGTTTTGTATTTTTTGTGGCGGGTGCCAATCTGCGTCATTCTCATGTGCCGTTGCGATACCCTAAACTTCTTGAACATGTTTTTATGAGTCCTTATCAGCATCAAATGCATCATGATAAGAAAGGTAAATTTTGTCATAGTAATTATGGATCCAGACTGGCATTATGGGATTTCATGTTTGGAACCCTGCATACTTCTGATGAATTGCCTTTGGAAAAACGACAATTCGGGCTACCAGGGAAAGGATTATTCTTGGCAAATAATCTGTGGGGAAACTTGGTTTCTCCTTTTTGGGGGTGCTTGAAATTGATCAAAAGGCAATTCTCTGCTTGATGTAATTGCGGGTGTATATATCAAAATATTTCGTATTTGTATAAAAATAAAGCAGGGGCTGTTCCCATTAGGCAGAATAAATAATAATAGAGTATTTCATATTCTGATAGACCAATGGTGAACAGCCTACTGCTTTTATACATTCCAGTCTGATTGATTGCAATACCTGCGGCTCTTATAACCAATGCAACACTGCTTTTTTTATATACTTCAACTGCTCCTTTGCATGACGATCGTTGGAACACAGTTTTTCATGAATGAAGTATGAAATAGTTATCTGATTATTTGGTTTCTCCTAAAAGGACATCTACACCTTGGATAAATGTAATATCACGTGGTATGCCTGCTTCATTGATTTTGTTAAGATCTGCCTGAAGGGCAGGAGTGATCCCACCGTTTTCGGCTCTGTACTTAGTTGCGAATTCTATATTACCGTCTCCTTGTGTCTGGAGGATTAGTGCAGCCCAGCCATTCATAGCTTCTTTTGCTTTTTCGAAATCTATAACATACTGCCCTTTGGCATCACGCGAAAATGCTCCAGCTTTCTCCATGTAATTGAAGCACATCATGTTGGCTTTTCCATGCGATGACGCAGCTCCAAATCTTACGGAACGCAAGATACCTGCAATATAGGTAGTAATGGCGTCTTCGGCCGTAATATTTGTAATTTCACCCATTTCGATGAGTTTGGTTACCATAAACAGACCTAAGATATCTGCTTTAGCCTCTTCCCACGATGTCTTTTCTGTACCCATCACGGCATCCACACTTTCATTGGTGTTGATGGTCTGCTTGACACCCAGTCCATGTGCAACTTCATGGAAGGTAACATTCCAGAAGAATGCGTCGAAATTAAGATATTTCTGCTGTTCAGGGGTTACGATAAGTTGTCCGATAGGCATAAGGATTTTATCAAATTTTGCTTTCATGGAGTTTCTTAGTTGCAAACGGCGGGTACCTTTCAATGCGTGTACTCTTTCATCGTTCGGCAGATTAATCGCGATAGTCTTACTGCCGGCGTTACAGTCGCCTGCATAGTACACAGCATCGTATACATTCAGGTCGGATGATGTACCCGGAACAAATGTTTTGTATTCTGGTGCGCAAGGCAACTCTTTCTGGAGAGCTGGAAGCATGGATACGAACTTAGCAAGGTCTTTGCTTCTAGCTTCATCTTTCAATAGGATGAACGACTCGTACGAAGCTTTAGTTTCCTGGAACTTATCGTCGTAACTTTCAATAGGACCTGTCACAAAATCTATCTTGCTATCTTTCATGTCCATCCATGCAAGGTCGCTTTCCAGATAATCATCTGTCTTAAATGCCTCGATACGCTTTTCAAGGTAGTTCTTCAAGCCCGGATCTTCTGCCAATGTCACTGCTTTCTCCAATAAAGTACAGATGCGTCCTATTTCTTCGGCATAGGCTTCATGATACCAGACGCTTTTGAGGGAACCATCTTCATTTCTTCGGATAACGGTGTACCATGAGTTTTTGTTAGCGTCTTCGAATGCGTCGAACTCTTCTGCTGTAATGTCATGTGGGTAATAATTGCATACTGCCAGTTTTTCACCATATCCAGCCAGAAATGGTTTGTTATTGTCAAGACGGTCCCACGCCCCATATTGAATCATGGCAAATTCTTTCGCATAGCTGTCGGTGATGGTATCGAGCTGACTCTTGTCACCAAAGGTCTGCTTCCAGAAAAGATTGTCGGTGATTTCTCCTACCTGAAAGAATATTCTTACTAATTCCTTTTCCTTGTCATTCAGGTTGTTTACAAGGTCGGATTTTAATTCTACACGGGCATACTCTTCTACTTTTGCTTTCAGGGGAGACTCTTGTTGTTGATTACTGCAAGAGAATAATGTTGCAGTTACAGCTACGACTCCCAATAATGATGCCGAAAGGTTAATCATCTTTTTTCTCATAATTGATTGTTTATTTTAATTTACATAAATCTCATCCACAAAGATAAAGGCATTTCCACCTGGCCAAGTGTGCCATGAGGGTAACTTCGGAGTGATTTTGCCAATTATTCTGACATAGCGTGCCAATTGTGTATCGAATGTCAGCTCATGGCGATAGATACCGTCGCGGTCGTCTTTTTTTAGAACTGGTTTTGAACTTTCTGCCACTTTGGTGAAATTCTTTCCATCAGCAGAGCACCACACTTCCATACCTGTGATGTCCATAACGGCAGCCCCTATTGCTACATCGGTACGGAATGCCGCGCTCGATACTTCTGTTACCTTTCCTAAATCTACCGTAGCATCCAGATCGCAGAGGAAGCCTAGCCAGCGGCCAGTATTGTAGCGTGTATCGCCAGTCAGTCCGTCAGTCAGTATGGAAGCTCCTTTATAGGTATAGGTAGGACTAGGTTGTCCAGCCAGTGTCATAGGGCAGAATGTGGCTTTGTTCACACTGATAGTATCACACACTAAATTATTGTCTGTTTCTCCCGGCATGATGACTTTTGCTTTTAGTATGGCATTGCTGTTTATATTGAACGGTTCCTTATAAAGTTGTGATTTTTCTGTAGGTTCACTGCCATCCAGCGTATAATATATCTTTCTGTTTCCAAGAGTATTCAGTTGTATACTGAGTTGGCGATTTAAAGTATCATTCTCGTAGTCGGATGTTACTTCGAATGCTCCTTTATGGTAGTTCAGACCATATTTGTCATACCGCTTTATAACATTGAACATACGCAAAGCGAATTCATGGTAATCTCTATCTTGCTTGTCAAAACCACTCCATGTAATTTCAGCGAGTGCGGCAAGTCGAGGCAACAAACGGTATTCTATCTGTTCCATTGTTTCTACGTCTTCGCTCCATAGACAAGCCTGAATACCTTTGACATGTGCAGCATCAGCTTCAGTCATGCCATCAAGGACAGGATTGAAGTCGTAGACTTTTCTTATGGCATTATCTCCCGGCAGATTGAGTACATCCATTGCACTGAAGTAAAACTGTCCGCAAGGAGTCATGATAACATCATATCCCTTTTTAGCTGCTTCAGCACCATATTCTGCATTTCTCCATGCCATAACGGTAGCATTAGGCGTTGCTCCTCCGGTAAGAATCTCGTCCCAGCCTATAATGCGTCGTCCGTTTTCTTCAACGAATTTTTCTACTTCGGTCATAAAGTAGCTTTGCAGTTTGTCCTCCGCTTCATACTGTTTAGTATCTTTCCATCCTTTAGCCTTGATAAGGGCCTGGCATTTGGGACATTCCTTCCAGCGGTCGCGTGGGCATTCGTCTCCGCCAATGTGAATGTAACGTGAAGGGAACAGTTGCATGACCTCTGTCAATACATCTTTGACAAACGGCAAAGTCTTGCTGCTGCCTACACATAGTACATCCTTGTGTACGCCATATTCTACAGCTGTTTCATAAGGTCCTCCGGTACAACCGAGTTCGGGATAAGCAGCCAGTGCCGACGTGATATGTCCCGGAAGGTCTATTTCGGGTATAACTTCTATGTATCTTTCGGCAGCATATTTTACAATTTCTTGAATATCTTTTTGTGAATAGAAGCCGCCGTAAGGTTTTCCGTCAGTTCCTTTCACCCCGTCTGTACGCAGTGATTCCTTTCTTTTTGAGCCTATTTCTGTGAGTAGGGGATACTTCTTTATTTCTATTCGCCAGCCCTGATCATCGGTGAGATGCCAGTGAAATACATTCAGATTGTGCAGCACCATAAGATCGAGATACTGTTTTACTTGCTCTACGTTGAAAAAGTGGCGTCCTACATCAAGATGCATACCCCGGTATGTTAAACGGGGATAATCTTCGATTTTAGTCTGTTGGAAAACAATTTTGTCGCATGATTCTATAGGAGAAGCTTTACGCAACGTCTGTACACCATAAAAGACACCGGCATGTGATCCTCCAGTTATGGTAATGCCATTGTGGTCTGCAATGAGTTGGTATCCTTCAGGATTCTTTATGTTTTTATCTATGCTCAGCGTGATACTGTTTTTTGCAGCTTCTGTTGACGTGACAAGTGTGTAGCCTGTACATTCGTTGATATAATTGTTCAGAAAACTGGCGATAGTCCCCATTTCATTGTCATTGTTAGGAATAACAATAGTTGTTTCTTTGTTCAAAATAAACGATTCAGTCTGTGACATTATTTCAGTATGCTGTGGCAGTGGAATAATGGCATAATCAGCAGTTCCCTCCCTTGTACCTCCACAGGAAAAGAGAGTTACCGTGATTGTAGCAAACAAGAATGATTTTAATTTCATATTGTTGTCATCTAAGGTTAATTAAGAGTGGAATTTGAATGGAGAATACGAATCCATTACATATTAATCTTTTTTGCAAAGTAAATTATTATTTTTAATTTTCTCAGTATTTTTTATCCAAATAACACCTTTATTTCGGATTTCTAAGTTTTAATTAAAAAAGATAATTTATAGGGATATAGGCTAATTTTTCATGGGGAGTTCAGCTTGCTTGCAGTATGAAATATCTCTGAATAAGATATAAAAAAAGCACTATAGCCAATTGACTACAATGCTTGATTAATCTCTCTGCGGAAGCTGGGGGATTCGAACCCCCGGTACGGTAACCCGTACGGCAGTTTAGCAAACTGCTGGTTTCAGCCACTCACCCAAACTTCCAAAAAGGTAGCGCATACGGGAATCGAACCCGTGTTTCAGCCGTGAGAGGGCCGCGTCCTAGGCCACTAGACGAAAGCGCCATTTTTATCATCGAAACTGAAGCGGAAGCTGGGGGATTCGAACCCCCGGTACGGTAACCCGTACGGCAGTTTAGCAAACTGCTGGTTTCAGCCACTCACCCAAACTTCCAGTTTCCGTAGTTTCTGATTGCGTTTTCTCTCAAACGCGGTGCGAAGATAGAGGGATTTTTTGATTTGTGCAAACTTTTGCAATACTTTTTTTATGCTGTCTGTGATGCGGTCTGGATAGTTTTCTGATTCTAAACTGGTTAAGAATTTTATTTTTTTTAAGGGCATCAGAACGAATTGTGTAAGATAGAACGGCGGGAAAATTATTGTTATGATTTGTTTATCAGTGAGTTAATCGGAAATAGGGTTTCTGACAAATACAAAACGAAATGTGACATTGCTTTACAAACGCTTTACATCTAAACGGCCTAAACACGGGCTTTAAATACGTTTTTGTTACATCACCCTATAAATATCACCTAAACGGGGCTGGAATAGGCTGTAAAGGCTTATTTCGGCCTTTTTCATGTCTGTTTAGGCGTTTAGAAATCTGTTTAAGTGCCCATTTAGACAGGAAAAACAAGCGGTTTCAAAATCTCTCTCTTAAATGTTAAAAAAGGGGTTGGGCATACCTTTGGGCATACTAGTTGGGCATACCCTTTTTTATTCATTTTATGCAAAAAATAAAAAGTTGGGCATACCTTTTTAACAGGTTTTAAACCGTGTATTAGATAAGAGATTACTTTCTGTGTGTTTGATTAAGCTGTTTTTGTCGTTATTTGGGTATGGATAGTATTATATATTTTCGGATTGATTACGCTGCAAAATTAACGTAAAGTGCTGATTTATAGTATATATTTAAATGATAATGCGTATTTTTACGGTGAAAACGTGTGTGTGCGTGTAGAAATGATGCAGAATAGCACAATTAGGACAGTGCAGGCAGCTCCCGGGTAAAGCTGTTTCGGTTTCCGGTTCGAGTCCGGATTCTGCCCCAATACTTTTGTGGATTTGCGTTTTTATAGGTATTAGATTTAAAGTGAACGCTCCCGGTGAAAGTCCGGGAGCTTTGTTTGACTATAATGTCGAATCAAACATTATTTCCATTTTACAGCCTCATCAAGAAATTGTTTCAGCTGTTTTTTTGTCGACTCCATTCGTACAGAATCTGGAGAAGAAACATATACAGAAGTAACATTACTTTTTGTAATATCCCCATCGACTCCAACTATATATGTATTGATGAATAAAGAATCACCTGAATCTGTCGTGCATAAATAAGCATGAATAATCTTTTTGCCTATGTATTGTGGAGTAAATTTCGATTCAAGATCTTTCATTTCTTCGTTATAGCCGATAGTTTCATTATGAATAAATGCTGAATCCAATTGTGCCTGAGCTTCTAAAAGTTCTTTATATTGTTTAGAGTTCTCAATCTTTGACATGACACTGTCAGTTACAGAATATGCAATCGGTTCATAAGTCCAAGTTTTGGGTAAGGAGGATTTAATAAAGTTTGATATTGATTTTTCTATTTCCTCCTGAGGCGCATTACTGCATGAGCAAAAAAAGAAGGATATGATGATCAATATCTGTATAAAGGTTTTCATACAACTTATATTATTCATTAGTTTAAAAGAACTTTCTGATACTACCCAAAACAGCATATACTTTAAGGATCATGCTAATGGGAATTTCCTGCTCGCAGAACTCATCACTCTTATTTGAAGGGATGAGCCGGACAAAACCTTCTTTCTGGCTTAACCGTATTCTCTTTACTGTGCGGTATTCTTCTGTAACGATGCCGTATATTTCTCCGGCTGGGAGATACTGAATAGGTGTCGTTACTTCACGAAGTGCGATAATGTCACCATTGCTTATCTCTGGCTCCATGGAGTGACCGGTGAGGTTGCACCATACCACTCCAGGTTGATTATAGGGAGGATAATTAATGTAAAAGTCAGGGGTCACCGTCTGATCATTTACAATCAAATCGAAACCTCCAATAAAATCCACGTTAAAATAGGGTGCTCCTTCGTAAGTTTGGTTTACGGATGGCAGTTTTTCTTCCTTTTCAGACTCTGCACGGAGCATGTTGCCTTCGCCGGTTAGAAGCCAGTTGCTATTTATATTATAGGTGTGGCATAATATTGCTGCCAAATCTGTACCTATATTCATACGGAAATTCAGAATTTCTGAAAGCTTAGAAGGCTTTATTCCTAAAACTGTTGCTAAATCAGCCTTAGAAGCTATTGTATCGCTATTTAATAGATAATTTACGACATCAACAAACCTTATATTTATCTCCTCTTTTTTCATGTTATCTGAAATTTATTTTCAATATTTCTGGATTTTGTTTTGATAATTCAGAAATTCTGTATTCCTTTGTAACGTCTTCAATAAAGAAGACGGTGTAAATATAGAAAATAAACTTTAAAAACGCAAATTATGGATAAAGCGAACATTCAGCAGACAACAGGTCTGCAAGTATTCTACAATGAAAACGAAAATGTGAACGTAAGGACACAAGTAATCAATGATGAACCTTGGTTCGTTGCGAAAGATGTAGCAATGGCTTTAAATATTACTTGGAGTGGCCACACGTTAGACAACATTCCCGAAGAATGGCAGGGGATGGTAAATCTCACCACCCCCTGCGGAAATTATCAAGGTGGTGGTCTTCAAACCTTGAAAGTGATTAATGAAGCAGCCGTTTACAAACTAGCTTTCCGAAGCAACAAGTCGGAAGCCGACAGGTTTGTCAACTGGGTAACCGGCACAGTGCTTCCCAGCATCCGACGAACCGGAAGCTACTCGATAAGCAATAATCGTCCGGAAAGCACGAATCGTCTTCCGCTTCCCAAGTTCCGTCCGTATTTCGGTCAGTGGAAAGAAAACGTGAAGCCCTACATCAGCCGTGCGGAGCTTTGCCTTACAGCCGAGAAGCAGCGTGTCACGCTGGGGCATGTGCAGAAGGTGTATGCCGGAACCTCAATGAGTTATCCGGTTGCAAAATGCATCCAGGCTCTGGCAAAGAAAAACCGTCAGGAAGGGCGCACCTATCCGGAGAAGAAACCCGCTTACGAACAACTTTGCATCACGTGGGAGGAATGAAGCTATGAAAGAGCATAAGATTGATTATAAAGAGCTGGAGAGGATATTGGACGAGATGATAGCACACGCACAAACAGCCAAATCCGAATGTCGGAAAGAACACCCGGATTTGGTTACATTGTGCGACAACAGCATAGAGGAGATGTGGAATTTAGTCAGTGAGGCCGAAAGATGCATCTGTCCGCTCCACTGAACTGTCATAGATATATGCTTTCAATCCCGGATTCCAGATGTTGATACTACCGATTATAATGTCCAGTGCTTCTCTAAAAATAATGGTTTCATGAGAATGGGCTTTAAAACTGATCATGATATTTCGGGAGAGCACATCTCCTTTCCTTGCAGATTTAGCTTCCTTCACAATGGATGCATTAAAAGCTTTTGCAAGCGATTTGATCCGATTGGATTCGATAAGACAGGTATCATGCCTGTTAGACTCAACTACGACAGAGTAAAAAGACTCATAAACATATACAGTACTCATAATCAAAATAAAGTTAGTTTGTTTAGCATCGCTACAAATGTAGCAAAACCGTTCCGGTTCGTGAGAATAGGGACGGACTTTTAACCGAATAATAACGATAAAAACAATAACGAAATGGCAGAAACAAGAAAACTCATTAAAGCAAGCCGGGAGCTGAAAGAAGAAATAGCCCGGAAACTGAAAGTTACAACCCGTACGGTGGATGCCGCTCTGGCATACGACACTAAAAGCCCTACAGCAAGGCTTATTCGTTCGTATGCATTGAATCACGGGGCTAAGCTCTATGAGCTGAAGGAAATGGAGAACCCGTATGCCGAAGTAATCCAATTATAGACACCAACAAAAGCAACTCCATAGATATTCTTGCTATTCCGGTTCGTGAGAATAGGGATAGCTCAGAACTTAAAACATAAAATTATGAAACGAATCAATACTGCAACCATTTATTTGCTGCTCATACTTGCAGCTGCAATCCTGAATCGCCTGACAGACGGTTCAATAAATCTAGTTATATCAATTACTCTTTGTCTGGCACTAATACCTGCCGCAATACGGATGGACAGAGAGGATAAAAAGGAATAAATCACATCCGGCTTGCAGAGCTTTACTATCAGGATAACAGCAAACTCTCTGACATCGGTTTCAATAGGGGTAAAAAGAGGTAAAGCGGCTGCCCTCCGGGTTCAAGTCCCGGAGCCGGGCTACAATCTTAACGAATTAATCATGGAAATGTACGGAAACACATTATGCGTCAGCTTTACGGAGCTTGTTCGTGGTGGCATTATCAGTAAGCCCACTTACGACAAGTATGTACGTGAAGGCAAGCTTACCCTCCTTCAGCGGGGAGGTAACGGACGCGAGGCACTGATCGCCTACCGCTCCATGCCGGAACGGCTCCGTGCAGCATACGATGACACATTTAAGAATGCATACGAGGAAATGAAACAGCGTGAGCAGGAAAAGTACATCAACACACAGATTCGGTTCGATGCCGAAGCGGTACGGTTCTTCAAGGAATTTGAGCCGCGTATCGAGCCTGCCAGACAACTGGAATACATCCTGAACGCCCAGGTGATGAACGAGATGGTGCGTACGGAGAAGGCACGCAGTGTGGAGCACGCCAAAGGAGGTTTTGCCCGTCGTGCGGAAACATGGAGCAGCGTACAGATATGCTGTGAACGTCTGCGAGAGATTACAGGTCACACCCTGCCGAAGAATCCGGCCCGTCTTCGCGAAAAGTTCAATGCTTACAAGCGTGAGGGATATGTGGTGCTGGTTAGCGGTAATCTGGGTAACAGTGCGGCCCGCCGCATTGGTAAGGCCGAAGGTGCTCTTCTGCTGAAGCTTCGCCGGAGCAAGTTCCCGGTCTACACCGATATGCAGCTCTTTGAGGAATACAACCGTCAGGCGGTGCTTCGCGGGCTGAAGACCATCAAGAGTCCTACCACGATGCACACATATCTGAACGATCCGGCGGTGATGGTGTGGTGGTATGCCGCAGTAAATGGCGAAAGGGAATTCAAGAACAAGTATATGCCTACCTTCGATACAGTTCTTCCGTCCATGCCGAACTCGTTGTGGTACTCCGATGGTACGAAGATAAACCTCTACTACCGTGCGTACGACGAACGGCAGAAACGATGGGTGGCACGAACCACCGATGTGTACGAGGTGATGGATGCCTGTACGGAACTGTTCCTTGGTTACTTTATCGGTGACGGCGAGAACTTTTACAACCAGTACATGGCGTACCGCATGGCACTTCAGATATGGAGGGTGAAGCCTTACGAGATAGTGACCGATAATCAGGGAGGTCATAAAAAGCTGGCCGCACAGGGATTCTTCAAGAAACTCTGTCACTTGCACAAGACCACGATGCCGCACAACGGTCAGTCCAAATCCATCGAGTCCGCTTTCGGACGATTCCAGCAGCAGGTACTTCACAAGCTATACAACTTCACCGGACAGAACATTACGGCAAAGAAGTTGTCTAGCCGTGCGAACATCGACATGGTCATGTCAAACATCGACCGCCTGCCCACATTGGAGGAACTGAAACAGCAGTATGCCGACTGCCGCGAAGAATGGAACTCGATGCAGCATCCTACCAGTCCTACCGGCATGACTCGTTTGGAAATGCAGACAGCCATAGAGAACCCGCAGGCACAGGCACTGGATGAATACGAAGCACATGAAATCTTTATGCTCTTCTCTCAGGCTGCGGTGCAATACACCAAGGAAGGCTTCAACTTCCGCATGAACAAGCAGGAATACAGCTACATGGTGTATGGAGACGACGGGCTGGTGGATATGAACTTCCACCTTCAGAACGTGGGCCGTCAGTTCCTATATCGCTACGATCCAGAGGATATGACCCGCATCGAACTTTGGGCGGTGACTGACACGGGAGCTAAGTATGCGGCAATAGCTACACCGAAAGTCACCATTCACCGTGCCACTCAGGAACGAACCGACGAGGAAAGCGCTTACCTCTTTGCACAGCTGGATGCCAACCGCCGCACACGTGCAGCCATGCACATCGCACAAGAGGATCTGTTTATGGAGGAAGCCATGAGCGAGGCATACACCCAGCTCCGCATTCCGCGTCCGGTTGCGGTGAGCGAAAAGCAGCTTGACGGATACCGTGAGGAAATGAAGAAAGGCACACTGGAAGCTCCGGTACAGATGCCCGACACGGACATTCCGGAAGAGCCTGTACTGGCAGACGAACCGCTGACTTTCGCATCAGCCGGTGACTGGACAAAGAAAGTATCGAACACTACGTTCGATGAACTGGATAGTTTGGGAAAATTCTAACTGATTGATTAAACGATACTTAAATACCTATTAAACAATGAAAGGATTAACAACAGAAATGAAAGAACAGGTGCGCAGCGCACTGATTGCTTATTGTGAAAATTACCCGACCCGCAACCGTGCGGCAGAAAGTCTTCAGAGCGTAAGTGCAGCCACGGTGAGTCAGCTTTGTAACGGGAAATATGAACTGATCAGCGACGATATGTTTACACGTATCGCGGTTCAGATTGGATTTGCGTTTGATTCCTGGACGCTGCACGAGGGAAAGACTTTTAAGGAAATTACTTATGCGCTGACCGACGCACAGGCATACAAGAACGTGACATGGGTTGTGGGAGATGCCGGATGCGGTAAGACTACGGCAGCCATCGAATATCGCCGTACGCACCGCAATGTGTTCTACATACTTTGTTCGGAAGATATGCGCCGGAGCGACTTTGTGCGTGAGATAGCCAAGCAGGTAGGCGCACCTACCGACACGACTAACCTTCGTGACATGCTGGAGAACGCTATCAGCATGATTTCTTTCCTTGGGAACCCGCTGCTAGTGTTCGATGAAGGCGACAAGCTGACAGACAGTGTATTTAATTACTTTATCAGTATATACAATCGTCTTGAAGGACACTCAGGGATTGTATTCCTTAGCACGGACTATATCAAGCGCCGTATGGAATCTGGACTTCGATATAACAAGAAAGGTTACAAGGAAATCAACAGCCGCATCGGACGACGTTTCTTTGATGTTTCACCAACTGATCAGAATGACATCTACGCTATCTGTCAGGCCAACAACTTGACCGACCGTGCCGATATAGAAGAGGTGCTGAAGGATGCCAAGCGAAGCGATAACGACCTTCGCCGCGTGAAACGATGCATTCACCGACAGAAGAGAATGATTGAAGCCCGCCTGAAGAAAGGAGGCAACAATGAATAGAGAGGAAACTACACCGCCCCCACGCAAGAAGTTTACTTTCGACCGCAACGCAAAAGGTGTCCGTGAGCTTCTGTCCATGAAATTCGATGTAATGCAGTTCGATGGTCCCTGGTATGATGCTTTTGGCACTCCGGAGCGCAGAGGAGTCTGGATTATCTGGGGAAACTCCGGTAGCGGAAAGACCAGTTTTGCCCTCCAGCTCTGTAAGTATTTGTGTCGGTTTGGCCGTGTGGCTTACGACAGCATGGAGGAAGGTGCTTGTCGCACTATGCAGGATGCCATCAGGCGTACAGGAATGATGGAAGTCAACAAGAAGTTCCTGCTTATCGATAACGAGGATATGGATGAACTCAGCATCCGACTTTGCCGACAGAAAAGCCCCGATATCGTGGTAATTGACTCTTTCCAGTACACCCGAATGACTTACCGACAGTACATAGATTTCAAGGAAAGACACAAGCGAAAACTGCTTATCTTCATCAGCCATGCAGAAGGACAACTTCCCAACGGACGCGCTGCGAAAGGAGTCATGTATGATGCTTCACTGAAGATCTACGTCGAAGGCTTCAGGGCATTTTCCAAGGGTCGGTTTATCGGTCCCGTCGGTTACTATGACATTGTGCCGGAGAAAGCCCGGCAATATCACGGAGAAGAATAATCTAACACATACAATCATGAAAACAACAATGAAAGAACGCCCCGTAACCCCGCAGCAGATCAAGGCACTGCAAGCCCAGTTTCACAAGATGGGGTTCAGTGAAGAAGACCGTCACGGGTTTATCAGCCAGTTCACCGCCGGTCGCACCGACAGCACTGCAGGGCTAACCAAAGAAGAAGCCGCACTGCTTCTTAGCCGCTTCAACAAGGAGTCAGCCGACCGCGTTCGCAAGGAGGCGCGTGCCCTAGTGAAACAGATATTCTCCCTTTCGTTTCGTATTTCCTGCCTGAACCGTAACTATACGAACGAAACACCGGAGGATTTTGAAATGAACAAAGCGAAGATAAACCAGTTCTGCCGCACACGCAGCAAATTCCGCAAGAATCTGACGGAAATGTCGCTGGCAGAACTGAAAGAAGTAAAACGGCAATTTGAGGCAATGGCCAGAAAGGAGGAATGATATGAGAAAGCAGTCAGAAATAAACCGGGCAATAGAGCACTTGAAGGCTTATACAGACGCAGCTAGCCGAATACAGGTGGAAGTGCTGGAAATGAAGCGCAGCGAGACATGGGTATTCAATCAGTATGTGCGCAACGTTCCGGAAGACGAACGGAACGAAACGCTATTCTATGCCGCACGGGACGCAGCCCAGTTCCTCGCAGGAAAGATCGGCCTCAGTTCTATCTGTCCGGATCTGGAAGATGAACCGGAAGAAGAGGAGGAGCAGGATGAAAATATTACGCTATCACGCAAGGAATACAATAATTTATTGAAACGTCTGGAGCGTGTAGAGAGAAAGCTTGGACTTAAATCACAGATTAATCGTATAAGCCGCAAACTGGTTTCGGAAGCCGATCCGGAGGACCTGATGTCGCAGGCTGATGCGTGCAGATACATCGGCTGCGGAAAGACTACCATAAAGCGATGGGCAGACAGAGGATTCCTGACCGGCTATAAGGACGGACAGCGGATATTCTATTCAAAAAAGGAAATTGATAAAAGTAAAGTTGTAAAAGAGCACCGCATAACGGTAGCAGAAAGGCAGGAGGAAAATGGAACAGGCAATCGAACAAATCCAGAATGACATTATGAGCCGCATGCAGAAGTTTGACTTTGCCGATCAGGTATTCATTCTGCGGGAACTGGAAAATTTCTGCGGACAGCAGGCAGACGAAGCACTTAAGATGGAATATGATATGGCAGCAATGGAGGATATGAAAGATGAGTAACAGAAAGAAATATATTGTATGGAGAATTCTTTATTACTATTCTGACAAGCCAAGTAAAAGTATCCGCATATGTTGGCGGACAAACTCTATCACGAATTTAAGAAGGATAGTACAAGCCCTTAATCCAGATGCAAAAATACGTTTATGCTATACAGAATTTAAATAACAATTAAAACTTAATTAAGATGGCAAAAAGAACAAAGAAAACAGTAATCAGCGGAGTAAGCCGCGAACAGTACGAACAGGCATTTGCCGAATTCGCCATGGCCGATGCGAAAGCGCAGTCACTTACCGCTAAGATGGATCAGGAAATGACAAAGATCCGTGAGAAGTATGCCGACCAGCTGGCGGAACTGAACGAAACGAAAGACCGCTCATTCGAAGTGATGCAGACCTATGCAACTGAGAATAAGGACACGCTGTTCAGCAAAAAGAAAAGTCTGGAATCGGCACACGGCATTATCGGATTCCGCACAGGTAATCCGAAACTGAAAAACCGGAAAGGCTTCACCTGGGCAGCTGTGACGAACCTTTGCAAAGAGTTTCTTCCTGATTATATCCGCACCACGGAGGAACTGGCAAAAGACAAGCTGCTGGCCGACCGTGACGTACCGGAAGTTGCGGAACAGTTCGCCCACATCGGCGTAGAGGTGGTGCAGGATGAATCTTTCTACGTAGAACCAAAAAAGGAAAGCGATGCGGTCCAAACGGCCTAAGTACAGTTATCTCCGTCGCGGTAATCTTTGGATTGTGTATCGTAATGAATACACGGATTCTACGTGTATAGGCACTCCCATTGCGGAGTGCCGTTCCAAAGAGGCAGCACGGGATAAGGTTTATCAACTTAATGGATGGAAGAAAAAGAATTATGGCTGAACTTACTTTTAAGACAAACATCCGGCGCGACAAATGGCCGCGCTGGATGAAAAAGCTGCACGAGTACATGACCCGTGTAACTCAGGACAGAGAGCTGGAACCAACCCGTGATGAATTCCTTCGCCTGAAAATGATTATGGAAGGGTGTATAGAGAATCTGAAAGATGAGAAACAAGCACGCCGGGCTTCCATTCATGTATTTCTCGGAGAAGATGATAACCGGTTATCTCTGATAGTAATGCGAAGCAATCTGGTAATAACATCTTATTACATCGAATAATGAATAAACGTACACAAATCATTCTTTTCACAGCCTTTTCTGTCATTATAGGGCCGCTGGTTATCCTTGGATTCATTCTGAATTTTACAGGAAGAATATTCGGAATACTTGGCTGGCTCTGCTGGATGGAACCACGAATGGCACGGAAAGGATGGGATGAACTAATCAAAAAAATAAAAGACTCATGGAGCACGAATTAGGAGAAACGTTCACCTGGCACGGACATGCGCTCGAAGTAGTCGAGGTGAAAGACCCGGAAGACCCTTGCAGCGGATGCTGGTTTTTTGAGCACGCCATAAGCTGCTACGGGAAAGGACTTGAATGTATGGACGATTCGAGAAGAGATCACACTAACGTAATATTTAAACAATCAACAAAAATAGAAGAATTATGATGCACAATTGGTTTACATGCAAAATCCGTTACGAAAAGACAATGGAAAACGGAATGACAAAGAAAGTGACGGAACCCTATCTGGTGGACGCGCTCAGCTTCACAGAAGCCGAAAGCCGTATTATCGAAGAAATGACACCGCTTATCAGCGGCGAGTTCGAAGTGGCTGGAGTTGCTAAAGCAAACTACAACGAACTGTTCCCAAGCGAAGAGGAGTCTGCCTGTATCTGGTATAAGTGCAAACTTTGGTTTATCACACTCGACGAAAAGAGCGGAGCAGAAAAGCGAAACTCCTTTAATGTGCTGGTACAGGCTTCCGACCTTCGCGATGCCATCAAGAAGCTGGACGAAGGAATGAAGGAAACTTTGGCCGACTACGTGATAGCCTCCGTACAGGAAACCTCCATTATGGACGTGTATCCTTACGAAGCGGAACCCGATGTGAAACCCGAATTTGAAAATGCAGACAGAAGATGAAAACAGAAAAGACCTATATCCATCGCCGCGTATGCCTCTGCCGCCAGTGCGGAGGAACCGGCACAGTGACCGTGTATGCAGAAAAAGATTTGCAGCATCAGTACCCCGAACAGAAAGCGTGTCCGCAATGTCAGGGCAGCGGACGTATCTGGCTCAGCGGAACAGTAATCAAACAGATTGAACCCTATGCAGAACCAGAACCTTGATCTGTTCAAACCTCGCAGAGTGGCGGCACGAATCCATTACAGCATAATCAGCCAGTTCATGTTCGTTTGGATCAAGCACAGCCGCCCATGCGACTTGAAGGTGCAGCGTTCGAAGCAGAACCCCGAATACCTGGGCATCTGTTTCAACGTTGAAAACACCGGCACAGCTGATATGATGCGTGAACTGGAACGTGATTTGAAAATTGAAATTATAGACCTTTAATAACCACTATCCCGGTGTGGCCCGACCGCCTATCCGGGAACAAATTTCGGGATACTCCAAAAAAAATCGGGCAAGAGTGCTTGGATAATAAAAAAGAATTTGCATATTTGCGGTGCTCTAAGTTTTTAACATATCAACGAAGGACAGCGAGTTCTGTCCGATAGTACCGCATCGGGCATTTTTTATGCCTGTATGCAAACCGTTATACAGGTGTGTCGGTTTTACCGACATATCTTCACAATGGCGGCATCTGTACCCGTGCATACGTTGTAATGGCGTATGCGAGTCCTTCGTTGATAGACTTAGAGCGACGGGTTAAGCGGATGCCGTTCTTTTTTTTATCATCCGCACAAATGCTCATTAAAAAATCAACGATTATGAAAAAAGAAAACGAAAACCAGACTACAGGGCTGGTAGAAGTGTTCAGCTTCAATCAAAGCAGTACACCTATCCGTGTACAGGTAATCAACGATGAACCTTGGTTTGTGGCAAAAGACGTTTGCGATGTGTTAGAACTGACTAATCACAGAATGGCAATTAAGTCTTTAGACGAAGATGAGGTAAATAGTACTTACCTAACCGATGCATTAAACAGACAACGAATAACTAATATTGTCAATGAATCCGGTTTATACACATTAATATTCCAATCACGCAAGCCAGAAGCAAAAGCATTCCGTAAATGGGTTACATCCGAAGTACTTCCGTCCATCCGCAAGAAAGGATATTACGGTATGTACAAACCGAAAACAGATTTCATCGACGCGCGAGATATTCCCTACGAAACACGTATGTTCAATAACAGCCCAGTACGTTGCGTAACCATAGATAATGAAACGTGGTACAGCATGAACGACCTGCATGCGGCAATGGGAAGCCGTACCGAAAGTACACAAGCTGCCAAGAAGCTTAACGCTAAGCAAACATTAGCAAAGAAAATTCTTCTTTTTGGGGCAAACAATCCCGGATGGTTTGTAATGACACGCGGAGCAATGCTTCTGCTTAGTGCAAGCCGTAAAATGAACAACGTAAAACAACTGGAGTTAGAATTCAAGGAGGACTGACCTATGGCGACGAAATTCAATTATGAACAATGGGAACAGTACTTGAAAATAGATGATATTGAAGAAACTGTTGCCTCGTTGGATAATATTCTGTTTACGGCAGTCATGAGATTACTTGACACTGATTGTGGAAGTCCTGTACAGCAAGACCAAACCGATGTGTCGAACGTGCGTTTCCTTCTGGAAAACCTTCGCAAGTGCATCAGCCGATAATATACAGCAATCCCCGACACCGAAAACCGATGCCGGGGATTGCTGTTATATTATTCACCTGGTTCTCCAAGGAAATGACATATCGCTTCGTGCTGCAAGGGAGTCAGGCTTCGCTGTCCCTTATGGAAATGTAGTTCGGTAAGCCGTTGCTGTAAGTCTTCGTTCAACACTATCCAGCGGCGAAGCTGCGCTACGGCACTCCGGGCACTGGATTTAGGAAAATATTGCTGAGCCAGGTCTGTAAGGTATATCGCTTTCATAATAGGTAAAGATACAAATAAATTTTTTACTGCAAAAATTACCCCGCGGTAAACGTCCTGTTTCCGCGGGGTAATGAATCATTTTTCCGGCGGTAAATTATTCGCCTTCCAGCTCCTTGTACGATTTCACCTTCTTAAACTGAAGGTTCTCCAGCGCCAGCGTGCTTTGCAAGCCCAGTCCCGGTCGGAACTGAAGGTGTACCTGACGGATGTAGCTTTCGTTGAATTCGTCTGGGACATCTGCTCCGTTACTGCGTATCTGCGCCTGAAAAGTACCCAGATTCTCCAGTTTCACAATTTCCCCTTTGGCGATATGACGGTTAATCTGCTTGATCAGTGCACGGATCACGTTCAGTACGTCACCGTCCGTCAGAGTAGTACTATAGGCGATATCGTCCGCCAGTTCGTTGATGTCAACAGTTCCGCTTGCCTGTGCCTTGGCGTAGAATTTAGCTTCGCCTTCCAAATCTCCCGGTTTCTTGTAAGCTGCAATACTGTAGTTAATAGCCATGTGTTTGTCTTTTTTAAATGTTTGTAAAAATGTGGTTAACTTGTCATGACAGTACAAATCTACGGCAGTACAAGGCCATACTGTCGTAATAGCAGTTATTATGTGCGTGAATGGGATAATGTCCGCTTTTTTTTGTACTTTTGCGATAAAGTCAGCAGGATGATATGGTAAAGAACAGCCGTCAGAAAATAGTGGGAATGAGCTATGCTTTCCGCGTGCAGGAAATAGTACGCATTTATGATGAGCATGCACGGAGCGGGCTTTCGAACCGGGAAATCCTTCGTCGTTACATCTGGCCGAAGTACCGCATCTGCGAAAAGACTTTCTATAACATCATCAATGCCAGCGCCGATCCGCGCGTGACGGAACGCATCGCCCAGGCAGAACGGCAGCTGACGCTTTTCTAATAGGTCTGTGTGACCTGACAGGTGAAATCGCTGATGTCTTCCACCAGCTCCTCGTGGTTATGGTTGGTGCTGCTGCCCGTGCGTCGGGTCATGCAGACAGATTCATTCCGGGCAGACAGAAAGAAGTTGAACAGGTGCGCATCAATCTTGTCCAGCAAATCGAAGCGCTCCAGCGATTCCTCCTGAAACATACTCCCGTTCCTTGCGCTCCCTTTCCATTTCGTAACCACATGCAGCCGGAACGGAACGTCTGCCTGCTGGGTGGTTCCTCCCAGCGTGCGCCACTGTACGGGCCGGAATTCGATAAACACCGCCGGGGTGTCGAACGGGTCTTCCTGCTCGATGAATTCCACCTGCTCATTCCACAGGTCTATGTGTCGGATAAGCGGCTGTCCGCCATCGTCTTTCAGTTCTTTCAGAGCTTCGGTCAGGCCGAGATAAAGCATTCTTCTCATAGTGTGTCAAAGTTTTTAGCGTTATTGTAAAAGATTTCTTTCAGCAGTTTTTCCAGGTCGGGATGGTTGCCGATGAACTGCCGTCGGGGTATGGTGATTTTGCTGCCTGCCTTTTTCATGGCCATGGCGCGGTAGAACTCCGCTTCGGCGGTAAGGGCACGGTTTCGTTTGTTATTGCGCGGTGTGCCGTTTTTCTTTCGTTGCAGGTTGTTGCTGAATCCGTCGGCAGCCTTTCCACCGGTCACGGTCTGATAGCGGTACCAGAAATAAGCCTTCATCTTCCGTGTTACGGTGATGGTGCCTCCTTCGTTGTGTATCCGGGCATACGGTTCGGTGGTTTCAATCACCACGCTGTCGCGGCTGGTGATGCGTCCCGTGATGCTACGTCGCAGGTTCCCGGTACGGACGAGCAGCCCCCGGCTCTTGTCGTCGTTAAACTTGCGGCGTGCCCACTTCTGGTTGAAGAAGGCTTCGCGCTCAAAGTTCCGGTCAAACTCTTCCAATGCTTCCGTCCGTATATCCTTCAGCGTCTCCCTTACCAGTAGGTTGATGCGCCGCTGGAGGTCGTTTGTTATTTTTTTGCTTTCATTCATCAGATAAAGATTCTATCAATTCCTTTTCACGTTCAGAAAGAGAAAACCGGATAGTTTGTTTTTCCTTTTCAATACATTCGGCTTTTTTATTTTCTATGTCTAGGATGTATGCGTATTCTTTTTCGGTTTTAATGAGTTGTGCTATCCTGTTCGAGCAGAGGAATCCATTACCGTATATTGATTTTTTTGTGTGAATCTGGTCATCCAGCCTTCTTGTGTATGAAAGTTCAGCATGTGGTATGACAATGTCTTTTCCTCCTTTCAGCAATGAGGCAATAACAGACGTGGTAATCAAATTGTCAGGATAAGCATACTTGTTTTTTTTCAACTTTTTCGTTTGCTTATTTTGAACTTGAATTATACGCTCTCTAAGAGAAGATGCGCACATAATTCCACATCCTGAAAATGAGGGTATGTTAGTGACAAAATCGGTTAAAACTGTCGCGCCGTTTTCATACATGATATTGGCATTGGTAACAATGTATGTATGTTCAGGAGAATATGCTTCAAACAGTGTGAGATGCGGAGCAAACAGAAAGAATCTTATTCCTTTATCCTGAAACCATCTCTTTATATTCGCCAAAATAGAGAATGGAGGATTGTCTACCACCACGCATCCGTCCGGATAATCTGCTGCCTGATAATCTGCACCAGGCCAGAACGGGCGTACTATTTTCTGAGTGTTGTCTATATGTCCATTGTCTATAAGCCATCCTATTACTTCGTCATAAATGTAAGAAGGTGTGTAGCAATCATCTGTTGTTTTTTTAGGTTTGAATTTTTCAACAAATCCTTCGTAATCGTTGAACTTCGTCTCTTTTTTTGTCGTTGTCTTATTATTATCCATTATGCATTGTTTTTTAATGAATTAATCGTATCTTTGCAAGAGAGAGAGTGACTTGAGGTACTGGGTTGGATTGCAGATCCTTCACTAAAGGCTTCAGTCGCTCTCTTTTCTTTTTTTCAGCTTCTCCACGATGGAATAGAACTGACACTTCCCGTCCACCAGTTCCCTGATTACGGCAAAGGAATCCTCATCGGCTATACGGATGCGCAGGTAATGATATTTCATGACCATGGGATTTCCTTTTTCATCCGGGCGTTCCAATACGTGTTCGGCATCTTTCAGCAGATAAATCAGGTTGTAGACAGCTTCATTCTTTGCCCTTACATACTTGTGGGGCTGGTTCAATGCTTCCTTGATTCCGTTTGAGGTGAATTCCACTGGATTCTGTATTCCCTGCACCAGCACGGTTTTGCCGACCAGATTCTCTTTGGCCCACTGACGGACAGCCTTACGCAGTTCCTGCAACCGCTCTTTTCCGGCACGCATTTCTTGAAGCAGCCTGCACGCCCGGCATACCTCATTGTCCGGAATGTCGGCTGCCAGCTTCATCTTGTCTGGACGTACTTCGCACTGGTTGCATTTGCGCAAGGTGTAGCCGTTGTATGCCGGGAAGGTGGTCATCCGCTTGCCGGGGTTGAACATGAACATTTCCTGATACTTTCCGGCGGTGGCCTGACTGCCCTGGTTCATGGCTTCCTGCTCGTTGCTCACGGGGTATTTGTCCTTGCGTACCTGCACCACGGTGCATCGGCATCCCCATCCGTTGGGCGGAAAATATTTGTCCCAGAACGGGCTGGTTATCGGAAGGGTGATGTTATGCAGCATCCGGTGAGTACGACGTACCCGCTTGTCGCCCACGGTGCGGTACTGGAGGTTATATCGGTCGCCGTCCTGCTCGAATTTCTTCCACCGCGCAGCCATCAGGGCGGACGTTTGGGCGAAGTTGTATTCCGTACGCAGGTACTGCACGTTGTAGGTGTCATGTACCTTTTGAACCTCATTTAAGAACTGATTAAACGGCTTGCGGTTTCCTTCATCATCCAGCAGGGAGGGGAAAGCCTCGTTCAGTTCGTGGAAGGTCTTGATGCCGCTGAACACGTAGTTCGATTCCTTCAGGCGTTGCACGGATATATCGTCCAGCGGGACTTCCTTCAGGGCGGTGTCTACCGCTTCGTCCAGTACATCGGAATGGGTGCGGATGAAATGCTGCACCTCTTCGGCAGTCAGGCTTTCGGGCGATACTTCTGCCTGCTGATAAAGCCATCCCATGAGCAGCATCCATCCGGCTTCCAGGGCGGGGAACTCTATTTCGTTTTCCATTCCGTTCTCTTCCCTATCCACTAGTTTCAAGATTCCGGCGTACCGCTGATGCAGCCCCTTATAATCGTCGGGGCTTAGTCGAAAAAACCGTGTTCCCCTTCCGGCAATGCCAGTTTCTGTTCTTCCTTTCCGGACTTCTGCTGTGCCGTTTTCTTCACATCCGGAACCGCAATGGAGGAAGTGTCTTTCTTCCGTTTCAGCGGGATGTTGTATTTGTCGACAAAGTATTTCGGTTCCACTTCGTAGTGCTCCAGCAGCAGACGTTCGTAGGCCACCTGCTGTTCGGGGGTATAATCTACCGACTCATCCCATGCGAATCGGAACCCTTTCAGCGGGAATCCGTGACGGATCATGCGGGGAATAAGCTGCCAGTTCACCAGATCACGAATAAGGTCAGCATCTTTCTGAATCAGGTTTTCCAGCATCTTGCGGTGCACCTCGCTCTGCGAAAGGCTAGCACCGTCTTCCATGGTCATGGTCACAGTAAGGATTCCTTTCGATATTTCCGAGTTACAGCGATCGATGCGTTTGTCGTACACATTGAACGCATCGGCACGGGTGCTTTCCTTCAGGTCGACGGTAGTTCCTTCGGGGAACAAGCCGTAAGCGGCTGCTCCCATGTCACGCAACATCCGTTCAATACGGTCGTATTCCTTCGGGTCGCGGCTGGTGGTAGTCGCCACTCGCAGCGGCATACCGAATATTTCTCCGAACATATCCCAGAACGAACACATGTTCTTTTTAGGAATGGTCTGCTGGGCGCATTTCAGATACAGGCCCAGATTATGCGTGCCTCCGGCTTCGATGCACCAGTCTTTCATCTCGCTGTTCCGGTAGTCGTAGCCCACCTGCCAGGTGTCGTTTTCGTGGGTGATGATGACTCCGTATTCGGGAATGACATGAGTACGGGGAATCAGACTTACCCGGTTGTAGGCCATCCGTCCGTCCACTTCCACCACGTCGCCCAGTTCAATAAGTGAATGACCGTAGTAATTGCTTTCCAGTGCCAGCCGCAGGAACTCCTTAAACCAGGGAGCTTCCAGCAGTTCCGTCAGTTCCGGATTCTCCACACCCTTCGCGTCGCAGAGCTTGAAACTCTTGTTCAATACGAATCCCATGCGCTGTTGCACGCATCCGGTCAGGTGCAGGTCGGCATCCACATCGGTATAAAGATTCAGCAGGCGTGTACGGTTGGGGTTGTCCACGTTGATGGCCATCTGCCATGCACGCCGCCAGTCGGCCAGGTCGCGCCGTGTCAGTGCTTCGGTAAGCAGCTGGAGCTTGACGCTCATTTCCTTGATGCGCCGTCTTTCGGCGGCATTCATCCGGTTGAGATATTCTATTTTCGGTTTCTTTGCCATAATCGTTACCAGATATAGTTGTTACGTTTGTCGGAGCCGTAGCGTATGCCGGCACCGGTCTGTTCTCCTTCCTCGCCCGTGGGTTGCAGTTCGGGCAGGTTCATGACCGCCTTGCCTGACTGAACCTTCTCCAGGTAGGCGATGGCGTTTTCAAACTGTTCCTTTCGGATTTCATACCCCATTTTCTGCGGCAGGCTGAGCACCATGAAGTAAAGTGCCAGGTCGGCCACCAGTCCCACGAGATCGAGGTTCCTTGCTTCGCCTTCGGCGGTGAAGGCTGCCTGCATGTCATAGCGTCCGTCCAGGTAGCTGGCTATCCGGTCCATGGCACGGCGTTCGGCCAGCAGACGGTTGTCGTCCGTAGCCTGCTGGATGATTCTCAGTGCATCGGCACTGACTTGTATGTAGTCTTGTTCGGTGATAAACATAATTACCAGGAATTTTTAGGAGGCCGCCTTACACCCAGTCGGGGTGTGAACGAAGCCTCACGGGTTTGTTTCTGTAATTTATAAATTGCTCCCTCACTGGCATCGGGGAAGTCATCGTGTGCACGGCTTCCCTGTTCGAAAGCCAGTGTTTGGTCGATTCCGGCCCGCATGTCGGGGTCTTCTTTCAGCTTCTCGTTATAAAAGAAGTAGCCACGTTCCCATAGTGGGCTAATAGCCTCCACACGGGCGAACTTGTCGGGCTTCTTCCGTTTGTCCGGCATGATGGGAAGCTGGTAGCCCCGTGCGTCGCCTTCACGCTGGAACTCGTCGAGGATGGTGTCCTGCATGAAGTTGGCTTCCATGTAGATACTGACCGCCGCATCCTCAGGCAGTGACTCGTAGACATCGTAGAGCCAACGCACCATTTCGCCCACGCTGCACTGGCGGCAGAAGGCACGCAGCAGATGCAGTTCCCGGTGGGAGGCGGTTTTCAATCCACGCCTGGGACGACCTATCATGGCGGCGGCCTTGTAGTCGTTCTTTCCGGAAGATTTCCACGAAGGGTCGATGTAGAGCACTATCTGCTCGTAGTATTTCAGTTTCAGCATCGGTCGCCAGCGTATCCACCGTTCCTGAAACACGGCTCCCTCGGTGATGGGATTATTCATGTATTCCTTCTGAAACGAGCGGTAGCCCATGAACTGTTCGCGGTCGCGCAGTTTCTCGATGGTGTAGAACTCCGGCCAGGCAGGATTCCCGTTGCGATCGATGGCGTTCACCTCAATGGTCTTTACGGTCGGCGTGTCAATGATTTTCTGCAATACGGAGTTTTTGGAAATCAGGTTACCCACCATGATGAAACGCCCGTCCTTGCCTCCGAAGCAGCCGAACAGGGCTTCCTTTATCCAGTTGGTCATTTCCCGTACACGGGCTTCGCTCCGGCACATCTCATCGTCGTCGAGGTCGTCCACCACGATGTAGTCCGGACGCATCTCCCGGAAACGCAGACCACGGGGCGACTGGCCACGGCCTCGGGAGAAAAAGGCGCACTGGTCTTTGGTGACAAATTCGCCTTCCTGCCACATGCCGCTGTTGTACTGTTCGCCAAAGTCCCGGATGATGTACTGGTTGTATTGCAGTTCTGCCTGAAGGTCGCCCAGCAGGCCGTCGGCGCTGTCTTCACTCTTGCCCACCAGTACCATGACATGCAGCTCACTCCGGAATTTCAGCCAGAGCGGGATGCCGATGTCCAGGTGTACCGACTTGGCATGACCGCGCGGCCACTTGCAGACCAGACGCAGTTCCGGATGTGCGGCGATGTAGCGTGCCGCCTCGTTGTGGAACCGGGCATTCGGGCACTGGCAGTAGTGCGAAAGGTAGCGCTGGCAGAAACAGTCGTAATCCTTCAGGGCACGGGCGATGTTCCGCTTGCGTTCTGCTTCGGTTTCCACCCGTTCCTGCGAGGTCATCCGTTCCACCCGCTTGCAGTGTTCCTGCCATCGTTTCAGGGCTTCTTTCTTTTCCTGCTCTGTCATACTTAGCCTCCTTTCTGGGCGAAGAGTTCATTCAGGTAATCGTTGTGCAGCTGGTTCACGAGCTGGAACAGTTCGTTGGTCAGCTGGGGATACTTGTCACGGTTGGCCGCCAGCCAGTTCTCGAAGTCGATCATCGTGTCGATGCGGTCTACCACGCTGGCTTTCTTCTCCAGCTTCTCGATGGCCGTGGCCGTCTTGATCAGCTTGTCTCCCAGGCTGGCCAGCATATCCTCGTTGCCCGGCTCGTTCGCCTTGTCGAGCAGGGAATTGATGGAAGACAGCAGCTTGTTTACCAGTTCCGGACGGGTAATGTTGCGTGCCGCCTTCATTTCTTTCCAGCCCAAGGTATTGATCCACCGGCTGAGTGTCTGACGGCTCACTTCCACTTTCTGAAGAATCTCTTCCTGCGAAAGTCCGCTCATGTAGAGCACCCGTGCCAGTTCCTGTTTTGTGTCGTTTTTAGCCATGTTTTACCTTGTATTTAATATTCGTTTAAGGCAAAGTTCATCCATTTTCGTGCATTCAGGAAAAAGGGATGCAAGCGTTACAGAGAACAGTGTACAGGTTACGCACTTCCTTGCAACCGTTACACACTTTTTTGCCCGGACGGGAAAGGCAGAGTAAGTTTGCGGCAAACGAACGGAAAAATGGCAAAACGAATCAGAATATCGAACGAAACGCTGAACTGCTACGGCACGTGGATCCGTACCGAAGGCATCGACCTGACGCAGTTTAACCGGAATCCCGTACTGCTCTGGATGCACCAGCGGGGCGTGGTAATAGGAATGATCAAGGACATACGCGTAGCGGATGGAGAAGTGACCGGCGAACCCTGGTTTGATGAGGTACGCGAAGAATCGCGTCTGGCAAAGCAGCAATGGGAAAAGGGCACGCTACGTATGGGTTCGCCCAACTTCGAGATACTGGAAACAAGCGAAGACGCTGCCTTGCTGAAACCCGGACAAACCCGTCCTACCGTAACCCGTTGCAAGCTGATGGAATACAGCATGGTGGACATCGGCGGAAACGACGACAACATCCGGCTCTCTTACGAGGGACGGGAACTCAGGCTGGATGCAGGAGGCGGATGCGACCTGCCACTATTGAAGGAAAGCTTTAATGAAAACAAAACATTACAAACAATGAACGAACAATTGAAAACCATCGCCCTGATGCTGGGGCTGGCGGACACCGCCACACTGCCGGAAGTGCAGAAACAGATTAATGTGTTGCTCGGCTACCAGACGGCCAACGCGACGCTGCGTACCGAAAAGGAGAAGCTGGAAAAGGAACTGGAGACCTTGCGTCTGTCGGGCATTACCCAGCTGGTAGAAGAAGCCGTAACTTCCGGAAAGATTGAAGCAGGGAAGAAAGCCCACTTTATCGAATTGGGGAAGAAGGTAGGCCAGGAAAGCCTGAAACTGACCTTTGAAGCTATGCATGGCATGGTAAAGCCGTCGATGATGCTGAACCGCAGTACCTCGCAGGCGGCAGGCGACTGGACGAAACTGAGCGAAGTTCCGGCAGAGGAACTGAAACTGATGCGAAAGAACGATCCGCAGCAGTACCGCAGGCTGTACAAGGCTGAATACGGTGTGGACTGTCCGGAACTTAACTGATTGTTGAACACAAATTAAAACACGAACATGAGAAAAGAAATCGTAAAATTCGTAACCGGCACACTGGTGAATGTGCTGATGAGTATCGTTATCCTCTTTCTGCTTGGAGTACCGGGCGCAGGATTCTGGGGACTGATTGTGGGCGTGGTGCTTCCGATAGCACTGGGCAAGTTCCTTCCGAAAGGTGCCGCCCTGGAAGGTGTCTATACCGAAGTGTGGACGGGCGAGCTGGTGAAGCAGCTCCGCGGAGGAATGACCGCCTCCTGGCTGGACGGAGTATCGGATTATTCGGCTGCGGTGAACAATGAAGTGGTGCATCTGGTAGATGTGGGCGGAGATCCGGATGTGCTGATTAACAACACGACGTATCCCATCGCCGCACAGGAACTGGAGGACGGGGATATCGCACTGGGCCTTGACAAGTTCCAGACCAAGAAAACTGCCGTATCGGACGACCAGCTCTTTGCCATCTCCTACGACAAGATGGGCAGTGTAATCGAACGTCACGGCGACGCCATTACCATCGCCAAATTCAAGAAAGCGGCCCATGCACTGGCTCCGAACAGCAATACGGCGAAAACTCCGGTAGTGCCTACTTCCGGTGAAGATGACAACGGACGAAAGAAATGTACCCGAAAGGATATTATCGCGCTGAAACGCAAGCTGGATGCCTTGCAGGTTCCCACTGCAGGCCGCCGTCTGGTGCTCTGCTCGGATCACGTGAACGACTTGCTGGAAGACGACCAGAAGTTCCGCGACCAGTATTATAACTACACAACCGGAAAGATTGCCAACATGTACGGCTTCGAGGTGTATGAATTCGAGAACTGTCCGTACTTCACCAAGGAAGGCACAAAAGTTCCGTTCAAGAACTCGCCTTCGGGAACCGACCATCAGGCATCCTTCTGTTTCTACACCAAGCGTGTGTTCCGTGCACAGGGAAGCACCAAGATGTATTACCGCGACGCACAGACCAACCCGGACTACCAGCAGAACGAAGTGAACTTCCGCCACTACTACATCGTACTTCCGAAGAAGATGGAGGCTATCGGTGCTATCTACAGTTACGACGGAGCGACCGCACAGACATCCGACCAGGAAGTGGAAGCAGACAAGAACTGGGCTACTATACGCCGTGAAGCTGAAGCCGCTAAAATGGCTATGGCTATGTCTGAAGGAGGAGAAAAAGGTGTAAACGGTCTGGAAGAAAAGTTGCAGGAAGATCCGGCAGCCGGTGAAGAACTTGAAGCATAAGGAGGAATGAGGTATGAAACACTTTACAATGGGTGAACTTTGTGCCAGCACAACCGCTGATGCTCATGGGATCAAGAATACACCGCCTCTTCAGGAGGCGGGTAATCTGAAAGCCCTGGCCGACAACGTGCTTGACCCGCTCCGCGAATGGTACGGGAAACCTATCAACGTCAATTCCGGTTACCGCTGTCCGCAACTGAACCGGCTGGTAGGTGGTAAGACAAGCAGCCAACATCTGAAAGGAGAGGCTGCCGACATCACGGCAGGAAGCAAAGAAGAAAACCGGAAACTCTTTGAGTACATTAAAGGCCATCTTCCTTTTGATCAGCTGATCGATGAAAAGAATTATTCCTGGGTGCATGTGTCTTACAAGCGCGACGGGAATAACAGGAAACAGACATTGAAACTTTAAAGCACAATAAAATGAAACGGATTATCTTATTTTTCAGCCTGTGCCTGATTACACTGGCTTCTTTTGCGCAGACCGTACTTCCGGCTGCTGAACCTGAAACATCGTTCCTTATCGACCTGGGTAGCTTTACCGGAATCGTAGCCCTGGTTTCTACCTTGGTGACACAGATTCTGAAAGTTGTTCCGGCTATCTCCGCAAGCAAGCTGGCCAAGATTTTGATTTCGTGCGGTGTGGGCATGGTGGTATGTATCCTTGCCTGGCTGTTGCAACTTACTCCGCTACTTACCGGCTATGTCTGGTGGCAGGTGTTAATCTATGGACTGGCAGCGGGACTCAGTGGATGCGGATTCTATGATGTGATTAAGGCTATCGGGGGATTGTTTAAAAAAGAGTAGATCATTATGGATTGGACCCTGCTACAGTCGCTATGGGACTGGCTGCTTCCTGCCGGCTGGTTGGCAACAGCCATTGCCTGGTGGCGTGACAGGAAGGTGTATCAAGTCCGCGCAGTGAAAGAAACCGAAGGCACATACAAGACACTATACGATGATCTGAGTGCCACGGTATTGGAACTTAGTAAACAACTACGAAAACAAAACGAACGGAATATCAATCATGAAACGGCTTTACGAAAACTGCATACTTGTAAGTATGCTGACCGCTGTCCTGTCATTATCTTCTTGCGCCAGCAGCAGAAAGGCCAGTTCGGAAACCGTCCGCTCGGACTGTCTCAAAGTGAGCGTAACCGAGCAAACAATCTACGAGCCGGTCCCGAAGAGGACGGCGACCTTGGCAGTGAGTGCGGATCAGTGGACGATTCTTACTAAACTTCCGGAAGGATTTGGACTGAATTATCGTTACGACGGTATCAGTATAGATGTGCAATCGGACGGTGAAGGGGGTGTGAATGTCACAGCTACATCCGACAGCATCGGAAGACAGGTGAACGTGACTCGTACGGAAACCGACCACCGTATACGCGATGAAACTGTGAGCAATGAAGTGAAGGAAACACGCCCTGGAGTGCAGGGATGGCTGACAGGAACAGCCCTGACCCTGCTGGGGATTTTCCTTATCTGGCAACTGATTAAATACTATTTAAGCAAACATTAAAAACGATAAGATTATGGCAGATACAAGCAACGGACTGATGTATGGTGTAGCAGCCGTCCAGTTCAAGGCTGCGGGTGCAGAAGGACAGGAAAAAACACTGGGCTGGCTGGATGAAAACGGGATGCAGCCGGCAGGAAACGCACCTACCTTTATGGATGTGATAGCCGCACAGGTAACAGACGGACCGGTGGATAGCATCATGACCAATCCGGGAAGTGACGCATTCACGATGAACCTTATTCAACTGAATGCGCAGAGCATGGTCGATGTGTTCGGTGGAAAAGCGGAAGCTGACGGTTCTTATACACCACCTACAAAAAAGGTAGCTAGTGGCGTACTGACCATCTCCATGCATTCCGGACATAGTTTTCGTGTTTTCAACGCTCGATTGAGCTGTAACGGTTTCCAGAACGGAATCAACATGCAAAATGTGCTGGCAATGGGTATCCGTGTGGATATTCTGAAACCGACAGACGGCAAGGAAAGACGATACCGCATCTATCCTCCCGGAGTGAAACCTGATACCGCAGACTCAACCGCAGACGCAGCAGCAGGATAAGTATGAAGGCACAGGATATAGAACTGCTGGCAGGCATCTCTCTCAGTGACGGGGGAATCAGCCTGCCGCTTCATACGGTACTGCGGAAACGTCCGTTCCGCATCACGATGAAGACACCTACCACACGCAGCCTGATACGTATCAGTAAGCGTTATCTCCGAATCGGCGTGACTCCGGAAGAATACGACGAATACAACCTGGATCAGCGAATCCGATTTGTCTTCCTGCATGGAAAGGATATCAGCAGGATAGTGGCATACGGCATTGTTCGAGGCCCGGTACTGGGGAGGTTACTTAACCGTCCGGTGGCCTGGTTGCTACGGGAACTGATGACACCCGATGAACTTTCCTCCGCCTGGCGGCAAATACTGAGCAGTACATCTACCACGTCTTTCGGGATTATTATCGCATCGGCAGCAGCACTGAACAAGATGCAGCCCTTAGCGAGCCGGAACGAAAGCGCAAGCGACAGGAGGAGTTAAAGAAGGGACATACGGAACCTTCGCATAGCCTTTTCGGCGTGATAGGTCAGCTGGCTACGGAAACAGGCTGGAGCATAGACTACATTCTGGACAAAGTGAATGTAGTAACCCTGCAAATGATGATGGCAGACATGCCGCACTGGGTTTCTCCGCAGAAGCCGGATATGATGCAGCAGATTCGTGAAATGGAGGAACGGGAGAAACAAAGAAACAGTCACAGACAAACAGATAACACGAACACGACAAAGGGAATGAACCCGATGGAGTTCTTTACCCATTATGCAATAAAAGATTAAGGATATGGCAGTACCTGTTGAACTTGAAATATTCATGAAAGACCTTACCAAAGCCGGACTACAGAGCGTGGGTAAGAATGTGGATGATGTGGAAAATCAGACTCTGCAACTGATTGAAGCATTGAAGCAGGTACGTGCCGAACAACTTAAGCAGCTTGAAGCGAACAAGCAAGCCGGGAAAAGCTACACGCAGGAAGCGGCCAATGTACAGGCTTTGACCGGACAGATAAACGGATTGAAGGCAGGTCTGAAAGATTTGCAGAAGACAAAAGAAGAAACCGCAAAAACGCAGACCATTGACATCGACACCGAAGCCGTAACCCGTAAGACCAACAATTTGAAAATGCAGTTCAGCCAGGTAGCAAGAGAGCTGCCATCGCTCGCCATGGGACCGCAGATGTTTATCCTGGCCATTTCCAACAACCTGCCGATGCTGGCGGATGCCATTGCGGATGTACGCAAGCAGAACGAGCTTCTTGCCGCATCAGGTCAGAAAGGTGTGCCGGTATGGAAACAGCTGGCTGGTGCAGTATTCAGCTGGCAGACGGCACTAGTGGCTGCTATATCTTTGGGAATAGTGTTTGGCAAGGAAATTGGGAACTGGGTATCTTCTTTATTTAAGGCGAAAAAGGAGCTTATTGATACTCAGAAAATTCAGAATGAATTAAATAAAGTTCAAGTAGAAGGAGGAAAGTCTGCGGCTGAAGAAGCGGCCAAACTTAAAATACTTTATACAGCCAGTCAGGATACATCTAAATCAATGAAGGAAAGAAATAAAGCTGTCGACGAACTACAGAAAATGTATCCTTCTTATTTCGGGAAGTTAAGTAACGAGGAAATTTTGGCTGGTAAGGCATCAGATGCTTATGATCGTCTTACAAAATCAATTATATCATCTGCTAAGGCAAGAGCGGCCATGAGCAAAATGGTGGATGAACAAGGGAAGATACTGGAAAATGAACAAAAGATAAATGATGCGTACTCCAGATTAGATCCTCTTTTACCAAAACTTGAAGCGGCAGAAAAGAAATTAAATATAGCAAAAACGTCTGCAAGTCTGAATGCAGGAAAACTTTCAACTTCCGGAACTAGAAATCTTTCAGCCGGAGGAAATGTCGCGGTTCAGCAGGCTCAATCAGACTATGACCGGTTAAAGAAAGAAACGGATGCTATTTACGAAGAAATTGCAGGATACCGTGCAGCCATATATGAATCGAACAGGATTTCTAAGGAATTGGAAAAAAGCATTAAGGTAGATGACATTGTTACAGAGGAAAAAGGTAGTGGTACAGGTTCCGGAAAAACCGATTATGCTTCCCAGCTGGCCGATGCACGCGTAAAAGCTCAGCAAACTACAGAGAAACTTCGCATCCAGATCATGCAAGAAGGAATTACCAAGCGCAAGGCACTGGCTAAGCAGGAGTATGATGAACAGCTAGCTGATATTGACAAGCAGGAACGGGACACAATCGCCAAAATGGATCAGGCTCGCAAGCAGGGTGACAACATTCCACAGAGCCAGTATGATGACCTGAAAGCAGAAACGAACGAACAAAGGCTTTTAGCGGAAAAAATATTAGCGGAAAAGATATATCAGATCAATAAAGAATATCTTGACAAAACACTGGACGCTGAAATAGAGTACAATAAGCAATATGGAACCTGGCAGGAAAAAAGAGAAGCTGTAGCTTTGGAGTATACAAAAAAAATAGCCTTGGCGCAGACTGAAGCCGAAAAGAAACTTTTAAAAGAAAAAGGGAAAGAAGCTGTTGCTGCCGTAGATTTTGAGGAATTTAAAGAAAACATCAATTGGGAATTAATTTTCGGTAATCTTGATCAGGTCGCAAAACAAGAGTTGCAGAAATTACGTACACAACTGGAAAAATTCCGTCAGTCTCCGGAGTATAAAAATATGGCGATTGATGAACGTAAGGTATTGGATGAAGCTTTAAATGAAATCCAGCAGAACATAATTGAGAAAGGTGGGCTATTGGGGAATTTGCCGGAACAGTTACAGATATTGGCAGATGCACAGATTGAACTGGAAAAAGCGCAGTCGGAATACAATAAATCCCTTATTTTAGGAACAGAAGCAGAGAAAGAAGCGGCTCTGAAGAAAAAAAATCAAGCTCAGGCTAATGTCATCAACGCTCAGGCTAATGTTAACGCAGCTGCTGATCAGGCTGGACAAAGATTCTCTAAAGTTACAGACAGTATGATTCGACTTAGCGAAGCTGGAAGTGACCTCTCCCAACTAGGAAGTTCTATCGGGACATTGATAGATGCGTTTTCCGATGCCGATTCGAAAATAGGTGGTATAGTAGGTTCTATTATCGGAGTTTTAGAGCAGTTGGGGAATCAGGGAATATCTGGCTTTGTTGGCGGGATATTGGAGAATGTAGCCAATTTGGCCGGACATATGTGGGATACAATTGGAAGTTTTTTTGGAGTAAAAGGACTTGGAGGTATTTTTTATGGTGCAGATTATTCAGGCTATGAACAAATGAAATCTCAATATGAAACACTTTCGGGCATTTGGGATGAGTTGATAGACAAGAAACAACAATATATTGATATCAGTTATGGAGAAGAAGCGGAAAAAGCTTATCAAGAATCAGTTAACCTGCTGAATCAGAAAATGCAACAGGCATATGCTCTTGCTGATGCCCGTAAATCTGCCGGCAGCAGTTTAGGCTCTCATTCCATCGCGTATCGGCAAAATAGAGATTTGGGTGGATATGCCACAGAATTATATAAGTATGTCAATCAGAATGGCAATTATAATGATATAACGAACGCTTTGTTGGGAGCGTCAGCTGATCAGTTACGTAATGTCCGTGATAATATGTGGGCATTTTGGGCTGGACTGGATTCTGAATTTCGTAATGCCTTGGAACAGATTATCGCTTGTGATGACCAAATTGATGATTTGGGTGATAAGATGAATGAAGTGATGACAGGTGTTGATTTCAGCAGCTTCCAAAATAGCTTTGTAGATATGCTGAATGATCTGGATTCTACCAACCAGGATTTTGCTGACAACTTTGAAAAGTATTTGCAAAATGCAGTATTCTCGTCACTTGTCGCAAACAAATATAAGTCAAGGATTGAAGCTTTATACAAAGATTGGACCGAAAAAGCGGATGGTGGCTTAACTACTGATGAAGTAGATAAGCTCAGACAGGATTATCAGAATATAATAAACGATATGTTGGCAGAACGGGAGCAGATTATGAACAGTTTCGGCTGGGAAAGCTCATCCTCCGGTAGTAGCCAGTCGCCCAGCAGCGGTGCACTGACTACCATGAGTCAGGACAGCATATCTACCTTTGAGGCAATAGGAAGAAACATGCAGACGCATCTGGCCAATACGGACAAATTCGTGCAGGAAATCCGTAATGCCCAGAAGCAGGATAGCCAGACGCTGGCAACCATAGCATCGCATACGGCATACATTGTGCTGATATACGACTTGATGGAAGACTTGAAGTTGAACGGAATACAGTTGAAATAATATGGACTTGACAGGATATCTTACAATCAACGAAACGGACGTGTGGACGGAATACGGTGCCTTCCTTGGCGAAACGGAAACAGGCGGTCACGTGAATATGGACGCTTTGCTCCGTATGCCTAAGGCGAAGGACATTACCACAGTAGACTTCCGCGAACGGAACGGAGTAGAGTTGCCTCAGAACCCGAACGTAAAGCTAAGTAGCATCGAACGTACCTTGCAGTTCTGGCTTCGCGGAAACTCCGCAGCCGACCGACTGGAGAAATACCAGCGTATGATGACGCTGATCACGTCGGGTATGCTGTCTGTTGCTGTTAAGAATTACAGAACTTACAATATGGTATATCAGGATATGCCATCCGAACCGGACTGGTACGAGAGTTACGAAGGCGACCGGTTTTATGTGCTGTTCTCCGTAAAGTTTCTGGAACCGCAGCCTTCCGTTTAGAAATTGATTAAATATAGATTAAATGACGATAAAATGGAACTGAAAATATACGATAAAGCAAATAACCTTCGACTGACAGCCAGCCCGAACACTTCTTCTTCTGTCACTGAAGAGGTTGGTGGAGAATGTAGTGTATCTGCATCATTCACACACACGGAATACATTCCGTTGGATGTAGATGATTACATCGAGCTGGAAGGTGTGCGTTATAAAGTTAAGTCCCGTTATCGCCCGAAACAAAAGAACACACAGACTTACGAATATAGCGTGAAGTTCTATGCGCCGATACACGATGCGGAAGACACGCTGATGCTGATCCAGGAAGGAGGAACTACTTCTGAATTCAGTTATGACGGTGGTCCGCGCGAACACCTGCAACTGTGGATAGACAACATGAACCGTCGAGCCGGTGGAAATCTGTGGAGCATCGGAACGGTGATTATCGCCGAAAACAAGACAATAGACTACCGGAATGTAAAGTGCTGGGATGCGGCTTTCGGTAGCAACGGCATCGCCGCCACATTCGAAACGGAAATGTGGGCGGACGGTTATGTGATAAATCTCTGTAAGGCTGAACGCGGCGAAATGGTAGAACTGGGATATCTTCAGGGACTTACCAACCTGGCACAGGAAGATAACGGAGAAGTGAAGTTCTTTACCCGTCTGTTCCCTCTTGGTTCTACGAGAAACATAAATGCAACCAAGTACGGATATTCCCGTCTGCAACTTCCTGACCGCTCTCTATATGTAGATAAGAACGTGGACCTGTATGGTGTGAAGGAAGAAACGGAAGAAACAGTCTTCTCAGAGATATTCCCAAAATACATTGGTACAATTTCCTCTGTGCGCTCAGAAGAAAAAGAGAATGAGGAAGGACGGAAGTACACCGTATATTATTTCAAGGACAACGGTATGAACTGGAATCCGAAAGACTACGAGATTCCGGATCTGGACTACATGCTGAAATTCCAGACAGGCGAATTGGCAGGCCGTGGAACTGACGGCTCTTTCCAGGCTGCGTGGCACGAAGACACAAGGGAATGGGAAATTATAAACGTGTATCCTGATGATACGACTCAGATTCCGGGTGGTGCAATTATCCCAACTCCGGGCGATCAGTACATTCCCTGGAATTTCGCCATGCCGCAGGAATACATCACCGAGGCAGAACAGGAATACAAGCAGGCTGTAGATGATTATCTTAATACTTACAGTTTCGATCCGAACAAGTACACAGGTACTACTGATCGAAACTACATCGAGAAGAACCATACCCCACTCCGCATCGGATGGAATGTGCGTCTGCTGTCAGAACAGTATTTCGGTACCACTGGAGGATACAAGGATACCCGCATCACGAAAGTGCAGCGCAAGCTGAATGACTTGTGCCAAGCTACGATTACCTGCTCCGATGAGGTTGGTACGGGATGGAAATCGTCTGTAGACAACTCTTTGAACTCGTTACGTTATGAGGTGGCTAAGCAGGCGGAAAAGAAACAGATTGATGTATTGAAGACATCAGACTCAAAGACACCATCAGATTATAATGTATTTTCTGCACTCCGTTCACGTGCAGAATTTATTTCAAAGAAGTTCAACGATACAGTAATCGGAATTATTACCTTCTTACAAGCTGCCATATTTCGTGCTGGAGCTGTATTTGGCAAGGATGGATTTGCGTCTGGCCTTACTGGTTATGGTGCGAAAATCGACGAAAACGGAAATGTCGAAGCAGAATCTCTTACGTCGAGAAGGTTTATCGAAACTCCAGAGCTACGCTACAACCGTGTAGATGTGAAAGTAGGCGACAAATGGCGTGCACCAGGGGCAGGTATCATTGAATCGGTTGATACGGAATCTAAAATATGTACCCTAAAACTGGAAGAGGGAGAAATCGGGGCTGTAGCTGTTGGTGATATCTGTATGGGTATATTCCATTCTCTTACATCTTCTGACAATGCTACTGAAGATACGGATGACAGCCGGGGGAACCGGACGTTCGCCGGGTTCTGCACTGTATACTTCACTATCACAGAAGTAATCGGAAGTCGGAACGAGCAGTTCAAGTACCAGCTTCGACCTGTATCAGAACGCTGGAAATTCTCATTCGACCCGTTTTCGCAGATGAACTTCGTGGCTTACGGCAGCTTCACACGTGAAGATCGCCAGACATCGGTTTATGAAACACGCACCTATACACGCCATCTATGGAAACAGAACACTTGGGAAATGGGCGTGGCAAACATAGCCAAGCAGTCGGGTGATCTGAGTAACCTGAACATCTTTGGTCTGAATATGGAAGGTTATTCCGAGTACACCAACTCCGTTTACTTCACTGGGACCATTACTCAGGTAAAGCCTGACGGTACTCCAGTGAAAACAGCCAACGATCGCGGTTCATGGGTAAACAATACACAATATTATTATTACGATCGTGTATCTCATAATGGATGTATTTGGCTATGTGTTAATGAAGATGGTACAAATACAGAACCTTCTGAAAGCAATCCCAATTGGCTTCTGCAGGTTTCTAAGGGAGTAAACGGTCAGGATGGTACTTCATTCAGAATTTTGGGAAGTAAGAATGATGAATCTGAACTTCCTCAAAGTGGAAACGAGATTGGTGACGGTTATCTGATACAAGGTCATCTGTGGGTATGGAGCGGTACGGAATGGAATGATGCAGGCGTCATTCAAGGCCCGGCAGGGCAGTCTGTTACAAATATGGGAGGCTGGTACGAAGGGATGCATGTACCTTACTTAGGTGTTGTTAGAATGGGTAATGCTACGTTTATGTGCGTAGTAGAAGAAGGTACTGACAATCCACCCTATTATACATTATTAGACAAGGACAGCAATAGGTTAAAGACAGAATCCGGTTACATCTTGACGGGTGAAATAAACAACGCAGAGTACCAACTTATTGCAGCTGACGGAACAAACGGTAAGGATGGACTAGACGGAGTTGCGGGAAAGGATGGTAAGGACGGAAAGACTTACTATACATGGATAAGATATGCTGATGATGCAGAAGGAAACGGAATATCCAACGACCCTACGGGAAAGGCTTACATCGGTTTTGCATACAACAAGGAAAGTCCTCTCGAAAGCAATAACCCCGAAGACTATGTTTGGTCTGACATTAAAGGGGAACAAGGAGTAAAAGGAGATAAAGGAGAGGATGGCACTCAGTATTATACGTGGATCGCTTATTCCGACAATGCAGACGGCAACCCAATGTATCAACAACCCAACGACAATACAAAATATATCGGTATTGCCGTAAACAAAATTACCGAAACAGAAGGAACAGACCCGTCAGAATATACTTGGAGTAAATTCAGAGGAGAAGATGGTAAGGATGGTTTAAACGGTGCTGACGGGGTAAACGGTAAAGACGGAACAAGTATTGTATGGCAGGGAGAATTTGCAAGCGCGCCTACAAATCCGCAAAACGGATGGGCTTATAAGAATACAACAGACAAGAAGTCTTATGTATATCAAGATGGCTCTTGGTATCAAATGACTATTGACGGAGTAGACGGTAAGAATGGAGAAAACGGTCTTAGCATTGTATGGAAAGGTGACTTGTCGGAAGCACCATCAAATCCGCAGACAAACTGGGCTTATCGTGATACAGATAACGGTCGTGTATATATCTACAATGGTAACGCCTGGGAACTGATGGTCGTAGATGGCACAGACGGTACAAACGGAGCTGATGGTCAGAACGGGTTGTCTGTATATATTACATATAACGACAGTGAAGCAGAGCCTTCTGCCCCTACGGGTGACGGAACAACAAACGGATGGCATACAAATGCGACATCTACTACTATATGGATGTCACAGAAAGTTGCAGCATCATCTTCTGACGGGACTTGGGGTAAGCCTATAAAAGTCAAAGGTGAACAAGGTATTGCTGGCGAAAAAGGTGACGGCTTCACTCTTATGGGTCAATGGTATGATGGTATGGTTGTTCCTTACATGGGAGTAGTTAATATGGGAGGAAATTCTTTCGTAGCTAAAGTTGCTACAACAAATCCTCCTATGTGGACGCTAAAAGACAATGTTGGCAATCGTCTGAAAAGTGAATCCGGTTATCTTCTTACCGGAGAAATCAATACAGCTGAGTATGACATTCTCGCCGAGAAAGGTGCTGACGGACTTCAAGGTCTGCAGGGTGAGAAAGGAGAGCAAGGAATAGCTGGGAAAGACGGGGTAGATGGAAAAACCTCTTATTTCCACATCAAGTATTCAGCAAATCCTGATGGCAATCCGATGACAGAAATGCCTTCGACTTATATAGGTACTTATGTTGACTTTGAACAGGCAGACAGTGATGATTATACGAAGTATGCTTGGGCTCGTTTTGAAGGTATTCAAGGTGAAAAAGGTGAGCAGGGAATACCTGGCTATAACGGCACAGACGGTAAAACATACTACCTTCATATCAAGTATTCAAATGATGGAGGCTCGACATTTACCGGTAATAACGGAGAGGATACAGGCGATTACATCGGTCAGTACGTTGATACAGAATCAGCGGATAGCAGCACACCTTCTGATTACAAATGGGCTAAAATTAAGGGAGACAAAGGCGAACAAGGATTAGGAATAAAAAGGGTTACAAATTATTATGCAGTTTCTTCTTCAAACACTACAGAACCTTCATCGTTTAGTACAGATGTTCCTGTAATGACATCCACAAACAAATATCTTTGGGCTTACGAAGAAACCACCTATACAGACAATTCGACATCTTCAACAAAAAAACGAGTAATAGGTGTGTATGGAGATAAAGGAGATACAGGAGATACTGGCAATGGTATAGTTTCAATTACGGAATATTACCTCGCTTCATCTAATTCGGTTGGTGTTACTACTGATATAAGTGGGTGGACTACAGCAATACAGAATACCACTTCTGTTAAGAAATTCTTATGGAATTATGAAGATATATTATATACTAATGGCCAATCTGTTAAAACCACTCCAGTAATAATAGGAACTTATGGTGATAAAGGAGATAAGGGAGAACAAGGCGAAAAAGGAGATAAAGGTGAGCAAGGAGAAAAAGGCGAAAAAGGTGACGGTTATACCCAGCTCGGAGCATGGTATACGGGATTGCTTGTACCAAAAATGGGAGTTGTCACGATGGGTGGTAGCTCCTATGTCGCAAAGGTAGCGACTTATAACCCCCCGATGTGGACTTTGAAAGACAATAGCGGTAATCGCTTGAAAACAGAATCAGGTTATCTCCTTACCGGAGAAATGAATGCAGCAGAATATGACCTGCTTGCAGAAAAGGGTGACAAGGGAGATAAGGGCGAGCAAGGTATTCAAGGCGATAAGGGTGACAAGGGGGATAAAGGAGATGCTGGAGTAGAAGGTAAACAAGGTATTCAAGGTTGCGTTGTACGTGACAGCGAATGGGCTATCGGCACTGAATATCGTAACGACATCAATATTACAGATGGAAGCCTTGAAGTAAGATATGTAGATATAGTACTCGTACGGAATAATGCCGTAGAAACGGGGTGGGATGCATATAGATGTAAATTAACGCATGTGTCTTCTACAAGTATTACCTACGAGAATACAAGCTATTGGGAGAAATTCAGTGCAAATGTAGGCACAATATTCACTTCTTTAATTATTGCTAAAAACGCTAAGATAAACTTCTTGCAAGGCAATCAGCTTACGATACAAAAAGATGATGGTACTATAACTGCAGGAATGTCGGGGTCAGATGATGGAGAAAAGATTAGGTTTTGGGCTGGCTCTAATACGCCGGATAGCGCACCTTTCAGGGTCAATGAGCAAGGAGAAGTATGGGCGAACAACGCACATATTACGGGTAATATATCTTGCAAAAGCCTTTTATTACAACCTTCAAATGCTCCCGAGAGTGAGGTCTATAATAACTATTTAATAAATTTAGATAATTATTATAACAGAAAGTTTCCAAAGATAAATGTAGGAGAAGTTAGAAAGTTTGAATTTTTTGTTCCAATCACGTCACGAATGTTACATGAATATGATTTTATTGGAGAAGACGATTCTGTCAAATTTGCTGTAAGAGGTGACATCCTTTTCAATTCAGGTAAAAAAGTACATTTAATAGGAATTGACGGATGCTACTTTAATATTGTAGGTGTAGGGAATTCGAACAATACTACTACTTGGAATATTTTCCCAATAGGAAATGTCGCAGAGCAAGCATTGGATGGAGCAGAAATTACTAAATAATATTTAACATTATGATAATACAAGCAAGTAAAGGCTGTCTTCTTACTCAGAGTGAGGAGGTAGTACAACAAGAAAGAAAGTTTGAAAAATCAGTAGAAGTCCCTTCTTTATCAGAAATTTCATCGTGGAAAGAAATCCCTGAATCAGAGAAGGACAAGATTATAGCAGAGGAAGAATTATTTCAACCCGAAGATATAACTTTCGACTATCTGACCAAAGTAGACAGCCTTATGACAACGATTAAGGAAAAAATAAACGACAGCGGTATGAGTGCTGACGAAGCGTTGGCTATGAAAGCCTATTATCCTGAATGGGAAGACATTTTAGGGAAGGAGGTTATAACTGGCTATCGGTTTAATTACGAAGGAACACTATTGGAGGTTGTTACTCCACATACCCTATCAGAAAAAATAAGTCCTTCGCAGCAACCGATGATGTTGGATTTGGTTGAAGTTGAGAAACAGCCTGTGAAATATTATAAGGTAGTTGAGCCGACCCGTCAGACTTTGGAAGAATTCGTGTCGGAAAGTGATGAAATCAAAGATACAGATAACATTAATATTAACAATTAAAAAATAAAGACATATGGCAGACATGAAAGAAAGCGCATTGACGCAGCAAAGTGATTGCAAATGGGTACGTGCTTTGGATAGCAACGGCAATAGTATTTTAATCTCAAAAGAGGACTTGGCATCAGTTGTGGGAGGACTATTGCCCAAATCCGATTTAGAAAAAGATGGTTTAATGACTAAAGGACGTTCATATTATACATATACAGGCTTAATGACTACATCAGATCCTTATTTTAACGATTTAAATAACATCTATAAGTATACAGAACGAGGATTATCAATATTCAGATGTAATGGTGATATTAGCAATTTACCGGTTCAAGAGGCTGGACTTTTAGAGCATATTCAACGTGACGATAAAAACAACTCATTAGGATCACAATTTATAGTTCAAACATATTATTTAGCTAATGGCACTACTTTTCGTAGGTATGGAAATGGAAATAATGTAAACAATACTATAAATTATAAAGAGTGGGAACAAATATTATAGGAGGCTGTAAATAGCCTCCTAGTCAATTAATGTATAAGATTCATCCGGTGCTATTCCATTCGATACAAGTTCAAATCCTGTAGATGATTGTATAAATACAACATTAGGAGAAGTATGCTCGTTAGTTATATACAGGTATATAGCATCATCCTTTCTATATATTTTTATTTTAGAGTCTTTTTCGGTAAGCCACTTTATAAAAACCCTACCAGGAGTTATTCTGTCTTGAACATATAACCCTATTAAAAATGCAAAAGGAACGCCGTCATTACAACCATATATAAAGGAAACGTTTCGGCTCCAATATTCTGTAGAATAAAGAATTTTAAACAAAGGATAATTACCGGATTTAATATTCTTAAATTGAATTATTTTATCTGATTTACTCATCAATCCATTTTGTTCTTTACTAGCTAACGGCAATAGTCCTCCCACGAGTGATTAAAAAATAAATAAAGGCTATTCAATACTGAATAGCCTTTATTACAATACAAATATATAAATTTAATTATAATTTTTGCAGCTGACGGACAAAAGCATTGTCATTAATCCGAGCATATATCATTGTCATACTTATCTGTCTATGCCCTATAACTTGCTGAATTGTTGTAATAGGTATATCCCTATTAATTAATCGAGAAGCACAAGTATGTCGTGCAACGTGTGCCGTTACATGTTTTTTTAGGCTGCATTTTTTTAATGCTGTTTTTAATTTTGAATTAAAGCTGCAACGATTTGCACCAACATTAAAAAACTCAGAAAGCTTTGTTTTGTATTTGCTGTATATCTGTTCTGCACGCCCATCGAATAACGCCCACATTGGCAACCGTACTGGTGTATTAGTTTTGACTGATGTATATTCCAGCCAAAGGCGACCGTTATCTTCTTTAAAATTATCTTCAGATAGAGAAGCAAAGTCACTTATTCTAGTACCTACATAACACATAAATAAAAATTGATCTAAGACTAATTCGTGAGATTTGTCTACAATTCCTGAAGCTGCATAGTTTTCAATAATTCGTACATCATCATCGCTTAGTGCTTTCATTTTATAAGTTGATTTAAAATCTTTTGGATCATGATAAAATGAGAGAGAATCAGCCGGAACTTTATTCCCGTATAACTTCCGAGCAATATTATAGTAGGCTTTAACAACATGCATTTCTTTGCATACAGTTGAATACTTCAACTTACCTGACTCCATAAGATAATTCATGAATCCACGAAAGAATTCTTCTGTTAATGCTGTTACAGGACATGTATCTCTGTATCTTTTCAATGTCCTAAGTACATTTGCGTGAATTTCTATAGTTCGAGGCTTCAATCCTCTTTCATACATAGCCTTTTCCCACATAGAATACCAATCAGCCGATGTTCCACGCCTAGAAAAGATGTCGTGTAATTTAGTTAGAGTCATTTCGCCTGCATAAGTCAGTTCAATTTCCTCTAGACTATACACTAGTTTTCTGATTAACAGATTAAGATTAGCAGAATTTGGACTTTTAGAAATAAGCCCGTAATCTTCGTTCCATTCGTCATTAAAGACTCTTACGTCAGTGTCGAGCTCGATGCTCGAACCATACTGGGAACACTTCACAAAAATAGCGAGCATTCCGCTGTGAGCACGATGTGCCACTAGCTCATACTTAATTTTATTCATAAATATTATTATTAGATGCACTATAAATATACTAAAATTTAGGCATATATGCAATAATAATCATAATAAAAAGCTATATTTGTGACGATAATTCATAATGAATTATTAGATGCATGAAGAGGGGTATCGTCAGGAGTGATGATTCCCTCTTTTTAATTTTAAATGCTATTTAACCACTGTTTCGTACACAATAAAAAAGGACAGGAGAAAAACAATCTCTTGTCCTTAATATAAAGTAATAATAAAAATCACAATTTGTTTTGAGTTAATAAGCGTGAAAATATCACATTTCGTTTTGGGGAATAATCACATTTCGTTTTGAGGCTTGTATTTTCTTCAATTATGTACCTTCTGTTTAATATAAAGAATGGTCACATCTTAAATTATCAATACTTGTTTTGTAATTATTACAAATTAATAATATCACTAATTTTAGGTATTGTGTAATTTGTGTTTATTGACTATCTTTGCACTCGGTTTTCAAATAGAATTAGAACTAGATTAAATTATCGATTATGGCAATGAATTTTAAAGAAGGTCGTTGGAACCATGAAATCAACGTTACCGATTTCGTAAAGACAAACATAACCCCTTACGAAGGCGACGCCTCATTTTTGGCTGGTCCTACTGAACGTACAAAGGCTGTATGGAATAAGTGTTTGGAAGCTTTGGCTGAAGAACGTGCAAATAACGGAGTACGCTCGCTCGATCCTTCTACTGTTTCAACTATCACGTCTTTTGCTGCTGGATATATTGATAAGGATAACGAGGTTATTGTTGGTTTGCAGACTGACGAAGTGTTACGTCGTGCCATCAAGCCTTTCGGAGGTATTAAGGTAGTAGAAAAAGCATGTCGTGAAAATGGGGTAGAGGTTGATCCCAGAGTAAAAGATATTTTTACTCATTACCGTAAGACACATAATGATGGTGTATTTGATGCATATACGGAAGAAATTCGTTCATTCCGTTCTTTGGGATTCCTGACAGGTTTGCCAGATAACTATGCGCGTGGTCGTATAATTGGTGACTATCGTCGTCTGGCTTTGTATGGTCTGGATCGTTTGATTGAAACAAAGCAGGATGATTTGCGCCATTTGACGGGACCTATGACTGATGAACGCATTCGTTTGCGTGAAGAAGTTGCAGAACAAATCAAGGCATTGAAAGAAATCAAGGTGTTAGGACAGCAGTACGGACTTGATCTGAGTCGTCCGGCAACTACAGCACAGGAAGCTGTTCAGTGGGTATATATGGCTTACTTGGCAGCCGTGAAGGAACAGGATGGTGCGGCTATGTCACTGGGTAATGTTTCATCTTTCCTTGATATTTATATAGAATATGATATGAACCATGGCAATCTTGATGAGTTACATGCTCAGGAGTTGATTGACCAGTTCGTTATCAAATTGCGTATGGTACGCCACCTGCGTATGCAGGCTTATACGGATATCTTTGCCGGAGATCCTACTTGGGTGACAGAGTCTATTGGTGGCCGTTTCAACGATGGTCGTACAAAAGTAACTAAGACATCTTTCCGTTTCTTGCAGACGTTGTATAACCTCGGTCCTTCTCCAGAACCGAACTTGACGGTTCTGTGGAGTCCGCAGTTGCCGGAAGGCTTTAAAGATTTCTGTGCTCGTGTATCTATCGACACTTCTTCTATTCAGTATGAGAACGACGACTTGATGCGTGAAGTGCGTAATTCAGATGATTACGGTATTGCTTGCTGCGTATCTTATCAGGATATAGGCCGTCATATCCAGTTCTTCGGTGCACGTTGTAATCTGGCTAAGGCTTTGTTGCTGGCTATCAACGGTGGACGTTGTGAGAATACAGGAACATTGATGGTGAAGGATATTCCGGTGCTGACTGGTGACGTGCTGAACTTCGAAGAAGTTTTGGCTAACTATAAGAAGGTTTTGAAGGAGATGGCACGTGTATATAATGAGGCAATGAACATCATTCATTACATGCACGATAAGTATTATTATGAAAAAGCTCAGATGGCATTTGTCGACACGAATCCGGCTATTAACTTGGCTTATGGTGTAGCAGGTATGTCTATTGCTGTCGATTCTCTTTCTGCTATTAAATATGCGAAGGTTACTGCTAAGCGTAATGATATCGGCTTGACAGAAAGCTTCGATATTGAAGGTGAATTCCCTTGCTTCGGTAATGATGATGACCGTGTAGACCACTTGGCTGTAGACCTGATTTACTACTTCGATGAGGAATTGAAGAAATTACCGGTTTATAAAAATGCGAAACCTACCTTGTCTATCTTGACTATTACCTCGAATGTAATGTATGGTAAGAAGACAGGTGCTACTCCGGACGGTCGTGCTAAAGGTGTAGCTTTTGCTCCTGGTGCCAACCCGATGCATGGACGCGACAAGAATGGTGCTGTTGCTTCGTTGAGTTCTGTTGCCAAATTGCGTTATCGTGATTCTCAGGATGGTATCAGTAATACGTTCTCTATCGTTCCGAAATCACTCGGTGTAGACATGGAGAATCGTGTAGAAAATCTTGTAACGATGATGGATGGTTATTTCATCAAGGGCGCTCACCATTTGAATGTAAATGTATTGAATCGTGAAATGCTGGAAGATGCCATGGAGCATCCTGAAAAATATCCGCAACTTACTATTCGTGTGTCGGGCTATGCTGTGAACTTCATCAAACTGAGCCGTGAGCATCAGTTGGAAGTAATTTCGCGCAGCTTCCACGAACGTATGTAATTTTTGTGATTATTAATAGATCAATAAACATTTGTCGTTCTCCTCGTCGAGCTGGACGGCAAATGTTTTTTCTTTAGACCGATAAGCTGAAACTGATGATTAGAGTACATTCATACGAATCGCTTGGTACTTACGACGGACCGGGTATTCGTCTTGTCGTTTTTTTGCAAGGCTGTAATTTCCGTTGCTTGTATTGTGCCAACCCGGATACAATTGATGCGAAAGGGGAGAGTAAAGAAACTGCTCCTGAAGATATTTTAAAGATGGCTGTCAGCCAGAAGCCTTTTTTCGGAAAGAAAGGAGGAATTACGTTTAGCGGCGGTGAGCCGACTTTTCAGGCCAAAGCATTGATTCCTTTGTTCCGGATGCTGAAAGAGGCGGGTATTCATATTTGCGTTGATACCAATGGTGGAATCTGGAATGAAGATGTGAAAGAGCTTTTTTCGCTTGCCGACTTGGTATTACTCGATGTAAAGGAGTTTAATAACGAGCGGCATAAAACACTTACTTCGCGCAGCAATGAGCAGACACTTCGTACGGCAGCATGGCTGGAAGAGAATGGAAAGCCATTTTGGCTGCGTTATGTATTGGTACAAGGATATAGTTTCTTCCGTGAAGATATAGAAGCTTTAGGAGAACATTTTAAAGACTATCGTATGATACAACGGGTGGAAATTCTTCCGTATCATACATTGGGAGTACATAAATATGAAGCGATGAAGCTGGAGTATAAGCTGAAAGAGGTGAAGCAAAATACCCCTGAACAGTTAGAGGAAGCCCGGACACTTTTCGAGAAGTATTTTCAGACGGTTTATGTAAATTGATTTTTTGCTTTATACCTACATGACTGGTTGCATGGCGTAACTTGTTTATTATAAATCTATGAAACGAGAGGTGATTGGAAATTAAAGCTTCATTACATATATAGTGACTGTAAAGCTAAGATAGGTTTACTTATAATCTATAAGTTACAACATAAAAATCTCCTACTTTAGTCTTTGTTTTCTTCAATTACAGGACTAAAAGTAGGAGATTTTTTACTTCTAAGCTTCAATCTATAAGATTTTTACTTTTGAAATTCTATTTTGAGACGGCTTCTTTAGCAGCCCCTTTTCGTTTCAATGAGAAAAAGAATTCCAAAATTCTATGTTGAATGATTCATCACTTAGCGAAAATCATTTCTTTTTCTTCTGCAAATCGATGGCATAGGCCAATATAACGATGAAGCAGAGCAGAGGTGCAATGAATCCAGTGGCAGTATTGATTGTATCAGCTATGTAACCCATGATAATGGGAGCTATGGCACCACCTACAATGCTCATAATAAGGTACGAGGAAGCTCGTTTGGTATGTTCACCTACACCGCGGATGGCTAAGGCAAAAATGGTAGGGAACATAATCGATTCACATAAAAAGCAAAAGAAGAAAGCTCCTGAAGATAAGTTACCTAATCCCATAATAACTAATACCATTGCCACTATAGCTCCCGCTGATACGAAAGCTAATAGACGTTCGGCACGAATAAATCCCATAACCCAGCTGCCAGCCATTCGTCCTGCCATGAACAATCCCATACCTACAAACGAAAGCCATAGGGCAGCTTCACGGGCAGATATATTGACATGCTCTGTCACATAGTTGATAAAGAAACTGTTGATTCCTGTTTGGGCTGCAACATAGAAAAACAGGGCAATAAGTCCGAAGGTGAAGTTGCGATGCTTCCATAAAGAAGATCGTTCACAAGTCGTAGTTGCCCCTGTCGGTTCTTCTGGAAGAGCTATTTCAGGCAAATGAATGCGTGCAAAGACAATCGCTACAAGAAGTACCAGTATGCCGATGATAGCGTATGGAATGGCAATGTTTCCGCTTCCACCGTCGGCAGAGAAAAGAAATAGTCCTCCGACCAGCGGACCGCAAATCCATCCCAATCCGTTGAATGACTGTGCCAGATTAATTCTTCTTTCAGAAGATTCTTTGTCGCCTAATACTGTCACGTAGGGATTGGCTGCTGTTTCCAGACAAGTCAGTCCACATCCGATGATAAATAACGATAACAAGAAAAATTCGAAAGACATAATCCGTTCTCCCGGAATAAACATGAGTGCCCCGATACCGTAGAGTAACAATCCGGTGACAACTCCTGCCCGATAGCCGTAGCGACGGATGATTTCTCCCGCAGGCATGGCCATTAGGAAATATCCACCGTATACAACAGCCTGTACCAGTGCAGAATGTGTTTTCGAAATACTTAGTGCATCTTGAAAATGTTTGTTCAGTACATCCAGAATGCTGTGGGCAAATCCCCACAAAAAGAACAATGTAGTAATGAGTACAAACGGCACGAGGTAATTCACCCCGTCGGCCGTCTGTACCAATTTTATTTTTGGCTTCATATAACTTTCTTGATAATGTTTAACTGCGGCTCACTTCCAGTCCTTTGTTCGAAAGACTCATTTCAACGAAACGGGCACGATTGTTGGGTGGATTCTGAGTCAGAATTTTGCGGATGCGTACGGCTGCTTCCGGATCTTTTGCGACCATGTACAAATATCCTCCTCCTCCGGCTCCAGGAAGTTTGTATCCTAAGCAGAGATCGTCTATCTGGCGGGTTATGGCAGCTACCGCAGCCGGATTGGTTCCGGCATCAAGCAACTGATTCTGTTGCCAGGTCTTTCGAACCAAACGTCCCATTTCTTCGAAACTGCTGCGCAGGATGGCATCGTATAGATCGAGTGCATGTTGCTTCATCTGTCCAAGCAGGTTCAGATGTTCTGTCGAATTGAGGAACATTCCACGTACGATTTCGGCCAGGATACCTTTTGCCGTACGGGTAATACCTGTATAATACAGCAGATGGCACTGACGGTATTCATCGCCTGTAAACAGATGATCGGGGAGCCAGCGTACCATGGGTTCCTGATTCCATCCGGAATGCGTTTGTAACAATTTAACACCTTGCAGGACTCCTCCGTATTGATCTTGCCAGCCACCACCGGTAGTAAGCAGTTGTTCCAGTATAAGTGTGCGACTACCTATTTCATGTTTATCCCAGTTCAGGCCGCAGAAATCATTAATCGCTCCCAAGACTGTAGATGCAAGAATGGAACTTGTACCTAATCCGGAACCGGCAGGAATGGCTGAAAGAAGGGTTACTTCAATACCTGCTCCGAAAGAGCGAAGCTTATCCTCTAATGAGGTACAAGTTTCGGCTGAGAAATCAGGATGGAAGCCAGCTAAAACCAATGCGGCCTTAGGAATAGAGAAGGGAGAACCTACCTTATTAAAAGTATGAAGTTCTTCGAAAGTCGTAATAACTTCCATTGCTCCCAAATCGATGGAACGGAGAATGATTTTGTACTCCTTGCAAGGTTTTACATACACCTGTAACGGAGGTTGCCCGTTTAATTCGATAGCGATATTTACCACATTTCCGCCTTCCATCAGACTATAGGGTGGTGTATCGGTCCATCCTCCTGCCAGGTCAATACGTACGGGGCTTCGCCCCCATACAATCTGGTCCGGATAAACCGAAAGGCGAGGCTGCTGTTTGTGGTCGACCGTCGAAGTCAGACCTTCGCGCATCAGGCTGAATGCTTTTTCTTCTTCCCGTGCAATTTCATTTGTCCGTTGCCCGTCAGTATCACAAAGCTGTAATGTTCGTGCACGGAACATCGCATCGCTGATACGTGTCATCAGAGGAGCTGAATCGGGAAGGGGAGCAGGCAGCGGCAACTGGTAGCGTGCATATTCTTCTGCTGCTTCTTGCAAGTTGAGCTGATAGAACACACTGCGCTCGTAGTTTTTTGCCAAAGCAGTCCAACTATCCTTGCGGAACAAGTTGCGCTGCTGTGTCAGTCTGCGCAGATTAGCATAAGCAGAAATCTCATCAGCCGATACTTTTTTAGATTTCAGCCAAATTTCTTTTCCTGCTTCTAATTCGGGCTCACTGGTCATCCATCGTATGACTAATCCCAAATCCTCAATCGTATGACATACCGGGAAGATACGGGCAGCCTGAAGGTCGTAAGGCTGTTCAATACTTTCCGGACTCAGTCCGCGAAGGGTAAGCCATTTCTTTACCGGTATTCCTTGATAGAGTGTAGAGTCATTATCCAAACTTCCTTTGAAAGCGTCGTTGAAGCCATAAGGACGAGCTACATAGTCGTTTTCTCCCATTGGCACTACATCGATACAAATACCTTCGGGTACATTGATATGCCATTGATTGACGGGTACTCCTGTGATAATGTTGCGGCGGTGGAGAGACCAGCCTTTACCTATACAACTGTTTTCTATCCAGACTTCAGGATTGTCTGCTGTCAATGTATAATCGATTATTGCATTTTGTACAAAGATAGCCGGATGCGGTTTTACCTTTTTATGCATGATGGCACGCTGGTCGATGACACAATTCTGTACAGCCAGTGTAGATGAAATCATTTCCCGGCTTGTTCCGTAATGATGGAATTCTCCTCCCGGTAGTGGAAGGATTGCTACTGTCAGTTCATTCAACTCCTTGTCGTTTATACGCGGATGTTTGCCCAAGGCCGGACCAAATTCGGAATACATGTCATAAAAGCCGATGGATCCGTCTGATTTAGTTGAGCGTTTTACCATCAGTTCTACAGCCCGGTCGCTTAGCAGCCAAATACCGATATCCATCAGGAAGAGATAATTCTGCATCAAAGAGCCCAATTCTTCTACACTGGGTTTCTGAAGCATAAAATCCAGTTCCTCTGGATTGGTGCGTGAAGAGACAAATACGCCGTGATTCTTTGCCAGTTCTGGGTCTACCCATAATCCATAGCATACAACGTCGACATCTGGAATATCTTGTAGCGCTTCCTTGGCGCGAATGTATACATCGCCGCTGGCAATGAGAGTATGCAAGCCATCGGGGGCCTTTTGCATAATCTGCTCGTAAAGCGGGAGCTGGAGCGACAACAGATTCTGTGTGAGCCGTTGTCCGCGTCCCCAGCGGAATACCGGGATGGGCGTCAATATTTTTCCAGATGGAGCATAAGCTGGTAATCTTCGACTTTGTCCGCCGGCATGTAGTAGAATACGTTTTTCATTGCCTAGCCAGTCAGTGAGTGAGGAGGTATTACCTTCTTCTGTCTTGCATGCTTGTAAAAGCCATGCAGTCCCTCCTCCAGATCCTAATTTTGCTCCTATAGGATCGGACGTACAAAACCATTCGTTTCGGTTGGCATGTTCTATATCGTAAAAGCATTCCACCAGATTTGGTGGAAGCGATAATAATTTTTTCATTTTTGTTATACGGTTTGATGATTGATGCAAATACCTTTCAGGTACCATTCATACAAGCGGTGTATACCTTCGTCTATCTCAATCTTGTGGTGCCAGCCTAAACCATGCAGTTTGGAAACATCTGTCAGCTTGCGCATGGTTCCATCTGGCTTGGAAGCATCCCAGTGCAGTTCGCCTTTGAAATCAATTTCTTTCATGATTTTTTCAGCAACTTCACGGATGGACAGCTCTTTACCCGTACCAACGTTGATGTGGCAATTACGTATTTCTTTCGCCCCTTCAGTATAAGTATCTTTGAAGTCGACATTCAGTAATACGTGAACGCTGGCATCTGCCATTTCTTCGCTCCACAAGAATTCGCGCAACGGCTTGCCGGTTCCCCAAAGAGTGACAGCCTGAGGAGTAATACCGAATTTTTCCAGCTTGTCTAGAATTTCCTGATTGGAGCAATTGCCGTTCACACCTTCCACCGGTCGTAGATTGATATCCTTGCGGACAGCATCCCAGTTGCCTTCATTCAGGCATTTAGCCAAATGGATTTTGCGGATCATGGCTGGCAATACATGACTGTTTTCAAGATGGAAATTATCGTTAGGACCATATAAGTTGGTTGGCATTACTGCAATGTAATTTGTACCATATTGCAAGTTGAAGCTCTCACACATCTTCAATCCGGCGATTTTTGCAATGGCATACGGTTCGTTGGTGTATTCCAGTGGAGAGGCAAGAAGAACTTCCTCTTTCATAGGTTGAGGAGCCTCGCGTGGATAAATACATGTGCTGCCTAAGAATAATAATTTCTTTACTCCGTGACGGAAGCTTTCTCCTATTACATTCTGCTGGATTTGTAAATTCTGGTAAATGAAATCTGCGCGGTATTGCAGGTTTGCCATAATGCCTCCCACATGTGCTGCTGCCAGAACAACGGCATCGGGACATTCTTCATCGAAAAATGTCCGTACAGCTACCGGATCGAGCAGGTCTAGTTCTTTATGTGTGCGTCCTACCAAGTTCGTATATCCGCGCTGTATCAGATTTTCCCAAATAGCAGAGCCAACCAGCCCACGATGCCCTGCTACGTATATTTTTGCTGATTTTTCTAACATGTTGAATTACGTTAAAGCAGAAACGCGGACTGTAATAACTAAGTCCGCGTTCCTGAAATTTTTCAAGTTCTAAGCAAAACTAAAGAAACGGACTTCCATTTCTACTTCTTCTATTGCAGAATCGAAGCACGGCAATTATACTACTTTTGTATGCAATTTCTTTACGAACTTCATGTCATGCTCTACCATGATACGTACGAGTTCTGCGAAAGGAGTCTTTGTCGGATTCCAGCCCAACAAATCTTTGGCTTTGCTTGGGTCACCCAGTAACTGTTCAACTTCACACGGGCGGAAATATTTGGGATCAACTTCTACCAATACACGTCCGGTTGCACGGTCGATACCTTTTTCGTCAACGCCACTTCCTTGCCATTCAAGTTCGATACCTAAATACTGGAAGGCCAGTGTACAGAATTCACGTACGGTATGCATTTCTCCGGTTGCTATAACAAAGTCTTCAGGCTTTTCATATTGCAGGATAAGCCACATACATTCTACATAATCTTTGGCATATCCCCAGTCGCGGCGTGCATCCAAGTTACCCAGATATAATTTATCTTGGAACCCTTGTTTGATACGTGCAGCAGCCAGTGTGATTTTTCGGGTTACGAAAGTTTCTCCTCGGCGCTCGGACTCGTGGTTGAACAAGATTCCGTTTACGGCAAACATATTATAGCTTTCACGATAGTTCTTGGTAATCCAGAAGCCATATTGTTTGGCTACTCCGTACGGAGAGCGTGGGTAGAATGGGGTCGTTTCTTTTTGAGGAACTTCCTGTACCTTTCCGAAGAGTTCGGATGTAGAAGCCTGATAAATACGGCAAGTCTTTTCCAAACCGCAAATACGTACAGCTTCCAGCAATCTCAAAGTGCCTATTGCATCAGCTTCAGCTGTATATTCTGGTACATCGAATGATACTTTTACATGGCTTTGAGCTGCTAAGTTGTAGATTTCTGTAGGATGAATATCACCGATAATACGGATCAATGAACTGGAGTCAGTCATATCTCCCCAATGCAGATTCACCAAACGTGATTGTTTCATGTCGCGTACCCATTCATCTAAATACAAATGTTCAATACGTCCCGTATTGAATGATGATGAGCGACGCAGAATACCATGCACCTCATATCCTTTTTCAATCAGGAATTCGGCAAGGTAAGAACCGTCTTGTCCGGTTATACCGGTGATTAAAGCAACTTTTCTCATAAATAAACTTTTCTCAAAAGATTAAATCTCATTATTATTAAGGGCAAAGTTATATTAAAAAACTAGCATGACCAAGACTTGCTTGTTTTTCTTACATTTATATTGAAAACCATTTCGTGGCTTATGAAAATTTTACGTATTCCGAGAATGGCTTAACTTGTTTAAACAATCTAAATTTATATAGCCGTATATACAATCGCATGATTTTAACGGAATGCTCTGGAACGAGTCCGAAGGGGAAACCGTTTCCGGCTATCCTTATCCTTTAGACAAAGAGCTGGCTGAAAAAATGATGACCTATGGTATAGCTAAATAGATTTATTTGTACTTTTGCTCCGCAAAAACAATAGATGTTATGAAACCGATTCAAAAGATCAACAAGGTGGAAGTCCGCAACCTGCAAATCGAGGACTATGCCCAATTAGCTCAGTCGTTTACCCGCGTCTATGCAGACAAGGATGTATTCTGGACACATGAGCAGATAGAGAAGCTGATTAAGATTTTTCCGGAAGGACAGATTGTTACCGTCGTTGATGATAAGATTGTGGGATGTGCACTTTCTATCATTGTAGATTACGATATGGTAAAGGGAGATCATACGTATGCAAAAGTAACAGGAAACGAAACATTCAATACACATAATCCTAAAGGGAATATTTTGTATGGTATAGAAGTATTCATTCATCCCGATTACAGAGGTCTGAGACTGGCTCGCCGTATGTATGAATACCGTAAGGAACTTTGTGAAAAGCTGAATCTGAAAGCTATTATGTTTGGTGGACGTATTCCAAACTATCACAAGTATGCTGATACGATGCGTCCGAAGGAATATATTGAGAAAGTTCGTTCACGTGAAATTTATGACCCGGTATTGACTTTCCAGCTTTCAAACGATTTCCACGTACGTCGTGTGATGCGTAATTATTTGCCGAACGATGAGGAATCCAAGCATTGCGCCACTTTGTTGCAGTGGGATAACATTTATTATCAGCCGCCTACAGATTCGTATGTAGACCGTAAGACAACGGTTCGTGTGGGACTGGTTCAGTGGCAGATGCGTTCGTACAAGACGCTGGATGACGTATTCGAACAGGTAGAGTTCTTTATCGATGCCGTATCTGGCTATCAGAGTGATTTTGTATTGTTCCCCGAATATTTCAATGCTCCGTTGATGGCAAAGTTTAACGACATGGGAGAAGCTCAGTCTATCCGTGCCCTGGCTCAATATACGGAAGAGGTTCGCGATCGTTTCATCAATCTTGCCATCAAGCATAATATCAATATCATTACCGGAAGTATGCCTTATGTAAAGGAAGATAACGGATTGTACAACGTTGGTTTCCTGTGCCGTCGTGACGGTACATACGAAATGTACGAAAAAGTACATGTTACCCCGGACGAAGTAAAGAGCTGGGGATTGAGTGGCGGACGTATGGTAAAGACATTCGATACGGACTGTGCCAAGATCGGTGTGCTGATTTGTTACGATGTGGAATTCCCGGAACTGTCACGTCTTATGGCTGATCAGGGTATGCAGATATTGTTTGTTCCTTTCCTGACCGATACGCAGAATGGTTATTCGCGTGTACGTGTATGCGCACAGGCTCGTGCCATAGAAAATGAGTGCTTCGTCGTAATAGCAGGAAGTGTAGGTAACTTGCCGCGTGTTCACAATATGGATATTCAGTATGCGCAGTCGGGAGTATTTACTCCTTGTGACTTTGGATTCCCGACAGATGGAAAACGTGCTGAAGCGACTCCGAATACGGAAATGATTCTGGTATCGGATGTAGACCTTGATTTGCTGAACGAGTTGCATACATACGGAAGTGTACGTAACCTTCGCGACCGTCGTAACGACTTGTATGAGCTCAAGATGAAGAAATAAAATAAAAAAACGAATTTTACAGGAAGATTCCCAATTCTTTTCAGATTCGGACGATAGTTTTGCAGTAGAAAATTAAAGCAAAACAAGTATAAACTTAAAAAATTACGATTATGAAAAAATTGGTATTCTTCCTGGTTTGTTTGTTCACAATGCAAGTTGTAATGGCAGATAATGATAAACCTATCAGTTTCGAACAACTTCCGAAGGCAGCTCAGTCGTTTGTAAAGAAACATTTTGCCAATAAGAATGTGGCATTCTCAAAGGTAGATAAAGGCTTGTTCGATACAACTTACGACGTGATGTTTGTCGACGGAGACAAAATAGAGTTTGATAAGCAAGGCAACTGGACAGAAATGAAATGTAAACGTACGTTCGTTCCCGAAGCAGCTGTTCCGACACAGATTGTAAAGTACGTAAAGACAAATTATCCGGATGCTAAAATCTTACAGATTGAAAAGGACCGCTACGAATATGAAGTGAGATTGTCAAATTTCTGGGAGTTGAAGTTCGATTTGAAGTATAACTTGATTGATATGGACCGGGATGACGATTGATTGTCATTCGTTCTGATTAGTTCACATAAAAAAAGGATATATTCTTCGGCTACTGCATGATAGCCAAGGATATATCCTCTTTTAGTTATGATCTCTCCTTATTTGTAAAGATCTTCTTTGTAGTTGAATAGCCAGTCGGCCTCCTTCAGGAGCGGATGATGTTTGTCTTTTTCAGAAAGAACAACCTTGTCAGCCGGAATCCGCCAGTCAATGCCGAGAGCTGGATCATTCCATGCTATGGCACCTTCACTCTGAGGAGCATAGAAGTTGTCGCACTTATACTGGAAGATAACTTCATCGGTCAGGACACTGAAACCATGAGCGAAGCCACGTGGAATAAAGAACTGGCGATGATTTTCTTCGGTCAGTTCAACTGCCACATGCTGGCCGAAAGTAGGAGAGCCTTTACGAATGTCGACTGCTACGTCGAGGACAGCTCCTTTTACCACGCGAACCAGCTTGCTTTGTGCGAAAGGTGGTTTCTGGAAATGCAGTCCGCGCAATACTCCATAACTTGATTTACTTTCATTGTCCTGCACGAAACGTACGGTACGTACTTGTGCGTTGAAATCTCTTTCAGAAAAAGATTCAAAAAAATATCCTCTGTCGTCTTTAAACAAACGGGGTTCGATAATAACTACCCCGTCGATAGCTGTTTTGATAACGTTCATCTTCTGTATATAAATAAGTATTTAATCGTTTAGTCCCAGTTCGTCGATTACTTTCAGCAGGTACTGGCCATATTGGTTCTTTAGCATAGGCTGTGCGAGCTGACGCATTTTTTCGGCTGTGATCCAGCCATGGCGTAAAGCAATGCCTTCCAGACAGGCTACTTTCAGTCCCTGACGTTTTTCTATCACTTCGATATAAGTAGATGCTTCTGCCAGCGAATCGTGTGTTCCCGTGTCAAGCCATGCAAATCCACGTCCCAGTGTTTGCACTTTTAATTCTCCATCGGCAAGGAAACGTTGGTTGACGGTTGTGATTTCCAGCTCACCACGTGCCGACGGTTTGATATGCTTGGCTATGTCTACAACCTTGTTCGGATAGAAATAAAGTCCCGTAACGGCATAATTCGATTTGGGATGTTCAGGCTTTTCTTCAATGGAAAGACAGTTGCCAGCCTCGTCGAACTCTGCAACTCCATAACGCTCAGGATCACTGACCCAGTAGCCGAATACAGTCGCTTTAGCTTCTTCTTCCGCTGTGCGGACAGCTTCTTTCAGCATGGCAGTAAATCCATTCCCGTGGAAAATGTTATCGCCAAGTACCAGACAAACGGCATCATTGCCGATAAACTTTTCTCCAATGATGAAAGCTTGTGCTAGTCCGTCGGGTGAAGGCTGTTCGGCATATTCAAAATGTACACCAAAATCACTTCCGTCACCCAGCAAACGACGGAATCCCGGAAGATCGTATGGAGTAGATATTATCAGTATATCACGTATTCCGGCAAGCATTAATACTGAAATAGGATAATATACCATGGGCTTGTCGAAAATAGGAAGCAACTGCTTCGAAACTCCTTTTGTAATGGGGTAGAGGCGTGTACCCGAACCTCCGGCTAAAACTATACCTTTCATAATTGTTTATTGTATATTTTTCGATTTTTATGCAAAGTAAGAAGTTTTTTGTTTCCTTGCAAAGTTTTCAAATATAAAGTGACTTATATGCGTTCTATATCTACTTTAATGGTATCGTTATAGTTGTCGTTTTGAGTCTCGGATAAATATTGCTATTATGGTGGAAATACAATCTATTGGGACTAATGTAATAGTGTTGTCTGTAAAATGATATTTCAAAAATATATTCTCTAAGCCCTGATGAGAAGGAGGAAATTATATTTAAAACACACAGTTAATAGGCTAGAATTGCTTACATTTGTGCATTCTATTATATAAAACTATTAAGACTCAATGAATAAACGACACTATCTGGTGGCAGCCATGTGCCTGATGACACTGGCGGCTTGCACACAGAAAACTGAATTGCCCGAGAATCCGAAAGACAAGGAAGAATATCGCGACAGTCAGGGCAACAGTTGGATTTACAATGCCATGCTGATGCGCTGGGCCTTGATGCCCTCTCTTGCCAACGGACTGAGTACTACTCATTATTATTATCCGCAGTCGGGTTCGTGGACCGATGCGAACGGTACTCGTGTAAACGCTCCTTCGGGGGTAAAGGTTAGCCCGTCGGGTACAAGCAAATCGAAATCGAGCGGGAATGTGTTTGGTACTACCCGCCGTTCATTCAGTATTCACGGATAAACTTCGATGCAGATGGAAAGAATCAATGTGACTCCCCGTTCCGATTACAAGGAAAAAATAGAGGCTTTGGGCTTTGATTTTCATGGCGATTACTGGCGGGAGGAAGCCTGTTACCGCTTTACGACAGCCGAAATTGAACAACTGGAAGAAGCAACGAGGGAAGCCTATCGCATGTATTGTGAGGCTGCCGAATACATTATCTCGGAAAAGCCGGAATTTATGGAACGCATGTTGCAGATTCCTCCTGAGATTTGTAAGCGTATCCGCGAATCGTGGGATCAGGATGAACTGAGCTTGTACGGACGTTTCGATTTCCTGCTCGACGAGAGGGGAGTACCTCGTATTCTGGAGTTCAATGCGGATACTCCGACATCCTTGCTCGAAGCGTCAGTCATCCAGTGGCAGTGGAAGGAAGAATGTTTTCCGGAGTGCGACCAGTATAATGGTATTCATGAAGGTTTGGTGCAGTCGTGGAAAGATATTTTTCCGGCGGGAAGCGATATCCATTTTGCCGGAGCACTCGACGATCACGAAGATACCGGGACCTTGCAATATCTGGCAAGTACGGCCATGGAGGCAGGTTTCTCTACCCGTGTGCTCGACATGAATGCCATGAACTTGCAGGACGGTCTTTTTTATGATCCTTCCGGTGAGCGTATCCGGAGGTGTTTCAAGCTTTATCCTTGGGAATGGATGGTAAACGAAAGTCCGGACGGATGTCTGGCACAGGTAGAATGGCTGGAGCCCATCTGGAAACTGGTGATGTCGAACAAGGCCATTCTGAGTGTTTTGTATGAATTGTTTCCCGATTCTCCTTATGTTCTGCCTTGTTACTTGTCGCGTCCGCAGCAGGGAACGTTTTGTAAGAAGCCGGTCTTCTCGCGCGAAGGACATAATGTAAGTGTGGTCGATATCCGCCAATGGGAAGAACATGCGATTCTGAAAGAGACGGAAGGCGACTACAATACGGGAGCCTATGTCTATCAGGAGTATGTCAAGCCCACAACCTATGGCGGACGTTATCCGGTCATTGGGTCGTGGATAGTGGGAGGAGAGCCTGCCGGAATCGGTATTCGTGAAAACCGTACTGAGATAACCGACAACCTCTCCGAATTTGTCCCGCATATTATTTCATGCCTCTAGCCTTGTAGATACGTTCCTTGGCATTGTTGATGCTCTGGAACTTCTCTTCTGCGGCCTTGCGGATGTCTTCTCCCAGCGTAGCTACGCGGTCGGGATGATGCTTCAGTGCAAGGCGGCGGTAAGCGGCGCGTACCTCATCGTCGGTAGCCGTAGGTTCCACTTCCAGTACCTTGTAGGCTTCTTCCAGCGAGTCGCCGGACAAGTTCAGCATCGATTCTACTTCCTTGGCCGACAATTGCATGGACTGTGCAACTTCTTTCAGTGCATCAATTTCGGCCGCACACACATTTCCGTCGCTGCGTGCTATCTGTGCCAGAAAGCTCAGCAGTTGCAGACGCTCCTCGTAACTCATGTTGGCAGCAATCTGTGCGCCACATTCGCGGATCGTATTCTGAAAAGCGTGTGGGTTGGTTGCGTCCATCTGCTTGCGCTGTTCAAACAAGTTCAACAGGATCTGTTCACCTTCCGCTACGGCATTCTCTCCGAAATTGGTTCGCAGAAAGCGTCGTACAAACTCCATTTCACTATGCATGATTTTCCCGTCGGCACGTATGATGTACGATGCCATGACCAGCAGTGAGAACAAAAAGCTGTTTCGTTGTCCTTCGTATGTGGCGTTTCCGTTATCGGTACCCGTACTTTCCGGAACGTATGCAGCCTTGTCGAACAGTGAGCCGATGGCATAGCCGGCCAGTGCTCCCAGTGGTCCCATGGCCATGAATCCCATGATACCACCAATCCATTTTCCTAATTTCATTTATGCGATATTAATTTTTGGTTTTACGCGATAAAGGTAGTAAAAACCGCGGAATATTTTACAGGCATACAGAAAATCCTTACATTTGCGGCATGATGAAACCACAACTACTGATTGGAGCTGCCGCTTCGGGCAGTGGAAAAACTATTTTTACCATGGGACTGCTGCGGGCACTGAAGAAACGGGGCTTGCAGGCACAGCCGTTTAAGTGCGGTCCCGATTATATTGATACCCAGTTTCATGCGGTAGCAGCCGGACGTCCGTCGGTGAATCTCGATACGTGGATGATGCATCATCATCACATTCAGCGTATCTATAATCGCCAGTCGGAGGATGCTGATGTCTGTGTGACCGAAGGGGTCATGGGATTGTTCGACGGGTACAGCCGCGACAAAGGAAGTGCGGCGGAAATAGCCCGGCTTCTGAACCTTCCAGTGGTGCTGGTAGTGAATGCGCGTGCTGCGGCATATTCCGTAGCTCCCATGCTTTTCGGATTCAAGCATTTTGCACGCGGCATGAAGATAGCAGGAGTTGTGTTCAATCAGGTTTCATCGGCCTCGCATTATGCTTTTCTGAAGGAGGCTTGCACCGATGCCGGACTGGAGGCTTTGGGGTATATGCCGTATGCGGAAGAGCTGTTTGTGCCTTCACGACATTTGGGACTGACGCTGACGGCACGGGCTTCCATGAATGAGATAGTGGAAAAAGCCTCGATGCTGGTCGAAAAATATGTGGAACTCGATAAGTTGCTGAACCTCTGCCAGTCGGTTTTCCCCTGTCCGTATACATTGCCTTACGTTTCCGAAACGGCCATTGAAGAAACCGTACGTCGGAAACTGAAGATAGCGGTTGCAAGGGATGAAGCGTTCTGCTTTATTTATTACGAAAACCTGAAGCGGCTGGGTGAGCAGGGACGGATTACGTTTTTCAGTCCTCTACGCGACAACAAACTTCCGGCAGCCGATTTGGTTTATCTCCCGGGGGGATATCCCGAACTCTATGCACGTCGTCTGCACCACCGCCGGGAAATCATGCAGCAGTTGCGTGCTTATGCGGAAGAAGGGGGAAAGGTGTATGCCGAATGTGGTGGCATGATGTACTTGGGGCGTACGCTCACTACGAGAAAAGGATCGACGTATGAGATGGCAGGTGTGCTGCCTATCGACCTTACCGTAGAGCATCCACGGCTTCATCTAGGCTATCGGGAAATGAAATACAACGGCGTGTCGTTGCGGGGACATGAGTTTCACTTTTCGGAAGTGGCTTCATCCGGTAACCTGTCTTCTGCTGTCCGACTATACGATGCTTACGGTGCTGAGGTCGATACTCCTTTGTACCGATACAAAAACGTCATTGCGGGATACACCCACTGGTACTGGGGAGAAACCGACCTCATGCAGCTATGGAAATAAATGAAACCGTTTCGCAAAATTAAATGTGGCGGATGACCTTTGCCGGAACCCCGCCGACAATTGTATTTTCGGGCACATCTTTCGTGACTACCGCACCGGCTCCTACCACTGCATTGTCGCCGATGGTTACTCCTTGCAGAATGGTAGAGTTGGAACCTACCCAAACATTTTTACCCAATACGATGGGTGCCGGATAAGTGGTCTGCCGGTCTTCCGGAGCCAGCCCGTGGTTCAGAGTGGCAAACACTACGTTGTGTCCGATTTGGCAGCCGTCTCCCAAGACAACTCCGCCGTGATCCTGAAAATGGCAGCAGGCGTTGATGAACACATCTTTTCCTACCGTAATGTTTTTTCCGAAGTCGGTATAAAAAGGCGGAAAAACACGGAAAGAGCTGTCGACTTCTTTTCCAAACAGGCGTGACAGCAAGGCACGTACTTCATCGGGAGTATGATAGGCATTGTTCAACTCGAAAGTGATGCGTCGTGCCTCGTTACTCATATCGTTCATAAACTGATGAATTTCGGCCGTATTGAGAGCACGGCGTGTCTTTACGTATGCTAAAAATTCTGGAAGTGTCATATTTAGATGCATTAATAATTCAGGATACAAAGATACGACAGACGTGACAAATTGCATGTAGACAAATTACAGAGATCATGACCTTTTTTACTGATTTTATATTTTGAAATCTTTAGGGGTATGCTTTTGTACAGTGAGGAAAGTTCGTATCATGTTCATCCTGTAGATATGCCGGTTTATGCTTTACACGGGCCTTTGTGAATTGTTCGGCAGGTCTGAAAGGAAAGGAGCTGTCGGAGTTTTGTAGTCGTGCAGAAGAACCGTTCATGTTTTGTACAAAAACAAAAATTTTTTGTACAAATTTTGAAAAAACATCGAGACGTTTTTTCGGAAACTTCTTGTGATGATAAACGACTTTTGCAAGGGAGTAATTTCTTCTGTAAGAAATACGTTTATTAGAACTGATAGGAGGAGATAAAAAGTATCCAGTTTTTGAATACAGTCAAGGAAGTGCATCAATTTCCTGATGACCACTCTGCATGCAAAGTCGTAACGTTTTTTTGTATCCCTGCAAAGATAGACTAAGTTCCTAATGCTTATTTTGACGGGCGTAGATTGAGGTGCGTAAATATCAAAAGAAGCTGTCTTAAAATGAAATTTCCAAAGTAAAAATCTCCTACTCTTAGCCGTCGTTTATTTTAATTACGTGGTTAAAAGCAGGAGATTTTTAGTTATAACTTATCGACGATAAGTCAGTCTGTTCCATTTTTCTATTTTGAGATAACTTCTTCTTTCGTTTTTTTTAAGTCGTTGGCGAAGCTCAGCATTTCATTTTTCCGGAGGATAGGTTTGCCACAATTGCCCTCGGTAGAAAAATATCAGAATATTTACTTTAATCGAGCGTTACTAATTCATACTTCTGACTGCCCATGCCGAGTGCTTCCGCGTGATCGAGTGTATGCATGCCGTGACGTGAATCAATACGCTCTATGAGGTGAATCTTTCCATAATCTTTTGAAGAGCGTACCAGATCAGTGCAGGCACGGTCGAGTGCTACCGGATCGAGAGAAGCCAGAATACCTATATCACCCATTTGTGGGTCGGCAGGAGATGAATCGCAGTCGCAATCTACCGAAAGATTATTGGCTACGCTGATGTAAATAATATTTTGTCCGCAATGATCGGCCACGGCTTTGGCAGCTTCCGCCATCGATTCCAGGAAATCATCTTGTGCCGGATTTCCCCAGTTCGTGGTGCTGGCTCCTGCTGAATGAATCAGTCGCTTGCCATTGGACGAAGCAATGCCGATAGACATATTCTTGATGGCACCTCCGAATCCTCCCATAGCATGTCCTTTGAAATGGGAAAGAATAATGACAAAATCGTAATTCAAGAAGTCTTTTCCCACAATGTTGCGGGTGAGGTGTTTGCCTCCTTTCACGGGTAGCTCGGCTTCGCCTTCGGCATCCATGATGACTACTGGAGCGATGGCCGTAAATCCATGGTCGGCTGCTGCTTTCAGGTGACTTTTGGTATCGGAGCGACCGCCTCCATAGGCTGTATTACATTCAACGATGGTACCGCCCACTTGCTGTACCAGATCCTTTATCAGTGCCGGTTGCAGAAAGTTGTGTCCTCCCGGTTCTCCGGTAGAGAGCTTGACGGCAACTTTCCCTTCGGTTTTGCGTCCGAGGGCTTCGTAAATCTTGATCAGGTTCTCCGATGAGATTTCTTTGTAGAAATAAACTTTGGGAAGAGTTGTTTCCGCAGTCGATGGCTCCGTTTGTGGAGAAGCCTGATTGGTTTGTGCATTGGCACAGCCAAATGTTGTAAGCAACATGGTACACATAATTGTCAGAATACTCTTTTTCATACTCGTAAGATATTAGTTTGTCGTTAAAAATTAATATTGACTCCGGCTGTGACTGTAGCTCGTGGCATAGGGTAGCCTGCATTGATTTCATACTTTTGTGCAAGCAGGTTTTCGCCGCGTGCCCAGACATCCAGCCAGCGGTTGGCATGAAAGGCGGCACGCAGGTTCCATAAAACAAAATTCTCCGTCACGTCGGGGTCTACCTGCGTATAAAGTCCGGCAATATATTGTAGGCCGGTAGACACGTTCCAGCGCCCTTGTGAGAAGTTCATGCCGGCATATAGCTTATGTTCGGGGGCGGCAATGACGGGATTCTTCATGTGCAGGTAGCTATAGTTGCCGTCTACCGACCAGCGGCGGTTGATGCGGTAAGCAGCTTGTAGTTCAACTCCTGCATTTTCAATGTGACCGGAGTTCTGGTTCAGCATGCCGCTACCGTTGGGATTGGGAAGTGTCTGAATTAAATTCTTTCCGTCGATATAAAATACATTTACCCCATAAGTGAGCTGACCGTTCATCAGTCTCTGCGAGAAAGCAAGCTCATAATTCCACATCGACTCCGGTTGCAGGTTGGGATTCTGTGGCGGAAACATATACATTTCCCGGAGAATCGGGTAACGGAACCCCTTCGACGCAGAAGCTTTCAGTTCGATGGTGTGGGGAAGATGGAAAGCCAGTCCTGCCTGAGGCACCCATTCCGTACCGACCCGCGAGTGATGGTCAACCCGGAGGCCGGCATTGAAGGTCAGCCAGGAACGGATTTCTTGGCGCAGATCGACATATCCTGCTAGTTCGTCTTCGTGTTTGTCTACCAGATCGGAAGTGGTTCCAACTTTTTCTCCGCTGACATATTCATTCCATGCCCGGCCGCCGTACCGGAACCAGTCGAAACCCAAAGTGATTCGATTCCCCTTAAACAGTTGCATACTCTGATAGAGCGAAATTCCCATCATGTTGTCGTGTGAAAGAAAGCGGTCGTCCTGAGGCCCTTCACCCGCGGAAGGTGTATATCCGTCGTTGATCCAATGGTCGCCCCAGTTGTAAAAGAAACTGATCGCCCCAGAGGTCTTTTGATAATTATTCTCCAAAGCAAAAGAAGTCATGCCTCGCGTGATACGCTGGTCGCCGTCGAGCAGGGGAGCACTGACCGGTCCGGGATAGGAAGCATTGAAATGCGTAACGTCTACGTCACCGCGCAGATTCCAGTTGTCTGTCACCTCATATCCCAGTTTGGCGTAGCCTCCGTATTGTTCAAACTCCATGTCGGCACGATGTCCGTCGGTACGATTGTAGGAACCCGATACCACGCTCGAGAAACGTCCCTTGCGAATGCGATTGGTTACCTCGGTTTCCAAGGTATTATATGAGCCATAGCCTGCATGGATATTTGTGTTTACGCCGTCTTCCTTCATCTTGCGGGTAACGATGTTTATCACACCGCCCATGGCATTGGAACCGTAAAGTACCGAAGCCGGACCTCGCAGAACTTCTACCCGTTCGGCCAGAAATGACTGATAAGCGTCGGATATCGGATGACCGAAGATACCGGCATATTGCGGATGCCCGTCGATCATGACCATGAGGCGGGCGCTTCCTCCACTTAGCCCTCGCAGGGAGATGCTGCCTGCTGCGCCGTTCGAGACTCCATAACCCATGACTCCTCGGGAGGTAACAAACAGTCCGGGAATCTGTTCCGTGAGGACCGGGAGCAGGGAAGGCTGCATCGAACGTTCTATCTGTGCTCGCCCGATAACAGAAACGGTCTGCGAAAGATGACGCACATCCGTTTCATTGCGTGCTCCGGTTACCACTACTTCATTTATCTTATAGGTACGATTGGTCATTAGTGTGTCGTGTGGTTGCTCTTGGGCCATCCCCGTATGATAAGCGAGACCTAACAACAACATGGAAGCGTATACTTTTTTCATTCAGGTAATGTTTTTTCTATTCGTATTTGTTTGTATTTAGAAGGTTTTACTTTTTCTTGTTGCAAAAATAAGCATAGTTAAGCAAGTAAAGAGTATAAAAAATCCTGAATATATTACCATTTTTCCGGCTCCTTTGGTATTTTATTGTCTTTTTATTCTTTTTACTTTTGTTCTCTGAAAAAAGTTTTTTATAATTTTGATATTGAAAGGATGAAAGATTCTATGCGAGCAGCTCAGATTAAACGATATTCAAAGAATGTTCAAATAACTATTAATCAACTTCCTATACCGAAAATCGGTCCGTCGGACGTATTGGTGAAGGTCAAGGCGGCAGCAGTGAACCCCTTGGAACAGTTGATTCTGACGGGTAGTATCCGGCTGATTCAGGATTATCGTATGCCGTTGACTTTGGGAAATGAATGTGCCGGTGTGGTAGAACAAACGGGAGCGGAGGTTACTCGATTTAAAGCAGGCGATAAAGTATATACATGTCTGCCTCTTGCCAAAATTGGAGCTTTTGCCGATTATGTGGCTGTAGATCAGGATGCCTTGGCTTTCATGCCGAAAGATTGTGTTTTTCTGACGGCTGCTGCTATTCCTCTGACAGGGCTGACGGCTTATCAGGCATTTACGGAAGAGCTGGAAGTCCGACTGGGCGAAACGGTTCTGATAACAGGAGGTTCAGGTAGCTTCGGTGAAATGGCTGTTCCTATAGCAAAAGCGTTGGGTGTAAATGTGATTGTTTCAGGAAATGAACGGGCAAAAGAGCGTATGTTGCATATCGGAGCCGACCGCTACTTGGATTATCGAAAGGAAAACTATTGGGAAGTGTTATCGGAAGTAGACCATGTAATTGATACACTGGGAGCGAAAGAATTCGAACACGAACTGGCTGTATTGAGAAAAGGAGGACGACTGCTGAGCTTGCGTACGGCTCCCAATAAGAGATTTGCCGAACACAGTGGCTTTTCGCTGCTGAAAAGACTGTTGTTTACAGCTGCAGGAACTCTGTATGATCGTAAGGCACGCAGGCAGGGGAAAGAATACCGGTTCATGTTTGTGCGTGCAGACGGGAAACAGTTGGAAAAGGTAACTCGGATAGTGGAGGAAAGGCAGGTTCGCCCGAGAATTTCTTCTTCTGTTTTTACCCTCGAACAGACTGCCGAAGCGATTCGCTTTATGGCACATGGACATACGGATGGCAAGGTGATTGTCCGGCTGTAGACTGAAAATAGAATGGATGACTAACTAAAAAGGAAAGAAATGAAGTATTATCAGATTTGTTTTAGTCCGACAGGAGGAACACAAAAGGTTGCAGATATATTGGCAACGGAATGGATGGATGAGATCGTGAAAGTAGATTTGACAGATTGTAAAACCGATTTTACAGGCTTCAAGCTCACGAAAGAGGATGTGGCTCTGATTGTGGTGCCGTCTTATAGCGGACGCGTTCCTGAAATTGCTGTCAAGCGGATCAGTCGGTTGCAGGGTAATTGCGCGAAAACTGTTATTGCTTGTGTTTATGGAAATCGTGCTTACGAAGATACCTTGATAGAGTTGTACGATACTGTACAAAGGAATGGTTTCAAGGTTATTGCTGCGGTTGCAGCCGTTGCCGAACACTCCATTGCCCGGCGCTATGCGGCTGGACGACCAGATGAGCAAGATCGGGTGCAGCTTACAGCCTTTGCCCGTCAGATATCGGAGAAGTTGGGGTCGGACATAATGACTGAACCGCATATTCCCGGCCATCGTCCTTACAGAAAAGCAGGAGCCGTGGGGATTGTTCCCAAGCCAACAAAGGAGTGCATCAATTGTGGAATCTGTGCCAAGAAGTGTCCGGTAGGAGCTATTGACAAAACAAATTCCCGAAAAGTCGACAAGAAAGTTTGTATCTCTTGTATGCGTTGTGTGGCAGTTTGTCCGCATGCTGCCCGAAAAGTGAATGGCCTGATGCTGTTTCTGGTTAATGCATTGCTCAAGAAAGCTTGTTCTCAGCGGAAAGAGAATGAACTTTATCTGTAAATATGGTTCATGGAATAAAAGGATATCTCCATACGGATTTTACTGTTTGTCAAAATGGTAGTCGAACCGTGGGGGACGCTTCTGAAGGTCAAACATTGGAAGCCTATCAGTAATCCGCATCAATACGACGGTTAACGGATTGTTATCGGGTCGGTAACGGACGGATATAATCCTTACGGAGACAGTCTATAGGGGAATTTATGAATTATGTTCGGGAAAAAACATCCGGAGTTGTTGCCTTTGTACGAGGAAATTTATAACAGAAAACGTCTTGATTATTGGAAAGCTTTGGAGGAAGATATTTCTGCTTATGCTGCACGGAAAGGTTATCCTTATCGGGTAAACGACTTACTGTATGACCGTTCTGAGAAAGGTAAGCCTGTTCTAGTAAATTATTTCTATCACGAGAAAATCAGGTTAAAGGACTAAGTCGTATAAAAGGCTAGACAGATGAAAAGAGATATATCGGATTTTGCCATTACAGAAATAGCTATCTTGTTCTGATATCAAGTATAAAATATTTCGAACAAAACATCATTTAATGTCGGATGCAGGCAGTGACAGTAAAGAATAACTGTACAGCTCCAATTACATGCATTTATTCTTGAGTTCAACTTATAAATGCAACTTTTTGGGTGCGGATAATAAGCAATAAA
>ERZ857969.313-NODE-313-length-83020-cov-5.605978_pt1 | contig 83020 bp, 91 predicted proteins | sample MGYA00519864_ERZ857969 | MGnify/ENA primary metagenome ERZ857969 (study PRJEB31778, sample SAMEA3449382) | human gut metagenome | biome: human gut; feature: human-associated habitat; material: faeces | place: United Kingdom | collected 2010/2012 ...
CAATAGTGATTGGTATGATGTTTATGGAGAAGGTAAAGGTATTTGTGATTTATAATAAAAGAAATGCTCATGTTCATTTGAACAGAGCATTTTTTAATATTCTTTTTTGTTTAAAAGTTTTAAACTAATGTGATAAGAAATTATATTACAGATGAATGTGAATATAACAGTTGCAAGTGTTGTAATAGATAAATGATTTTCTATAAGTGAATCAATAATTGTTTCTAAATCAAAACCAATGAATTTTGTAAGAAAATAAATTAGAGCTACAAATAAGAAGATACCACCAAAAACAATGATCATTGCAAGTTGACTTCTTTGAGCTTCAAAGTAGACTCCTACAGGAGTTATGATCGCAATCACAAAATAAGAAAACATAAGTGTTAGTAGGCAACCTTGTAGAAAATCACTATTTAGAAAATGAAATGATTGTTGAATACGATAGTAACCTATACTTGAAATACAAATCGCAAAGAATAGAAAAAGTAATCCTAATAAAATACCTAAGCTATATTTTTGTTTAAGATAATCTTCTTTTTTTATAGGCAAAGTAAATAAAGATGTAAAGCCATGATTGATACTATCATAACTAATTGTACTCATTAAAATGATACCTGGAAATACACTGAAATAACCTAAAACAAAGGTGGGTTTCTTATAGAAATAAGAAGAGCCAAAACCAAATAAAACAAGAATGAGAAAGAGTAATTTGCTTTCTTTGATATATGAAAAATCTTTAATAAATAGTCCTTTCATCTTATTCACCCCTTAACATCATAGAAAATAAAGTATCAAAATTATTCTTTTCAATAATAATTTCTGGATAGTTTTCTTGATAGAATTGTTTTTGATTCGTTAAAGCAGTATAACCATAATTTTCTTTTCTCGTCTTTATAAAGTAATTATGATCTACTTGATTAAATTGTTCTTCTGTTAATTTTAATAAACCATATTGATCTAATAAACAATCCGTTGTTTCATGGAATATAAACTTGCCATCATCAATCATATAAATATCATCACATAGACCTTCTAAATCAGAAGAAATATGAGAACTAATTAAAACTGAACGGTTTTCATCTTCCTCCATAAATTCTCGAATTAAGTCAATGATTTCTTCTCGAGCAAGAACATCTAAACCATTTGTTGGTTCGTCGAGAATAAGAAATGAGGCATGATGTGATAATGCAATTAAAACATTGAGTTTTGTTTTCATACCGGTAGAGAATTCATTGATTTTTTTATCTAAAGGAAATTGATATTGTTTACATTTTTGTAGAAAGTAATCTAAATCAAAATCTTTATAGGTGTTATTTAAAAGATTCATTAAATCTTTCAATTTAAGATATTCACATAAAGAAATATTAGCTAGTGTACAACCAATTTTATTTTTATCAACATCTTTATAATCTTTATCTAAAAGTGTAATATCACCAGAATCGATATGAATGAGATTTAAAATGGCTTTAAAAAGTGTAGTTTTTCCTGAACCATTTTTTCCTATTATTCCAGTAATGGAACCGGGTTTTATTTCTAATGAACAATCTAAATGAAAATGTGAATAAGTTTTTTGAACATGATTAACTTTTAACATATTACTCCTCCATTAATAGTTCTAGCATTTTTTTAATTTCTTCATAACTCACACCAGCTTGTTTTCCTTTTTGAATGGCTTTTTCTAAATGAACTTCAATCTCTTTTCGTGCTTCTTCTAGAAGTGTTTCTTCATTAACAGCAAGAATAAAAGTTCCTTTACCATGAATCGTTTTAGTAAGACCTTCGTTTTCTAAAAAGTCATAGGCTTTTTTTACGGTAAGAGCACTGATTTGTAATTCTTTAGCAAGACTTCTTACAGAAGGTAAAGCATCATTTTCTTTTAAAGTGTGGTTATTGATTTGTTTCTTTATCTGATCGACAATTTGTTCATAAATTGGAATCATAGATGAGTGATTAATAATTATGCGCATATAAGTCCTCCTTCATCTATAAACAGTATATAACAGTATAAAACAGTTTGTCAACACCTCCCTTTTTTTATGTTAATATGATTAAAACAAGGTGATGTGTATGGAAAGAAAAGGAACAGGAAAATTAAGAGTTATTAATGATCAAAAAGTATTTGATTATTTTATAAATGAAGAAATAGGAACTAAAAAGGAAATATCACAAAAAACAAATGTTTCTATTATGACAACAGGAACCATCTTAAATGATTTTTTATCAAAAGGGATTATTGTAGAAAATGAACTTATTTATGTTGAAAAAGGACGTCCTACGCATCAATATAAATTAAATCCAGATTATTATCATGAGTGTATGATGTATGTCAAAAAAATGATTGTTGTTCTATTATTTATTGTTTAAAAAACGCTTTAGGTGAATTAATTGATTCTAAAAAAATAAAGAAAAAGGAATTGGTAGGAGAAGATATTGTTAATTGTTTAAATAAAATCATTGAAGAAGATAAATATCTTCAATATATTTCTTTAGGATTACCAGCAATTATTTCCAATAATCAAGTTATTGAATCGGATATTGATTCATTAAAAGAAATTCTTTTAATGAATGATATTAAATGTATTGCTTATGGATATAATCAAATGCATCATCAAAATGTCTGTTTTCTTACTTTTCCAAAAGATTCAGGGCATGATATTAGATAATCAATTAATTGATGGAAATAATGGAATTGCAGGAGAAGTTGCTTATTTACCCTTATTTGATTTTTTAAAGAAAAGAGAATTTGATAATTCACTTGAAAATATTATTCAAGTTGTTGCGACCACAATTGTGATGTATAATCCTCATTTACTTATCCTTACAGGAGAAAATATAAAAGAAGATGATTTAGAAGCTATTCAAAAAGGAGATTTAAATTATGTTCCTATTCATTTTATGCCTTCTTTAAAATATCAAGAGAATTGTGAAGATTATTATTTTCAAGGATTAGAAAGTCAAATTATTCAAAGAATTCAATTATAGAAGATGAAAATCTTTTTTTATATCAACTGTTTATTAAAAGATTTTTAATATATAAGCGAAGGGGATGAAAAACATGAAAAGAAGAATACTCAATAATGAACTTGCAGCACTTGTAGCACAAATAAGACATGGAGAAATGATTTTTATTGCAGCTGCAGGAAGTGGTACAAGTCCTAAAGCAATCTATCCACTAGGTTCAAGTGTGCAATATATTGATTTAGAAGCAGTAACAGGATCACTAAGTTTTCATGATATTTTCACAACATTAAAAGAATGTGGTGTGCTATTGTGACAGAAGATATGTTAGAATTAAATCAAAAGGATTATCAAACCGTTGAAAAATTATTTGGGAAAGAGAATATACATGTCATGCATTATATTCCTGAATATTATCAAATGAGAGATCGTTGTAAAGCGGTGGTACAAACGGGAAATTATGGTGTACATGCTCAAGTAATTTTAATTGCAGGATATCCAAGTGATGATATTCCTATGGAATGGTTAAAGGAAGGATTAAAACATGACTGAAAAAGAAAAGATGAAAGCTGGTTTATGGTATGATGCCAATAATGATCAAGAACTCATAGATCAAAGATTTATATGCCAAGATTTATGTTTTGCATTAAATCAACTGAAACCAAGTGATGAAAAAAGAAATGAAGTAATTGAAAATATTTTGGGATATTTTCCAGATGATTTAGTTTTATTAAGTCCTTTTACAGCGGATTATGGAAAAAATATTAAGTTAGGAAAGAATGTTTTTGTGAACATTAATAATTATTTTATGGATGGAGCAACTATTGAAATAGGTGACAATGTTTTTATTGGTCCTTCATGTGGCTTTTATACAGCAAATCATCCTTTAGATTATACAAATAGAAATCAAGGATTAGAAAAAGCCTTACCGATAAAAGTAGGAGATAATTGTTGGTTTGGAGCTAATGTTTCTGTGATGCCAGGAGTTACAATTGGTGCGGGGTGTGTGATTGCAGCAGGGGCAGTGGTGACCAAAGATATGCCAGCAAATAGTTTAATTGCAGGTGTTCCAGCAAAAGTTATTAAAACAATTGAACAATAAAAATGACCTCCAATGGAGGTCATTACCTTTTATTTTAATAAACCTAATTCAATCATTTTTAATCCGATGTCTACAGAGTTATAAGCAGCACCTTTCATTAATTGGTCACCTGTAATCCATAAACTTAAAGCATTATCTTTATATAAATCTTTTCTTACACGTCCAACGTGAGTTAATTCATCACCGATAAAGCTTGTTGGCATTGGATAAACTTGATTAGCTAAATCATCGCATAAATCAATACCAGTACTATTTCCTAATAATTCAAAAACTTTATCCATATCGATTGGTTTTTTAGTTTCAATATAGATTGATTCACTATGTCCACGTAAAACAGGAACACGTACACAAGTTGCATTGACTTCAATATCTTTATTGAAGATTTTTTTAGTTTCATTTACCATTTTCATTTCTTCTTTACTATATCCATTTGATAAATCAAATTTATCTACTTGAGGAATACAGTTGAAAGCAATTGGAAAATGTTTTTTATCACCAGCACAAGGTAATGTTTTAGCAACAGGTTCTTTACCATCTAAAACTTCTTGGCTTTGACGATAAAGTTCTTCCATACCAGCAACACCAGCACCAGATACAGCTTGGTAAGTAGAAACAACGATTCTTTCAATATCAAATTCATCATTTAATCTTGTAAGAGCACTGCACATCATAATTGTTGTACAGTTTGGACAAGAAATAATTCCATGATGGTCTTTTAAGGCTTCACCATTTACTTCAGGAACAACTAAAGGAACATTAGGATCCATTCTAAAATGTGAAGTATTATCAATATTGACACATCCAGCTTCTACGGCATATTTCATATATTTTTCTGAAATACTTCCACCAGCAGACCAGAAAGCAACTTCTACACCTTCAAAACTATTTTCAGTTAATTCTTCAACAACAAATTTATGTCCTTCAAATTCGATTTCTTTTCCAGCACTTCTTGCAGAAGCTAATAATTTAATACTTTCAAAAGGAAAGTTAAATTGGAAAACACATCTTAACATTTCACGACCAACGGCACCAGTAGCACCAACAATAGCAATTTTAAATTTTTTCATTTTTATAATCTCCTTATCCTCTTACTTTGAAAATAACAGCATTTTCATCATTTAATTTATTTTTTAAATCAGCTAATTCAATTTCTTCTGTTATATAAATATGATCATCTTTTTCACTATAGTATGTTTCATAAGGAATATCTACAGGTTTAGATGCTCTTACATAATAGCGTGAAGAAGAAATAGGGTAAACATGTTTACAATCTTCATAATCATGTGACCATCTTTCTACTTGGTGTGTTTTCATGATATCACTGACAACAGCTGAAGCAGTGACATAACGTCCAGCACCACGACCATAATAAATAATGTTATTAACATAATCGTTATCGATTTCAACAACGTTGTAAGAATCCATAACATTGGCTACAAGTTCATTTAGGTTTACAAGTGTTGCTGAAACATCAATTCCTAAACCATCTTTAACAGGTTTTGCTTGAGCAATCATTTTAAAACGATAACCTAATTTTTTAGCGTAATCCATATCTAATTTAGAGACATTACGGATACCACTAGCTTGAATTTGATCAAATTCAACAAATTTTTGATAACCATTTTGTGCTAAAATACAAATTTTATGAGCAGCATCAATTCCATCTAAGTCTAAAGCTGGATTAGCTTCAACGTATCCTAAACCATCTGCAATTGATAATGCTTCATCAAAATCAAGATTTTCATTTTCCATTAAAGTTAAAATAAAGTTGGTTGTTCCATTTAAAATACCAACAATTTCTTTGGTATTATTTGCAATCAAACTTTCTTTTTGACTTGCTAGGACAGGAATACCTCCTCCTACAGAAGCTTCATAGAAAATATGTACATCATTTGCTTTAGCAGTTTGGAAAATTTCTTTTCCATAATGAGCTAACAAAGCTTTATTAGCTGTAACTACATGTTTTTTGTTATTTAATGCTTCTAAGATAATGTTTTTCGCAATTGTTGTTCCCCCAATAAGTTCAACAACGACATCAATTTCCTCATCATTAATAACATCATGATAATCTTTTGTATAAATAATTCCCTTAGGTAAGTCTACTTCTTCAAGACCACACCCGTATTTAACAACAATTTCTTGTTTCATTTCTTTTTCTAAACGTGTTTTTTCATTTGTAAGAATTTCAATGACCCCATATCCTACAGTACCAAGTCCAATAACACCTATTTTCATGATAGTCCCCCTTATAATAAAAAATAGACCAAATGGTCTATTGAAAACTTAACATAAACAAACCATTATTCTTGAGCTTTATTTTTTAAATGCATCAATAATAGTTTTAATGGTTATCATAGTTAAGCCTCGCTTTCTTTACTTTTTTGATATAATAGCATGATTGTATACAGTAGTCAATTTTTTCTCATAGTTTCTTTCCTTATATTATATTAATAATAAAATCTTGGATTGTTGACTTTGTATACAATATTCAATATAATAAATTCAATTATTGGAGGATATAGCGATGAATAAGACATATGTAAGTACGCGTAATCATCAAGATCAAATCAATTTCTATCAAGCAATTGTACAAGGAATTGGTGATGATGGGGGATTGTTAGTTCCTAATTTTGATTTTCAAAAATTAGATTTAAATAAATTAGTTCAATTAAATTATGTGGATTTAGCAACAGAGGTGATTTCAACTTTTGTTCCTGAAGATGGTAAAGAACTTATCCATCAAGCATGTTTAAATGCATATGGAAAAGGTTTATTTCCAGAAATTGTTGTTCCTGTAAAAAAAGCAGGAGATGTTTATGTAGCTGAATTATTCCATGGACAAACCGCTGCTTTTAAAGATATGGCATTATCTTTATTACCACATTTAATGACTTTATCTTTAAAACAATTAAAAGAAGATCGTGAAGTCATGATTTTAGCAGCAACAAGTGGTGATACTGGTAAAGCTGCTTTAGAAGGATTTAAAGATGTTGAAGGAACATGTATTAAAGTATTTTATCCATTAGATGGAGTAAGTGCGATTCAACAACAACAAATGGTTTCTCAAGAAGGAAAAAATGTTAAAGTAGTTGGAATTCATGGTAACTTTGATGATGCTCAAAGTGCTGTAAAAGTAGCGTTTGGAGATAAAATGTTAAAAGAAGTAAGTGATCAACATCATGTTTTCTTATCTTCAGCTAACTCAATTAATGTAGGACGTTTGATTCCACAAATCGTTTATTATTTCCATAGTTATTTTGAACTTGTAAGAAGTAAAGAAATTGAAATGGGAGATCAAGTAAACTTCTGTGTACCTAGTGGAAACTTTGGAAACTGTTTAGCAGGATGGTTTGCAAAAAATATGGGTCTTCCTGTTAATAAATTTATTGCCGCATCTAATAAGAATAATATTTTAACTGATTTCTTTACAACAGGTAAATATGATGCTAATAGGGAATTCTTTAAAACAAATGCACCAGCAATGGATATTTTAGTATCAAGTAACTTAGAAAGACTTGTATGGTATATGTCTGGAAAAGATGGTGATAAGGTTAAAGAATACATGGAAAAATTAAAAGCAGATGGTATTTATGAAGTTGATGATGAAACATTTGCACGTATTCAAGATCAATTTAAAGCAGGATATTTAAATGAAGAAGAAGTTTTAAAAACAATTAAAGATTGTTATGAAGATAATGGTTATGTTTTAGATACACATACAGCATGTGGTTATGGTGTATTAAAACAATATCAAAAGGAAACGGGAGATCAAACTAAAACAATCTTACTTTCAACAGCTTCACCATATAAATTCCCTGAATCTGTTTATAAAGCATTATTCAATGAAGAATTAGATGTTTATGATGCAATTGAAAAATTAAATAAAAAAACAGGTGTAGTAGTACCTAAACCATTAGTTGGGATTAAGGATAGAGAAGTGCTACATAAAACACATATTGATAAAACAGAAATTATTAATTTTATTAAATCAGAAATGGAAGGACTTTAAAGAATGAAAGTCAAAGTCAAAGTACCAGCAACAAGTGCCAATTTAGGACCAGGATTTGACGTTGCTGGATTAGCGTTAACTTTATATAATACCTTTACTTTTGAATTAAATGAAGGTGGATTAAATATTACAGGTTGTCCAACACAATTTTGTAACGAAGAAAACTTAACATATCAAGCTTTTAGCCAAGCAGCTCAAAGCTGTGGTTTAGATTTTAAAGGTGTCAATATTCATTGTGAAAGTCAAGTTCCTTATACAAGAGGTCTTGGAAGTAGTTCAACATGTATTGTGGCAGGAATCGTTGGAGCTTTTGCTTTTAAAGACAAAACAGATGATCGTCAAGAAATTCTTGAACTTGCGACAAAGATTGAAGGACATCCAGACAACGTTGCACCAGCTATTTTTGGTGGTTTAACAGTTTCAGTCATGGAAGAAGAACAAGTGCTTACATTAAATATTCCTGTAAAACATGAATATCGTTTTGTAGCTTTAATTCCACCATTTACTTTATCTACTGAAGAATCACGTAAAGTGTTACCACAAACATTAGGTCGTCAAGATGCCATCAAAAATGTTTCCCATTTAGCTCTTGTCGTTGCTTCTTTGATTAATGGTTATGATGATGGTTTAAAATTAGGATTTAAAGATCGTTTACATCAACCTTATCGTGGTAAGTTGATTCATAATTATGATGAAATTATGAATGTTTTAGAAAACGATGAAAATGTTTTAGGATGTTATTTATCAGGGGCAGGACCTACTTTAATGGCAGTTATTCGTGAAGAAGATAAAATGGGTGTTGTTCGTTTAAAAGAAGAACTTGGATCATTATTAAATGATTGGGAAGTTATTAAATTAGAATTAGATCATAAAGGTTATACTTGTGATTATGAATAAGGGATAAGGAGATTTTACTCCTTATCTTTCTTTTTTTCTTCAATAATGCTTAGATAATCAATACTTTTTTCTAAAAGTTTAGAAAGTAATTTCCAAGTATCGAGGGACATTTCTCTTTCGTTATTCTCATAGTGAGAGTATGTACGCGGAGATACATGGATCAATTTGGCTATGTCTTTTTGTTTTAAATCTTTATCCTCCCGGGTATTTTTTAAATTAATATAAATATATTTCTTCTTTTTAGTCATTTTTTACCTTTCTTTATTTCTCTACTAACACGCTATAATCATAGTATCAATAGAGTATGGAATGTTCTTATTTTCATTATATGGAAAGATTAATTAGAATTGTTGTAATGGAACAATTTGGTCTTTTTTTGATAAATTCATCATTTAGACATATTATTTGTTATAATGAAAAATACATGGAGGTATTAATATGGAAGGTATTACAGAAATTGATAAAACTAAATATATAGATGAGTGTAAAGAAATTGTAAGAAATGAAATACCAGAGGAATTATCTGATGAAATGCTTACAATTGTAACAAATGAAATTATGGATACGTGCCTTTTTATAGGTGGAGATTTTAAAAAAGAAAATATTATAGATATTACAAAACAATATGTCACAATGGGTGGTATTCGAAGAATCAAGAAAGCACATGAGGGTATTTAAAATGCAACATTATTGTGAAATTCCTACACCTAAAGGTACACTTAGAGGTTTTTTTCATAAACCTAATCAAGACAAACATCCGGTTTGTTTGATTTTCCATGGTTTTACGGGACAAAAAACAGGAACAAAGTTTTCTTATGTTCAATTATCCCGTATGTTAGAAGCAAAAGGAATAGCATCATTTCGTTTTGATTTTTTAGGAAGTGGAGAAAGTGATGGTAATTTTGTCGATATGACTTTTCAAGATGAACTTTCTTGTGCCAGAGTGATTTTAGAAGAATGTTTAAAAATGGAAAATTGTACAGAAATCTATGTTTTAGGACATTCGATGGGTGGCGCTATTGCTAGTGAACTTGCTAAGCTTTATCCAGATGTAATTAAAAAAATGGTTTTATGGGCGCCAGCTTTTAATTTACCAGATGCGCTTCATTATTTAACAGGACAAGTTGAAAGAGCGAAAACTTATGATCATGGTGGGTATGAAATATCAGATGATTTTGTAGAAGATATTTTAAAAAGAGATTTTTATCAAGAATTAGATACTTATCAAAATGATTTACTTGTGATTCATGGAACAAAAGATACAACAGTTCCTTATGAAATCAGTAACAAATACATGAAATTATTTCATAAAGGAACAAAGTTTGTTTCGATAGAAGATGGCAATCATAATTTTGATAAACTATCTGATATTAAACAAGTTTTAAAATTAACTTTAGAGTTTTTTGAATAATGTGTTTAGCACATTATTTTTTTATCAACAAATTCGTTGCAATATAATACTATACATTATATAATATTATTGTAAAAAGAATAGGAGGGCAAATATGATATTTAATACAGGGGCTGCTTTGTTAGATGCCATTGTTTTAAGTGTTGTCGCTAAAAAAGAAGAGGGAACGTATGGTTATAAAATTACCCAAGATGTGAGAAAAGGAATCGATGTTTCAGAATCGACACTCTATCCTGTCCTTAGAAGATTACAAAAAGATGATTGTTTAGAGACATATGATAAACAAATTGATGGTAGAAATCGAAGATATTATAGAATTACAGATAATGGAAAGAATAAATTAGAGATGTATAGAAATGAATGGATAAGTTATACAGAAAAAATTAATTCATTATTAAAAGGAGGGGATAATAATGAATAAGGAACAATTTTTAGATGAATTGGAAAAATTATTACAAGATATAGATTCAATAGAAAGAGATGAAGCACTTAATTATTATCGTGATTACTTTGAAGATGCAGGAAGTGAACATGAACAAGAAGTTATAGATGAATTAGGAACACCTGAAAAAGTTGCACAAACAATTAAAGAGGGACTTGATATAAATGAGCAAGAAAATGAAGAAGTAATTCATCATTATAATGAAAGAAATACACGTATATTAAGAGGAATCATTGTTGTTTTATTAGTTTTACTTATTTTACCAACAATTGGTGGTGTTGGTGGTTTAGTAGTAGCAGCGTTTGGTTTATTTCTTTCAATTGTATGTATCGGTATATTTGGTACATTTGGATTGTTATGTGCTTTAGTTGCTTTAGTTGTTGTTGCTATTAAAATGTTTATGGATGGTTTAATTGCTGGTGGTCTTGTTTGTTTAGGTGTTGGTTTATTATTATTTTCTTTAAGTTATTTAACTTCTTTAATGACAGTCAGTATTTTTAAATATTTACCACAAGCATTTAGAGCACTCATTGATTTAGGTAAAGATATTTATAATAAGGTGGTGGGTTAATATGAAAATTTATAAATGTATTGCACTTGTAACATTAATTCTTGGTCTTGCTTTATGCGTTGGTGGTGTTTTGATGAATGGCTTAGATCAATTACCTGATGAAGCACAAAAAGTAACGAATTATGTTAAATTTAAATCTTTTGGTAAAGCAAAAGATGTTAATTTGGAATTAGGTGTTGATGCTCATTGTAACCTTGATTTAGAATTATCAGCATTAAATGGTAAAATCGTTTATTATGATGGAAATACAATTAAAGTAGAAGGAAGTCATGTTAATAAAGATTATGATTTTAAATATAATGGACAAGTTGCAGATATTTCTTTTACGGGTGTAACTCATAAAAAAGAAACAAGCAAACTTACTTTATATATTCCAAGAAATATTCAATTTAATCACATTGATTTAGATATTGATGCCTCAAAGGTTACAATTGAAGATTTACAATGCAATCAATTAGAAATGGAAAGTGATACAAGTAAAGTAACAATCAAACATTTACTTGTTAAAGAAAATGCGGATATTTCTAATGATATGGGTGATTTAGAAATTTCTAATTTAGATACGTATAACTTAGATTTAGAAAATGATATGGGAAATGTATCTTTAGTGATGGCAGATACAAGAGATCAATATAAAGTGACAAAAGATGGTAGTATGAGTTCTGTTCATGTAAGTGATGCAAGTCAAGTTATAGGAAATAAAAATATTGATATCGATACAGATATGGGAAATGTAACAATTCATTTTAAGGGGGAATAATAATGAATAAAAAGTTATATCGTTCAACTAAAGATAAGGTATTAGCAGGGGTATGCGGAGGACTTGGAGAATATTTTGATGTAGATCCAACACTTGTAAGACTTGCTTGTGGTTTGCTTTGTTTATATGCAGGAACAGGACTTCTTGCCTATGTTGTTGCAGCGTGTATTATACCTGTAGATCCAAGATAGTTTTAGAATAAAAAATATTCGATTTTGTCGCATTATTTTGTTGACATTGATATTGTGATTTCATATAATTAAAAAGGTTTCATAGGCAAAAACCTTTTAAAGTCCCCGGTAAGGATAAACAAAGGAGAAAAGAAAAAGATGAGACAAACAACAATGGCAAATGCTGCCACAATCGAAAGAAAATGGTATGTAGTTGACGCAGCTGGACAAACATTAGGTCGTTTAGCTTCAGAAGTTGCTACAGTGTTAAGAGGGAAAAATAAACCTACTTACACACCACATGTTGATACTGGTGATTATGTAATCATTATCAATGCTGACAAAGTAGTTATGACAGGTAAAAAATTAGAAAACACTAAATATTACCGTCATTCAGGATGGTTAGGTGGTCTTAAAGTTAAGACAGCTAAACAATTCTTAGAACAAAATCCAACAGGATTTGTTGAAGCAGCAGTTAAAGGTATGTTACCACATAACACTTTAGGTAGAAAACAAGGAATGAAATTATTTGTTTATGCTGGTGATAAACATCCTCATGCAGCACAAAATCCAGTAGAAATGAAAGTGAAAGGGTAAGGTGAAAGATAATGGCAAACGTACAATATAGAGGAACAGGTAGAAGAAAATCTTCTGTAGCACGTGTTATCTTAACACCAGGTACAGGAAACTTCGTTATTAATGGAAAAGAAGCTAGAGAATATTTAGCATCAGACGTATTAAACATGATCGTTAATCAACCATTAGAATTAACAAACACTAAAGACAAATTTGATGTAACTGTTAATGTTTATGGTGGAGGGTACTCAGGACAAGCTGGTGCAATCCGTCATGGTGTTGCTAGAGCTTTATTACAAGCTGGTGACGATTACAGACCAACATTAAAAGCTGCAGGATTCTTAACTCGTGATTCACGTGTTAAAGAACGTAAAAAATATGGTCTTAAAAAAGCACGTCGTGCTCCACAATTCTCAAAACGTTAATATGTTTTTGTGGAAAACCCTTTGTTTTCAATGGGTTTAGAGAATCATATCATCAAAATGATGTTTATTTGATGTTTAGTAGGTAAATTTTATGTTTACCTACTATTTTTTTATAATAAAATTATAAATATAAATTCATAAAAATGTTACTTGTATAATTGTTTTTTTATTATAGTAAATATTTATTCATCTAATTGATAAAAGTGTTTAAAACTAAAAATAAACATTATACAAGCTATAAAAAAGGTTCTCGTAAGTGAGAGCCTTTTAGATTAAAATACCATTTTCCAATGCGGTTTGATATTCTTCATTTTGTTTTTTTACTTCTTCCATATGTGCCAATCTTTCTTGACTTTCAAGTCCTAACCTATTTTCTAAACCATCTAGTGCATAATATAGTAGGTTTTCATCATAGTTATCTACAAAATTAATCATGTCTTTAAAATATTGTGTTGGATCTATGAATTTTGGGTTACTATCAAAATCTCCTTTGGTATAACCGCTAAAAGTATATTTATCAAATGCTTCTAAAGTAATAGTATCTTTTAATAATTCACGCATTAAAATTAAATTCATTTCTTGTCCTTTAAACTTATCAATTTCATTTTTTAAAAGTCTTCCCGTTAAAATGTTATTATTTTTTAATAATTTAATAATTTCAACACTATTCTTTAATTCTTGAGATAAACCATATTCTTGATGGAGAATATGTGAATTTATTTTTTCAATATTTTCTTTCATTTCTTTTGTTATTGAATTATATTTTTTTGAAAATTCTTTTTTAGCGTATTCTTTTTCTTCAGTTTTTCCCTGTTGTGAAAGTCTTGTATTATTATTAATCTCGCTATATTTTTGTTGTAGCAATTGTTTTTGCTCTCTTATATCTATAATACCCTTATAAATGTTTCCGCTTGTAATAGTTAAATTTAATGTTTCTTCCATATTATTTTCCTCCTTAAAATTGTAAATTTACTTTGTTCGTTGTTTGTTCGTTGTTTTCTAGATAAATAAAAAATACGCATTTTCTAAAATTACAACAAATAATAATATTAAAGTTCCTATTTTATAAAACGTTTTTTTATTCTTTTCTTTCTTTAAAATTTTAATCATATAATAATTATCTCCTTATATATATTTTTACATTACGTTTTTTTGAATAGTAAAAATGGCTTGAACTAATTGATATATATAGCTTTTTTATCAAATCAGTTACACATAAATTTCGTAAATAAATCACTTATCTAGTTCTTCAATATCTAAATATTGTGTAATATCTCCAATATTTCTAATACTAGTAGCTTGGCTTATAAAATATTTATACGGGATATACCCTTTGTTTGAATATAGTTTAGCAACACATTTTTTTGCTTTTTTATTTTCTATAGATACTATTTTTTGAGTTAAAGCTCTACTTCCTTTACCAACAGCTACATAATGAATATGTGGTGCTACTTCATGTTGTATAGAACTATGAAAGAAAGGATTGTTATTATCTCTTATAAATACTTTTTTAGGGCGCCCTCTCTTTTTTGTTTGTATTTTTGAAACTTTAGATAAGTCATTGTAATTTTTTGATAATACAATTAAAATAGCTACTTTAGGGTAATGCTTTTGATGGTATCTAGAATTATCAGTTATTCTCTTATATTGTTTTAGAAGTTCTTTATAATCATCTATTTTTTCAAATTCTATAGAATAACTTTGAATTTTTTTTATATATTTTTCTAGATCGTAAGGGCTAATTTTCATAATATTTTGTAATTTTTTTATTTGTTATATTATCTTTTATTGTACAATTTCCAAAGTCTCTGGCTAAAGCTTTTGCAAATATTTTTGCTTGTTTTTTATTGACATTAAAAAGCTTAATTTCTTTACTTGTTAGAATTCCTATTGGTTTTTTACTTATTACGATTTCTATTAATTTTAAAATGTCATCTTCTTTTAGCTTTTTTGTCGAAATTAATATTAAATCATCCATTATTTTCTCCCTCTTGGTAACTTTCTTTGAAAGGTATATTGTACTTTTGACAATAATCTAACCAATCATTTTTTTTGATGAATAATTTCCGCCCATCAATAATTTTTTTTGTTTTTGGAAAATCTTTATCATGAGTCCTTTTATATAACCAATCTAAACTATAAACTGTCATGTTAATTGCTTCTTTTAATGTGATATATTCCATGTTTTTCTCCTTTTACTTTAAATGTATTCTTTTATACCATATTCTTCTAAAAATTTAGGATAATTAATCAAATAACGATTTCCACACATTATATGAGGAATCTTGTCATCCTTAATTAATACTCTTATAGCATGTTCAGGTAGAATGCCTTTTTTTGCTACTTCTTTAATTGTCATAAATACCTTTTTTTCCATAAAATTCTCCTCCTTTTCTTTTAAATTTCATTTAATAAATAGTGCTAACTTCTATTTACATCTACTATTATAAATTATATAATAGTTATGTAAAGATACGTTTAATAAACAAAAATTCTAAAAATATTTTAAAATGTATCCAAAAATAATCATTTGAAAAAGGAGTGAAAAAATGAACTATATTGAAAAAACAAAAGAAATTGGAAAAAGAATTAAAGAAAATAGAAAAGAAATGGGGATGACACAATATGATTTAATTGAAAAATTACACATTGGTAGAAATACTTTAAGTGATATTGAAAATGGTAAAAAACTTCCTGATGCTGAAACATTGTATAGCTTATGTGAAATATTTAATTGTGAAGTAGGTTATATTTTATGTGATTATGTAGCTAAAACTGGTAGAGATACTGATGTTATGAAAGAATTAGGAATATCCTATAAGGCAATAAAAAATATAAAACAGTATAAAGACTATCATAAAGTACTTTTTGGAATGGGTAGAAGAAATAATTTGGATAGTTTATTATCTAATACGAATTTTATAGAATTGCTAGATAAAATTTCTAAATACAAGGAATATAATGAAATGAATAAAACTGAAGAAAAAGAAGCAATGGGCTTTGCTATTTATAGAGATTTTATCAATATTATAGATAATTTATAGAAGGGACTTAAAGGAGAATGGCACAAGTAATAAAAAGAAATAATTCATATCAAATCGTTGTTTCATTAGGCTATGATGACAATGGAAAACAAATAAGAAAAACTACAACATATAAAATTCCTGAGGGTGTAACAGCTAGAAAAGCTCAAAAATTAGTAAATGAATATGCTTATGAATTTGAAAAAAAGTGTAAAAATATGTTCGATCTAGATGAAAATTTAAAATTTAGTGAATTAGTTGATAAATATTTAGAAGTATGTGCACCAAATAAATTGAAAGAGGGTACATTATATAATTATAAAAAGAATTTAAATAAGCATATTCTACCATATATAGGAAATATGAGATTAAAAGTGATTACACCAAGTGTTTTAACTGACATGATTGCAAAATGGGATGTACAACCATCTACTGCTAAAAGAATATATAATATTATTCAAAGTGTTTTTAGATATGCATTAGATAGTAGAATTATTAAAGAAAATCCATGTTGTGGAGGAGTAATATTACCAAAAAAAGAATACAATGCTCAACAAAGAAGAGCTTATTTGGACGAAAATCAAGCAAAAAAATTATTAGAAATGCTAGATGAAAAAGGAAATTGTCAGTTTTCAACAATCATTAAAACATTATTATTTACGGGAATGAGAGCAGGAGAAGCATTAGCATTACAATGGGAAGATATAGATTTTGATAATAATATAATTCACATTGAACATAGTTTGGCTGATGTTGGAGGAAAACATTGGCTAGATACACCAAAAACAAGAAATTCAATAAGAACAATAGGAATGTCCGAATCTTTAAAGGAAGTATTATTAAATCATAGAGAACAACAAAATGAAATAAAAAAATATGTTGGTAAAAGCTATAAATATCCAAATATGGTTTTTACATCACATACGGGAGATTATAAGGATAGAAGTCAATTAAATACTGAATTTAAAAGATTTATAAAAGATACGGATTTTTCTAATATTTCATTGCATAAATTAAGACACGCTAATGCTACGTTATTAATTAACAATGGAGTACCATTAAAAATTGTAAGTGAAACATTAGGACATAGTGATATACAAACAACAGCAAATATCTATAGTGAGGTATTAGAAAGTAGAAAAAAATATGTTGCAAGTGTAATTGACCAAGCTTGGAAATGATGTTTGTTTGATGTTTTATGATGTTTAATGTTATTGAATGATATAAAATGATATGATATAGTTAATTAGCCAAAACCCTTATGAAATAAAGAGTTACAAGAATTTATTAAATGATATAAAAATATGCAATTAGTTCTCAAAACGTTAATTTATACGTTTATTCAGAGAAATTCAAAAAACTCAAATCGATATTTCGATTTGGGTTTTTTTGTAAAATGAAAATGAGTACAATGTTTACTATGCTTTGAAATGAACTTGCATATTAAAATATGTAATGCTCTAATTTGATCGCAAATTAGAGAACAATTGCATCAAAACGAAAAGGTAAGGATGAGAGAGATCCTTACCTTTTCTAACTTTTAGAGTTAGTTGTTTTGAAAAACAAAGCATTTATGAATATAATATAATTCAATACCTTTGTGCGAATTTAGTTTTATTATTTTCCAGCTACGCAACCACTATCAACAGGAAGTACAACACCGTTTATAAAAGATGATGCATCTTCACATAAGAATACTGCAGCATTAGCAATATCTTCTGGCTTTCCTAAATGACCACTTGGATTTGATTCTTCTGCTTGTTTATAAGCATCGGGAGCGATTTCTTTGAGTGAATTTACTAATTCAGTTTCGATAGTTCCTGGTGCGATAGCATTAATAGTAATATTAGATGTTGCGTAATCAAGAGCAGCTGCTTTTGTAACACCCACAACACCATGCTTAGCTGCACAATAAACTGAGTTTCCTTTGATTCCTAATAATCCAGCACCAGATGACGTATTGACAATACGCCCAAAACCATTTTCTTTCATTATTTTTATTTCTTCAATCATACAATTTGTAACAGCAATTAAACAAATTCCAATTACTTTATTAACTTCTTCACTGGTACATTCATCAAGTGGCTTTGCTGGAATACCAAATCCTGCATTATTCATAGCATAATCTAATTTTCCAAATTGTTCTTTTATCCATACATAGGCATTTTTGATTTCATCAATATCAAATAAATTTACATGTTTATAAACAACCTTTTTTCCTTGATCACATAATTCTTTTGCTAAAGTTTCTCCTTTATCATCCTGAACATCAAAAATAATAACTTGGCAACCTCTATCAGCAAACATACGAACCATACCTTTTCCAATTCCACTTGCTCCACCAGTAACTAATACAACACGATTTTCCATTTTTCTACCTCCAAATATTTGATTATATATAAATTATAATTTATGGAGTAACTCTATAGTCAAGGATGGCTTATTTATCTAATTTAGGTACATTATCTTCTAAAAATACACAAAATTGAAGAAATAAATCTTGTATGATATAATTTTATATCAATAAAACATTGGACTAACTTTAATGTTAAGGAGATCATATTATGAAAATTAGTGAAGCTGCTAAATTGTTAGGCATATCTACAGATACAATACGTTATTATGAAAAAGAAGGAGTGATTTATCCAAAAAGAATAAGTCAAAACAACTATCGTGATTTAGATAATAAAGATGTTATTTCATTATTAGCATGTTTATATAATCGAAAGATAGGGTATTCTATGAAAGAATCAGTAGAGTATGTTGAAGGTATACCTGTTTCTAAAGTAACGGATATTTTAAATAATAAAATTTGTGAATTAGAATCAGAAGTAAAGGAAACTAAAAATCTTATAGATTATTTAACAACTTTAAAGGTTGAGTCAGAAACAGATTTTTATAATATTGGGAACTATTGGATCACTGTTGAACCTAAATGTTATTTATTACCTTATGCGAAAATTTCTCAATCAGAATTTTGTTTTACTAAAGATGATCCAAGATATTATGCAAAATTATTTGAATATCTCCCATTCATTAGTCAAGCACAAGTAACAGATGTAAAACAATATGATTCTTCACAAAGTGTAACAGAGTGGTTTTTTGTGATACCCGAAATTATTTATAATCAACTTCCTCAAGAATTTTTAAAAGATGCAAGAGTTATGCCAAGACAACATTGTTTAAATACAGTTGTTATTAATGAGAACTGGGAATATCCAAATACTGAAATTTTTAAAGATATATCTATTTATTTGAAAAAACGTAATATTAAATCTTGTGGAATTGCGACAGCAACTTATCCAAATTACTATTTTCAAGAGAACGGTAAAAAAGTACGTTATGCAAAAGTTAAAGTACCTATAGAATTGAAATAAATAGTTGAATAGAGAATATGAAAAATATGTAGACTTTATAAAAGTGTGCATATTTCTTTTTTTGTTTTATAATATGAATATATTTAGAAAAGGAGAAATTTTATGAAAAAGAAATATGAGGTTCTTTTTTATATTGATAAATTATCTACAAAAAAAGATCAAAACGATCCCTCTAAAATGGTGTTTTCAACAAAAGAATTAGCAAGTCATTTAAATATTCAACGTTCTAATTTATCAGCTATTTTGAATGAATTAGTTAGAGAAAATAAATTAGAAAAAATAGCTGGGAGACCGGTACTTTATAAAATACATAATAAATTAGATGAAGACGATTCTATATTTAATCAACTAATAGGATTTAATGGAAGCCTTGCTAAGTCTATTCAAGATATTAAATCAACACTTTTATATCCTGGTAAAAAACCGGTTATTTTATTGTCAGGGGAAAGTGGTACAGGTAAAAGTTTACTTGCTAAAAAAATATATGAATTTTCTAAAGAAAAAGGCCTAATTAATGAAAATGGTCAATTAGTGAAACTAAATTGTAAATACTTTATGAATGATGAAACTATGATTAAGAATTTATTTATTGATTATGGAAAAGCTGCTTTAGAAAAGGCGAAAAACGGAATGGTTTATTTTGATAATGTTCATTTAATACCAGAAAAATATAAATCAATTATATATGATTTAATTGAAATGAGTTCACTAAAAGAAAATAACTTTATGGTTGTTTTGTCATCGGATTGCTTTAATGAAAATGATTTAAAAAGTAATGCTCTCGATAATATATCAATAAAAATTGATTTGCCTTCTTTAGATAAAAGAGGATTGGTTGAAAGGATGGAATTAGTTCAGGGATGTTTTAAAAAAGAAGCAAGAAAAATAGATAAGTCGATTGTTATAGAACCTGAAACATTAGAATGCTTATTACTTTATCATTGTAAAAATAATATAAAACAACTTGTAAACGATATTTCTAGTGCATGTTCACATGCTTTTTTGAAAAATTTAGATAATAATTCAAATGTCTATGTCTATCTTGATGATTTTCCAATCTATGTAAAAAAAGGCTTTATTTTTTATAAAGAAAAATCGACAGAGATAAATAGACTTATTTCACATGATTTTTTATATTATTATTCAAAAGATTCTATTGAAAAAATAAAAATAAAGGAAAGTACTTCTGCTGTTTATGAACATCTTGAAAAACAAGATACATCATTAGTTGATAAATCCCTTTTGTTAAAAAATAAATACAATCAATTAATATCAAGTTATAGACAATACATTGATAAAGAGAAAATAAATGAATTGAATATTAGTAAATATATTCCACAAGAAATTATAAATATTGTAAAAGAATTCTTAGATAGTTCATCACAAAAATTAAAACGAGTTTTCCCGCAAGAAGTCTTTATTGTTTTATCTCTTCATTTAACAAAAATAATAAATAATAAGCAAAATGAACAAATTAATTTTGATTTAAATCAAATAGTAAATAAATATCAAGAAGAATATATACTAAGTTTAAAATTAATAGAACATTTAGAAAAGAAATATAAAATAGATATACCGTTAGATGAAGCAATAACTATTGTTTTGATTTTACTTTTGAATCAATTAAAAGAAAGCGAAAATAAACCTGTATTGTTAATTGCTATGCATGGAAAAAATGTAGCAAGTTCGCTTACTGGTGTTGTTAAACAAATGTCAAATAGTGATAGTGTTTATTCATATGATCTTTTATTAGAAAAGAAAATGCAAATGGCTTATGAAGAAATGAAATCATTGATTGAAAAAATTAATAGAGGTAAAGGTGTATTACTTATCTATGACATGGGTTCTGTAAAAATTATGGGTAAATTGATTTCTAAAGAAACAGGTATAGATATCCGCTTTATTGCTGCACCTTCCACAATGATTGCTTTAGAAACCGTAAAAAAGATGAGCAGCAATGATGATTTAGATGATATTATGTCTGAATTAGAACAAAGTTATCAACATTATTTTCCATCAATTGTTGAAAACTATCATCGACAAAAAAAGAAAAATGTTATTATCACTTTATGTATGAATGGCGAAGGTGGTGCTATACAAATAAAAAAATACCTAGAAGATTCATTAGAATTACAAGATATTGATATTGTTCCATTATCAATGAATAATCATAAAGAATTATTGTTTAAAATTAATGAATTGAGAAAATCGTATAATATTTTATGTACAATGGGATCATTTGATCCTCAATTATATGGCATTAAATTTATATCTGTAACTCAATTATTTAATACACCATTAGATAAATTATCACTATTAATTTCAAGTTCTAATCAAGACATTGTCATTAAAAAGAAAATAAAATATTCATTAATATTTAAAAATATTGAAAAACAAGCACCGAATATTGATATTGATATCTTGAAAAAAGTATTACCAGAATTTATTCAAGAATTAGATTGTCAATATCAATTATCCTATGATAAAAAGATAGGTCTTATTATGCATCTTAGTGGTGTTATCTGTAGCTTGGTTGATAATGCACCGATTCCTAAAAAATATAATTATAAAAATATAATTTCAACACATAAAAAAACATACGAATATTTATATGATTTAGTAGAAATGATAGAAGAACCTTTTCATATTCAATTTTCTGATTCTGATATTGCAAGTTTAATTACGATTATTAAAGAAATTTAATACTTATTTTAATAGCTTATTGTAAAGTAAGCTATTTTTTATTTATTAGTGTATAAAGTGTATAAAAAATATTTAAGAGTAATAAAAAGATAAATAATTTTATTGCTTGTAAATAAACAGTTTAACGAAGAAAATAAATGATAAAGAAGAAAAAGTGTATAAATTAAAAAAATAGTGTATAAATGAAAGGAAAAGAAATAAAATATGCTATTTGAATAAAAAGCGGTTACATTTTATATTACAGTTGCTAAGTAAAAAGGAACAAATGATCGATCAAATATTCAATTTACTTGATATTAGCAAATTTAAAGAGAGGGAAGATTTATGAAAATATTATTAATGTGTGCTAATGGTTTATCAACTGGTATTTTAATGAATAAGATGAATCAATGGGCAGAACAAAATAACGAAGATTTAGAAGTTAAAGCAATTCCAATTGATGATTATTTAAGTGTTTATAAAGATTATGATGTCTTATTAGTGGGACCACAAATGAGATATAAAATTAAAGATGTTCAAAAAGCAGTAACTGATCGACCTTCAGCTGTTATTAATCCTTCAGATTATGCTTTAGGGAATGTTGAAAATATTATAAAAGAAGTAAAAAGAATGATAAAGGAGGGAAAGTAAATGGATAAGTTTATGCACTTTGTTGAAGATAAAATGTCTCCAATCGCTGATAAGTTAGGTGAACAAAGACATTTATCTGCAATGCAAAAAGGTTTTATGACAGTATTACCATTAATCTTTGTTGGGGCAGTATTTATGGTTATTGCTAATCCACCAGTAACTGCAGACATGGTTAAATCTGGTGGTGTTTGGTCAATTTTTTCTGGATGGTTTAATTTTGCTACTAAGTATAAAATGGCTATTTTAGTTCCATACAATATGTCAATGGGATTATTAGCATTAGCAGTTACCTTTGTTATTGCTGATAATTTAGCAACTTCATATTCAATGAAAGGTATTACTAATGGTTTAACTGCACTTGTTGTTTTTCTATTAGTTGCAGCACCAGCAAATTATTTAGCTTTAGCGGATGGAACAACTCCATTATTAATGAATTGTACATATTTAGGTGCACAAGGATTATTTACTGCTATTATTGTTGCTTTATTAACAGTAGAAATCACAAGATTTTGTGAAATACACAATATTACAATTCGTTTGCCAGAAATTTGTCCTCCAGCATTAACAAATTCGTTTAGAACAATTGTACCTATGGTTATCAATGTTTCTATATTCTATATTTTAAGTTTATTAAGTAGTAATTATTTAGGAATGTCAATTCCAGCGCTTATTGAAAAAGTTTTAGCAACACCAGTTGCAGCAGTTAACTCTGTTCCTGGTTCAATATTCTTATGTGCATTTATGTTGTTATTATGGTGTTGTGGAGTGCATGGACAAATGGTTACTATGGCACTTACTGCTCCAATTACAACAGCAGCTTTTACAGCAAATGCAGCATTAGTTGCAAAAGGACAAGCACCAATTTTTCATCCTATCTTTATGACATTAGGTATTGGTTTTTTAGGAGGAACAGGAAATACTCTTGGACTATGTATTTTATCTTGTTGGAAAGCAAAATCACAACAATTAAAAGCTTTTGGGAAAGCAACAATTGTGCCTAGTATTTTTAGAATTTCAGAACCAGCATTATTTGGAGCACCAATTATGTTTAATCCTGTATTAATGCTTCCTTTCATCGCTAATGGATTAATCGTAGCCATTCTTTACTGGTTAGCATGTTCATTTGGTTTATTGACAGCACCTTATTTATTAATTAGTGGGACTTATCCTGTTTTCCTAAGTCTATTTGTTTATTGTTTAGACTGGAGAGTGTTTATTTTTATTGCTTTAATGATTCCATTAACATTAGCTATTTGGTATCCATTCTTTGTAGCTTATGATCATTCTTTATGCAAGAAAGAAGAAGCTGCAAAATTAGCTGAGGAGGAAGCATAAAGTGAGAACCTTACCAAAAGATTTCTTATGGGGTGGAGCAATAGCTGCTAATCAAGTAGAAGGTGGCTATAATGAAGATGGTAGAGGTCTTGCTAACATGGATGTAGTTCCAAATGGAAAAAATCGTTTTCAATATATGTTTGGAAATGTACAAGATTTATCTTTTAAAGAAGATGAAAAATATCCGGTTTTAAATGGGATAGATTTCTATCATCGTTATAAAGAAGATATTGCATTATTTGCGGAAATGGGATTTAAGGTTTTAAGATTATCTATTTCATGGTCAAGAATATTTCCTCGAGGGGATGAAGAAAGACCGAATGAAAAAGGATTACAATTTTATGATGATGTTTTTAAAGAATTAAAAAAATATCACATTGAACCTTTAGTAACGATTTCTCATTACGATTTTCCACTTTATTTAGTAAAAGAATATGGTGGTTTTAAAAGTAGAAAAATGGTTGATTTCTATAAGAAATATGCAACAGTTTTATTTAAAAGATATAAAGGTATTGTACATTATTGGCTTACCTTTAATGAAATTAATGATACATTAATTTTGCCTTATTTATCAGCAGGTGTTGTTATTGATCCAAATGAAGATAAAGAACAACAGTTATATAATGCAGCTCATCATATTTTATTAGCAAGTGCGTGGGCAGTAAAAATTGGTCATGAAATTGATCCAACAAATAAAATTGGGAATATGTTTGCAGGAGGTACATGGTATCCATATACATGTCATCCTCAAGATGTATTTGCAACAATTACAAAAAATAGAGATGCATTCTTTTTCTGTGATGTACAGGCGAGAGGGTACTATCCATCATATAAATTAAGAGAATTAGAAAGAAAAGGAATAACTATTCCATTTGAAGATGATGATAAAGAAATTCTTAAAAATAATACGATTGATTTTCTTTCATTTTCATATTATGCAACACATGTTGTTAGTGGTGACGAAAAACTCAATGAAGAGATTAAAAATAATCCCCTTGCTACTTTAAAAAATCCGTACTTAGGTGAAATTTTATATAAAAGACAAGATGATCCAATGGGTTTACGTAATACATTGAATATGTATTATGATCGTTATCAAAAACCATTATTTATTGTTGAAAATGGTACAGGAACAAATGAAGTATATGTCGAAGGTAAAGAAATCAATGATGAAAGACATATTGAGTATTATCGAGAACATATTAAAGCATTAAAGGATGCTGTTATTATAGATGGCGTTGATTTAATGGGATATACAACATGGGGATGCATTGATTTATTAAGTGCTTCATCTTGTCAAATGTCAAAAAGATATGGATTTATTTATGTAGATTTAGATGATGAAGGCCATGGAACGATGAATAGATATCGAAAAAAATCGTTTTATTGGTATAAAAAAGTCATTGAAACAAATGGCGAAGATCTAGATTAGTTTTATAATTTTTCTTCCTTAATAATATATAAAACTGAATAATAGAGGATATCATACGAATAAGTATGATATTTTCTTTATATAAAAGCATTTAATTTACAGGATAAGTTTTAAATAGTATATTTGAGTAGCTTTTGTAACGAAACTTGTATGCAACAAAATCATCTAAATACCCTCATTTTATAAGGAATTGGAGTTCTCAAAACGTTAGTAATAACTTTTATGAGATATCTAGAGAAGTATTTGAACTTTGTAAAAAGTTTGAATACTTCTTTTTCTTTTATAATGACGTTATAATATGATTGTATAAAAGAGGTGTATTTATAATGAAAATCAAACAACAAAAACAAGTAAAATCATATTTAATCGAAGAATTTGGTCCAAATAAAGGAAATGAAATATTTGATAAACAAGAAAAAGAACTTTATAAAATTATTAAAAAAACAAAAGATAAAACAGAAAATCAAATGAAAACACTTATTCAAACAATTCTACCACGAATTGCTTTATATAAAGTCTTATTGAACGAAGAATTTTCAAAAGAAGATGTCTATCAATATATGAGAAAATATATGATTGATAAAATTGCAGCCAAAAAACATGCATCTACAGCTAAAATGGAATTAGTGCCTGGGTTTTATAAAATTTATAGTTTTATTTTTTTAAAAATCATGCGTACAACAGATTTACAAGAAAACACTCAAAGCTATGGTAAAGATCATTATGATGTTACGATTACTAAATGTTTATGGCATACAGCATGCAAGGAAAATGGCTGTGAAGAGTTGTGTCATTTGTTTTGTGATGTGGATGATGTGACTTATGGTGGTTTAAAAAAGATTGGATTTACGCGTACAAAGACTTTAGGTTATGGTGGAGATTGTTGTAATTTTCATTTCTTTAAGAAATAGATGATGTGATTTTATGGATTTAAAAAATATTGAATTCATTGAAAAAAATAAACCAGCAATTGATGAAGATATTCATTTAGTAAATAATCAAATAAAGGGTATATTGCCAGATGTCTATAAAGAATTTTTAAAAATAACAAATGGTGCGGTATTAAATGAATATGTTTTTTATAGTACAAAAGAAATGATAGAAATGTACAAATGTCATGATTTTTCTAATAATATGCCAGAATATATAAGTATTGGTAATGATAATGGAGACTGGGAACTTGTTATAAAGGCAACAAAAGATGCTACATTGTGTGGCTTTTTAGATGCAGGATCAATTGGTATTTCTGATCCTGATGAATGGTTTGATTTTAGATTATGGATAAATGAGGGATGTAAGATGTTTGAAGAAGATGATAATAGTTATTTAGGGAAAGTATATATTATAAAATTACCAAAAGAAAAATTAAAATTTTTAGCTGAAACTAAAAGAATATTTTCATAAGTACAGGTCTTCTTTATAAAAAGGTCAATACTCTACCTTATGTAATAATGGAAGATATTTATATTTCAAAAGCGGATACATATATTGAACAAACATCTTTTCCAGAATGTTATGAATTTAGAAATGATTAAAAGAAGTATTTATATAAAAATCTAAATACTTCTTTTTCTTTTATAAAAAGAAGAGAATGTTTATAATATAAACAAAAATAAGAAGTTATGGAGGATTTATGAAAGTATTATGTTTTGGATCCGCTAATTTGGATCATGTATATAAAGTCAATCATTTTACAGTACCAGGAGAAACACAAGGATGTCTTGAATATACAGTTAAATGTGGTGGAAAAGGCGTTAATCAAGCAATTGCAATGTCTCTTGCAGGAAATGAAACGTATTTTGCAGGAATTATTGGAAATGATGGCACTTTATTAAAAGATGCGCTTGTAGGAAAGAATGTGAATATTGATTATTTAAAAATTTCAAATAAGCCAACAGGACATGCTATTATTGAAGTTGATCAAAGTGGTCAAAATCATATTCTTTTATATGGTGGAACAAATAAAGAGATTGATTTTGAATATATTGATGAGGTTTTATCTCATTTTTCAACGGGTGATGTGGTTGTTTTACAAAATGAAATCAATAATGTACCTTATATTATTGATCGCTGTTATGAAAAAGAAATGAAGATTTTTTTCAATGCAGCTCCTTATGATGAATCAATTCAAAATTATCCAATTGAAAAAGTAACATGGCTTGTAGTCAATGAAACAGAAAGTGCTGCTTTAAGCGGTGAAGAAAATTATGAAAAGATGCTACAAGTGTTAAAACAAAAATATCCACATACAAATATTCTTTTTACAATGGGAAAAGACGGAAGCAGAGTTTTAACAAACAATGAAGATGTCAAAGTAGAAGCAATGAAAGTTAATGCAATAGATACAACAGGTGCAGGAGATACTTATATTGGTTATTTTGTAAAAGGAATTCTTGAAGGATTCTCTTTAGTTGAATCAGCAAACTTAGCAACAAAAGCAAGTGCAATTGCGGTGACAAGATTTGGTGCAGTTGACTCAATTCCAAGTTATGATGAAGTAAAATAAAGAATGTTAATATGTGTTGCTTGAAGCAACAACTACTTTTATATAAGATGTGTTTATCTTAATAAAGGAGGATAGAGGAATGTTTGCTGAAAACCTAAAGAAAATAAGAAAAGATAAAGGTTATACGCAAGAAATACTCGCTGAAAAATTGAATGTTGTTAGACAGACTGTTAGCAAATGGGAAAAGGGACTTTCATTGCCTGATGTAGATATGCTTTCTAAAATAGCAAACGTATTAGAAACAGATGTGAATATTCTTCTTGATGGTCAAATTACAACAACAGATCAAAGTGAGATTGTTAAACAATTAGCTAAAATAAATGAACAACTAACAATAAAAAATAGACGTTATAAAAAAATAATGAAGACAATAGCTATCATTTTATTGATAATCGTTATTTTTGGTATTTTATTAGTCATCCTAAATATAGGAACTTTTATAAGTATTTCTAATAGTGAAACGACAACAACTGTAGAAACAATGATTAAAGAAGTAGTTAGATAAAAATTTAATACTTGTTTTTTTTTATAAATATGATATACTATATTTAACATTTAAGTTAAATGTTAAATGATAATGAGGTGATAAAGATGGCAATGCAAAATACGCTACATGCTTTAGCGGATCCAACAAGGCGAGAAATACTTAATTTATTGAAACAGTCAAGAATGTCTGCGGGTGATATTGTTAAGTATTTTTCAATTTCGGGAGCTGCTATTTCAAGACATCTATCGGTTTTAAAAGAAGCGGGTTTGATTCGAGATGAGCGAGAAGGAAAGTTTATTTATTATGAACTTAATGCAACAGTGCTTGAGGAAATTATGTTGTGGATCAGTGAGTTAAAAGGAGATACTAAAAATGATTAAACAAAATAAAAAAATGATAATATTAACATCTATTGTGACATTGCTTCCTATAGTTATTGGATTACTTTTATGGAATCAACTACCACAATTAATGGCTACACATTTTAATTTTAATGGTCAACCAAATGGTTATTCTTCTAAAACTTTTACCGTATTTGTCTTACCATTGATTTTACTGGTTATTCATCTTTTTTGTGTGATAGGAACAAGTATTGATCCAAAGTCTAAGAATATTAATAAGAAGATATTTTCAATCGTATTATGGATCAGTCCGTTGATTTCATTGCTTGTTTGTAGTTGTATATATGGTTATGCATTAGGTTATATCACAAATATTAGTTTTCTTACAGAATTGATGATAGGGGTATTGTTTATTGTTTTAGGTAATTATATACCAACAGTCAAACCAAATTATACAGTAGGAATTCGTACTTCGTGGGCATTAGATGATCCAGACAATTGGTATCATACACACCGTTTTGGTGGAAAATGCATGGTTATTGGTGGTATTCTTCTTATTGTTTTATCACCATTTATGAACTTATTTATTTTCTTTATTTTTGTTTTTATTCCGGTGCTTTTGCCAATTATTTATTCGTATTTATATTTTCGAAAGAAAAGTGTTTAAAAGGAGTATTCTGGTTTTGTAGGAAGTTTAAATACTTCTTTTTCTTTTAGAGAAAGTTTATAATGTGGATAAATAAGAAATGAGGAAAGAAAATGAATTTATTTGATATGGATGAAGATATAAGACAACTACCACTTGCCAGTAGAATGCGCCCTGTAAGTATAGATGAAATTGTAGGCCAACAACATATTATTGGAAAAGATAAATTACTCTATCGTGCTATTAAAGCAGATCGTTTAGGTTCTATTATTTTATATGGACCTCCAGGGGTTGGAAAAACAACGATTGCGAGAGTTATTGCTAATACAACAAATTCACATTTTTGTAAATTAAATGCGACGAGTGCAGGAATTAAAGATGTGGAAAAGATAATAGAAGAAGCTAAATTTAATCAAAATGCTTATCATAAAGGAACGATTTTATTTATCGATGAAATTCATCGTTTTAATAAAACACAACAAGATTATCTTCTTCCTTATGTAGAAGATGGTATTGTTATTCTCATTGGAGCTACTACCGAAAATCCATATTTTGAAGTCAATAATGCCTTACTTTCAAGATGCCGTATCTTTGAATTAAAACCTTTAGAAAAACAAGATCTAATCCGTTTAATTGATAGAACGCTTACTGATCAAAAACGTGGTTTAGGAAATGAAAAAATCATAATTGATGAAGATGCTAAAAACTTTTTAGCTGACATGGCTAGTGGTGATGCAAGAAGTGTTTTAAATGCCTTAGAACTTGCTTATCTTACTACAGATAAAAACAAAGAAGGAAAAATTCACATCAGTCTTGAAGTCGCAGAAGAATGTATTCAAAAAAAAGCAATTCGCTATGATAAAAGTGGCGATAATCATTATGATGCGATTTCTGCTTTTATTGAATCTATGAAACATACAGAACCTGATGCAACTTTATATTATCTTGCTAGAATGTTGATTGCTGGAGAAGATGTCAAATATATTGCAAGAAGAATATGTGTATGTGCAAGTGAAGATATTGGTCTTGCTAATTCACAAGCTCTAGTTGTGGCTACAAATGCCTTTTTGGCAGTAGAAAGAATAGGAATGTCCGAAGCGGCTAAAATCTTAGCTCATGCAGCACTTTATGTTTGTTGTTCTCCTAAATCAGATACGGTATCTCGAGGAATCACACAGGCAATGGCAGATGCTAAGCAAACAACCAATGTACCTATCCCTCCTTTTTTACAAGATGCAAGTTATAAAAATGCCCAAAAACTTGGTAGAGGTGTTGGTCTAGATAATATTCATGCTTTTAAAAATCATTATTCGGGTAAAAAATGTATGCCAAAAGAATTATCAAATAGACATTATTTTCAATTGACACAAATGGGAAATGAAAAGAGTATTCAAAAGTTTTTAGATTATTTACGTGAAAATAGAAATAATTAAATGAAAAAAGTAAAGATGATTGGCGATCTTTACTTTTTAAATACTTTCTTTAAAGTTTCTACCAATTGGTAGAATTGTAGAATCTTTTAAAATCAATTCTTTTGCTTTGATTTCTTTGATAAAATTTTTATTAATAACAAATGATTTATGAATTTGAATAAAATTATTAGAATCAATTTCTTTAATAAAAGAAGATAAGTTTTTTCTTTCAATAAAGTCACCATTATCATGATGAATAATAAGTTTATGATTCATTGATTCTACATACATGATTTGAGCAAGTCTTAATTCAAAAGACATTTGTTTGTTTTTATAATGATAAGTCTTAAATCTTGAAAATATTTGTTGATGAATGGTTTCTGATTTGGAATAAAGACTATTTTCTAAATCATCATTTTCAAAATATAAATGTACCCCTAAGGTTAAACATTCATTGAGTAAATGAAAATCTTTAGGACCAATAATGTAAATCAAAGTTTCTGGATATTTATTGATTTGATGGATTTTGTCTAAATCATTAAGTGAATTTATTTCAATAAAATAGATATCATCATAAGATGCTGGATTGAATTTTTCTAAATAGTAATTTTTTGCTACAAAATATTTTTTGATTATCTCAAAATAATAATCTTGTACATGACAGGCGATACGAATCATTTTCTATCACCAGCTATCTTTTCTAAATAATAAGCTAAAGGCTCTTTTTTATCTAATTGATCAAGAATATGATAACGATCTTTAAAGATAATTCCTTTTTCTTTTAAAAATTCAATTGCATCTATTACTTCTTTTCTTTTCCTTGTAACAATGGGTTGAAAAGAAAAAGAAGATCCATCCTTCATTAATACTTTAAAAATAACATTATAACCATTAGTGCCATAAAAAAGCATCGGAACTGCTTCATAAGTAACTTGGATACACATGATTTTATCCAGCTTTATTTTCATTTGATAATCTATATTTCTTGTAAAAAGACTATGAAAAAAAGCACGGGATTTTTCTACTACACTATCATAAAAAGTGTATTTAAGATAATGTTCATCAACTTCCCAAATATTTTTACAAAATGCCATACTTGGAAGATAAATAAAGATAATTAAAAAAATAAGGAAAAATCCGCAAATATTCATTGCTGAAAAGGGACTAAAAAGTATTAAAAAAATAGCCCAAGCAATAATTAAAGCTGAATAAATAAAACTTGATTTATAGTTGGGTTTGTCTACTTTATATTTCATGTTATCCCTCCTTTAACTGTATTGTATCATAAGTTATTTAGTTAAAGATGTTGTTTGTGTCATTTCTAGGTTGTTGGTGCCACTTTTATTGTAAGGCGTGATGGAAAGTTTATGATGGAGTTAGGAGGTGGAAGCAATGAAGGTTTTTTCACTAGCTACGTTAACATTAAAAAGAAATAAAAAACAATATATGATTTATGGACTCACACTTATTTTTGCAATTGTCATTCATTTGATCTTTTCAGAATTTATCAACAATCCCTATTTAATAGAAGCAGATAGGGCTAGAGGAATAGATGATCCTCTTGGAGCGGATATACCATTATCAATGGGATTACCCTTTTTAATTATTTTATTTTGTTGGTTTATGATTATTTATGCCAGTCAATATAATTTCAATAAAAAACATCAAGAATTTGGAATTTTATTTACTTGTGGTTTTAACTTGTTAGATTTTATTAAATATACACTTATTCAAATGGGGATCGTTTTTATCTTTGTTTTACCGATTTCATTTATTTTAGGTGTTCTTAGCTTATTTTTCATTCATTCAAAGATATATCCTTATCTACAAATCAATTATTCAATTTATACCATTATGCCAAGTACCTTTTTTACAACGATTTCAGCTTTATGTGTATTAGTTGTTATTGTGATCATCTTTTTAATAGGGCAACTTCATAAAAGTGATATTTATACTTTGATTAATGATGAAAATAAGGTACAAGCTATTCATTTTGTAGGTTTTAAAAAAATGATGATGTATTTACTTATTTATTTGATAGGATTTTGTTCAATTATAACAGTTGAAGGAAATTTAATAAATTATATTCCGCCAACAGCTTTAGGGGTGATAGGAATGTATGGTTTGTATAAGTATCTATTGCCACAACTCTTTTTAAAGAATAAAAAGAATTTAAAAGGAAAACAAATTTATATTTGTTTATCACATGTGGGATTGATGATTAAATCAACAGCTTCGTTAATTGGCTTACTTACATTACTGATAACAGTTTTATTACCTGTTTTAGCGTCACAAAATATTGAAAGTAATGAATTTGTGACAGGAATGATTAGTTATTTGTTTATTGTAGCGATGGTAATTATTTCTATTTTATATAAGATGAATATGGAAAAGAAAAATAAAATGAAAGAGTTTTCTATTTTAAATAAAGTAGGTTATGTTTATAGTGATTTAAAGAATATGCTTTTGAAAGAAAATATCCTTTATTTTATTTGTGTTTTAGTAATTCCATTACCTTATTTAATCTTTATGGCGAGAGAGTTTATTTTAATGAATTCAACAATGTTATTTTTCTATAGTGGATTATTTATCTATTATGTAGTGACATTATTGGTTTGTCTTTTATTAAATTATCATGCAGGGAAAATACAATTATTAAAAGGAGAGTAACAACTATGGAAACAGTTTTACAAGCAAAAAATATGACAAAGATTTATGGTATGGGAAGTAAACAACCATTTACAGCTTTAGAAAATATAGATTTAGAAATTAAAACAGGAGAGTTTATTGTTGTTATGGGACCGTCAGGTTCCGGTAAATCTACTTTAGTAAATAATATTTCAACAATAGATATTCCTACTAATGGGAGTTTGTATATTTTAAATCAAGAAGTGAAACAAATGTCTGAAAATCAATTAGGAAAATTTAGATATCAATATTTAGGTTTTGTTTTTCAAAATTATAATTTATTAAATTCCTTAACAATCTATGAAAATATTATGATTCCTTTAAAACTCATTGGCGAAGATAAAAAAGTTATTGATGAAAAAGTCCATCAAATTACAAAAGAATTAGATATTGAATCACTACTCAATAAATATCCTCATGAATGTTCTGGTGGACAACAACAAAGAGTCGCTATTGCAAGAGCATTAATTGGAAATCCTAAAATCATTATTGCAGATGAACCAACAGGAAACTTAGATAGTCAAAATTCACATGAAATATTATCTATCTTTAAAAAGATGAATGAAAATCATATTACGATCATTATGGTAAGCCATGATCCATTGATTGCTTCTTATTCTTCAAGACTTCTTTATTTAAAAGATGGTAAAATTGAAAAAGAATTATTTAAAGGAGATAAGACTCAACAAGAATATTTTAAAGAAATTGTAAGCATTAATTCAAAAGAAATGCAAAAGATGTTGGACTAAGATATAATACCTGACTTTAGAAGTTCAAGACAAAAAAATGGTGCTAACTTCTAAAGATGGGGTTTTATAAGTTCATTAAGAATAATTTAAAAATAATATTGCTAATCCCAAAAGAAAGTGCTATCATAAAACTTGTAATTAGGATGGTAATTGTTTAGTCAAGCTTAACCTATTTACACACAAGAGTATTTTTGTGTGTAAATAGGTTTTTATTTTTATGGAGGGATACAGATGATTATTAAAAGAATATTAACAAATAATGCAGTTGTAATTGATGATGTAAATCAACAAGAGAAGATTGTATGCGGAAAGGGAATAGCTTTTAAGAAACGCCCTGGAATGGAAATTGATGAAGACTCTATAAATCAAACGTTCATATTAGATGGTGGAGGAGAATACTCGCGTTTTGAACAACTTTTGAAAGATGTTCCGCTGGAATATTTAGAATTATCAAGTGAAATAATAAATATGGCAAAATTGGAATTTGCCAAAAATTTTAAAGATAATGTCATTATTACTCTAAGTGATCACCTATATGTTGCTATTAAAAGATGTAAAGAGGGAGGTATTATTTCTAATCCGTTACTATGGGATATTAAGAATTTCTATGAAATAGAATATGATATTGGCTTACGAGCTTTAGAATTAATAAAAAAGAAGTTTAATATACAATTGCCGGATGATGAAGCAGGATTTATAGCATTACATATTGTGAATGTAGAATTAGATGAAGATAACATGGATCATATTTTTCAAGTAACAAAGGTTATTCAGGAAATATCAACAATTGTTAAATATCATTTTCATACAGAGTTTGATACATCGAATGCGTATTATTACCGCTTTATCACACATCTAAAATTCTTTGCGTTGCGATTATTAAAGAATAATCAATTTAATGAAGAAGAGGAAAATGAGTTATTAGATGTGGTTAAAGATAAATATTGTGCCAGTTATGAATGTGTATTAAAAATTAGGGATTTCTTAAAAAGAAAGTATAAATATACATTACATGAAGATGAAATTGTATATTTAACAATACATGTTCATAGAGTTGTACATAAGACAAAAAAGGAGTGATAAAGAAAAAAATGAAAATAAATATTTAGGCAGGATGGTAACATTAAGTTGGCTTAACCTCAATTCATATCAACTATATGATAAGAGATGGAGGTAAAAAAATGGTTAAATATGAAGAATTAGTAAATTTTATTATCAAAAATATTGGTGGAAAGGAAAATGTTATTTCTTTGACACATTGTGTTACGAGATTGCGTTTTCAATTGAAAGATGAATCAAAAGCAAATGATGAAGTTTTAAAAGCAAATGATGGAATTATTACAGTTATGCATACCGCTGGACAATATCAAATTGTTATAGGTAATCATGTTGGAGATGTATATGAAACAATTTTACCTAAGTTAGGATTAAGCGGAGAAGTTGTAGAAACAAAAAATAAAACAAGTATAAAAGATAAATTTGTTGACTTAGTAAGTTCTATTTTTATGCCTGCTATTGGAATGCTATGTGCATGTGGAATGATTAAAGGACTTAATACAATTTTAAGCTTTGCGGGTATCTATAGTAGTACAAGTGGATTATATACATTAATTGATGCGATTGGAGACAGTATTTTTTATTTCTTTCCAGTTATTATAGGGTATACTTCTGCGAAGAAGTTCAAACTTACGCCGTTTGTGGGAATGGTTATCGGATTGGCACTATGTTATCCAACAATCAATGGAGCAGATTTATCAATCGTTGGCATTCAAATGAATGTAAGTTATACTTCAACGGTTTTACCAGTTATTCTAACTGTAGCTGTTGCTGCTCCAATGGAAAGATTGTTAAATAAATATATTCCAGATGTTGTTAAATCTTTTTTAACACCTATGATTGTTATTTTATTAAGTACAATATTAGGATATATGATTATTGGACCTGTTGCTAATACTGTAGCTGGTTGGCTAAGTGATGGAGTTTTAAGTCTTTACTCAATTAGTCCAGTTTTAGCAGGTATCGTTTTTGGTGGGTTATGGCAAGTATTTGTAGTATTTGGTGTACATATAACATTTATTGTTTTAGCTATTATGAATTTAGCAGCTGGACATCCGGATCCTATTCTTTCTTTACAAGCATTCGTTGCATTTTCACAAACAGCAGTAGTACTTGCAATATTTTTAAAAACTAAACAAAAAAAATTAAAATCTATTTGTTTCCCAGCAATTATTTCTGGAGTGTTTGGTGTTACTGAACCAGCAATTTATGGAATTACATTACAAAGATTACCAATGTTTGTTATTTCTTGTATTGGTGGTTCATTATCTGGAGCTTATGCAGCTTTTGCTGGTCTAAAATATCAACAAATGGCAGGAATGGGAATATTTGAAATGCCTGCAATGTTTCCACAAAATGGTACAGGAGCAGCAATGTTCCAATGTGTAATTGCATCTGCATTTGCGATTATTCCAACATTTATTGCAGCATATGTATTTTATAGAGATGATCATAAAGAAGATAATGTAACAGAAAGTTTAAGTGAAGAAGTAAATCAACCGATAGAAGGAAAAATTATACCATTAAATCAAGTAGAAGATGATGCGTTTTCACAAGAAGTATTAGGAAAAGGAATTGCCATTATTCCTTCTGAAGGGAAAGTATATGCACCGTTTGATGGTACTGTAATAACATTATTTCCAACAAAACATGCTATAGGAATTGTAAGTGATAATGGGTGTGAAGTGCTTATTCATATTGGAATGAATACAGTGCAATTAAACGGAAAATATTTTACATCTCATGTTCAACAAGGTGATAAGGTAAAAAAAGGACAATTACTTGTAGAATTTGATATAGATCATATTTTACAAGAAGGATATAACTTAGAAACACCTGTTATTATCACAAATACAAAAGATTATTCCAATATTAATACAAACACAAATAAAGATAATGTTGTATTAGTAGCGGAAGCTTAGAGGTGATGGTAAATGTTGAATAAAGATTTTTTATGGGGTGGTTCAACAGCGGCTAATCAAATAGAAGGTGGATATGATGAAGGAAATAAAGGAGATTGTATCTCAGATCATTTGACAGGAGGAACATTAGAAACAAGACGATGTTTTACAAAAAGGATAGATCCTCAAAAGAATTATCCTAGTCACGAAGCTGTTGATTTTTATCATCATTATAAAGAAGATATTGCTTTGTTTGCACAAATGGGCTTCAAAGTATTTAGAATGTCAATTGCATGGTCAAGAATATATCCAACAGGTGAAGAAAATGAACCTAATGAGGAAGGATTAAAATTTTATGATGATGTTTTTGATGAATGTTTGAAATATGGGATAGAACCACTGGTAACACTTCATCATTTTGATATGCCTTACTTATTAGTAGAAAAATATCAAGGTTTTTTAAATAGAAAGGTTATAGATTTATTTGTAAAGTATGCAACAACGGTATTTGAAAGATATAAAAATAAAGTAAAATACTGGTTAACTTTTAATGAAATAAATTTTGCATGCATACCAATGGGAAATCTAGAAGTTTTAGGAATTTATCATGAGAAGACCAAAGACTATACGGAACCTTATGATAATTTACAAGATCGTTATCAAGCTTTACATCATGTTTTTTTAGCTAGTGCTAAAGCTGTTCGGGTAGGGCATAAAATTAATAAGAATTTTAAAATAGGATGTATGATTGCTCATGTAACACTTTATCCGTATAGTTGTCATCCTCAAGATATGTTACTAGCTCAAAAGACGGATCATTTATTTAATGATTTTTGTGGAGATGTACAAGTTAGAGGGTATTATCCTTACTACATCAAAGAATATTTTAAAGAAAATAAAATTCATATTATTAAGGAAGAAAATGACGATGTGCTTTTAAAAAAAGGATGTGTTGATTTTTATTCATTTTCTTATTACATGTCTAATTGTATTTCTTGTCAAGAAGGACTGGAAACATCAATGGGTAATTTATTAGGTGGTGTTACGAACCCTTATTTAAAATCAAGTGAATGGGGATGGCAAATAGATCCAGAGGGGTTAAGATATACGCTTAACAAATTGTATGATCGCTATCAAATACCGTTGATGATTGTTGAAAATGGAATAGGTGCTGTTGATGTTAAAGATGCAAATAATTTAATACATGATACCTATAGAGTAGAATATATAAAAAAACATATAGAGCAAATGAAACGTGCTGTAGATGATGGTGTTGATTTAAAAGGATATATGATGTGGTCGCCTATTGATATTATTTCATCAAGTACGGGTGAAATGAAAAAACGCTATGGATTAATTTATATTGATAGAGATGATTATGGAAATGGTGATTTTTCACGGTATCCTAAAGATTCTTTTTATTGGTATAAAAAGGTTATTGACACTAATGGAGAAATCTTATAAATACAAAATGAATTTATTTTTGAAATAAAAGATAATTTTAAAATATAAATAAAAAGTATCTATACTTTTAAACTTGTTTGTATAATTTATACAAACAAGTTTTTTTATGAAAAACTTGATTTTTATTAAAGGACAGGTGTAAACTTTTGAAGAATGAATAATAAAGGATGAAGGAAAATGAATGTTAATGAAATAAGAGAAAAAAGTAGAAGTGTTATTGGACCTTATTGTAAGTCATGTCCAGTATGTAATGGAAAAGCTTGTTCGAATAAAATACCTGGACCAGGATCTAAAGGAACAGGAACAGTAGCTATTAAAAATTATGAGGCTTGGCAAAAGATAGAAGTTAAAATGGATACTCTTGCTGAAAATAAAGAAATTGATACAACTTTTGAAATGTTTGGAAAAACATTTAAGTATCCTATTTTTGCTGGACCGGTAGGAGCAGTAAGTCAACATTATAGTGATTTATATAATGATAATACGTTTAATGAAATTTATGTACGTGCTTGTGCAAAAAGTGGGATTGCTGCTTTTACAGGGGATGGTTTAAATGAAGAAATCATGGTGCATGCAACACATTATATTAAAGAAAATAATGGCATTGGTGTTCCAACGATTAAACCTTGGGATAAAGAAACATGTTTTAAAAAATTAGAGTTGGCAAAAGCTTCAAAGGCTTTTGCGATAGCAATGGATGTTGATGCTGCCGGACTTCCTTTTTTGCAAGGAAGAATACCTCCAGCAGGTAGAAAAAGTGTTGCTGAACTTAAAAAAATCATTGATTATGCCAAAGTTCCTTTTATTGTTAAAGGAATTATGTCAGTTGAAGGAGCGCAAAAAGCGATTAATGCAGGTGCTCAAGGGATTGTTGTTTCCAATCATGGAGGAAGAGTTTTAGATGGGACTCCTGCAACAGCTTCTGTTTTAGAAGAAATTGCTGATCAATTTAAAGGACAAGTTAAAATTATTGTTGATGGTGGTATTCGTAGTGGTTTAGATGTTTTTAAAGCCCTTGCTTTAGGGGCGGATGCAGTCATTATAGCAAGACCATTTGTTAATATGATTTATGGTAATGGTGAACAAGGTGTAGAAGCATATGTCCAACAATTAGGTCAAGAATTAGAAAATACGATGATGATGACAGGTGTTTCTTCTTTAAAAGAAATTTCTAAAAAGAATATTTATAAATAGAAGTCTTTGTGAAAAACTATAGACTTCTTTTTTTATTATAATAATAATTGTTGTTTATGAATTATTATCGTGATAATATATAGATATGAATTATTATCATAATAATAAGGAAATGAGGAAGAAAAAAGTATGTACAAAAGTTTAGAGCCTTATGCAAAGTTAGTTTATTTTTTAAGTGCTGCATTAGGTGACAATTGTGAAATAGCTTTACATGATTTAACATCTAAAGATCAAGAAATCGTAGCTATTTCAAATAATCCAATTTCAGGAAGAGAAGTTGGTGCGAAGTTATCAAATTTATCATTACATTATCTAGAAGAAAAACAATATTTAAATCATGATTATGTTATGAACTATAAAACAGTAGGAAATGATGGTAAATTAATGAGAGCGGCAACTTATTTTATTAAAGAAGAAGGCCGTGAAATGCCAGTTGGTATGTTATGTATTAATGTTAATATTTCTGATTTAGAATATTTAACTTCTACAATTAAAAAGATTTTGGGAATTAAAGAAGAAAAAGATATCGAATTTAAAATGGATAACCCAGTTGAAATCTTATCATCACCATTAGATGAAATGATTGATATGTATATTAAAGAATGTTTAGAAAAGATGGGATTCCCAAGTTATTTCTTAGCTGAAAGATTAAATGTTGATGAAAAGATCAAGGTTGTAAAATATTTACAAGAAAAAGGGACATTTAAGGTAAAAGGTGCTATTGTATTAGTGGCTGAAAAATTAGCGGTATCTGAACCAACTGTATATCGTTATTTAAAGAAAAATGTTTAAAGGAGAAAATGAATGAGTGATTTAGTTTATGTAAGTGGACATAGAAATCCAGATACAGATAGTATTTGTTCAGCAATTGCTTATAGTTATTTATTAAATGCAACAAATAAATATAATGCAGTTCCTGTACGTTTAGGAGAAATTAATAGAGAAACTGAATATGTTTTAAAACGTTTTGGAGTAGAACATCCTGTTTTACTTAAAACTGTTAAACAAAAGGTAGAAGATTTAAATTATGATAAAGTAACTGTTTTTTCTAAAGATTTAACTTTAAAAACTGCATGGTTTTTATTAAAACAACAAAATTTAAAATCTGCTCCTATTTTAGATGAACATGGTCAATTATTAGGACTTTTATCTACATCTAATATTATTGAAGGATACATGGATCAATGGGATAGTGAAGTTTTAAAGAAAGCTAAAACTCCTGTTGAAAATGTTATTGATACATTAGAAGCTAATGTGATTTATTTAAATGAATCTTTAAAAGTTGTTGAAGGTGATATTCACATTGCAGCAATGTCAGGTAGTGAAGCTAAAAAACGTATTCATGAAAATGATGTTGTGATTGTAGGTGGAGATAGAAGTGATGATTTAGAAGAACTTATTTCAGTTAAACCATCTTTAATTGTATTAACTGGTTCTTTAACTGCTGATGAAAATGTTGTAAAAAAATGTGAAGAACAAGGAATTTCAATTATTTCTACACCATTTAATACTTATCAAACATCTCAACAAATTGTTCAAGCAATTCCTGTTGAATATGTCATGATCAAAGGAGATATTAAAACTTTCTCTACAGATGATACTTTAGATTATATGAAAGAAGTTATGTCTGAAACAAGATATCGTGGATATCCAGTTATTGATTTAAATAATCGTTGTGTAGGAAGTATTTCTCGTTTTGCTTTATTAAAAGGATTAAGAAAAAAAGTTATTTTAGTAGACCACAATGAAAGAGGTCAATCTATTCCTGGTGTTGAAGAAGCTGATATTTTGGAAATCGTCGATCACCATAGAGTGGCTGATATTCAAACAGTAGGACCATTATTATTTAGAGGAGAACCATTAGGTTCAACAGCTACAATTGTAACTAAAATTTTTGATGAATTAGATGTTGAAATGCCAAGTCATATTGCTGGTTTATTATTAGGTGCGGTTGTTTCTGATACATTATTATTCAAATCACCAACTTGTACACCAGTTGATACTAAGATTGCTAAGAAACTAGCTGAAATTGCAGGTGTTGATATTCAAGAATTTGCAATGGAAATGTTTAAAGCAGGAACATCTTTAGTTGGTAAAACTGTAGATGAAATCTTTAACCAAGACTTCAAAAAATTCAGTTTTGATAACTTACAAGTAGGGGTTGCACAAGTAAACTCAATGGATATTGAAGGATTCTTACCATACAAAAAAGATATGTTAGATTATATGAATAAATTTGCGGAAGATAATAATTTAGAATTCACATTATTATTACTTACAGATATTATCAACGCTAACAGTGAAATCTTTGTTGGTGGACCACGTCCTGAATTAGTAGAAAAAGCATTTAATGTTCAATTAACAGAATGTCAAGGAACATTAGCTGGTGTTATTTCTCGTAAAAAACAAGTAGTTCCAGCAATTACTGCTGTTATGAGTGAATAAGATGAGATTAGATAAATTTTTAAAGGTATCTAGAATTATTAAAAGACGTACTTTATCCAAAGAAATTTCTCAAAGTGAACGTGTTAAAGTCAATGGTAAAGTAGCTAAACCTTCAACAAAGTTAAATGTTGGAGATTTGATTGAAATTGAATTTGGAAGAACGATATTAACGGTTAAAGTTAAACTTCTTAAGGAACATGTTTTAAAAGATGAAAGTACAATGCTTTATGATATTGTTGATGAAAAAAGAAAAGAAGTAAATGAATAAGAGAATGTCATGAACATTCTCTTTTTTCATATGATGTAGAGGAGGGATATTATGGATAATCAAATACATTTTGAACAAACACCTTATCATCATGTGTATTTAAAAGATCGTAAGACATTGGAACTTACAGGCATTAAAAAAATTGAAAGTTTTGATTCTTTAGAATTTTTAATTGAAACATCTTTAGGATATTTAAATATTAAAGGTAGCGATTTAGCACTTGTGCGTTTTGATCAAGAGAAAAAAGAGGTCAGTATTAAAGGAAATATTGATGCGATTTCTTACTTATCGAATAAAAGAACAACAAAGAGTAAAGATAGTGTTTTAAATAAATTATTGAAATAATGGATTTAATTACACAAATACAAGGAATAGGGTATTCTTTTGTATACGGGATTATCTTTACCTTTGTATATCATTTTATTTATAGTCATCTCATCAAAATTAAAATCAAATTTATTAATTTTATTATGCAATGTTGTTTTGGTATTATTTTTGCTGCAATCTATTTTATAGGCTTATTAAAAATCAATGAAGGTATTTTAAGAGCGTATTTTTTAGTGAGTGTTTTGGCGGGATATGTTGTTTATCAAAATTTGATGCATGAAAAAATGTATATTATGATCGTTAAAATAAACCAAAAATTAACACGACTATTTAAACCTGTGCGCTTTGTTTTTTTGAAGTTTGATGGTATAATAGGGTCTATAAAAAAGAGGGTGAAAAGATGACAAAAAAAAGGCTAAAAAAAGTGTATAAACCAATGGCTTATCTTTTTATTGGATGCTTTTTAATATACATCTTATTATCTCAAGCCATGTCTGTTTTTTCAAGAACAGCAGAAATTGACAAACTCGAAAAAGAAGTCGCAATAGTAAAAAAAGAAAAGAAAGATTTACAAAATGAAGTAAGTCTTTTAAATGATGATGATTATGTGACACGTTATGCAAGAGAAAACTATGTTTTCACAAAAGATGGGGAACAAGTTGTCATCTTACCAGATATAGATCAAGAAAAATAAGCAGAGATTGCTTATTTTTGTTTTAGGAGATTTTTTATGATTATTAAAGAAGAAATGTATATTCGTTCATTAAAAAGAAAAAGACATATTGATATTTATGTACCTGATGATTATCAATCAGCTAAAAAAAGATATCCTGTGTTAATAATCAATGATGGTCAAAATGCTTTTTTTGATGAACAATCTTATATAGGAAAAAGTTGGGGATTTTTAGAAAGTGTACGGGAGCTGAAATTAGATGTGATTTTAGTAGCTATCTACTGTAATTTTGAACCTTTAAAAAGAGAAGATGAATATGGTCCTTGGGTCATGAATCAAGAATTTTCAAGAGAATATGATACTCATAGACTCGTAGGAGGAGAAGGAAATGCTTATGTTACTTTTTTGACAACGCAATTAAAACCTTATCTAGATCAAAACTTCCCTACTAAAATAGATGATTATGGTATTGTAGGAAGTTCAATGGGAGCTTTGATTTCATTTTATGCTTTTTTAAAATATCCAACGATTTTTAAAAAATGTGCTATTCTTTCAACAGCTTTTTGGATTTATGAAGAAGAGTTTGTAAAGTTATTGAAAGTTAGTTCAATAAGTCATAATATGTTGTATATGGACGTTGGTGGTCAAGAAGAAGATGAAAGATATATTCCAAGTAATCTTCATTTAAAGGAATGTATTGAAGAAAAAATTGATCATTTTCAATATCATTTCTTTCCAGAGGGAAGACATAGTGAATATGATTGGTCACAAAGAGTGCCACTTTTTTTAAAGATGTTTTATAAAGGAGAATAAGTATGTATCGTTTAATGTTTTCAGATTTAGATGAAACTTTATTAGTAAATCATCATGTACCAAAAATGAATCAAGAAGCTATTTTAAAAGCAAGAGAACAAGGTTTAAAGTTTGTTCCTTGTACAGGAAGAGCTTTTAATATGATTCCAGATATTTTAAAAGAGATAGGTACATATGATAAAGCAGGAGAATATTCACTTTGTTTTAATGGAGGTCTTATTGTTGAAAATAAAGATAATAAAGTTCTTCATTTTAAAGGATTAGATTTTAAACAAGCAAAGGAAATATTTGAAAATGCAAGAAATTTAGATGTTTGTGTTTTAGTTTTTACTTTAGATTGTTGTTATATTTTTCATGCTGATGAAGATGAAATTCAAAGAAAAATTGCACAAAAAGCAAAATTTAAAGTAATCGAAGATTATGATATTGATTTTCTAAAGAATGAAAAAATTGCAAAGATTCTATATGAAAAAAGAGACATGGATTATTTAAAACAACTTGCTAAAAAATTACCTGAAAGTATTCAAGAAACATGTAGTATTGCATTTTCTAGTGGACGTTATTTAGAAATGAATACCAAAGGTGTTGATAAAGGTTATGGGATGCGTTGGTTAGTAAATTATCTAGGATATGATATGGATGAAACGATTGGTATTGGAGATAATTATAATGATGTAGAAATGATTAAAACAGCTAAACTTGGTTGTGCAGTGGCTTGTGCAAGTGATGATATTAAAGAACTTGCTCAATATGTGACACAAAAAGATTATGATGAAGGGGCAGTTAAAGAAGTTATTGAAAAATTTGTATTAGGAGAAAATCATGAATAGATTTAAGACCATTGTTGAAATAGAATCACAAAAAGAATATTATCAAAAACTACATCAAGTTATTGAAAAAGAATATGAAACCAAAACGATTTATCCACCTAAAAAACAAATCTTTAGAGCCCTTAATTTATGTGACTTTGATGATGTAAAGGTTGTTATTTTAGGACAAGATCCTTATCATGAACCTCATCAAGCCAATGGACTTGCCTTTTCAGTTACCAAAGATGTGCGTATACCACCAAGTCTTGTGAATATTTATAAAGAAATTCATGATGATTTAGGACTTCCTATTCCTAACCATGGTGATTTAACTTATTGGGCTAAACAAGGTGTTTTGTTACTTAATAATGTTTTGACTGTTGAAAGAGGAAAAGCAAATTCTCACAAGGGATTAGGTTGGGAAACTTTTACATTGAATATTGTACGTTATTTAAATGAAAGAGAAAAACCACTTGTTTTTATTCTTTGGGGAAAGAACGCAATCGAAAAGAAAAAATACATTGATTCTAGACATTTAGTACTTACAAGTGTGCATCCTTCACCACTTTCAGCATATAGAGGTTTCTTTGGTTCAAGACCATTTTCTAAAACAAATGAGTTTTTAATTAAAAATGGAATGACACCTATTGATTGGAGTATTCCCAATGTTTAAAACAATTGATGAAGCTTTGAATTTTATTGAATCACAAAGAATGAAACGTTCTTTTAAAGAGTTTCAAGAAATTATAAAAAGGTATCATCTACCTGTTGATTTAAAAAATGTTATTCATGTAGCAGGAACAAATGGAAAAGGCTCAACAGTGACTTTTATTAAAGATTTACTAGTAAAACAAGGCTATCATGTAGGAACGTTTACATCACCTTATATTATTAAACATAATGAAAGAATTTCGGTAGATGGAAAACCTATTTCTGATGAAGAGTTGTTACGATTAGTCAATGATTTATATCCAATAATAGAAAAAGAACATCTTTCGATGTTTGAAATAGATACAATAATCATGCTTAATTATTTTCATGAATTAGATTTAGATTATCATGTGATTGAATGTGGGATTGGTGGTTTGAATGATAAGACAAATGTCATTCAAAGTCAGGTAGCTGTTATTAGTAATATTGGTTATGATCATCAATTTATGTTAGGAGATACTTTGTTAGAAATAGCCGGGCATAAAGTAGGTATTGTTAAAGAAGGGGTCCCTTTATTTACAACTGAACAAAATAAAGAAATATTAAGTTATTTTAAAGATTATTGTACAAAACATCAAAGTACTTTTTATCCTTTACAAGTAGAAAAACAATATCAGTATCCTTATCATCTACATTTTCATCAAAAAAAATATGTATTACATTTACCAACATATCAAGTAAGTAATTTAACGCTTGCTTTAAATGTTGTTGATTATCTATGTGATTTAAATGATGAAGATATTCAAGCGGTGATCGATGATTTTAAATGGCCTTGTCGTTTTGAACAATTTGGACATCTTTATTTAGATGGTGCTCATAATATCAGTGGAATAGAGGCATTGATTCAAACAATCAAAGAAAGAAAGTTAGAAGATGTTGGAATTGTTTTTAGTGCTTTGATGGATAAAGATTGTCAAAAGATGTTAGATATGTTGAAAGAATTTGATGTTGTGATTGCTGATTTTGATGATGAAAGAAGTCAAGGGGGACACATTCCCTATCAAAAAGCTATTGAAATAATGAAGGCTAAACATCAAAATATTGTTGTAACAGGATCATTACATTTTGTATCAACAGTACGAAAATATGTAATAAGTGCGTAAGCACTTATTTTACTTTATATTGATAATCTAAAGGCTCATCAAATTCTGCCCATAATAAATAAACAAGTAATAACATTACTGTTTTACCAGTATCAGTTACGATAATAAAATGATCTCTACCAGCTTGTTGCAATGTTCCTGTATAAATCTTATCATTCCATGTTTTAGAACCGGTATAACTAAAATAGAATGTTCCTTTTTTACCAACGTTAACACGTAAAATATTTTCAACGTATGTTTGTTCTACGGGTTGAGTAGGGGGAACAGTTTGTTGCCTGGTAAGATTTTCATTATCATCTTCTTTTACTAAGTAAGGGTTTAAATCATCAAAATAATCCATAGAGACCTCCTATAAGTCACAATTATCTTTTAACCCTGGGTTATAAAAACAATGTTTTTTATATTTTCCAGATAGTCTTCCATAAAACGTTTCTGGACAATCAACATTTGTGCCAGGATTTTTAAACCATAAGGCGTTCGTGGCGGGTTCATTTCGATAGCCATTAATACATCTTAAGGCAATGTCTTTTTCATTTTGACTCACAGGTTCATTAAATAGCGGTTGTCCTACTCCAGCAAATTGATTTGTCTGATAGACAACTTCACTAATAGTTCTGACATTTCTAAAAATGTCACAATTTGCGACAACACGATTGACAATGACATTTCCTACAAGGAGCATGCCTTCTTCGCCCTCTCCTAAAGCTTCAGATTTTATCAATCTCGCTAATAATTCGACTTCTTTTTCGGTATATGAAATTCGAGCCATGTTTTCACCTCAAAATAATTTATGATTATCCTTTAAATTTATGTCAAAAAAGGAGTACAATAATATTACCCTAAGTATTTGATCTATTATTGCTTAAAAACTTAAATAATTCCGTGAATTATAAAGTGAAATATGGTAAGATAAAGATGTAGATTAAAGCGCTTACATTTTGTATAGGAGGAGTTAAAAATGGGAAAAGAAATTGTCGCTATGATTTTAGCTGGAGGGCGTGGAACACGTTTAAAAGAACTTACAGCAAAAGTCGCAAAACCGGCAGTTCACTTTGGGGGGAAATATCGTATCATCGACTTTCCACTAAGTAACTGCGCAAATTCAGGTATTGATATCGTAGGTGTACTTACACAATATGAATCAGTTTTACTTGGAACTTATGTTGGAGCTGGAACTAAATGGGGATTAGATGGAGCTAATTCTTTGGCTGCTATTTTACCAGCACGTGAAAGAGACGAAGTAGGAGCCACTTGGTATGCAGGTACTGCAGATGCCATTTATCAAAACTTAGATTTCTTAGATCGTTATGATCCAGAATATGTTTTGATTTTATCAGGAGATCATATTTATAAAATGGAATACGATCAAATGTTAGAAGCTCATAAACAACGTGGTGCAGATGCTACAATTGCAGTATTAAATGTATCACTTAAAGAAGCGAGTCGTTTTGGTATTATGAATGCTCATGAAGATGGAACTATTTATGAATTCGAAGAAAAACCAGAACACCCAAAATCAACTCTTGCATCTATGGGTATTTATATCTTTACTTATAAACAATTACGTAAATATCTAGTAGCTGATGCAAAAGATAAAGATAGTAAACATGACTTTGGTATGAATATCATTCCAGCAATGTTAAATGATAATAAAAAGCTTTATGCTTGGGAATTTGATGGATATTGGAAAGATGTTGGTACTGTAGATAGTTTATGGGAAGCTAACATGGATTTACTTAAAGATAAAGATTTAGATTTATATAATATCAAAAAAGATTGGAAAATCTATACTGAAGACACTTTAGGAAAACCTCAAATTATCGGTGAAAAAGCAGAAGTTAAAAACTCTCTTGTTACTCAAGGATGTATGGTTAACGGAACTGTTGAAGGATCTGTTTTATTCAATAATGTCAATGTTGGAGAAGGCGCAAAAGTTGTTGACTCTGTATTGATGCCTGGTGTTCTTGTAGAAGAAGGGGCAGAAATCTATAAAGCCATTATTGATGAAAATGTAGTTGTTAAAGCTGGAACTGTCATTAATTCAGAAGCTAAAGAAGTTGAATTAGTGAGCGATAATAGTAGATAAGAGGGGGAAGTAAAGATGGCAAAAGTTATTGGTTTAGTAAACTTACATTCAGATATAGAATTTACGGGATTAACAGAAAGAAGACCAGTGGCCTCTGTAAGCTTCCTTGGTCGTTATGGAATTATTGACTTTGTTTTATCAAATATGTCAAATTCTAAAATAGATGCAATTGGGGTTATGATTCAAAAGAAACCACGTTCTTTATTTAAACATTTAGGAAATGGTAATTCTTGGAACTTTAACCAAAAAGCTGGTGGTGTTTCATTACTTTATAATGAAAAATACGCTAACGATCCTAAATACAATCATGATATTAACAACTTAGTTGAAAATATTCATTTCTTAGAAACAAGTAATGCAGATTATGTTGTGATTGCACCTGCTCATATCGTTACAACAATGGATTATAATGATGTGATTACAGCTCATGAAAAATCAGGAGCATCAATCACAATGACTTATCGTAAAGCAAAAGATGCAGATGTTGCTTGGGTTGGTTGTGATGTTTTAGAAATAGATAAAGATGGTTTATTAACTGGTAAAACAATTAACAAAGGTACAAGAAAAAGACAAAATATTTCATTAGAAACTTATGTAATCAATAGAAAAGAATTATTAGAAATCATGAAAAAGGCACATAAGATTTCTGCTTTCTATGATTTAAAAGATATTCTAGGATATTTATGTGATGAAAAACAAATTCATACTTATGAATATAAAGGATATGCTAGATGCTTAGATTCTACAGAAGCATACTTCAAATATTCATTGGAAATGTTAGATATTGATATTTCATCACGTGTATTTAAATCAAATTGGCCAATTTATACAAATACAAACGACACACCTCCAACAAAATATTTAGAAAACGCTAATGTTAAAAAATCGTTCGTAGCTAATGGTGCAGTAATTGATGGAACTGTTGAAAATAGTATTCTTGGACGTGAAGTTACAATTGGAAAAGGTGCAGTTATTAAAAACTGTGTTATCTTCTCTGGATCTAAGATTGCTCCTGGAGCAGTATTAGAAAACGTAATTATTGACAAACGTGCAAAAGTTGAAAAGAAATTAGAATTAAAAGGAACAGAAACAAGTCCATTTTATATTAAAGAAGGAGACCGTGTTTAATGAGAGTTATGTATGTTGCCAGTGAAGCGACTCCTTTTATCAAATCGGGTGGTTTAGCTGACGTTATTGGTTCATTACCAAAAGAAACAGCAAAAAAAGATGTTGAAAGTATTGTTGTTATTCCTAAATATCAAGATATGAAATTTGTTGATCAAATTGAATATGTAACAAATTTTGATATCTATATGGGATGGAGAAAACGCTATTGTGGTATATTTAAAGCTGAAGTAGATGGTGTAACTTTCTATTTCATTGATAATGAACAATATTTTGGTAGACCAGGATTATATGGTTATGATGATGATTATGAAAGATTTGCATTCTTTGATTTTGCGGTTCTAGAATTAATTAGTCATTTAAATATTAAACCTGATGTTTTACAATTAAATGATTGGCAAACAGCAATGATTGCAATGCTTTATAAAGAAAGATATTGTTATTATGATTATTATCAAAATATTAAAATTGTATTCACAATTCATAATATTTTGTTCCAAGGAAAAGCTGATCCAAAATTATTGGAAGAATACTTTGCGTTAGATAGTTATTTATATTATAACGGGAACTGTCGTAATGATGGATGTTTAAATATGATGAAAGCGGCAATTTTCTACAGTGATGTTATTACGACAGTGTCTCCGACTTACGCTAAAGAAATTTTAACTGATCAATATGGTGAAGGATTACAATCTATTCTTGAAATGAGAAAACATGATTTATATGGTATTTTAAATGGTGTTGATTATGATGTTATCAATCCAAGTAAAGATCAAACAATCGTTAAAAAATATTCAGCTCGTTCAGTTAAAAATGGTAAGTTGGAAAATAAATTAGCATTGCAAAGACAAGTTGGATTACCAGAAGATCCAAAAGTTGCTTTAATCGGTATCGTAACAAGATTGACTGAACAAAAAGGGTTAGATTTGATTATTAATCAATTTGAAGCGATGTGCCAAAGAAGAGTTCAAATTATTATCTTAGGTTCAGGAGATCATATGTATGAAGATGCTTTAAAAGGTGCAGCATGGGCTCATCAAGATAAAGTATCATTCCAATGTAAATATGACTTTGTATTGTCAAATCGTATTTATGCAGGATGTGATATGTTCTTAATGCCATCATTATTTGAACCTTGTGGTTTGTCACAAATGATGTCATTAAAATATGGAACAATTCCTATTGTTAGAGAAACAGGTGGTTTAGCTGACAGTGTTCAACCATATAATGAATTTGAACAAACTGGTACAGGATTCAGTTTTTCTAACTATAATGCACATGAGATGATGGATACAATTGATTATGCATTGCATACTTTCTATGATTATCCAGATGCATGGGATGCAATAGTGCAACGTGCAATGGCTGAAAAATTAGATTGGGATGCAAGTGCAGAACAATACATTCGTTTATTTGCGTCATTACTTTAAAAATAGAGGAGTATCACTTGGTGGTACTTCTTTTATTATCTTTAAAAGTATTGATAATAAGGGTATTATATGAAATATAAGGAAGTTGTTGACATGAATAAAAAAGGAAACAAAAAGGTTTTACATTAGTAGAAATTATTGTTGTACTTGTCATACTTGCTATACTTGCAGCTATTGCAGTTCCATCAGTATTAGGATATGTTGAACAAGCAAAAGAATCTGAACAATTATATAAAGTAAGAGATGCATTGATTGCATCACAAACAACTTTGATTAGAACTTATGGGACTGATGGTGAATTTGGTAATGATAATGGCTCTAAAAATGGAAATAAAAAATTAACTAAAGAACAGGCTGCTGATTTAAAATCAAAAGCAGGATTGGAAAAAGTCCATATATATTAATTTTTGGAGCGGGGCATACTTTTTATAAAGGAAGTGCAGATGAAGAAAAAATGTATTATGTTTACTGTGCTATCTATCAAGAAACAAAAGATAGTAAGCCATGGTTTTATGATGGTAAAATATGGTCTCATAAATACTTATGGTCTAAAAGCGGAGGAGCAAATACTAAAGAAGAAGCGGGGCGTGCAATGTATACAAAGGCTGAAAATGGCATTAACTATAATCGTATGAAAGGTGTAAAGGATTCTACCAAACAAGATGTTAAAGTACAATTGTATTGTGCTTATATTAAAGGTGAATCTAATGCTTCTGATGATGTTCCTGGTTTTTGGAATGATATAAGAAATAAAAGCAATTAATGTCAGTTTAAACTGGCTTTTTTTCTTTAAGAACAAAATGGTCTTTTCCATAGAGTTGTCAAAATCAATAAAGTCGTGTAGAATAATAAGAAGACGAGGTGATGATATGAAAAGCATAATAAAATTAATGGTGGTTTTTGTTTGTGTTGTTTCATTAGTTGCTTGTGGGAAAAAAGATACAACTGTTTCAGCAAATAAAGATGGTGTTTTATATGAGGCAGGTGTAGGTGTTTCTTTTTATTATCCTTCTGATTTTAAATTAAGTGAGGGTAATCCAAATGATGGAGTTACACGTTTTACTAAAGAAAATCAAATATTATTTTATAAAGTAGAAGAAAATGAATATGATAATGATACTGATCAATTATCTGAACTTTATAAAGGTGAATTAGAGGCTTCAGAAGTTTCATCATTAAAAGTTAAAAGGCCAGCTTTAGAAAGTGGACTTAAATGTTATGAATATAAGGGAAGTTATGTAAAAACTGGATTGAAGTTTATTCATTTAGTATATTTTGATGATAAGAATACGTATGTTTATGGTTATGAAGCAAATCGAAAAGATTTTAGAAAGAATTTAAAGAAAATGATTGTTTATTTAGAGTCTTTTACGAAGTCTTCTGGATTGTAAAATAAATATTTTGTGATAGAATAAGGTCAATAAAAAAATTATAGGTAAGAGAAGTATATTGATGATATTTTATAGAGAGGGCATGCTGGTGGAAATTGTCTAAATGATTGAATAGAAATGCACTTACTTGAGTCTTTTGAAAAGAAAGAACGTTGATTGCGTTAAGGTCATGATAAGCATCGTCTATCTGGTGGAAGAACACGACAGTGTCTAGATAGTGTATGCTTTTTTTATTAGAGGAGGAACGTTATGAAATTATTTAATACACTTACAAATAAAAAAGAAGAATTTAAACCTTTAAAAGAAGGTGAAGTAAGTATTTATGTATGTGGACCTACAGTTTATAACTATGTTCATATTGGAAATACAAGACCAATGATTGTTTTTGATGTTTTAAGAAGAACATTTGAATATTTAGGGAATAAAGTGACTTTTGTTTCAAACTTTACTGATGTAGATGATAAAATTATTAAAGCAGCTAAACAAGAAGGTATTACTGAAAAAGAATTAACTGATAAATATATTAAGGCTTATGAAGATGTTAGAAGAGGATTAAACTTAGAATTTCCTACTTATGCACCTAGAGTTACAGAAACAATGGATCAAATTATTTCTTTTATTCAAAAATTAGTAGATAAAGGTTATGCATATGTTGTTGATGGAGATGTTTATTTTAGAGTTTCTAAAGTAAAGGAATATGGCGAATTATCGGGTATTAAAATTGAAGACCTTGTAGCAGGTGCAAGTGAACGTGTTGAAGATAAAGGTGTTAAAGAAGAAACAACTGATTTTGCTTTATGGAAGAAGACAGATGAAGGTATTCAATTTGATAGTCCTTGGTCAAAAGGTAGACCAGGATGGCATACAGAATGTGTTGTTATGATCAATGATATTTTTGAAAATGGGCGTATTGATATCCATGGTGGAGGTCAAGATTTAAAATTTCCACATCATGAAAATGAAATTGCTCAATCAAGAGCTTTAAATGGACATCCTATTGCAGATACATGGATGCATAATCAAATGATCAATATTAATAATGAAAAGATGTCTAAATCTTTAGGTAATGTTGTTTGGGCTAAAGATTTAATTGTAGAACTTGGATGCAATGTTTATAAATGGTTTATGTTATCAAGTCATTATAGAAATCCTTTAAATATGACAAATGAGATTATTGAAGGTGTAAAAAAAGAAGTAGCTAAAGTAGAAAACGTTTTAAAACAAACATCTCTTTATGTACAAGTAAATCATCTTGATGGTGATGACTTTAATAAAGACACTGTTGATCATATGGTAGATGCTTTAGCTGATGATTTGAATACTTCTTTAGCTTTAACTGAAATTTTAAATCAAGTTAAAGTATTAAATCAAGCAATGCGTGTTAAAGAAAAAGACAATACTTTAATTTTAAAAGAATATAATACTTTACTTAAGATGACAGATGTCATTGGATTTGTTTTTAAACCAAAACAATTAGATGAAGATGAATTAGAATTATATTCAAAATGGTTAGACGCTAAAGTTGTTAAAGATTTTGAAAAAGCTGATCAATATCGTGCAGAATTAATTCAAAAGGGGATTATTTAATGAATCCAGATTTTATCAATCCATTAGTTCTTGCTTATTTAGGAGATAGTGTTTTAGAACTTTTAGTTAGAGATTATTTAGTAAAAGAAAGTGAACTAAAAAAAGTAAATGAGTTGTGCCAAGAAGCAACTCATTTTGTTAGTAGTTTGTCCCATGAAAAATTTATTTTACATTTATTAGAAACTGATTTTTTAACTGAAGAAGAAGTTGGTATTTTTAAAAGAGGGAGAAATACAAAAACTTCTAAAAGAGATACTAAAGAACATCGTTATTCAACAGGATTTGAATGTTTAATAGGACATTTATATTTAAATGAATGTAAAGATAGAATTTATGAGATATTTGATGAATTCAAAAGATATGTAAATGAGACAAATTTGAGACAAATTTGAGACGAAAAATGGAGAAAAATATGAAACAATATATATATGGAAAGAACCCTATCATGGAGGCGTTAAAGGGTGCAAGTGTTTATAAGATTTATATGTTAAATGGGCATAAGGATCCTAAAATTTTTGATATTTGTAAAAGAAATCAAATTCCATTAGAATTTGTTGATAAAAAAGAATTTGATAAGAAGGTAGGAAAGGTTGTTCATCAAGGAGTAATGGCCTATATTGAAAATTATCGCTATTATACAATTGATGAAATTTTAAAAGATATTCCTGAAAATAAACAACCTCTATTACTTATGTTAGATGGTTTGGAAGATCCTCATAATCTAGGTGCTATTTTGAGAACATGTGATGCTGTTGGTGTTGATGGTGTTATTATTGGAAAAAATAGAAGTGTTGGATTGAATGGAACGGTTGCGAAAGTTTCAACAGGAGCTATTCATCATGTAAAAGTAGCACAGGTAACAAATTTAACAAGAACATTAGAAGATTTAAAAAAGAAGGCATTTTGGATCGTTGGTTGTGAATTAGAAAACAGTCAAGATTATAGAAGCGTTGATTACAATATGCCTACAGTATTAGTTATTGGTTCAGAGGGATTTGGAATGTCAAGATTGGTAAAGAAAAGTTGTGATATTAATGTTGTTTTACCAATGGTAGGACATGTGAATTCATTAAATGCATCAGTAGCTGCATCTGTTCTTTTATATCAAGTCTATAACTCACGTCATCCTTTATAGTAAGAAAGGAGAGACAAACTATGATAGCGTATAATGAACAAGAATTATTGTATTTATATCATTTAGGTTCTTCAATAGCGTATAAATTGTTGTTAGATGAGTATAAAAATAAAATTGAAATTTTTGTGAAACGTTATTGTAGAGAAACAGCATTAACTTCTGCAGAAGATTATAGTCAAGAGGCGTTACTTGTTTTGATTGGAATTTTTGATCGCTATCGCTATGATAAGAATGCTTCTATAAATACATATTTTTCATATGCGATTAATGATGTATTAAAATTACAAAAAAGAATACTTAATAGAGGTAATAAAATTTCTACGATTTCTTTAGATCAAGAAATCTATGGAAGTAATATGCGTATTGAAAATATTATTGCAGATCAAAAGAGTTATAATAGACCGGAATATCAATTACGGTTAAATGAAAACAAAAGTTATTATTTAAATAAAATAGAAAAAGCAAGCTCTTCACTTGAAAGAAAAATATTTGATTGTTTTATGAAAGGATATAAGAGTAAAGAAATTGCTGAATTGTTGAATATTGATATTCGTTGTGTCTATAATGCGAAATATCGCTTACAAAAAAAGATGGACAAATCTAAATAAGATTGACTATAGCTAGCTTTTATGCTAAATTATAGTGGCATAGAAATGAGTTGATAAGATGAAAGAGAAAATCATTTTAGTGTGTAGTGAATGTTTATCGAGAAACTATACAATGACTAAAAATAAACGATTAAATGTAAAAAGATTAGAATTAAATAAATATTGTAAACGTTGTGGAAAGCATACGTTACATAAAGAAACAAAATAAGGAGGCTATGTCGTGTTTGGTAAAAAGGCGGAAACAGAAGTCGTTGAAGAAGTAGAACATGAATTAAAATTTAAAGAGTGGTTCAATTTAAAAGGAATCAGAGCTGAAATTAAAAATATTCATTGGTTAACAAAAAAAGAATTATTTAATAATTCTTTAACTGTATTAGTGTTTACTTTTGTAATGGGGTTATTCTTCTTTGGTGGAGATGCCGTTATTGCATTTATATTGAAAGCATTGGGGATGGATTAATTATGGCAGGAATGAATGATGAAGGAAGACAATGGTATGTTGTTTGTACATACAATGGTCATGAAAATAAAGTAAAAGAAAACTTAGAAAAACGTATTGAATCAATGGGATTACAAGATTGCTTATATAATATCATAATTCCAGAACATGTAGAAACAGTTATTAAAGATGGTAAAAAAATCAACAAAGTAACAAATATGTTTCCTGGATATGTTCTTGTAGAAATGGTTATGACAGATGAAGCTTGGTATGTTGTACGTAATACTTCAGGGGTTTCAGGATTCATTGGTTCTTCTGGTGGAGGAGCAAAACCTTTCCCACTTCAAAAACATGAATTAGATCCAATTTTAAAGAATATGGGTATTAGTACTTCAGCAATCGAAATTGACTATGCTGTTGGAGATGAAGTAAATGTTATTTCAGGTCCATTTGCTGGTAAAAGTGGAACAGTTGAATCGATTGATTTTGAAAAAGAAACAGCTAAAGTACTTATTGATTTCTTAGGTAATCAAACACCTATGGAAATTGATTTAGTAGCATTAGAAAAAACATTCTAGACAAATGTATTCACATTTGTCTTTTATATTATGGAGGTAAAGATGTCTAAATTATTTTTCTTTGATATAGATGGTACATTGATAGATTGTAATAAAGGGCTTTATGGTATATCAACAATAAATAGAAATTCCTTTGATCAGTTAAAACAAAAAGGTCATGATGTATTTCTAGCTACAGGTAGATGCAAATGCTTTATTACAGAAGGTGTTATGGATTATCCTTTTAGTGGATATGTCACTTGTAATGGGGGCTATGTAGAATATAAAGGAGATGCTATTTATAAAGCTGTTGTTCCAGCAAAAGCAATAGAAGAAACAATTAAATTATCTAAAGAACATCATTTTAGTTTCTATTTTGAAAGTAGCGATTATATTTATGTCTTAGATAAAAATGACCCACAACATAAAGAATTTGCTAGAGTATGGGGAATGAAAGATGAAACAATTATTGATGATTTTGATCCACAAGAAATTGAAACATATATTGGAATGATCGTTATCAATTCAAAAGAAGATATTCCTCTTTTAGTTGAAACATTATCTCCATATTTTGATATTCAAAGACATCAAACAGGATGTTCGTTTGATTTAACATTAAAAGGTGTTTCTAAAGCTGTAGGAATCCAAAAATTAGTAGATGCACTTCATAAAGATATCAAAGATACGATTGCTTTTGGAGATGGACGCAATGATTTAGAAATGTTAGAAACTGTTGGAACAGGTGTTGCAATGGATAATGCGGTTCCTGAAGCAAAAGCGGTGGCTGATGAAATATGTCCAGATGTCAATGATGATGGAATTACAACATGGTTGAAGGAACGTGACTTTATTTAAAGTGAACTTTTTTGTTATAATGACAAAGGTGATTATATGAAAGAAAAAAATTAACAATGAAAGATATAGATCATAAGCTAAGTCGTGAAATCGTAAATACAGCAAAAGCACATGATGTCTCAGTAATCAAATTAGAGCGACTACAAAACATCCGCTCAACGACAAGAACAAGTCGAAAAAACAATCATAGCCTGCATACATGGTCATTCTATAGACTTGCACAGTTTATAGAATACAAAGCAAAACTGGCAGGCATAAAAGTTGAGTATGTAGCTCCAACATATACAAGTCAGATCTGTCCGATATGTGGAAGTGTTCATCATGCAAATGATAGAAATTATACGTGCAGATGTGGATATCATACACACAGGGATCTGTTTGGAGCTATAAATATATGCAACTCAACTGAGTATATTGGTAACAGATATACTGCCTAGAGAACTATAGGTTCTGCTCTAGGAAGGGCAATGGCATACCTCTAACTTGCACTGCGACCTATCAGAAATGAACTGGTCAGCCAACAATGTTGGCAGGTAGTAAGAATCCCCTGTCTTAGACATGGGGAGTGTCAAAACAAGAATATTTAGTGAATGTAGTATGTTAGAATGTAATAAAGATCTTGAACTTTATTATTTAGATTCTTTTAAAATAGTACATGAAAAGTAGACTCTTTATAAAAGTCTGCTTTTTAAATTACATTTTTTTGGTGTATTCTTAACAATAAAAAGAGTAAAATAGGCTTTGGAGGTGAGACTATGTTGTTGTTTGGACATAGAGGTTATAGTGATCAATATTCTGAAAATACAATGTTAGCTTTTTCAAAAGCTATTGAAAGTGGATTTGATGGTATTGAAACAGATGTGCATAAAACAAAAGATGGTGTTCTTGTTTTATGTCATGATGAAAAAATCAATCGAACAAGTGATGGAAAAGGTTATATTAAAGATATGACTTATGAAGAGCTTTGTGTATATAATTTTGGAACAAAAGAAAATCCTCAAAGAATTTCTTTGTTGAAAGAATTATTGGAATTATGTAAAGGAAAAAATGTAAAGATCAACTTAGAAATTAAAACAAATAAAATTCAATATCCAGGAATAGAACTAGAAAGCTATCAAATGATCAAAGAAATGGGGATGTTAGATCAAGTTCTCTTTTCAAGTTTTTATGTTGATTCTCTTTATAAATTAAGAGCAATCGATTCATCTTTATATTTAGGTTATCTTTTTGAAGATGATTATGAAAAAAATAAACAATTATGTTTAACACAAAAATTTCATGTACATGCACGTGAAGATTTTCTAGATGAAGATGAAATTGCACTCTTTTTAAAAGCTGGATTAGACATCAATACATGGGGTGTAAAGAACCGTTTTAGATATGCTTATTTTAAGGAAAAAGGTGTCAATATTGTTATTGCAAATAAAAATTTTAAGAAATTAAAAATGTAATCGCCTATGTTATTTTTTTACATCAAACGAGCGATAATGCTTGTTTTTTGTATGTTTTTCATGTAATATGGTTGTGTACAAATGAAAAATTTCACAATAGTTATGGAGGAAATAAAATGGCAGAAAAAAAACCTGTACAACAAGCTGTCCCAACTGAAGCAGAAACTGATGCTCATGTTGATGACCTTGTAAACAAAGCTTTAAAAGCTTTAGAAGAATTTGAAGATTTTACACAAGAACAAGTAGACTACATCGTTGCTAAATGTTCTGTAGCTGGACTAGACCATCATGGTATTTTAGCTGAAGCTGCAGTTAAAGAAACAGGACGTGGAGTATTTGAAGATAAAGCTGTTAAAAACTTATTTGCATGTGAATATGTTACTAACAATTTACGTCATTTAAAAACAGTAGGGATCATCAATGAAGATCCATTAACTGGTATTACTGAAATTGCTGAACCAGTGGGTGTTGTTTGTGGTATCGTTCCAACAACTAACCCAACTTCAACAGTAATTTTCAAATCATTAATCGCTTTAAAAACAAGAAACCCAATCATTTTCTCGTTCCACCCAAGCGCTCATGAAAGTTCAAAACAAGCTGCTATCGTAATTAGAGATGCTGCTATCGCTGCTGGTGCACCAGAAAACTGTATCCAATGGTTATCAATTAAATCTATGTATGCTACTAATGCATTAATGAATCACCCAGGTATTGCAACTATCTTAGCAACTGGTGGTAACGCAATGGTTAAAGCTGCATATTCATGTGGAAAACCTGCTTTAGGTGTAGGTGCTGGTAACGTACCTGCATATGTTGAAAAAACATGTGTATTACCAAGAGCTGTAAATGATATCGTATTATCAAAATCTTTCGACAATGGTATGATTTGTGCTTCTGAACAAGCAGCAATCGTTGACCAAGAAATCTACAGTGATTTCATGAAAGAAATTAAAAGATTCCATGTTTACTTTGTAAATAAAGAAGAAAAAGCTAAACTTGAAAAATTCATGTTTGGTGCAGAAGCTTATTCAGAAAATGTTGCTCAAGCTAAATTAAATCCAAATGTTGTAGGTAAACCTGCTGAATGGATTGCTGAACAAGCTGGATTCAAAGTGCCTGCTGAAACACAAATTATCTGTGCTGAATGTAAAGAAGTAGGACCAAATGAACCATTAACTAGAGAAAAATTATCTCCAGTATTAGCTATCTTAAAAGCTAAAAGCACTGATGATGGTATCGCTAAAGCAGCTGCAATGGTTGAATTTAATGGTTTAGGTCACTCTGCTGCAATTCATACAGAAGATCATGAAATTTCTAAAAAATTCGGTCATGCATGTAAAGCAATCCGTATCATTGAAAACGCTCCATCAACATTCGGTGGTATTGGATCAGTATATAATGCATTCATTCCATCATTAACATTAGGTTGTGGTTCTTACGGACATAACTCAGTATCTAACAACGTAAGTGCTGTTAACTTAATCAATATTAAGAGAATAGGGAGACGTAATAACAATATGCAATGGGTTAAACTTCCTCCAAAAGTATACTTTGAAAAGAATTCAATTAGATACTTAAGAGATATGAAACATATGGAAAAAGCCATGATCGTTACTGATAGAAGTATGGTAAATCTTGGTTATGTTGAAAAAATCGAAGACGTTATTAGAAGAAGACGTAATCATGTAGATATTGAATTATTCTTTGATGTTGAACCAGATCCAAGTATTGATACTGTAAGAGAAGGGGTAGAATTGATGAGAAAATTCGAACCTGATTGTATCATTGCTTTAGGTGGAGGATCATCAATGGATGCTGCTAAAGTTATGTGGTTAATGTATGAAAACCCAGAAGTTAACTTTGATGATATCAAACAAAAATTCATGGATATCAGAAAACGTGCTTTCAAATTCCCTGAATTAGGTAAAAAAGCAAAAATGATCTGTATCCCAACTACATCAGGAACTGGATCAGAAGTTACTCCTTTCGCAGTTATCACTGATAAGAAAGAAAACAAAAAATATCCATTAACTGACTATGCTTTAACACCAACTATCGCTATCGTTGATCCTGAATTCGTAATGTCATTACCAGGAGCAATCGCTGCTGATACAGGTATCGACGTATTAACTCATGCGGTTGAAGCTTATGTTTCAATCTTAGCATCTGACTTTACTGATGGATGGGCTAAACAAGCTGTTAAATTAGTATTTGATTACTTAGAAGAATCAGTTAAGAAAGGTACTCCAATTGCTAGAGAAAAAATGCATAATGCTGCAACTATCGCAGGTATGGCATTCGCAAATGCATTCTTAGGAATGAACCACTCATTAGCTCATAAGATTGGTGGAGAATGGCATATTCCTCATGGTAGAACAAATGGTATCTTATTACCACACGTAATTAGATATAACGGAACTATTCCAACTAAATTAAATATCTGGCCAAAAATTGAAAACTATAAAGCTGATGTTAAATTCATGGAATTAGCTCAATTAATTGGATTAAATCCTAAAACTCCAGCTGAAGGTGTTGAAATGTTCGCTGATGCTTGTGAAGAATTATGTCACAAAGTAGGTGTTGCATCTAACGTAGAATCTCAAGGTATCTCAAGAGAAGCTTGGGAAGAATCAGTTCATAGAATTGCTATGAATGCTTACGAAGATCAATGTACACCAGCTAACCCTAGAATGCCTATGGTTAAAGATATGGAAGATATCTTACGTAAAATTTACGATTACAAAAATAAATTTGATAAATAATAGTTAAGGTAGGCAGGTCCTACCTTTTCTTTTACCTTAAGAGAAAGTTCATAATGAATTCATATAGAATTGTTATATTAATCATGTCAGATGAAGACAATATAATAAACAAGTATAAGTGACCCCTCTCCCAAAAAATCACTTATACGCAAGGAAAGGAACGGTGTTCCTTTTTTTGTGTAAAAATAATAAATTTATTATTGCAATAAATATTTAATATTGTTAGAATAAGAAAGGGCAATACAGTGTCTTCCATAGGAAGGCACTTTTTATTTTTATAGATACTAGAGGAGGATAAAAAATGGCTAAATACATATTTGTAACAGGTGGAGTTGTGTCTGGTCTTGGTAAAGGGTTAACAGCTGCATCTTTAGGAAGAATTTTAAAACAAAGAGGACAAAAAGTCTTCATGCAAAAATTAGATCCATATATTAACGTTGATCCAGGAACAATGTCACCTTATCAACATGGGGAAGTATTTGTTACTGCAGATGGGGCAGAAACAGACTTAGACTTAGGACACTATGAAAGATTTATTGATGAACAATTAAATAAAAACTCATCAATTACAACAGGTAGAATTTATAGTAACGTTATTTCAAAAGAAAGACGTGGAGATTATTTAGGAGCTACTGTACAAGTTGTTCCTCATATTACAAATGAAATTAAAGAAAGAATTTATGCAGCGGCACGTAGTTCTAAAGCAGATATCGTCATTACTGAAATTGGTGGAACAACAGGAGATATCGAAAGTTTACCTTTCATTGAAGCTATCCGCCAAGTAAGATTAGATTTAGGATATGAAAATACTGTTTATATTCATACAACTTTACTTCCATACATTGGAGCAAGTCATGAAGTAAAAACAAAACCAACACAACATAGTGTTAAAGAATTAAGAGGTTTAGGTATTCAACCAGACTTTATTGTTTGTCGTAGTGAACATCATATTGAAAAAGAATTAAAAGATAAGATTTCATTATTCTGTAATGTACCAACACAAAATGTTATTTCAAACTATGATGTAGAAAACTTATATGAATTACCACGTATGTTATTAGATCAAAAAATGGATGATTTAGTATTACAACATTTACAAATCAATGCACCAGCGGCTCATATGGATGAATGGGATGCATTAGTTAACCGTGTTAAAAACTTAAATCAAGAATTAAATATTGCGTTAGTTGGAAAATATGTTCAATTACCGGATGCTTATTTATCAGTTAACGAAGCTTTAAGACATGCAGGATATTATGTAAACAGTGTAGTTAATATTGATTTTATTAATTCAGAAGAATTAAATAAAGAAAATGTAGCAGAAAGATTAAAAGATGCTGATGGTATTATCGTTCCAGGTGGATTTGGTGATCGTGGTATTGCTGGTATGATTGATGCCATTGAATATGCACGTACTAATAAAGTTCCACTTTTAGGTATTTGTTTAGGTATGCAATTAATTACCATTGAATATGCTAGAAATGTTTGTGGTATTAAAGATGCTAACTCATTAGAATTTGATGAATTATGTAAGAATCCAGTGATCAATTTAATGTCTGACCAATCTTTAGAAGATATGGGAGGTACACAAAGATTAGGTGATTATGAATGTCAATTAAATCCAGGGACACATGCTTATCGTCTTTATGGAAAAGAAATGATTAAAGAAAGACATCGTCATAGATATGAATTTAATAATAACTATAAAGATGTTTTAGTTGAAAATGGATTAAAAGTTGCAGGATTTAACCCAGAAAGAAACCTTGTAGAAATTGTTGAGTTAGAAGATCATCCTTACTATGTAGGATGTCAATTCCATCCAGAATTTACTTCAAGACCAAACCGTGCACAACCTTTATTCCAAGGTTTAATTTCTGCAGCACATGATCGTAAATATAATAAATAAAAAAGCAATATCGAAAGATATTGTTTTCTTATACAAAAAAGGAGATTGTCGAGGCAATCTCCAAATTTTTATTTCTTAGGTAATTTAAATGAGCTCTTTAATGAAACGATTCTATTAAATACAAAATGATCATCTGTAGAATCTTTTGTATCAATACAGAAATATCCATTTCTTACAAATTGGAATGAATCACCAGGTTTATATTTTTCAATAGCTGGTTCAACATAACAATCTTCAATAACAGTTAATGAATTAGGATTTAAGTTTAAAGATCCATCTTCATTATAAACACCTTTTTCTTCATCAACTAAGTTTTCATATAAACGAGCTGTTACTTTTTTACAATGATGAACAGGAACCCAATGAATTGTTCCTTTTACTTTTCTACCTGTAAATCCTGTACCATTTTTAGTAATAGGATCATAAGTACAATGAACAACTGTTACTTTTCCATTTTCATCTTTTTCAAAATCAACACATTTAACGAAATAAGCATTCATTAAACGAACTTCATTTCCTGGGAACAATCTAAAATATTTTTTAGGTGGTTCTTCCATAAAGTCATCACGATCAATCCATAATTCTCTTTCAAATGGAACTTTTTCATAACCTAAATCAGGATTTTCCATGTTGACCATCGCATCTAAATATTCTACTTGTCCTTCAGGATAGTTATCGATAACTAATTTAATAGGATCTAAAACAGCCATCACACGAGGTGCTTTAGGTTTTAAATCATTACGAATACAATATTCTAACATTGCATAATCATTTGATGAGTTACTTTTTGTAACACCAACTAATTCCATAAAAGATTTAATGGATTCTGGTGTAAATCCTCTACGTCTTAATGCTGCAATTGTCACTAAGCGAGGATCATCCCAACCATCAACGATTCCTTCATCTACTAAGCGTTTAATATAACGTTTTCCTGTAATAACATTTGTTAAATAAAGTTTTGCGAATTCAATTTGTTTTGGTGGATGTTCATAACCAATTTCTTGAACGACCCAATCATATAAAGGACGATGATCTTCAAATTCAAGAGTACAAATTGAATGAGTAATTCCTTCAATGGCATCTTCAATTGGATGAGCAAAGTCATACATTGGATAAATACACCATTTATCTCCTGTATTATGGTGTGTCATTCTGGCAACACGATAAATAATAGGATCACGCATATTGATATTGGATGAAGCCATATCGATTTTAGCTCTTAATACTTTTGATCCATCTTCAAATTCACCATTTTTCATTCTTTCAAATAAATCTAAGTTTTCTTCAATAGAACGATTACGGTATGGAGAATCTTTACCGGGTTCTGTTAAAGTACCACGGTATTCTCTAATTTGTTCAGGACTTAAATCACAAACATAAGCTTTTCCTTTTTTGATTAAAAGAACAGCAGCTTCATACATTTGATCAAAATAGTTTGAAGCAAATTTGATATCACCATCATATTTAGCACCTAACCATTCTACATCTGAAACAATACTTTCGACGAATTCTGTTTTTTCTTTCATTGGATTTGTATCATCGAAACGTAAATTAAATGTTCCGTTATATTTTTTAGCTAATCCATAATTTAATAAGATTGATTTAGCATGACCAATGTGTAAATAACCATTTGGTTCAGGAGGAAAACGTGTCGCAATTTTTGTATATTTTCCTTCCGCTAAATCTTGATCTATAATTTTTTCAATAAAATTTTTACTTACTACTTCTTCTTTATCCATAGGAAGTCCTCCCATAATTTTTATATGTTTTAGTTTACCATATTTTCCTTGATTATAAAACATCCAATACTTCATAAATTAGAAAATATGTGCTAGAATGTTTGCGGAAGGTGATAACATGTTTAGAATAGGACAATCGATTGATATTCATCAATTAGTAGAAGGAAGAGATTTATATATTGGTGGTGTAAAAATTGACCATGATAAAGGTTTATTAGGACATAGCGATGCAGATGTTTTATTACATGCCATTATTGAAAGTATTATTGGGGCATTAGGTCTTGGTGATATTGGAAAACATTTTCCAGATACGGATCCTCAATATAAAGGAATTTCTTCAATGGTTTTATTGGAACATTGTTATCAACTGATGGATAAAGAAGGTTATGAAATCAATAACCTTGATAGTATTATTATGTGTGAAGCACCTAAGATGGCTCCACATATTCAAAAAATGAGAGAAAATGTCGCAAGTAAATTACATTGTGACATTAGCCAAATTAACATTAAAGCAACACGTGGAGAAAAACTTGGTTTTGTCGGCAGACAAGAAGGAATGGTAGCTCAAGCGGTTGTATTATTAAGGAAAAAAGGAGTATAGAAATGGCAAAAGTAAGAACAAGATTTGCACCTAGTCCAACTGGATATATGCATATCGGTAACTTAAGAACAGCATTATATGAATATTTAATTGCTAAACATGATCATGGAGATTTTATTTTAAGAATTGAAGATACTGATCAAGAAAGAGAAGTTGAAGGTGCTGTTGATATGATCTATAAAGTTATGGATCAAACAGGATTAGGTTATGACGAAGGACCTAATAAACCAGGAGAAGTTGGACCTTATGTTCAATCTGAAAGATTAGCTATTTATAAAGAATATGCTGATAAATTAGTTGAATTAGGGGGAGCTCATTATTGTTTCTGTGATGAAGAAACAATCAATAAGGCAAAAGAAGAATCTGATAATGAAGAATTAGGATATATTGATCCTTGTAAACATCTTTCTTTAGAAGAAGCAAAACAAAGAATCGCTAATGGTGAAAAATATGTTGTAAGACAAACAATTCCAAGTACTGGAATTACTTCTTTTGAAGATGAAGTTTATGGGCATATTGAAGTAGAAAATGCAGGACTTGCTGAAGGGGTTTTATTAAAAAGTGATGGTTATCCTACATATAACTTTGCGAATATCGTAGATGATCATTTAATGAACATCACTCATGTTGTAAGAGGGAATGAATATTTATCTTCAACACCTAAATATAATTTAATTTATCAAGCATTTGGATGGGATGTACCATCATATATTCATTGTCCACCTGTTATGAAAGATGAAAAACATAAATTATCTAAACGTAATGGAGATGCTTCTTATCAAGATTTAATTAATAAAGGTTTCTTAAATGAAGCAATCTTAAATTATATTGCTTTACTTGGGTGGTCACCTGAAGGTGAACAAGAAATCTTCTCATTAGATGAATTAATTGAAGCATTTGATGTTAAACGTATTTCTAAATCTGGGGCTATTTTTGATATGAATAAATTAAAATGGATCAATAGCCAATATATTAAGAAATTAGATACAAAACAATTAACAGAATTATGTTTACCATTTTTACAAGAAGCTTATGATTTAAGTGATAAAAGTGAAGCATGGATTGAAAAATTAGTAGAAGTGCATAGAGATCATATTTCTTGTGGTGAAGAAATCGTTGAACAAGTTAAATTATTCTTTGAAGATGAAATTCATTTAGAAGAAGAAGCTATTGAATTTATGAAAGATGAAGCTATTCCAAATACTTTAGCTGTATTTAAATCTAAAGTCGCAGAATTAGCTGAAGAAGATTTTAAACAAGATCAAATTTTTGCTTGTATTAAAGCGACTCAAAAAGAAGCAAAAGCAAGAGGAAAAATGTTATACATGCCTTTACGTATTGCAACAACTGGTATTATGCATGGTCCTGATTTAGCAGCTTCTATGGAATTATTAGGTAAAGAAAAAGTATTAAAAAGATTAGGATAGGAAATTACTCTTATCCTTTTTTTATGTTTTTTTTACATAGAGTTTGATTTATATTGCTTTTTTTGAAATGAAGGCATAATATATTGTCAAAAGTACGGTATTTTTCACAAAAAAGACATAATGAGATGGTATAATAGGTTAGAAAGAGGTGATAACAATGAAGAAGAAAATAATTGGTATTGTTTTAACATTCTTTGTTGTTGTAAGTACTCTTCTAACGATTTTTGCTTTTAGAATAACACCCGTTACTTTAAAAAGAGATACTTTTGTTTATGAATATGGAACACCAATTTCTAATAATCCGGTAGATTATGTCAATGCTAATGCAAATGTTATTAATGAGGTACAATTAAATTTTTCTAATTTAAAAAATGAGATAGGTGTTTATAAAGTATCGGCTTCTTATGCGGGAGTAGAATTTCCATTTTACATTAAAATTCAAGATACAACAAAACCAGTTGTAACTTTAAATCAAGTTGTTTTTAATGTGAATTTAAATGAAGAAATTAGTGCTTTGAATTTGATAGATAAAGTAGAAGATCAATCAGAAGTTATTGCTTATTTTTTAGAGGATGATGGAACAAAAAATACAACTCTTAAATTCACAAAAAAAGGTTCTTATATAGTTAATATTATTGTAGAAGATGTGGCGGGAAATCAAGCGGCTAAATTAAGAGCTAAGATTGTTGTGGGAAGCTTAGGAAATCATCCAACGCTTGAAGGTATTGATGATGTTGAAATTGTTCAAGGAACACATTTTGATATTATGGAAGGTGTTAAAGCTAGTGATGGTAATGGAAATGATATTACACATCAAATTAAGATTTTGAAAAATACAGTCAATACTGAAGAAGTAGGAAGCTATGAAGTTATTTACTCAATTACAAATAGTCAGGGTAATAATATTCAAAGAACAAGAAAAGTAGAAGTGATTAAAAATGAAAGTGAGAAGAAAAAATGAGTGTAACTTTAGCGATGATTGTGATATCCGTAGCCATTTATGTCATTATTAATTTTATAGATCATTCAGATGAAAAATCAGCGTTGGCTATCAAATATGGAGCTTTTTATCCTCCTAAAATAGAATATAAACAAGAGTATTGGCGCTTTTTAACAGCTAATTTTGTTCATGTTGATTTAGTTCATATTTTTATGAATTGTTATGCACTTTATTATTTGGGTGGAACTTTCTTTGAACCTTTTTTGGGAAGTTTAGAATATTTGTATTTAGTATTAATTTCTGGAATTTTTTCTTATCTTATTACTTATATGGCATCAAAAAAAGAGGGACGTTATCAAAATACGATTACTTTAGGTGCAAGTGGTATTTTTTATGGGTTTTTAGGAGCTATTGTGACTTTAGGTGTTGTTTTTCAAGGACCATTTTTAATGGTTTTAAAACAATTTATTCCTGTCATTGCTATTAATGTTGTTTTTACGTTGGCAGATAAAAATATTTCTAAGACAGGGCATTTAGGTGGCTTTGTTGGTGGTGTTATTGCTATGCTAGTGCTTATTGGAAGTGGCTTATGCGTTTATTAATTGATGGAGATGCTTGTCCTGATCGTCAAAAAGTTATTGAACTTGCTTTGCATTATGGAGTAGAAGTTTTATTGTTTATTGATTTTGCACATGTTATTGAAGATGAAAGAATTCAAATAATTATGTGTGAAGTAGGAAAAGATAGTGTTGATCAAATGATTCTTTCTTATTTACAAGAAGGTGATCTATTGATTAGTCAAGATTATGGACTTGCAAGTTTAGCTTTGCTTAAAAATGTAACGATACTTCATGTATCGGGGAAAAGAATTACAGAAGATAATATTAATAATTTGTTGACTTCTCGTTATTTAGGACATCTTTCTAGAAAACAACATAAGCATGTAAAAGGACCTAAAAAAAGGAATTATAAGACATCACAATTCTTTTTAAGAGAATTAGAAAAGATATTTATTGAAAATAAAATAAACGAAGAAAAAGCAATACTAGAATAAACATCTAGCATTGCTTTGTTTTTATTTTCCAGAATCTCCATAGTTTCTAAGCACACGAGCACTTGGATCATCAACATCACAGTTTTCCCATTCTTTATTTGGCATCCAGAAATCTTTGATCCATTTTCCTTGTTGTGGGAAGAATGATTCAAAAATATCTCTATACATTAATGATTCTTTGGTGAAAGGTGTACAATATGAATATTTATCTTTAGTATTTAAAACATCTTCATCACTGTATTTATCTTCAGCTAATTCTTTTAAATAATCTACCATTGAATGACCAACAGCATCAGAAAAAGCTGCTTTTTCTCTAAATAAAATATCGTGTGGTAAATAATCAGTTCCTTCAAAAGCATGTCTTAACAAATATTTTCCTTTATTATAAACATTCATTTTTTTAGCAGGATCAATAGACATAGAATAATCAACAAAATCAAGATCAGCAAAAGGAACACGTCCTTCAAGAGCATGTGCAGAAATACAACGATCGGCTCTTAAGACATCGTACATATAAAGTTCTTTGATTCTTTTACTTGCTTCTTCTTGGAAAGCTTTAGCGTTAGGTGCAAAATCAGTATATTTATAACCAAATAATTCATCTGAAACTTCACCAGTCATAATAACTTTAATATCGGTATTTTGGTGAATATATTTACATAAAATATACATGGCCATACTCGCACGAATTGTTGTAATATCGAAAGTTTCAAGATGATAGATGACTTCTTTTAGATGTTGATAGAGATTTTCTTTATTCATAATAACTTCTGTATGTTCTGTTCCTAAATAATCAGCAACTTGTTTAGCATATTTTAAATCAATAGGATCACTTTCCATACCGATAGCGAAAGTACGAATAGGTTTATCTGATAATTTTTGACCAATGGCACATACTAAAGAAGAATCTAATCCACCGCTTAATAAATATCCAATTGGAGCATCAGACATAAATCTTTTTTCTACGGCTTTTTCAAGTTTCGTTTTTAATTTTCCAGCAATTGTTTCTAAATCATCATCAACGATTGTTTTAGGATCACTTAAATCATTATAACAAACAAATTGACCATCTAAATAATAATGTCCTGGTGGAAAAGGCATAATATCATCACATAAATCAAATAAAGCTTTGGCTTCGGAAGCAAAACATATTTGATGTTCTTTTTTACTATAACCATAAAACATAGGTCTAATTCCCATTGGATCTCTTGCTGCCATTAACTGTTTTGTTTTGTTATCGTATAAAACAAGAGCAAATTCAGCATCTAAATATTTACATAAAATTTCAAGTCCATATTGTTCATATAATGGAATCAAAACTTCACAATCACTACCAGATTTAAAAGTATAGCTACTTTCTAATTTTGTTTTTAATGCTGGATAGTTATATATTTCACCATTACATACAAGTGTATAATCTTTATAAACAAAAGGTTGATTTCCATTTGTTGATAAATCCATAATTGATAGACGGTTAAATCCCCATGTTATTCCATGATCAATTGAGACATGTTGATAATCAGGTCCACGATACGCTGCTTTATCTAAAGCTTTTTGGAAAACCTGTAATTCAAATTCTTCACTTCCAACGACTAAAAAACCACACATTTTAATATCCCCCTTATAATTAAAAAACGCACATAGTGTGCGAGTATCGTGTAACATATAAATCCAAAGATATACATGGTACGGAAAATACTTCAAAGAGTACTCGATACCCGCTAGTTGTAACATAACTAGAGACGTTCTAGCCTACTTGCATTGCTTTCGGTAGACAGCTCGAAGGTGTTCTTCATATTTTCGTTCACTGCTAGTCTTTCACCTTCTACTAGCTCGCTGTTGCTTCGTAAAAATACTACTCTCCTTGTCTTTGCTTTTAACTTGTTTACAGTATAGTATAGGATTTATAAAAAATCAATAAGAAATAATTAATATGATAAAAAATATTTAATTTTATACAATTATAAAATGTGAATAACTTTTGAGACAAATTTGAGACAAAAAACATAAAAAAATCATGTATAATGTTAATGTCTAGAAAAATATAAATATAGGAGTTTAAAAATGCCAAAAGATATACACATGTTAGTAAGTATGATTAATATGAAATTAAGAGATGATGATATGCAATTATCACATGTTCTTTCTATTTATGATTTGAATGAAACTGAGTTTATGAAAAGATTAGATGAAAACGAATATTTTTATGATGAAAGTACAAATCAAATTAAAACAAAATAATTGTTTTATCAAAGAATAGTGATATAATTATGAATACTTAAACGGAGGGAATTTAAATGTTAAAATTAGAAGATTTTAAAGCAGCTAAAAAAAGAGTTGATGAAGTTATCTTACCAACTCATTTAATACATAGTGATGCCTTTTCTGAAGAATGTGGAAATGATGTCTACATCAAACCTGAAAACTTACAAAAAACAGGAGCTTTCAAAATTAGAGGGGCCTACAATAAAATTATGAAATTAGATGATGAAGCAAAGAAAAAAGGGTTAATTGCTTCTTCAGCTGGAAATCATGCACAAGGTGTTGCTTATGCAGCAAAAAAATTAGGGGTCAAAGCAACAATTTGTATGCCAGCACATACACCATTAATTAAAGTTGATGCTACAAAAGCACATGGAGCGGATGTTGTATTATATGGTGAAGCTTATGATGAAGCTTATGAAAAAGCTGTAGAATTACAAAAAAGTGAAGGATACACTTTTGTTCATCCTTTTGATGATGAAGATGTTATGGAAGGGCAAGGAACAATTGCTTTAGAAATTATGGAAGAACTTCCAGATGTTGATTATATTTTAGTACCAATTGGTGGTGGTGGATTAATTTCAGGTATTGCTTGTGCAGCAAAGCAAATCAATCCATCTGTTAAAATCGTTGGTGTTGAACCAGAAGGTGCAGCGAGTGCCCTTGCCGCAGTTGAAGATGATCAACTTGTTAAATTAAGTGAAGTAAGTACAATCGCTGATGGTACAGCAGTTAAACAAATTGGAGAAACTCCATTTGAATATATTAAAAAATATGTTGATGAAATCGTAACTGTAAGTGATTATGAATTGATGGAAGCCTTCTTATTACTTGTTGAAAAACATAAATTAATTGCTGAAGGATCAGGTATTTTATCATTAGCAGCTTTAAAGAAATTACATTGTAAACGTAAAAAAGTTGTTTCACTTATTTCAGGTGGAAATATGGATGTTATGACAATTTCTTCGATGATCAATAAGGGACTTATTTCAAGAGGAAGAATTTTAACATTTTCAGTACAATTACCAGATATTCCAGGACAATTAGAAGTTGTTTCTCATTTACTTAATGAATGTAATGCAAATGTTATTGGAGTTGAACATAACCAATTTAAAAACTTTGCTCGTTTTTCTGAAGTAGAATTAAGAGTGACCTGTGAAACAAATGGTGAAGCTCATATTCAAGCGATTGCTGATAAATTTAAAGAAAATGGTTATATTATTCAAAAAATTAACTAATCTTATAAACCGCTTAGGCGGTTTTTTATTTTCAATGAGGTGAAGATTATGATTTATAAATATTTTAAAGAGTGTAAAAAATTAATTGTATTGATTACTTTATTAGGCATGCTTATTGGTATGCTTTTTTTTATAACTAAAGATACACCACCAACACTGGTCCTAAAAAAGAAAAAAATCAATATTGAATATGGACAAACTTATTATGCTAATTTTAAAGGTTTAGTGGATACAACAGGAATGAGTAAAAAGGAGATTTGTTATTTAAAAAAGAATGTAAGTATAACGGATAATCTTCAAAATGAAGATCAAAAAAGTTATCCAGCAGTAGGAAAATATAAGATTTTTATAAAATATAATAATAAGCTTTCAACGATTCAAATTATTTGTAAAGATACATTAGCACCTGTACTAGCATTTCCTAAAAATGTAGATGTTATAAAAGAAAGTGATTTAGAAAGTATTGATTTTAAATCATTGATCATAGCTACCGATTTATCACCATTAAAAGAAATTCAAATAGATACAAGTCAAATCGATATTCATAGAATAGGTGAATATCAAGTAAAAGTATTTGTAGAAGATATTTATAAAAATAGAAGAGAAAAAGAATTTAAGGTCAATGTTACAGAAAATAAACAAGAAACAACTAATTCTCAAAATAATCAAGAAAATAATGTGAATAAGATTGAAAGTGAAAATAATAAACCGAATGAGGACATTACAATCTCTCAATCAAATGAAAAAAATAATGTAAAGGATCATTTAGATAATGATCATCAACAAACAAAGCCCCTACAAACGGTTTATTGGTATGAATGTTACCTTTGTGGATTATATGTTGATTCAAATGTTTCTTTAGAAGATGCTAAAAAGAAGTTTGATCAAACAAAGTGTACAGATGCTATTGAATTTTCAGGAATAGAGTGGAGACATAGTAGATTTCATTATGGAATTAATCATTCTTAGAAAATTGAAGGAGGAGTAAAAGTGAATTGTGTTTATAAGTGGATTTTAGGTCCGTAGGCAATCAGAGATTGTCTTTTTTTATTAGAAATTATTTATGATGGAGGAATATGAAATGAAACAGAAAAAAATATTTGATAAAGTTATGAAAATATTTGCAGTTATGGTGTTTATTTTATCTATGTGTTTTTCACAAAAATATGCAAATAATGTCGAAGCATGGGATAATAGTACACCTCATGAATTTACACGTATTAAACAAATTGATTATCCATGGTGGTGGTCTTCTAAAATAGCTAGTGCGAAAAAATGGTCCACTTATATGTGTAAATATGATAATAAATATGCTTATTGTTTAGAAGCAAGTAAAAAATCACCATCAGCTGGAAAATACCCAGCTCAAGTGATTGAAAATAATGAGGCTGTCAGAAAAATTCTTTATTATGGATTTGGAGGACCAGGCTATGATCAAGCAATTAAAGAAATGTATACAGTTGAATTAAATTCTTGTGTTCCTGATGATTTTGGAGAAAAGCATGGTAACTTTGATGATGGTGCTTATTTGTTTACCCATATTTGGCTTTCTTATGCTTATGGCGGAGATTTAATGGGGTTAAACTTAAAAGATTTCAATGCTAAATGGCCAAATGCAGATGGTAATAGTGGTTATGGAGATAATATTTTATGGGGCTATAACTGGCTTATGAATCAACCTGATATTGGTTATGCTTATTTTAGCCCAAGTCAAGATGGTGGAGTTACAGCCTCTTTTAAGGCTGAATTTGATAAGGTAAATAAACTTCAAAAAACAAATACTGTTAAATTAGAAGGAACAAGTCATTCTACCATTCAAGTTCCTTTACAAAATAATGTTACACTATATAACGTAACAAAAGGAACGATGCAAACAGGAGGGACGGCAACTGTAAATGGTGGAGAAAGTTTCTATTTAACAGCACCATGTAAAAATAGTCCAGAAAATTATAAGTCAGGAAATATTGCGGGAAAAGGTTGTGAAATGTTTACTGCATTAGCTATTAAAGATGGTGCAGAAGGAACACAAACAGAAGGTTCATGGAATTTAGATCCTGATGGAAATAAATTAAAATATGAAGTTGAATGGTTGGATTTTGGAGCGTTACGCCTTTCTAAGGTAGATAATACTTCTGAATTTCAAAAAAATTCTAAATTTAGATTAATTTCAACTTCTTATACAGGATATGATGAAACTTTTGAAGTCACAAAAGATGAAAATGGAGATTATGAATTATTTATTGATTATTTACCTGTAGGAACTTATTCACTTACTGAGATTGAATGTGAAGATCACTTTGCACCTGTTGTTGCTAAATGGCAAGTGACAATTGTAAAAGATAAGACAACAAAGAAAATTGTTGTAAATACATTAAGACCAACAGGAACATTAAAACTTCAAAAGAAACTTGAAGACGCACGTCAGGGAGCTGTTGATCTTGCAGATAAAGATATTAAAAAAACAAAATATAAAGTTGTAGCAATGAATGATATTGTTGATACAGTATCCTTGAAAAAATTATATTCTAAAGGGGAAATAATTACTTTAGGAAGTGGAAAATGTATTGTTGATACAAATGATGGTCAAATGATTACTTATTCAAATGGTGTACAAGTTTCAAAAGGAATAATGAATGAAGAAGGAATTATTTCTGTAGATGAAAATGGTCAATTAGAAATGACAGGAATTCCTCTTGGAAAATATCAAGTTGTTGAAGTTTCATGCCCTCAAGGTTATGTTTTAGATTCTACACCTTATGATTTTGAAATTACACAAAAAGATCATACAACAACAATTTATACAAACTCTCATGAACAAACAAATCAAATTACTAAGACAACATTTACTAAAACCGATGTTACTGGTGATCAAGAAGTTAGTGGTGCTAAAATGTCTATTACGGATTTAGAGGGAAAAGTTATTGATGAATGGATTTCATCTAATAAGGCCCATGAAATAGATGGATTAGAAAGTGGAAAAACTTATTATTTAAATGAGGATACAAGTCCAGCAGGATATGTAAAAGCAACGAAAATTGAATTTAAAGTCAATGAAGATGGAAAAATTCAAAAAGTAAATATGAAAGATAAAGTTGTAACAATTTCTAAAGTAACTTTAGGTGGTGAAGAAATTCAAGGAGCTTTATTACAAGTAATAGATGAGGAAGGGAATACAGTTGATCAATGGTATAGTGATGGAAATGAACATCCTGTAAGTGGGTTAGAAGAAGGAAAAACGTATACTTTACATGAAGATTTAGCACCTTTAGGATTTAATTTAGTAAATGATATATCTTTTACAGTTTCTTATGAAAAAGAAAATCAAAAAATAGAAATGATTGATACTTTTGTTAAAGTTTATAAACAAAAAGAAGATGGTAATTTGTTAAAAGGAGCACAGCTTACAGTTGTTTCTACAAAAACAAAAAATAGAATTGATCAATGGATTACAGGACAACATATTTTTGATATTAATGATGTTATGAAGAAAAAAATATTAAAAGGGGATATGTGTCAAGGTAAAAATGAAGAAGGTATTGAATACAAAGTTGTTCCCCAATTAAAATCAAATGATTATTTTTTAATGTTGAAAGATGGAGAAGATGTGGCATATTATTGTATAGATATTCAAGGAGATGAGACAGCCCACTTAATACAAGGACTTAATAGTGGGGAAAAATATATTTTAAGAGAAACATTGACACCTTGTGGATATGCAACAGCTAAAGAACAAATTTTTGAAATAAGAGAAAAGAATATTGTTTTAAAAGTTGTTGATGAAGATATTAAAGTGGATATTTCTAAAAAAGACATAACAAATAAAAAAGAATTGTCTGGAGCTCATTTACAAGTGAAAAATGAAGATGGAGAAGTTCTTGATTCTTGGATTTCAACTGATCAAGAACACCGCATTTGTCATTTGGAAGTTGGTAAAAAATATATTTTAGAAGAAACAATGTCACCTTATGGTTATGAAAAGAGTGAAAAAGTCGAATTTGTGATTAAAGATACTGGAGAAATACAAAAAGTCATCATGTATGATCAACCAATTATTCAAGCAATTAAAACAGGTGATAGTTCAAAGTTGAATTATTTTATAATGCTTGGTGCTTTAAGTGGAATTTGTATTTTTTTATGTAGAAAAAGGGATGTTAAATCCCCTAAATCTAAATGATTTCATCAATAAGACCATATTCTAAAGCTTCTAATGGATCTAAGTAGTAATCACGATCACAATCATGAATGATTTTTTCTAATGATTGTTTAGAATTTTCGCTTAAAATAAGTGAAAGTTTTTTCTTTTGTTTGCATATTCTTTTGGCGTTTATTTCAATATCACTTGCTTGTCCTTCTAAAGAGGCAAGAGGTTGATGTATCATTATTTCACTATTTTTTAATGCACATCTTTTTCCTTTGGAACCTGCACTTAAAAGAATAGAAGCCATACTTGCTGCCATGCCACAACAAATTGTGCTGACATCACATGAAACAAAGTTCATTGTATCAAAAATTGCTAGTCCTGCAGAAACACTACCGCCAGGTGAATTGATATACATGTAAATATCATTTTTATTATCTTGTGCTTCTAAATAAAGTAATTGACCAATAATTGAACTTGCCATGGCATCGTCGATAGTTCCTGTAAGTAGAATAATTCTTTCTTCTAAAAGTTTGGAATAGATATCGTAGGCATATTGATGATTTTTATCTTTTTCTATAACGGTTGGTATTAGATGCATAAAATAACCTCCATATGTAATTATAGAAATTAATAATAAAAATTATTCTTTGCGCTGATGAAATAAGTAAAAATTTTTTTAAAAAAATAGTAGAAAATAGTGTAAGCGCTAACGATATGATGAAATGGGAATTATTAGAAAAATAAAGGAAAAATTAATGCATCTTATACAAGAAATCAACGTTGTAATAGTTGCTTTTGTGAAGTTTTTGACTTATAATAATGGCATAAAAGCTATTTACAAGGAGGAATATTAATAAAATGGCAGTAAAAGTAGCAATTAACGGATTTGGACGTATCGGACGTCTAGCATTCAGACAAATGTTTAATGCAGAAGGATATGAAGTTGTAGCAATCAACGATTTAACTAATCCTAAAATGTTAGCACACTTATTAAAATATGATTCAGCACAAGGTAAATATGCATTAGCTGATACAGTAGAAGCTGGTGAAGATTCAATCACAGTTGATGGAAAAGAAATCAAAATCTACGCTAAAGCTAACGCAGCTGAATTACCATGGGGAGAAATCGGTGTAGACGTAGTATTAGAATGTACTGGATTCTATGTATCTAAAGCTAAATCTCAAGCTCATATCGATGCTGGAGCTAAAAAAGTTGTTATCTCAGCACCTGCTGGAAATGACTTACCAACAATCGTATTCGGTGTAAACGAAGGTACTTTAAAAGCTTCTGATACTATTATCTCAGCAGCTTCATGTACAACTAACTGTTTAGCACCAATGGCTAACGCTTTAAATAATTTAGCACCAATCAAATCTGGTATCATGTTAACAGTACATGCTTACACTGGAGATCAAATGGTATTAGATGGACCTCATAGAAAAGGTGACTTAAGAAGAGCTCGTGCAGCTGCAGTTAACATCGTTCCTAACTCAACAGGTGCTGCAAAAGCAATCGGATTAGTAATCCCAGAATTAAATGGTAAATTAATTGGTTCTGCACAACGTGTACCAGTTCCAACTGGATCTACAACTATCTTAACTTCAGTTGTTGAAGGTGAAGTTACAGTTGAAGAAGTAAATGCAGCTATGAAAGCAGCAACTACTCCATCATTCGGATATACTGAAGAACCATTAGTATCTTCTGATATCGTAGGAATCACTTACGGATCATTATTCGATGCAACTCAAACTATGGTTAAACCATTAGACAACGGAACTACAGAAGTTCAAACAGTTGCTTGGTATGACAACGAAAACTCATACACTTCTAACATGGTTAGAACTATTAAATATTTTGCTGAATTAGCTTAATCTAGCGAAAATATGCTAAATAAAAAAGGGTTTCAAGATAGAAGAAGCCCTTTTTTTTACGCCAAAACCCGCATGAAATCAACGTTTTTTTGATTTGCGGGTTTTTATTTTTTATGAATAAAATAATTCTCAAAAATGCCCTAAAAATGGGCTATACCAAAAAAATACCAAAAAAATTCGAAAAAAAGTGCAAAATTCCCACCAAAAAAGCATCAAAAAATCATTAATTTTTGATTCTTAAAAGAAAAAAACTATCTAACATAAATTAACTTTTTGAAACTGTAATGCTAATAATGAGAATTTATACTAAAAACTAAGGCACTTATCATTGTAAAGTAAAGATCTAATTAATAAAATAACTTTCACAAATATTATAAATAATAGTGATAGTTGGTAATATTAATTTTTTCATAGTTTTTCCATTTTTTTAATGTTCAGTGATAGTTGTTTCGATTTCGTATATAATTGAATTCTTTTGATCTTGTATATAATCGTACCAAAGAATTCCTATCCAAATTGCTAAAATTGTACATGTTACTGAAAAAAATATAAGGAATTTTTGTATAATTGATTTTAATTTCATTCTTTTAATAAGATCATTTTCATCACTGTTTTGTATGTAATTCACAACAATATCTTTAGGCTCTCCAAATTGTTGAACAATATCATCATATGAACATTGTGGGTGATCATCTAAATATTCATTTAAATGTTTTTTTAATTCATTTAAATAGAATTTTTCTTTTTTAGTATGCATAGGCATAATTGCCCAAATGTTCTTAATGTATTTTTTTATATTATTCATAAGCTTCTCCCAAAGATTCTTTAATAACGTTGTGAATTCCGTCAACAGCATTATTAAATTCGTTAATCATTTCTAATAATTTTTCTTTTCCTTTTTCTTCTATGTGATAATAAACTCTTACTTTACGGTCGATTACTTTTTCATAACTTGAAATATAATTTTCATCTAGCAATTTATACAAGATAGGATACATAGTACCTTCTTTAATGACTATTAATTCATGAGAATATGTCTTAATTTGTTTTGTAATCTCATAGCCATAACAATCTTGCTTAGCGATTATGCATAGAAGTAACATATCTAATTTAAAAAAACTATTTTTTCTAGCCATATCAATACTTCCTTAATATAATTATATATTTATTATAAAATATATTTAAAAATCATCAATACATAGATAAACTATGTACACTGATTTATAAATATGATAATATATGAATAAGAAAACGTTTTTAAATTAAAAGAAATCTATATAGTCATGAAAAAAGTATTGAGTGTTTAATTATAGTGATATTTTTATTGTATCGATTGTAGTAATCTTATATCCATTTTATTACTGGATTTGGTTGATTTGTTATTAATGAGACAATAAAATTTGATTCATTAAAATTTGCTATATTATAAATTTATGATAGGTGATGATTGCTGTGGAAGAATACATAGAAATTAGGATCAAAAAAAGAATCTTAATTGTTATTATTTTATTTTTAATGTTTGTTATTGGTGCAACAGGTTGGTATTTTTGGTCTTCGTATCATCCGTATATAAATATTCAAGTAAGTGAAGGGACTGCTGGGGATAATTTAAAAGTAGCTGCACCTTATATTGCTTATTCAGAAAAAAATGGTGTCCCAATGGCAGCATCAATTAATTTAAAAATTTCTGATTTGACAATGCAACATGAATTTATGTGTAAAAGTATAAGAGAAAATTATATTTGTTCTGATATAAAATTGAAGATTAATAAGAAAAAGGATAAAACAATTCTTAAATATTATGGTACTGCTACTTCTTTAGATGGGAAAGTTGAAGATTTTAATAAGCAAATAACAGTTGATTATATTCTTAATGCAGATATAAAGTATCAATGATTAAACACAAATTATGTAATTAGTATGTTTTAGCAATAGAGTGAAATTTATAAATAGCAAAAGGAGGAGAAGTCAGAAATGGTGGGTTTCTTTGTTGCATGTTATTTTTTAAGAGATGTATTAAATAGTGTTTTCGTTTGTGATGCAAATATAATTTTACATGATATAAGTAAACACACTGCTTTTTTAAATTGTCCAACTGATTTTATACAATTGATGAATAAGATGGAAAATGTTCCCGTTTTAAAATATTCAGAAATTGGTGAAAAAATATTTTTAACAGATAAAACAATAAAACTTATAAAAAATGGTGAAGTTATAATGATGAATGAAAAAGATTTGGATAGACTTATTTATGATGCGATTAATAGCCAAAAAGGAAATAATACAGAAAGAATAATTGAAGAGGTATCAAAAAAAGTCTAATTAATTATCTATATTTATATAAAAAAAATAGAAAAATAATAGTTGAATGAAACGATATGGGGTATAAATAAATCAAAATATTGATAAATGATAAGAAGTATTATGACAATATAAATCGTTTCGAAGAACATTAAAATATCTAATAAAATTATTTTTTTGAAGATTTATTGGTATATAGGAGGTTAAAAATAATGGTATTAATTAATGGGTTGTTTTTGTTTGTTAACTTAGTGCTTTTATTTATTAATATCATCTGTTTTTGTAATAAAAGCAGATATTTTATTTATTCAATGTTTATAAATAATATTATTAGCGTAATTACATTGCTAATGTGTATAAATTATATAAAAGAATTGATGCTAAAAAGTGATTGGGCAGCGTTATTAGATATTGTACCGTTTATAGTTCCAATATTAACTATATATTTTATAGGTGTATGTGTGATTCAAATGATTTTAATGATATTTTTTTATAAAAAATGAGTAATTTGTCAATAGAATAGCAAATTAATAAGATTATAATTGATAATAAGAAGGCCACTAAATGGCCTTTTTTCGTGTAAAAACGCAGTATATTGTTCAAAGAAGGGAAAAAGGTAAAAAAAGAGTGGGATAAAAAACAACGATATAAAGGCAGAAAAAGAGGGAAAGAGAGAAAAAAATAAAAAAAGGACAAGAA
>ERZ857969.322-NODE-322-length-81713-cov-8.853964_pt1 | contig 81713 bp, 78 predicted proteins | sample MGYA00519864_ERZ857969 | MGnify/ENA primary metagenome ERZ857969 (study PRJEB31778, sample SAMEA3449382) | human gut metagenome | biome: human gut; feature: human-associated habitat; material: faeces | place: United Kingdom | collected 2010/2012 ...
CGTGGACTTATGGCAGATACATCAGGACGTACTATGGAGCTTCCTATTAAGTCTAATTTCCGTGAAGGACTTGATGTACTTGAGTATTTCATTTCTGCACACGGAGCAAGAAAGGGACTTTCCGATACAGCTCTTCGTACAGCCGATTCAGGATACCTTACAAGACGTCTTGTTGATGTTTCTCAGGAACTCATTATAAGAGAAGTAGACTGCTGTGCAGGAACTGATGAGATTCCGGGAATGGATATAAGAGGCTTCATGGATGGAAAAGAAGTAATAGAAACTCTTGAAGAAAGAATTACGGGAAGATATTCATGTGAAACAATATATGATGACAACGGTGAAATTATAGTTAAAGCCAATCATATGATTACACCTAAGCGCGCAGCGCGTATCGTCAATACAAAGGCAATTATAGAACAGGGCGATAAGGCAAGCGTTAAGATAAGGACTATCCTTACCTGTAAATCTCATATCGGTATATGCGCTAAATGTTATGGAGCTAACATGGCAACAGGTGATGCTGTTCAGGTTGGTGAAGCTGTCGGAATTATTGCTGCACAGTCAATCGGTGAACCTGGTACGCAGCTTACGATGCGTACATTCCATACAGGTGGTGTTGCCGGTGACGATATTACGCAAGGTCTTCCTAGAGTAGAGGAGCTTTTTGAAGCAAGAAAACCAAAAGGACTTGCAATTATTTCAGAATTTGCAGGAAGAGTAACATTAAAGGATACTAAGAAGAAGCGTGAAGTAATTGTAACCAATAATGAAAGCGGAGAGTCAAAGGCTTATCTTATTCCTTACGGTTCAAGAATTAAGGTTATGGACGGGCAGGAACTTGAGGCCGGTGATGAACTTACTGAAGGTAGTGTTAATCCGCATGATATTCTTAAGATAAAAGGTGTGCGTTCCGTACAGGATTATATGATACAGGAAGTGCAGCGTGTTTACAGGCTTCAGGGTGTTGATATTAATGATAAACATATTGAGATTGTTGCTAGAAGAATGATTTCTAGAGTTAAGATAATGGATGCTGGTGATACTAACCTTGTATCTGGTACTACTGTATCTCTACAAGAGTTTACTAAGGGTAATAGAGATGTTGTTATTCAAGGTAAGAAACCTGCTATAGGTCAACCTATACTTCTTGGTATTACTAAGGCTGCACTTGAGACTGATTCATTCTTATCTGCTGCTTCGTTCCAAGAGACTACTAGAATTTTAACAGAGGCTTCTGTTAAGGGTAAAGTAGATAAACTTCAGGGATTAAAAGAGAATGTTATTATTGGTAAGTTAATTCCTGCTGGTACTGGTGCTAAAGAATATATGGATATTGGATATTCTTTAGAGAAGGAATTCTTTGATGAGGATGCTTCTGAAGTATTAGAAGAAGAATTTATGGATTAATTTAAAAGTCATAACTTTGGTTATGGCTTTTTGTTTTTGAAGCCTTTTGTCTTCAAAAAGAACTTTAGAGCCTGTAGTCTCTAAAGTATTGCTATTTTTCTTGGGTTATGTTATACTTTTTTGTGGTGATATCTATGTTTAAGGTATATGATGATAGTAATTTTGTTATTAATTATCAGGATAATTTGGAAAAGTTAGTTACTAATTTTGTTTGTTATTATAAGAATAATATTAATGAATTACTTAAAAAGTTTTATTTAGAGAGTATTAATAAAATGGAAATTAGGTTATTTTCTGATAATGATTTACTTAGTGATATACCTTATAAGCTAGGAGATTTTGCTGGTTTCTTTAATAATAATGGTGTTAATTGTTATATTAATATTAATGGTAAGAAGAGTGAAAATGATATTATTAAAGCTATTATGCATGAAATTGTACATCATATTTATAGGTTTTATATTGAAAGTGATACTTCTAATAGAATTGTTTGGTTTGATGAAGGACTTGCTATGAATTTTTCTTTACAAAATGATAAGTATAATGATGGTGATAATTTTAAAGGATTTTTAGATAATAAAATATTTTCTATTAAGAGCATTCCTTGTATTAACGATTTAAATCATGGTAGTAGTTTTGTTAATGATAATTATAATGGATATGATTTATCATATTTAGTAGTTAGGTATTTAATGGAGACTAATAGTCAAAGGGATTTCTACTTTATTATGAAGGATAAAGATTTAATTAAAAGTATTGGTAATAATGTATTAGAGAGTGCTATGAAATATTATAAGAATAAATATTTTAATACTTTAAATATAAAATAGTATTTTATTGATAAAATTTTAATTATATGTTTACATTTTGGGGGTTTTGATATATAATACTTGCATGTTGGGAGATGGTTATATGAAAAAATTAACTGGTTATCCATCTATAGATAATATACATAATAAAGATTATAGTTATCTAGATAGAAATCCTATTATACCTAATATGAGTATTTATAATGCAATTAATATGCTTAGTACTTTTTATAGAAGAGAAGAGGCTATAGATTGTTTAAATTTAAGTGTTAGATATGATGAAATGTTAAAAGATGCTGTAACTCTATCTAAGACTTTTAAAGAACTTGGTATTAAGAAAGGTGATATTGTATCTGTTGCTATGCCTAATTTTTATCAGGGAGTTATAGTTTATTTAGCTAGTAACCGTATAGGTGCTATTACCACTTTTATTAATTCTATGTCTTCTATTGAAGAAGTACTTGGATATTTAAATGAATTTCAATCTAGTTTATTTATAGATTATGATAAAGATGAAGAATATAATAAGAAGATTAAAGATAATAGCAGAGTAAGAAATATTATTACTTTAAGGAAGGATGAAGTTTGTACTAAGAATTATAATAGTATAGATAGTACTGCGAATGGTTATAAAGATGATTTGACTTTTAGTGATATTGGTAGTATTTCTAAGTATTATAAGAAGCCTATATATACTTTATATAGTGGTAAAGAGAATTCTTTAATATTATTTACTAGTGGTTCTACTGGTAATCCTAAGAGTGTATTACTTACTAATGAGAATTTATTAGCTTCAGGTATATATATGAAGAATACTGGTAGAATTAAAGCTAAAGTTGGTGAAAGATGTTTAGTATGTGTTCCATTTTCTTATCCTTACGGATTTGCTACTTCTACTATTATGAGTTTGATATGTGGAAGAGTAACAGTACTTGCTCCTACTTTAAGTAAAGATAATATTAGATATTATTTAAGTAAGAATCCTAACTATGTATTTGGAAGTCCTGCTTTACTTGAACTTATAAAGAGAAATGTAAAGGAAGATGATGACTTATCTTCAATACACACTTTTGTGTCTGGTGGAGACTTTTTATCTTCAATGCAAAATCAAGATGGTGTAGAATTTTTTAAGAAACATAATGCTAATACTATTATTTGTAATGGGTCAGGTAATGCTGAGACTGTTGGTACTAATACAATGGCTGTTGGATCAGTTAACAGGCCTGACACTGTTGGAAGAGTTCTTGTAGGTACTAAGGCTATTATAGTAAACCCCGATACTTTGGAAGAGCTTAAGTATGGTGAAGAAGGTATGCTTTGTATATCTGGTAAACACGTATTTAGTGGCTACTATAAAAACGAAGAATTAACTAAGAGTACAAAGTTTATTTATAAGGGAACAGAATATTATAAAACTGGAAATATTGGTACTTTAGATACTAATGGTTATTTTACTTTGACTGGAAGAAGTTCTAGATATTACATTAGATCTGATTTAAATAAGGTGTACTTAGAACATATTCAGAATGTTTTATCCTTAATTGATGTAGTTGATAGTGCAGTAGTTGTTCCTAAACCTGATAAGGATTTATTATTTACTAATAAAGCATATGTAGTATTAAAGGATGGTGTATTACCTACTAAAGAAGTAAGCGATTATATTATTAATACTTGTTATAAACCTTTATATAATAGTGTTACTGGAGAGGCTATTCAACTTAAACCTTATGAAGTACCAGAGTCTATTACTTTCTTAGATGAATTACCTCGTACTAAAGCTGATAAGGTTGATTATAAGTTATTAGAAGAGAGGGCTAAAAAAGAAGCTGATATTAAAGTTAAGAAGAGAGAACTTAAATAGTTTTTTCTTTTTTCTGTATTTATTAGTATTGACAACATTAAAAAACATAATATAATAAATGCAATAGAAGGAGATTAGAAGATATGGCTATAAATGTTAGGGTTCCAGAAGAGATGAAAGTATTACTAAATGGACGTGAAGATATTATTATTGATGTAAGAATTGGGGATTATTTAAATACTGAATTCTTAAGGCAATACACAAAATTTAAAAGCTATGAAGAGTTTGTTGATTTTTCTCCTTATACTGAAGAAGGATTGGCTGATGCTTCTGATTTGTTTCAAACTGAAAAAATGGATAGATATATTGAATTAACTACTAACTTTAATAGTTATGCAAATTTATTTTCTTTTGCTGTTGAAACTAAACTATTAGAGAGTGTTCAAAAAAGGAAGGGAAAAAATTATTATGAATAATAATTATCAACTTAATCATACTGAATATTTACATTTAAAAAAGAAGTTTCCTATATATTTAATACTTGATAATGTTAATGACCCTGTTAATATAGGTAGCATATTTCGATTGGCAGATGCGCTTGGTGTTTCAAAAATATTTCTTTGTGGAATAGATGGCGATATAAGTATTAACAAAAAAATTAAAAGGGTATCTAGAAACACTATTTCATATGTTGATTATTGCACATATGAATTAACTGTAAATTGTATTGAAGATATAAAAAAGGAGGATGTTAAAGTAATTGCTTTAGAAATAACTAGTAAAAGTACATCTATTAATACTTATTGTTTTGATAAAAATGTTAATTATGCATTTGTTATAGGAAATGAAGAAAAAGGAGTGTCACAGGATGTTTTAGACGTTGTTGATGACAGTTTACACATTGACATGTATGGTAATAACTCTTCGATGAATGTATCTGTAGCAACAGGTATAGCTGTTAATCAATGTTTAAATAAAATAAAAGAAAGGAGAAAATAAATGCCAAAAAATAACGATAGAAGTACTACTTTAAGTCATACATCTAATGATGGAAGAAATCAAATAAATTTAACTACTTATACTGATAGTAAGGGAAAGGAAGTATTTCATACAACAAAGCATCCAGATGGGACTGTAAATTTAACTACACCAAATGGAAGAACAAAAATTCGCTAGAAGAATTAGAATTAAATTTTTTAAAAGAACTATTAAGGTTTTTTTTTTATATCTTGAAAAATATATACTTTTAAGATATACTTATTATAGATGATATAGAGAGGTGTTTTATGTATACGGGTATTTATTTTTTGATAGAAGCAATTTTTTATTCTTTACTACTTATGACAATTTATTTTAGAAAAAAAGTTTTTAAAAGCAAGGAAAATAAGGTATATTCTATTTTGGTAATTGCATCTTTTATTGAGTTAATAGTAGAACTTATTTTAGATTTTGTTGGTCCAAAATATCAGACTATTCCACAAGTTAGTTATTTTGTAGCTAGATTGTTTTCTCTTTGCGTAGAACTTTGGATTACAATATTACTCTGCTACGTATTGTTTGTTTGTCTTGGTATAAAGAAAAAAGAAAAATATATTCCAACGGTTAGAAATATAGCTTTTGTATTTATGATTATATTTGCAACATTGAATTTTATGTTACCTCTAAACTTTAAATATGATGGGTATATAGCTTATACTTATGGACCTAGTGTTAATATTATATATATTTCAGCATTTGTATATTCTTTTATAGGAATAATTGTATTAATTAAAAATATTAAAAATATTAAAGATAAAAGATTTTTTCCAATACTTTTGTTTTTATTGCTTGGGGGAATAGCGTCTTATGTTCAATATATATATCCAGGATTATTACTTGCTACGCCAATACACGCTTTCATTACTTTTCTTATGTATTTCACAATAGAAAATCCTGATGTTAAAGTTATTGAAGAATATCATAAGGCTAAGGAGATAGCAGATAATGCTAATGAAGATAAGACAATGTTTTTATATAATATGACTAATGATATAAGACTTATTAATAAAGATATTAGTGGTAATACTGATGCTGCTATTGGAGAACTTAGTAATAAAAATATTAATAAAGATAATTTAGAAAATTATCTTAGAAAAATTAAAGAAAGTACAGCAAGATTTACTACTATGACTAATGAAATACTTGATATATCTAGTATAGACAGTGCTAATATTAAAATATATAATGAAAAATATAATATTAAGTTGTTATTAAAAAGATTAATTACTTTATATAGTGATGAGTGTAAGAAAAAAAATCTTTCTTTTAGAAGTGATATAACTAGTGATTTACCAGAATATTTATATGGTGATAGTGTTAGTCTTAGAAATGTTTTAGTTAGTATTTTAGATAATAGTCTTAAGTATACAGATAAGGGTTATATTGAATTTAATGTTAATGTCATTATAAAACAAGATATTGCTAGAATAGTTATTGCAGTAGAGGACTCTGGTAGTGGTATTCTACCTACAGATATTAATAATATATTTTATAAGAAGGATGGATCTAATAAAGAGAATAGTTTATATACTGCAAGAAAACTAATTACCTTAATGGGAGGAACTATAATACCTAGTAGTAACTATGGGGAAGGAACTACTATGAAAGTAGTATTAGATCAAAAAATTGCCACATCTCTTCAGGAAAAACTTGATGATTATGAAAAAATATATGACAAAAAAAGAATACTTTTAGTAGATGATAGTGAAAATAGTGAAAAGATAATTAGTAAGTTATTAAAAAGCACTAATATTACGATGGATTATGTGAGTTATGGTAAGGATGCATTAGATAAAGTTAGAAATAAAGAAAAGTATGATTTAATATTATTAGATGAAGAAATGAAACCATTAAGTGGTTATGATACTATGAAGAAACTTAATAATATTAAAAATTTTGATACTAAAGTTATACTTTTAACTAGAAATAATGAATATGAATATAATGATGAGTATTTAAATTATGGATTTAGTGATTATATATTAAAACCTATTGATAAAATTAAATTCTTTGATATTATGAATAAATATCTTAAATAATTTTGATTGTAAAAATACTAATATTATTGTATAATATAAAGGCAAGGAGAAATTTATGAGAATAGAAAAGTTAGATAAAGACAATATAGAAGAATATATAAATGATTTACATTTAGATAAAGCAGAAGGACTTATAGATAATATTAATAAATTAAATGAATTTGGTGTTAAGAAAGATGATAAGTTTATCTTTGGTTTTTTAAACCTACCAGAAGATGACTTTATATGTATATATTTTGGTAATAATAATATTAATAGTAGTTTAGTAAAAGAGTGCGTGGATTTTTTAGATAATAGTTTATCTTTTAATAATCATTTGATTATTTGTGCCACTAATGAGAAAGTAATGAATATTATGGATGAATTATATAAAGTTAAGCAAGTATTTGTTACTAAGAAAACTAATAATGGAATTAATAGTAGTATTACTAGAGAGAAGTATGCTGATATTGATATGAAGAGTATTAAATATATAATGTCTAAGAATGGTATTACTTGTAATTTATATAATCAAAATATACAGAATGAAGATGTTATAAGAAAACTTGATGAATTCTTTATGGAATGTAATGTTTTAGATATTGAGTTTATTATATTACCAGATAGTTTTGAAATTTTAAAATCTTTAGGTTATGAATGCAAATGTAAAACTTATATTATAAATAGTGTGTTTTAAATGAATATTTTATAATATTCATTTTTTGCAGTAATAAGGCGAGTGTTATTTATTTACTTATAGTTAATGAAGTGATATAATTAGTATGGAGTGATGTGTATGTATAAAAATAAAAAAATATTCATATTGGGTATGGCTAGAAGTGGTTATGAAGTAGCTAAATTACTTTCTAGTGATAATAAAATATTTATTACTGATATGAAAGAACAAGATAAGGATAAAGTAGAGGAATTAGAAAAGTTAGGAGTAACTATAAAGATATGTGATGACCCTATTGAATATTTAGATGATAGTTATGATCTTATGGTAAAAAACCCTGGAATTAAGTATAATCATCCTGTTGTAGTAAAAGCTAAATCTTTAGAAATACCTGTTATTAATGAAGTAGAAGTTGCTTATCATTATATAGATAAGAGTGTTAATATAATAGGTGTTACTGGGTCTAATGGTAAGACTACTACTACTAGTATTATATATGAAATAATGAAAAAAGCATTTGGTGATAAAGTTATTTTAGCGGGTAATATTGGTACTCCTTTATGTCATTATGCTAAAGATATAAAGAAGAATAGTTATTTAGTTATGGAGATAAGTGATCACCAGTTATGTGATATGTATGACTTTAAAACTAATGTATCTGTTATGACTAATATATATGAGTGTCATACTGATTTTCACGATAGTCACGAGAAGTATGTTATGACTAAGAAAAAGATATTTAATAATCATAGTAGTAAAGATATTGCTATTATAAATAAAGATAATAGTGAAGAGGTAGAACTTACTAATGATATAGTTAGTACTAAAGAATATTTTTCTTGTGATGATAAAGCAGATTGTTATTATAAAGATGGTTTTATTTATTATGAAGATAAAGAATTGATAGATGTTAGTAAGATTATACTTAAGGGTAATCATAATTATCAAAATATAATGTGTGCTATATTAGCCACTAAGGTATATGGTGTTAGTGATGATATTATAAAAGAAGTAGTTAATACTTTTAGTGGTGTAGAACATAGACTTGAATATGTTGGCAATATTAATGGAAGAGAAGTATATAATGATTCTAAAAGTACTAATACAGAGTCTACTGTTATAGCTCTTAATTCTTTTGATAGAGATACTATCCTTATTATGGGTGGAACAGATAGAGGACACTCTTTTGAAGAGTTAAAAAAGCCTATGAAACATACTAAGTTAGTAGTGGCTTATGGTGAAACTAAGAATAGAATTAAAGAATTTTGTGATAGAATAAATATTAAATGTATTGTTTGTGATAACTTAGTAGAAGCTACTAATACAGCTTATAATAATTCTAAAGAAAAAGATATTATATTGCTTAGTCCTGCTTGTGCTAGTTGGGATCAATTTCCTGACTTTGAAGTAAGAGGAAAATTATTTAAAGATACTATTAAAGAATTTGATAGTAAAGATAAATTTTTAGATAAAAATACTTCTATCTATATGATTGGTATAGGTGGTATAAGTATGAGTGGTATAGCAGATATTCTTGTTAATTGGGGATATAGAGTAAGTGGTAGTGATAGAGTTACTTCTCCAATTACTGAAAAGTTAGAAAGTCAGGGTATTAAAGTATATTGTCCTCAAAAGAAAGAAAACATTACTGATGATATAGATTTTGTAGTTTATACTGCAGCAATTAAAGAAGATAATGAAGAAATGATAGCTGCTAAAAGTAAGAATATTCCAATGATGGAAAGAGGAGAGTTCTTAGGTAAGATTACAGAATTATTTCCTAATACAATAGGAATTGCTGGTACACACGGAAAGACTAGTACTACTTCAATGGTATCTTGTATATTCTTAGAGGCTAATATGGATCCTACTATTCAAGTTGGTAGTGTACTTAAGAATATTGATGGCAATTATAGAGTAGGTAAGAGTGATACTTTAATAATTGAAGCTTGTGAGTACTGTGATAGTTATTTAAACTTTAAACAAAAATCTGCTATTGTGCTTAATATTGATAATGATCATTTAGATTATTTCAAAAATTTAGATAATATTAAGAAATCTTTTAATAAGTATGTTAGTCACTTACCTAGTGATGGTTATTTAGTTATTAATAATGATGATGTTAATAGTAGTGAATTAAAAGATAATACTAAAGCTAAAGTTATTACTTATGGTATTGTTAATGAAGCTATGTATATGGCTAGAGACATTACTTTTGATGATAATGGTTGTGCTTCATTTGTTGTTTTAAAAGAAGGTAATAAAATAGGAGAGGTAACTCTTTCTGTTGCTGGAGAACATCAAGTACTTAATGCTTTATCTAGTATAGCATTAGCAGATGCTTATGGTATTTCTTTTGATAATATAAAAGATGGTTTAAAAAAATATACAGGAGCAAATAGAAGACTAGAATATAAGGGAGAGTTTATGGGAGCTAGTGTATATGATGACTACGGACATCATCCTACAGAAATAGAAGCTACTTCTAAGGCTATACATAAAAAGAAATATAATAAGTCTTGGGTAATATTTGAACCACATACTTATTCAAGGGCCTTTAAACATAAAGAAAATTTTGCTAAGTCTTTGAAAGATTTTGATTATATAATTATTACTGATATATATGCTGCTAGGGAAATAAATACTTATGGAATAAAAGAAGAAGATATTATTAGAGAGATAAAAAAATATGGAAAAGAGGCCTTTCATATTAGTAGTTATGATGATATTAAATTATATTTAAGTCAGTATGTAGAAAAGGGAGATTTAATACTTACTTTAGGTGCTGGCAATGTTACTAAGTTAGCAGATATGCTTGTAAAATAAAATGAATGATTTATTTGTCATTCATTTTTTTGTGGAGTTTATATAGCTAAGGTATTGACTTTGATTGATAATTAATGTATACTATTATTAGTAATCATTACTATTAAGGAGAGTTTATGCGTAACACTAAACAAAGAGAATGTATATTTAATATTATTAATAATAGCTATAATCATTTAAATGCATATGAAGTATATGATATAGCTAAAAAGGTAATTCCTAATATTAGTTTAGGTACTGTATATCGTAATTTAATGTTATTAAGTGAAAAAGATATGATTAGGACGTTAATCGTAGATGGTGTTATTAGATATGATAGAAAAGATATACATGATCACTTTATTTGTGATAAATGTAAGTGTATAATTGATATTCCTAGAAAAGATAACGATATTAGATATATAGATGGTAATTTAGTAATGGATTATGACATTAAATATAGAGGCATTTGTAAGAAATGTCAAAAAAAGAAAGGAATGGTAAATAATGGAGTTAAAGGGAAGCAAGACAGAAGCTAATTTAATGACTGCTTTTGCTGGAGAAAGTCAAGCTAGAAATAAGTATACTTATTTTGCTTCTAAAGCTAAAAAGGATGGTTATGAGCAAATAGCTGCAATATTTGAAGAAACTGCAAATAACGAAAAAGAACACGCTAAAATGTGGTTTAAGGAATTAAATGGTGGTGAAATTCCTAGTACTATGGATAATCTTTTAGCTGCTGCTGAAGGTGAAAACTATGAGTGGACTGATATGTATAAAGGTTTTGCTGAAATTGCAAAAGAAGAAGGCTTTGATAGAATAGCTTATTTATTTGAAGAAGTAGCTAAAATAGAGAGAGAACACGAAGATAGATATAGAAAATTACTTCTTAATGTTAAAGATGGTTTAGTATTTTCAAGAGAAGGAGATAGAATATGGCAATGTAGAAATTGTGGACACATTGTTATTGGTAAAGAAGCTCCTCACGTATGTCCTGTATGCAATCATCCACAAAGTTATTTTGAAATTAAGAAAGAGAACTATTAGTTTATGTATGTAGACATATTGAAAAATGTATGTCTACTTTTTTGAAATATGTTTATGTGTACGATATAACAATATACTTGTGGCAATAAATATGGAGGTAACTTAAAATGAGTAGAAGAATAACAATAAGTCAAAAATTTCAATATTCTAAAAAAGTCTATTTACTTGATATTATAGAAAGAAATGGTTTTAAAGAAACTAAGATGGAATATCAAACTGATGAATATTTTTCTGATATTAATAGTAATTGTATAAAAAATAATACTTGCTTAATAGTTAGAAGAATTGATAATAAGTTTTTGAAACTTATTTTTCAAGAAAATCTTAAAAAAAATGATAATAATTGTGTTAAATTTGAAAATAATATTGACTTAAAAATTGATGATTATAATAGTGTTATAGATTTTATATATTCATTGGGATATGTTAGTTATTCTGTTGTAAATAAAAAGAGAATTGTATATACAAAAAGAGTTGGTGATTGTGAGTACAATGTAATATTAGATCAAATAGATGTAGTTGATAATTTTATAAAATTAGAAATTGTATGTTATGAACTTGATGAGAAAATAAATTGTTTATTTAATAAACTAAATGATTTTATTAAGATGTTTGGAAAATTAGAACTTAAAAGAATATCTTTTTCTTATGGTGATTTTATTTCTAATAAATTATGTAGTAATATAGTTTTAAATAAAAAAATGAGTACAATTCTTTTTGATTTGGATGGTACTTTAATTGATAGTGAAAAAATATTCTTTGAAAGTTTTAGAGATGTAATATTTGCAAGATATAATTATAGTATAAGTTACAATGAATATTATGAAAATGAGTTAAAACAGAATGCAAATTTGATTATTAATTTAAAAAGTAAAGGAATAATAGCAAAAAATGAAAAAAGTGAAACAATTATGAATGATGTATATTTAGAATATGAAAAAAAGTTTATTGATTTACTTGATGAACGAGTGATAACTTCTAATTTTGAATTATTAAAACAATTAAAGAACAATGGATTAAGGCTTGCTTTAGTTAGCACTAGTAGAAGAAAATTTATAAATATACTGTTGAATAAATTGGATATTAAAGATTTATTTGAAGTGGTTATTTCAAGAGAAGATGCTGTTAATTTAAAGCCATCTCCTGATGCATATATTATGGCTTTGAATTTATTAAAAATTACAAGTGATAATTGTATCGCACTTGAGGATTCTGAAAGAGGAATAAAATCTTCCAAGGATGCTTGTATTAAAACAATTCAAGTTAATGATTTTACTCATAATAAAATAAGCACTACTGAAATTAGCGAACGATTAAGTAGAATTTTATTGGCAATAATTAATTTTACTATTAATTAAATGAATAAAATAATTTGTATATTTATCATTAAATTGCATATTAATATAGTGTGATTAATATGAAAAAAATTGATTATAAAGAACTTATTAAATATATTGCTGTACCTTTAGTACTTGGTGCTATAGTGGGACTTATTACTAAAAATCAAAGTTCTAATTATGATGGAATAGTACCTGGATTTGTATTTCCTATAGTTTGGAGTATTCTTTATATTCTTATGGGGATATCTAGTTATATTGTAAGAGATGATAAAGAACTTATGAATATTTATAAAGTTAACTTAGGTATTAATATATTGTGGCCTATAATATTCTTTAGTTTAAAACTTAGAGTACTTGCCTTCTTTTGGATACTTATCTTAATTTTAGTAGTGGGTTATATGATATATAGATTTTATAATAAGAATAAAATATCAGCTTATTTACTTATTCCTTATATATTATGGCTTGTATTTGCATCAGTACTTAATTTAATAGAAATAGTATAGAACTAATTAGTTCTTTTTTTTTATTACTTTTTATTGTATAATATTATTAGTTTTTGAGGTGAGCTATGGAGAAGTATAAAGAAATAGAAAGAAGTATTATAAAAAAATATAGAAAAGAGATATGGAGTAAATTTGTAAAGGCAGTTTCTGATTATGAATTAATACAAGAAAATGATCGAGTAATGATTTGTATATCCGGAGGAAAAGATTCTTTTTTACTTGCTAAGTGTATAGAAGAGTTGATTAGACACGGAAAGTTTCCTTTTGAAGCTAAATATGTAGTAATGGATCCTGGTTATAGTGAAGAACATAGACAAGATATTATTAATGTTGCCAAGAAACTTAATCTTGATATTGAAATATTTAAGTCAGATATATTTGATAGTGTTATTAATATGGAGGCTTCAAGTCCTTGCTATATGTGTGCTAGGATGAGAAGAGGTTGTTTATATAATAAAGCAAAAGAATTATCTTGTAATAAGATAGCATTAGGACATCATTTTGATGATGTTATAGAAACAACTTTACTTAGTATTTTTTATGGTAGCGAGGTTAAAACAATGCTTCCTAAACTTCATAGTGATAATTTCCCTGGGTTAGAGCTTATTAGACCTCTATATTTAGTTCGTGAGGAATCCATTATATCTTGGATGAATAGTAATGATTTAAAATTTATTAATTGTGCTTGTAAACTTACTGAAGATATAGAAGATGTAGACAAAATAAATAGTAAGAGAAAAGAAATTAAGTTATTGATAAAAGATATTAAGAAGATTAATCCTAATGTTGATTTAAACATATTTAAAGCTTTAGATAATGTTAATTGTGATGGAGTTCTTACATATAAAATCAATGGAGAAAAACATAGTTTCTTAGATGACTATGATAAAAAATAATTTTGTGATACAATATAATAGGAAGTAGTTGGTTAGAAGTGATAAGAGAAGTAAAAGAAAAAGGTAAAAAAAGTTTTAAAACTAGTTTTTGGAAAGTAGTAGCGGTATGCTTTATTGTTACTTTTTTGACTGGTGGAACTACTATTTACTTAGTTAGAAATGAATACAATAATATTGATACTAAATATGAAGTTAGTAATACTTTTACTGGTAAGAGTAATTTTGAAATTATAAACGATTTTATAGCTTCCTCTAAAGTACTTGGAAGTAAGATAGATAATTATATGAATGGCGCTACAAGAGGAGTGTTGGCTACTTTTTCAAATAATATAAGTAAATCTAATTCTTTCCTTTTTGGAGTATTAAATGGATTAAATCAATTATTGTTTAAAAATAAAGTGGCAAATAGTATAGTAATATTTATTGGTTCTATAATTAGTTTAATTTATTTTATATTTATAAGTAATGTTATAAAAGTAGGTAAATGTCGTTTTCTTTTAGAAAATAGATGTTATAAGAAAACAAAGATTGATAGATTATTGTTTTCTTATAAAGATAAGAAATATAAGAATGTTGCTTTAGTTATGTTTAAGAAGTCTTTATATACTTTTTTGTGGTCTTTGACTATTATTGGAGGAATTATAAAACACTATTCATATATGTTTATACCATATATTTTAGCGGAAAATCCCGATATTAAATCTAAAGATGCTTTTATGCTATCTAAAAATATGACTAATGGTTATAAGTGGAAGATGTTTTTACTCGATTTATCTTTTATATTATACGATTTATTGGGGGTACTTACTTTTAATATCTTTAACTTACTTGTTACTAATCCTTATAAAGCTACTACTTATACAGAACTATATATGAAAATTAGAAATGATTATATAGATAATAAAAAGTACTTATATGATAAATTAGTATTAAATAATTTGAATGATAAAGTGTGTAATTTAGAATATCCTGGAATAGTTAGAGATAATAAAAAGATAAAGATAGATAAGATAGAATATGATTTCTTAGATGTAATATTATTATTCTTTGCTATATCTTTTATAGGGTATGTATGGGAAGTTACATTACAATTATTTTCAGATGGTGTCTTCGTAAATAGGGGTACTCTATATGGTCCTATTCTTACTATATATGGTTTTGGAGGAGTAATTACTTTATTATTGTTTAATAGATATAGAGATAACCCAATAAAAGTATTTTTCTTATCAATGTTAGTTTGTGGTATGATTGAATACTTTAGTTCTTGGTATATGGAAATGATTTACCATACTAGATGGTGGGATTATACAGGATATTTATTTAATGTAAATGGAAGAGTTTGTTTAGAAGGTCTTTTGGTATTTGGTTTTGGATGTACAATTAATATATACTTAGTATCACCATTTTTAGTAAAGAAATTTCACACTATTAAAAGAAAATATCTTCAGGTAATTAGTATTGTATTAATCATAGCTCTTTGTATAGATTTCTCTTTTTATCTAATAAGACCTAATCAAGGAGAGGGTATTTCAACTGGAACTACTACTGGTATATATAATAATTAGTGGTATAATATTATTAAGTAAACATTTACTATATTAAGTAAATTTATTGACAAATACTCTATAGTGGTGTATTATGTAATTGTACTACTTCAAATAGTACAATTTTAGGAGGACTTATGTTAAAAATAATTTTAATGATAATATTAGTTATTTCAGGGGTTTATTTGGCTTATTTTTTAATACTAGCGTGTGGTATTTTAAAAAAAGATAAAAATAAAATATCAAATAAAAAGAAAAACAATTTTGCTGTGCTTATAGCTGCAAGAAATGAAGAATTAGTTATTGGTAATTTAGTTAAGAGTTTGAAAAAACAAAAATATCCAAAAGAAAATTATGAAATATTTGTAATAGTAAATAATTGTACTGATAATACAGAAAAAGTTGCTATTGAAGCTGGAGCATCTATTATTGAGTGTACTGAAAAAGTGAAATCAAAAGGAGAGGTTTTAAAATTTGCATTTAATAAATTAAAAGATAATAAAGAAATAGATGCTTATGTTATATTTGATGCTGATAATTTAGTACATAGTGATTTTTTAAATAGTATGAATGATATGATAAATAGTGGTTATTCAGTGGCACAAGGATTTAGAGATACAAAGAATATTTCAGATAATTGGCTTAGTAGTAGTTATGCTATGCTTTATTATATTCAAAGTTTATTTATTAATAAAGCAAGATATAATTTAGGGAAATCATCATTTTTAAATGGTACTGGTTTTATGGTAAAGAAAGAAGTAATTGATAAATATGGTTTTGATCCAATTACTTTAACGGAAGATATAGAGTTTACAGCAATGTGTGCTGTTAATGGGGAAAAAATAGCTTTTGCTAGTAAGGCTATTACATATGATGAACAAGTAGTTAATTTTAAAGATTCTTTAAAACAAAGAAAAAGATGGTCTCTAGGAGCTATGCAATGCTTAAGAAATTATGGTACTACTTTAATAAAGAAAGGTATAAAAGAGAAGAGACTTGAATGTTTTGACATAGTGTTATTTTATTTTTCTGTAATTCTTCAAGTTATAACAACGCTGATTTCATTTATATATTTAATATTTATGTTATGTAATTTTTTAAATGATACAACAACTCTTATTACTGCTTTAACACTTTCTCTAATTACATTCATATTAGGAGTTACATTTAGAGCAATAATTATGAAAAAGCTAGGTAAGGGTATAAAAGAAAATATAGGAGGTATCTTGTTATTCGATTTATTCTTACTTACTTGGGTTCCTATTAACTTTATTTGTTTATTTATAAAAGATGCTAGTTGGGATCAGATTAAGCACGATAGAAATATTGATATGGAAAGCATAAGTTAATAATTATAACTTCTTTTACTGATGTTATTTGGTAAGAGAAGTTTTATTTTATATGAGGTTATGGTACAGTACTTTCTTATTATAGCGAATAAAATATAGTAAGAAAGGAGATAGTTATGATAAATATAATTAAAAGAATAGTACCTAAGAGTAAATATAGTATAAAGTGTCCTAATGCTATGACTCCTAGTAGGATAGTAGTACATAATACTGCTAATGATGCAACTGCAAGAAATGAAATAGATTATATGACTAGAAATAATGATGAAACATCTTTTCACTATGCAGTGGATGATAAAGAAATAGTACAAGGTATAGAAGAAAATAGAAATAGTTGGAATGCTGGAGATGGTAATGGTAAAGGAAATAGAGAAGGAATAGCTATTGAAATATGTTATTCAAAATCAGGAGGAGAAAGATTTCTTAAAGCTGAAGATAATGCTGCTAGTTTAATTGCTGATATATTAAAAAGATATGGTTGGGGAATAGATAGAGTTACAAAACATCAGGATTACAGTGGTAAATATTGTCCTCATAGAACTTTAGATATGGGGTGGGATAGATTTAAGAAAAAAATAGAAAGTAAACTTAATAATCAAAGTGAAGAAGTAGGTAATAAGTTATCTGTTAATGTCTATTATAGAGTTAGAACACAAAAAGATGGTTGGCTTCCAGTAGTTAAAAATTTAGAGGACTATGCTGGATATCAAAATAGTCCAATTACTGATGTTGCCATTAAAGTAGATAAAGGAGAAATTAAATACCGAGTACATATAAAAGGTGGATCTTGGCTTCCATATGTTACTGGTTATGATATAGGAGACACTAAAAATGGTTATGCAGGAAATGGAAAAATAATAGATGCTATAGAAGTTTATTATTATACTCCTAAAGATATTAGGCCATTTAAGAAAGCAAAGTATAAAGTAAATAATTATCCTTATCAATATGATAATGAAAGAAGCAGTAATATGGATGGATATGCTGGAGTATTTGGTATTAATATAACTAAATTTCAAATAATTATAGAATAATAGTTAAAATATATTTATATATAGTTGTACCTTTAATATTTATATGCTATACTATTTTTGCAGGAGGATAAGTTATGCTAAGAAAGAATAATAGTTATGCAATTAATATTAAAGGAATAACTTTTTGGAGAAAAATTATTGATGGAGAAGGCAATGAGCTTTATGTTAAAGATAAGTTAGAAGAAGATTATAATCTTTATATTGATAAAGTAAAAGATGATAATTATCTTGATTGGGTTACAGGAAGAGTATTTAAAATGACGGATATTGGAGATGATCTTCTTGTTATTCCCAGTGAGATAAAAGTATCAAAAAGTGTAGTTACAAAATGTTATGATGTTACTTCTATAGCAGCTTTGTTATTAGAAAATAATGAGGAAGAATATACTAATATATCTGAAGGCTTTCTTTATGATACTTATTTCTGTCAAAAGATATCTTCAAAGTATGGTTTAGATGTTATTCCAGCAACTTTTGTATATGAAGAAATTAGAAATACAAGAAAGAAGTATATTGCTAATAATGACAAGGATAATGTTAAGTGTAAAACTTTGAATAGAAAAAGACAAAAGTATCAAGTAAAGTAGAGAACTAACTTTAGTTCTTTTTGTTTGTGTGATAGAATATAAATGGTGAGTGATAATTATGTATTATAAAATTAAAAATGGTAGTGTTACTTTAGGTAGTAATACTGTTCTTGAAGACATTGATTTTTGTATTAAAGATAAAGAAAAAATAGGTATAGTAGGAAGAAATGGATGTGGAAAGACAACATTACTTAAAGCTATTACTGGTGAATATGATATTGAGAGTGGTTATGATGAAGTAGAAGTTATTTCTTCAGGAGACTTTAATATTGGTTATGTTAAACAAAATGATGGCTATAGAGTTGATATGAAAATGATTGATTATATAAGGGAAGCCTTTCTTAATATACTTGATATGGAAAAAAAACTTCAATTATTAGAAGATGACATTAGTAAAAAGTATAGCGAAGAAGTACTAAATAAATATAATGAATTGTTATCTAGATATGAATATATGGGTGGCTATAAGTATAAGAAGGAGATAGAAGTTATTTTAAATAAGTTCGATTTTAGTGACGATGATAAGAATAAGTATTTAAGTGAATTTTCTGGTGGTCAGTTTACAAAGTTATCTTTGATTAGACTTCTACTATCAAAACCTGATCTACTTATTTTGGATGAACCTACCAATCATTTAGATATTAAAGCTATAGAATGGCTTGAAGAATATCTTAGTAATTATAAAGGAACTATTGTTTTAGTAAGTCACGATAGAATGTTTTTAGATAATGTCTGCAACGTCATATATGAAATAGAGTATGGTACTTTAACTAGATATAGTGGTAATTATTCTTATTTTATCAAGAAGAAAGAAGAAGATTATTTGAGAAATCTTAAGGATTATGAAAGACAACAGCAAGAGATAAAAAGATTACAAGATATTGCGGATAGATTTAGATATAAACCTACAAAAGCCGGTATGGCAATGTCAAAGTTAAAACAGATTGAGAGAATGAAATTAATTGACAAACCTGATAAGGCTAATACGAAGTCTTTTAAGATTAACTTTAGTCCTGAAATGAATAGTTATAGAGATGTTCTTAGAGTTAAAAATCTTTCTATTGGTTATGATAGAGAGTTATGTAAATTATCTTTTGATGTAGAGAGAGGAGATAAGCTTGGTATTATTGGTGAAAATGGTATTGGTAAAAGTACTTTTCTTAAAACTATAATGGGTGAAGTTTCTTCACTTGGTGGAAAGTTTATTTTTGGTGATAGAGTTAATATTGGTTACTTTTCACAGGCTCTAGATAACCTTAATTATGATAATTCTATTTATGAAGAGATTGATAAGGAATTTCCTCGACTTACTCCGAATGAAATTAGAACACTTCTTGGAACTTTTGAGTTTAGTGGAGATGATGTCTTTAAGAAAATTAGAGATTTATCTGGTGGTGAAAAGGTTAGAGTTAGTTTGTGTAAGATTTTGAATAAAAAACCTAATGTTCTTATCTTAGATGAACCGACGAATCACTTGGATATTATTAGTAAAGATACTATAGAGAAGATGCTTACCAGTTATAAAGGCACAATTATTATGGTAAGCCACGATAGATATTTGATTAAGAATGTTTGTAATAAACTACTTGTTATGGAACAAGGAATTGGTACTTTATATAATTATGGTTATCAAGAATACCTAGATAAAACTAAAATTAATAATGTAAAAAAAGATTTTAAAGTGGAGAAAAAGAAAATTTCAAATAAAAAAGTAGATACTTTTGATGTAAATAAAGAAATAAAAAGAGTAGAAAAAGATATTTTTGAATTGGAAGAGAGACTTAGTAATCTTAATAATGAACTTTTAAAAGAAGAAGTTTATATGGATATTAATAAGGCTAATTTGATTAAGTTAGAGATTGATATTGTAAATAAGGATATTGAGAAAAGGACTAATGAATGGGATGAACTTACAAAAGATATATAGTTTATTTTTTCAAGAGTTAATTTATTTGATAAGGTAATTTCTATTGATAGTGTTATTTCTACTTCGAATATGCCTTTATATTCTTGGTATAAGGAAAAGGGTACTTCGAGTGTTAAGGAAAAGTTTACTTCTAGTGGCTGCACGATAGAGAGTCATAATTTTATAGAAGAGGAACTTAAGGTGTTACCAGCGATTAGTAATTTTGTTTTTGCAAATAAGAAGATTTTTTCAATAGGAGATTTTGCTTTTAGAGTTAATGCTCTTACAGATAGTGATGTTATGATGAGCGGGGTTACGATGTCGGGAGCAAGTATTTTAATTTCTTATAAGGATGTTAATAGTGTAGTTACTGCTGACAGTGATGGTAAGTTTAGTTATAGTTATGATAGTGCTTTGCCAATTGGGGCAGTGATTATTTTTAATGCTAAACTTAGTGATGATGTTATTTATCATGCGAAGGTTATTTAGATTGTTTATAGTGGAGAGATTGTTTTGGATAGTGCTAGTAGTGTCGTTACTTTTAAGTTGGTGCCGATTAGTGATAGTCCAATTATTTGTCCGAGGGATAGCACACTTAATGTTATTGTTACGGACTCTAGAGTTAATAGTAGTGATTGGAAGTTATACGCTAGTGTTAAAGGAAATCTTGTATCGAATATGAGAGAAGTCTTTGAGGGAGTACTTATTTATAGAGATAGTAGTGGTAATGTTTATCCTTTGGGGGCTAGTCCTATTCTTGTTTATACTGGTAGTGGTAACGATGGTAATGAGAAAGTTACGACTGTTTCTTGGAATGATAACGAGGGTATTTTACTTAGGATCGATAGAAAAGTTATATGTAATAGGGAATATACAGCAAGTATTGTGTGGAATATTGAAGAGTAAGTATATAGAATATAAGAAAAACTACCATTTGGTAGCTTTTATTTACTTATTCTTATTTTTTACTTACTTCAAAAGTAACTTTCTTTGTATTTTTAGCTGGTATGTCTTCTAGAGTAATAGTTAATTTTCCTGTGACATCATCGTAAGTATATTTAGATTCCTCTAATACTACATCATCTACTTTTATTGAGTTTGTCACTAATGATATTAAAGTAGGATCTAAAACATCTGTTATTACTGGAGAAGTATAAGCTTCATTAGTTTCATTATTTACTTCTATAGTATATGTTAGGTTTCTTTCAGTCCAAATTGGTTTATCTGCGGATTTGGTTACAGGTTAAACCTGTTAATATTGTTACTACAAGAGCAGTAGTAGATATTTCTGTTGGTATACTATTATAGTTTCCTAGTACGGTCGCAGTATTGGTTAATTCTGTTTCCATTTCATTACCTTCTGATAATAGTTTATGTTTATTGAAAGTAAAGATGCTGGCTTGATATTATTAATTTTAAAAATAATAGTAACTAGTTTAAGTTCTATATTTTGTAAATGGTTTTGACTGACGGGTGGTGACTCCCTTGCTATGCTCAATAAAAAAACACCAAATGGTGTTTGATTTTTTAATGGAGTGAATCACATACAAGTTACGAACTAAGTTCTCTTTCTGTATTTATTATATAATAATAAGATAAAATATTTCAATAGAATTTAAGATTAAAATTATATAAAATTAATCTTTTCATCATTTAATATAGCATCTATATATTCAATTGTGTAATCTCTAATAAATTTTTTAGGTTCTAAAACCCATTTGTTTATTTCATTATAAAGTCTTTGAAATCCAATTTCTCCATATTGATTGTAAAATTCAGAATAATTAATTAAGCCTTCTTTTAAATACTCTCTATATGCAGAATTACCTACATACATTCTTTTCGATAACTTACTTCCAGACCAATCAAGAATAGTTGGTGTATAAATAATACTAGGAACATCTGTAATACCTAATTTTAAAAGAGGTTCCATATAAACTCTTAACGGCCACATTCCTGACCAGTCACCACCATCTACTATAACACTTAAAGTATTATTCAGTTTGTCAGTTTCAAGAAAATAAAGTATTTTTACTAAATATCTTAAAGGTACATTCATATCAAACTTATCAGTACTTTTACTGTCAATTTTTGTTTTATATAGTCCATGTTTAGGACATACAGATGACATTTCTAGCGAATTTTCATTTATACTTTCAATTTTTGTATTTAAAATATGCTTTTCAGTTAATCCACATTTTGGACAAGGGAATCTTAATCTTATTTCTCCATTTTTGGGATCTAAAGTATATTTTAATAAATCATAATTATTCATTACTTTTATAAGAGATTTTTTAACTAATGGATTTTTCTGATAATCATAGAAAAACAAAATTTTATAATCTATATTATCTAGTTTTTTTAGTCTTTCTAAAATATCTATAAAGTATGGCAAAAATTTATCTTTTATAGTAGTTCCTTCAACTGTAACAACAGAATCCAAGTTTTTATAATATTTATGTCCATTAATTATTTTTTCTTCACCAGTAACGCTTTCTAACAACTCTACAATTATTTTTACTGGTTTATTATAATACTCTTTTAAATGTTTAGCCAAAGCAAATGCTGAAATAAAATTTGTTAGTGTTCCAACATGCGGGTAACAATTTACTTGCGCTGAAAGCCATAAATTAATTTCTTCTTTTGCATCCATTTTATTTTTGATAATTTCTGCTAAATCGTCTATAACATAATTCATTCCTGCAAGAGGATAATACACATTTTTCATAATTTAATCATCTCCTTAATTTTTTTGTAATGTATCCGCACTCAACTATACTATATTTTTTCTGCGATGTATATAATTTATCTTTTTCATCAAATTCTTTTGTTTGTTCCATTTCTTTACAAGTCATTGCAAAATTGTTTTCATAGATTTGATTGTGAGAATTAACAAACTCAATATCATAACATTCTTGCAGTTTTAAATAATTAAATATAATGGGATAATTTTCTAAATTTAGATAGCATTGTGGAATTGTAAAATGTTCATCTAATTTTTTCAGTTTATCAACATGAACAGGCGTTTTAAATAATGTGAAACTTTCAATTGGAATTGCAAATTTTTCACCACCATTTAAGCATGATTCTATTCTAGAATAAATTACGCTATTTACATCATAATTTTCAATTATTTGATCCATATGAATTGGTTTTCCTAGTTGCATTATGCCAATAACTTTTTTTACTGGCGAACTTAAATATAAATATGCACAAGTTGGTTCGTCACAAAATCTTTTCCTATATTCATATTTCTTTATATCATACAAAATAGGTCTAAAAAATTCAGGACGAAAACTTAAAAATATATTTTTCTTTTGATTCATCTAATCATCTCCTAAAAATTTTTGAATAAGTTAATGATTTTATATTTCTATTATACTATATATCAAACTATATTTCCACATTTTAACTCAAATTGTTTATTTATTATTAAAAAGGGTTTGGTTTTTTCCCATATCCGAATTTGTATGGGAGTACAAATTCAGTGCTGGCTAGACAAGAATATTACTCCCAAATCAAGAAAAATATAAAAAGAGGATTAAATTATTTTGATAATTTTTTCCTCTTTCTTCGATAAAATAAAAACTCACAAACAATTAAGTCCGTAAGCTATATTAAAATGGAGCAGGTACCGAGAATCGAACTCGGGCCACCAGGTCGGAAGCATGGGATTCTACCACTAAACTACACCTGCAAGTTATATAAAGTATTATACCTCACAAATTTAATATTGTCTATATATTTTTATTATTTAATTTTATGTAAAACTATTGATTATTTTTAGTTTATGAGTTATAATATAGATATTAATTTTAAGGAGGGTGTTCAATATGATGAACGCTACTGTTTGGGTCACTTTTGAATCAATCGACAAAATTGAGTATTTCGTTGTTCACGACATGCTCACTGGTGAAAAGAAAAAAATGAAAGCATCTGATTTTCTCGGTACTGTTTTCAAAATGCCCAGTTCTTTCAACTATAAGTTGAAAAATGCGTTCCCCCATAAAAGACGGGTAGTTTATTCTGCCCCTGCATTTGAAGCTGTCACCAGATTGGTGAACTTCAACAGAGTTGATTCTTAAGCTCTGTTATACCCTAGCCAGAGGAGATGGTGAAAACCATTCTCCTCTGTTTTTTATATAAAATTTTTTACCAATATAATAAATATTTCTCCTGGTACTCCTAAAATTCCGTACTATTAATATTGTTATCCAATTTATTCCTATATGAAAATTAAAATATATCCCTATAAAATTTACTATTAAAATAAATATTATTCCTAAAATAGAATTAATCCCCAATTTCACCATTAATTTTATTGGTACTACAAATATTCTCATACAAATAAAAAGAAAACATATACAAGATATTATTATTAAAACATTCATATTTTCTTCTCCAATACTAATACTGTATGCTCTTAGTGTCCAAATATTCATGCACTTTTTCTACTCCAAGAAATAAAAAAAACGAGAAAGGATACTGCCTAGACAGTATCCATCTCGTCCAACATAATGTTAGAATGTTGATTTTAGCCACCAATATGTTCAGAAATGAGCTTCTGAATCTTGCTGTCAGATACCAGTACGTTATACTGCATATCATTGCAAAGGTAGTACTCAATCAGGGTAACAAACTTAAGAGCTCTTGCGTACTCCTGAGCCGAATCGAAACCTGCATTGATCATGTCCAGGAAATTAGGCTCAATCTCAGTTCCCAGAGTCTCAACTTTGAGATTGGCAATGCTTTTGACATCAACAGAAGAAATGAATGTACCATGTTCAGGCACTTCCCCGGTATAACCAGGAGCAACCAAATAGATACTCTTGTTTTCCTCCATTTCAATCTTTCTGTCAACCTCTGCCAGTCGGCTTTGGAAGTCCTTCAACTTGGCATTAGATGCCTCAACTGCTTTTTCTGCAGAGCTTACTTCGGAATTTGCATCCTCGAGTGCCTTTTTGGCATCATCGAAAACCTTCTGAACTTCTTTAAGAGTTTCCTTCCTGATCTCCAAAATCGAAGTTGCTTCTGCCAATTCCTGCTGCTCACTGGAGAGTCCAGAAACAATAGTATTTCTTTCTCCCTTCAGTTCTTCCAAAGAATAACCCTTTTCTTCAACAAGAGAATCAACCTGTGCAACCTTAACTGGTTCTACCACATGCTGAATCACAGCCTTCTTAGATGCTTTTGCTTTTCTTCTCATCTTTTTTTCAGCCTCCATATCATTTTCTTTTAATGCATTTTTGAGTTCACTATAAATCTTTGTGTTTGGACTAAACACTTTTTGCAGTTGTTCCAAAAATTCTTCCCGGGTAGAAAAGCTAAGCTTCCTCTTCACAAACAATTCCTGCGAAGATAAATGATCACGAATAATATCAGATACCAGTACACCATTAGCGACAGCCTTGCCATGCTGATTAAAAATAGCCATAATGTTTTTTCACCTCAAATATTTTTTTACTGTGTTGTGTCGGACTAGTTGAAAAAAGGTAAAAATCAAAATTAGACCAAATGTCAACTATAATATATTATACCATCATTTCTTATTTATGTCAACGTTCAAACTAAGTCTTTCCAATTCTGTTATCTTTTCATCATATAATTGGTTTAGTTTAACTAATCTTTCATAAGATAACTTATCAATTAATTCTGGATTTCTTTCAATTTCATCTAAAATTTCATTTTTATACAAATGATTTTGAGTATCTTTTTGTAAAGACTCCATAAAATTATTTATCTTCTGTTCACTAACTTTTGTTTCTTGTCCTTCAACTAAAAGTTCTGGATGAATGAAAATTGATTTTACAAAATCTATTATTTTATCAATTATTTTCATGTCTTCTCCTTTTTGCTTTATATACATACTTATTTTTCTTCACTTTTTCCGTTTTTTACCTTTGCTATTTTTTCTTCTTTTTCTTTCTGGATTCTTTCAATTCTAGCCTTAAGTTCTTTTACATATTCTCTCTTTTTGTGTGCTTTTCTTCTTTCTTCTTCTATCATATCTTGAGATATTTCATCATGTAATTCTTCTTTGTCTTCAACATCACCTTTATCATCTATTTCTTCTTGTTCTCCAGTCTCTTCTTTATTCTCTCCTTCTTGTTCTTCACCATCTTTTTTATTTGGAACTTGCACTCGTTCACTACTAATATCAGCATAAGAATCAATAAATGAATCATCATCAAAAACAAGTTCCTCCTCAGTTGGAGGAGCAACACCTACCTGTGTTTGTCTTATTAATGTTTTGGTTTTTCTTATTAAGTTTCTACAATAATTCTCAAAATTCTCTATGTGATTAGCTGCTTCAACTCCATCTAAACCAATAGCATCATTTCTTGCTAATTTTCTTACTTGATCAATCTGTTCATTTTTTACAATAAATATTCTTGCATTTACTGCATTAAAATTTTCTAAAATTGATACATTTGCATTCTCTATTTTAAATATAACATATCCTGCATATAAATCCTTACCAATCTCACATTCTAATATATCATAATCAGGATTATCTCTTTTTAATGATCTAACAAGTCTTTTAAAACCTTCCATTTTTTTACTTACTGGCATTACATAATTGCTACGACTTTGTTTTAAATTTTGTGGATTATCATCAAAAAAATCCTTTCTTTCTTTTTCAGGTCTAAATATTCCATCATCAGAAAACTTAACATTTAAAGAATCCATCAAATCTTCAAAACTATCAAACCTTTTATCATCAAAATTCTTCTTTAAATCCATATATTTAATAAAATCTTCATACTTTTCTTTTATTTCTTGATATTCAATTGTATTTTCAAGTGATTTTAATCTTAAAGCTTTTTCATATACTTCTTTTACTTTTTCAAAATCACCTTGTACTTTATAACTTGCTGCTAAACTTTCAAATACTTTAAATACTTTAGGATTTGTAAATTTTATACTACCTTTATTTGTTGATAAAAAGCGTATAACAGATGCATTAATTAAATTTTGATATTGCTCAATGTCTAAATACATATTTTGAGATTGCATAATTAATAAATTCATTATATCATCTCTATTTATATCATCCGCATCAGCAACTTTCTTTGCTATAATTTTAGATATATATTCACTTGTCATTCCTTTTGTTGAAGTTCCTGGATTTCCTAAAATTGAAGCATATATTGTTGCAATTTCATTTTCCATATTGTCTTTATCTTTTTGTGTTGTCATATTACTTTCTCTTATATCTTCTGCCATTAATTGCAAGGTTTCATTTATTGGTTCATATTTTGAAACTTCTTGATAATTTTCTAATAATGGTGCCATTAACTTTTTTAAATCTCTTAATTGAATTTTTTTACCACTTGCTTTTTTATTTTGAATTAACATATTATATTGTCTTTTTATGTTTGATGCTTTTGATTTTTTTTGTTTTTCATTTAATTTTTCTTCTGTTGCTAAATCTTTTCCAAAAACAAATTCATTTATTAGATCAATTAATTCAGGTATTTTCATATATTTAACATTGTATAATGAATACAAAACATTATACAAACTCCTTTCTTTTTTCTCCATCTATTTATTTTGTAAAGAGTATGCTTATTAACAAGCATACTCTTTTTAGTTAGTTTGAATCAAATCTTACTTAATTTGATTCAGAGATTTTTGCAAAGCTCTCCATCTTTCATCAGAAACTACTAATTCGAGTGGAATTAAATCCCAATCAATTTTGCATTTTTTGATTTTAGATTTCAATTCTTCTTTAAGCTCTACACAAATTTTTTCTGCTTCAAACCGTTCAATGCTCACTCCATTAACTACAACAATGTCTCCTGCTTTGACTAATGCATTTTCTAATTCAGGGAGTACTTCTTCAATTTGTTTTTTCAGTGCCTCTTTCATTATCTTTGCATCTCCTTATAACTACTTAAAATTGCTTTAAGCGATATATATATTATATCATACCAAAAAAATATTATCAACTTATTAATTAGTAATAAATTTTATAACCTTTTTCTACATTTTTCATAATATAAACCAATGAGATGCAGTTAAGTATGGCAGACTTAAAAAAATCAATTTTTTCCATAATAAAAACCTCCGTATTCTTTTTCATGAATACTAGAGGTTCTTGATTTATCGATATTACAAATTTCTGTATACGGCTTCCATTAAGGTTTTTAAATTTTACGCACTCTTAAGTTCAAGCCTTAATTTATCACTAATCATTGCTATAAATTCTGAATTTGTAGGCTTTCCTTTGGCTGCTGAAATTGTGTATCCAAATATGTTTTCTACTGTCTTTTGTTCTCCTCTTCCCCATGCTACTTCTATTGCGTGACGTATTGCTCTTTCTACTCGTGATGGAGTTGTGTGAAATTTATTGGCTATTTGTGGATATAAACATTTTGTAATTTGATTTATAACATCAATATCATTTATAACCATAATAATTGCTTCTCTTAAATATTGATAACCTTTTATATGTGCTGGCACTCCAACTTCATGTATAACATTTGTAACTAATGCTTCAATATTTTCTTCTTTATTGGCTGAGTTGTTTGGAATATCAATATATTGTGGTTTACTTATTCCTATTTCTCTTGAAATAAAATTATTGTTTTGTGATGATGGTTTGTAATTTTTTAGTTCTCTTATTCTTGTTATAAGCAAATCTATATCAAATGGTTTTACAACATAATATTCAGCTCCAAGTTCAATTGCTCTTTGGGTTACTTTGTCTTGTCTAACTGCTGATAGCATTATGCAAATAGGCTTTTTGTTTAATTTTATCATGTTCATTTGTTCTAAAACCCCTATTCCATCTAAATGTGGCATTATTACATCTAATAATAATACGTCTGGCATTAGACTAGATACCATATCTAAAGCTTCATTTCCATCTTTTGCTCTTCCTACAACTACCATATCTTCTTGATTTTTTAAATATGTTGCTAATGTTGTACTAAATTCTTGATTATCATCTGCTATTAAAACTGTGATTTTTTCTCTCATGTTTTTTCCTCCTATTTTTCAATTGTAAAAAACTTACATTTTGGATTATATTATATTGAATTTAAGATTACAATATATTTTTGGAAGTTTTTGACATTTCAATCACTTATTTACTACTATATTTACTATTTTTCGACACAATTCGACAATTCTTATTTTATTGATTTTTTGTTCTTCGATGTTTTTCAAAAAAATATCCTTTTTCTCTTTTTCCATTTCAATTTTTATTCTTATATTTTCTGAATAATCAATATTTATGATATTTATATCATTACTTTTGCAATAATATTTAAAATTTTCTAAATTAGAATAATCTGTTTCTAGTTCAATTTCAAAACCATCTTTTTGAAATAATAATTCACTTTTTTGAATAGCTTTTTTCGTTGCATCAGAATATGCTCTAACTAACCCACCTGTTCCAAGTAAAATTCCACCAAAATATCTTGTTACAATAACTATTATATTACATAAATTACTCCCTTGTAATATATTTAGCATAGGTGCTCCAGCTGTTCCTGATGGTTCTCCATCATCACTTGATTTTTCAATTATTCTATTTTCTTCTACAATTCTATAAGCTATGCAGTGATGTTTTGCATCATAATATTTCTTTTTTATTTCTTTTATTTTGTTTTCTGCTTCTTCTACATTTTTTACCGGATAAATGTCTGCTATAAATTTTGATTTTTTTTCAATAATTTCTGTTGTTTCATTTTTTGATATTGTATAAAATTCTTTCATTCTTCTAAATCTCCAACATGCATTCCTGCAGTATAACCTGTTGAATATGCTATTTGTAAATTAAATCCTCCTGTATATGAATCTACATCTATTATTTCTCCTGCAAAATATAACCCTTTTACTAATTTTGATTCCATTGTTTTTGGATTTATTTCTTTTATATTTATTCCCCCACTTGTTATAATTGCTTCTTCTACTGGTCTAAAGTCTTTTATTGTAAGTTCGAATTTTTTTAATACTTTTACTAAATTTCTTCTTTCTTCTTTTGTTATCTCATTAACTCTTTTTTCTTCATTTATTTTTGTTTTTTCAATTACAATTGGAATCATTTTTTGTGGTAATAATTTGTCTAATGCATGCTTAAATTGTTTATTTTTAAATTCTTTAAAATCTCTTAATATTCTTTCATCTAATTGTTCTTCTGTTAATGCTGGTTTTAAATCTATTTGTAATTTTATTTTTTGCTCTTTCATTAGATTATCTATTTCTTTATATCTTACCAAATGTGCTGAACCACTTAAAATTGTAGGTCCTGAAATTCCAAAATGAGTGAATATCATTTCTCCAAAATCTTCATATATTAACTTATTTTTTGATTCATCAATAATTTTTATTCCAACATTTCTTAAACTTAAACCTTGCATTTCTTTACATTCATTCTTCTCATATATTACCAAAGGAACTAGTGATGGTCTTATTTCTGTTACTTTATGTCCTATATTTTTGGCTATTAAATATCCATCTCCTGTTGATCCTGTTAATGGATAACTTTTTCCCCCTGTTGCTAGTATTATTTTATCTGTTTGAATTATTTCTTTCTCTGTCCTTACTCCTAATACTTCACCATTTTGTACTAAAATTTTTTGAACCCTTGTATTAAATAATTTTTTTATTTTTAATTCATTTATTTTTGATTTGAAACAATTTAATACATCTATAGATTTGTCTGTAACTGGAAAAATTCTGTTTCCTCTTTCTTCTTTTACTTCAAGTCCTTGATTTTTTAGGAAGTCTATTATATCTGTATTTGTGTAATTTTGAAATGCACTATATAAAAATTGCCCATTACCTGGAGTATTTTTTATAAATTCACTCATATATAATGAACTTGTTATATTACATCTACCTTTTCCTGTTATTAATAATTTTTTTCCAAAATCTGAATTTTTTTCTATTATTGTTACATTATTTCCATATTCGGCTGCTGTTATTGCTGCCATCATTCCGGCAGGTCCGCCACCTATTACAATTACATTTGCCATATTTTTTTCGTTAGACTTTTTCTAACTTCCTCCGTTCCTTATTTTTCATTATTATATTAACAAATTTTTGATAAAAAATCAAATAATTTACAAAAATATCTTGACAAATTTGTAAAAACATACTAAAATAATTAATGTGTTCACAAATGGACTAAACAATGGTGGATGTAGCGTAGTTGGTTAACGCGCCAGTTTGTGGCACTGGAGACCGTGGGTTCGAGTCCCATCTTCCACCCCATATAATACCTTATATGGTTGTTTATAATTTTATACATTGGGCTGTAGCCAAGCGGTAAGGCATTAGACTTTGACTCTAACATGCGCTAGTTCGAATCTAGCCAGCCCAACCAAAATAACGAGATATGTTAATATCTTGTTTATTTTTTTATATGTAAAAAGGAACTATTTTCATAGCTCCTTTTCTTTATCTATCTATCGCTTTATTTTCAACTTCATTTTGAACTTTTTCAATAAATTCGTCAATTGTCATCTCACCTAAATTAGCTCCATTTTTTCTTGCACGAACAGTTACAACTTGACTTTCTTGTTCATTTGCACCTATAACTAACATATATGGAACTTTTTCAAGTTGAGCTTTTCTGATTTTATATCCAATTTTTTCATTTGAATCATCTAATTCAACTCTTATTCTCTTAGCTCTTAATTTTGCTTTTAATTCTGTACAATAATCAATTTGAGCATCTGTAATAGGTAATATTTTTGCTTGTATTGGTGATAACCATAATGGGAATGCACCTTTTGTTTCTTCAATTAAGAATGATATAAATCTATCTGAAGATCCAAGTATTGCTCTGTGTATTACTACTGGTCTATGTTCTTTATTATCTTCACCAACATATGTTAAATCAAATCTTTCTGGTAATGCAAAATCTAATTGACATGTTGGTATTGTGACATCATGATTTAATGCTGTTTTGATTTGAATATCAATCTTTGGTCCGTAGAATGCAGCTTCTCCTTCTGCTTCATAGAAATCTATATTCATTTCTTTTAATATTGCTCTTAATTGTGATTCTGCTGTTTCCCACATTTCATCATTATCTATATATTTTGCTTTATTGTTTTTATCTCTTAATGATAATCTGTATTTAAATGAATCTGCTGAAAATCCGAAGTCTTTTTGATATACTTCTTTTATTAATTTTAATACATTTCCTACTTCTTCTTTTATTTGATCTGGTCTTACAAATAAGTGTGCATCATTTTGACACATTTGTCTAACTCTTTCAAGTCCGCAAACAGCACCACTATTTTCATATCTAAAATCATTTGCTAATTCACCTATTTTTATTGGTAAATCTTTGTATGAACGTTGTTTACTTTTATATACTAACATATGATGTGGACAGTTCATTGGTCTTAATACCATTTCTTCATTATCTAATTTCATTGCAGGAAACATGTCATCTTTATAATGATCCCAATGTCCACTTGTTTTATATAATTGAACATTTGCAAGTGATGGTGTATATACATGACTATATCCTAAATCTATTTCTTTATCTTGTATATATCTTTCTAATATTCTTCTTATTGTTGCTCCATTTGGCAAATACATTGGAAGTCCTGAACCAACTAATTCGTGTGTCATAAATAATTCAAGTTCTTTTCCTATTTTTCTATGATCTCTTTGTTTTGCTTCTTCTAATAATCTTAGATGTTCTTCAAGTTGACTTGCTTTTAGGAATGATACTCCATATATTCTTTGCATTGAGTCATTTTCTTGATTTCCTTTCCAATATGCAGCAGATGTTGTTAATAATTTTATTGCTTTTATTTTTCCTGTTCTATTTATATGTGGTCCTGCACATAAATCTATAAATTCTCCTTGTTTAAAGAATGATATTGTTTCACCTTCTGGAAGTTCTTTTATTAATTGAACTTTATATGGTTCTTCTTTTTCTTCCATTAACTTGATTGCTTCTTCTCTTGATAATACACTTCTTTCTAATGGTAAATCTTCTTTAACTATTTTTTTCATTTCTTCTTCTATTTTGGCTATATCTTCTTCTGAGAATGGCTTTTCTACTCTAAAATCATAGTAAAATCCATTTTCAATTGCTGGTCCTATTCCTAGCTTTGTGTTTGGATATAATCTTTTTACTGCTTGTGCTAATATATGTGATGTTGTATGCCAAATTGTCTTTTGTAATTCTTCATTTCCTTCTTCCATATCTAAAATTTGTCCATCTTTTTGTATTGTTCTAATCATAATTATACCTCCTTATATTTTGGATTTACCTTATTTTATAAATAAAAAAACACTCCTATAGATATTTCTATCTATAGGAGTGCTTATATTACACGGTTCCATCCTATTTTTAACTTACTGATAGATTATAACGTATCTTATACGTCTAACTTATTCGTTAGAAAGCTAAAGAGTTAGTTTTTCAAATATGTTTTCCACAATTAGTTCTCAGCCTGTCACTAATTTTCTCTGTTGATAACCTTTATTTTACTTTTCTCTTAATCTTAAATATCACTATTTTTCTTTATTACTACAAATGAACTAATTCCTACTATTGCTAATGCTACTATTGCTACTATTGTTCCTGTACTATCTTCTATACCTGTATGTGGTAATGATGTATTTGTTGTTTTTGTTATTTTTACAGTTGTTGTAGTAGTCTTTGGGATTTCTAATGTAGTACTTGTGCTTGGTGTAGTTGTTGTTGTAGTTGGTGCAGTTGTTGATGTTGATTCTGTTGGTAAATCTGTTGGTGTTAAAATATCAAAATCATCATCAGCATATGCTATATTTGATATTGCTAATGCAATCATTGTAATTCCTATTATTAATGTTAATTTAAAAAATCTTTTCATATTATTTACCTCTTCTAATTTATTATTTAATAACTCAATATTATTTATACCATATTATTTTATTTTTTTCAATACATTTTTCAAAAAAAATATATTTTTTTACATTTTTATTTGTTATACTTTTTCTTTAAATATATCATTTACAATTCTTGAGAATTCTTCTTCCTTCTTAGTTAACTCTATTTTTATGTTTCCTTTTTTGCTTTGAGTATATAATTCTTTTTCATTCAAATATTCTTCTAAATATTTTGCAACTGTTTTTCCTGTATTTATTAATTCTACATCATATTTTAGTTCATCTCTTATAACTTGTTCATATATTGGAAAATGTGTACAGCCTAAAATAATCTTATTTATCTTCTTTTCTTTAAATGATTTCATATATTCTTTAATTGCATTTCTTCCTTCTATTCCTGTTGCTCTTCCTTCTTCAGCAATCGTTGCAAGCATCGGACATGCTTTATTTATTACATTAATATTAGAAATATTTTTTCTCAATTGTCTTTCCCATTCGCCACTTCTTATTGTTCCTTCTGTTGCAATTACCCCTACTTCTTTGTACTCTTTTTCTTTAATATATTCTACTGTTGGTTTTATAATTCCTATTATTGGTATTTCAAATTTTTGTTGTAATATATCTATTGCTTGACTTGTTGCAGTTCCACAAGCAATTACTATTATTTTTACATTTTTCTTTATTAAATATTCTACATTTTGAATTGCAAATTTTATTATTTCTTCTCTATTTTTTTCTCCATATGGAAAGTTTTTGGTATCTCCTAAATATATATAATTCTCATTAGGCAATCTTTTTTGAATCTCTTTTAATATTGTTATTCCTCCAACTCCAGAATCAAAAATTCCTATTGGTCTATTATCCATTTTCTTTTTCCTCTCTTATTATTTTATAACTGTATTATTATATAATATATTTATGTTTTTGACTAGTTATTATTGTCAATTATTTTATTTTTTCATATTATACATTAATAGGCTTTGCCTAAATTTTATTAAAGGAGTTTATTTATGGAAATGGATGAAAGAAAATCTGAGCCAATGTGTCCTATAGTTGATATTGATGGATTTATTGCTGATGGAAAGCAATTTGATTTAGATATTACTTTGGCTAATGATCATAGAGATGTTATTTATGGTATTGTTAGAGATTGTTTCAAAGAGCCTGTAAGCGATGCTGTTGTTAAATTAGTTGAAATAGAATATAAATGTGGTAAAAAAGAATTAAAACCTGTTTCCCATACATTTACAGATGAAGATGGTGAATTTGTTTTTGGTCCTCTTTGCCCTGGCAAAAAATATGCTGTACAAATTTGGGCTAATCAAGTAAAACACATAAAAATTTGTGCAAAATGTCATCATGAAGGAAAATGCTTAAAAGGTGTTGATTTAGATTGTGATAAAAAAGATTTTCCACATTGTGATAGATGTTTAAAAGATGAATTAGAGGTATCAGATTCTGAATAATTTTTGAGGTTACTTTTGTAGCCTCTGTTTAATTTTATGAATTTTGTTCATAATTATTTTATGGAGGTCTATATATGAAAAAAAAATCTCATTTGTTTAGAAATATTATATTATTTATAATTTCAGCTATCTTTCTATTAAGTTTTTCTTATTATATATATACTACATATAGTAATATTGAAATGTCATCAGAATATGATATCTCAAAAATTAGTACTTCTAATAATTCGGTTTCAACTACTACAAATTTAGACATTTCAAATATGTTAGAAGATGTTTCTAATTGTGTTGTTGGTATATCAAAAATAAAATCTCATTCTACATCTATTTTTTCAACAAGTTCTTTAAATGATTTAGGGATTGGTACTGGAATAATTGTTTCAAATAATGGATATATTTTAAGTAATTGTCATGTTACTGGTGAAAAATTTAGTACATGTTATGTTACATTAGAAAATGGTAACACATATGATGCAACTGTTTTGTGGTGTAATTCAGAGTTAGATTTATCTGTTTCAAAAATAAATACCTCCGGTCTAAATTATGTAAAATTTGGAGACTCTTCCAACATTAAATCTGGTGAAACTGTTTATGCCATTGGCAACCCTATTGGATATGAATTTAGAAGGACTATAACATCTGGAATAATTAGTGCTATAAATAGAACTATAAAAATTGAAGAAAATAATTCTGTATCATATATGACTGATTTGATTCAGACTGATGCTTCTATTAACCCTGGAAATAGTGGTGGACCTTTAATTCTTTCTACAGGAGAAGTTATCGGAGTAAATAGTGTAAAAATTACATCTGCAGAAGGTATTGGTTTTGCCATTCCTATTAATGTTGTAAAACCTGTAATTGAAAAAATTGTATCAACTGGAGCTTTTGATGAGGCTTATCTTGGAATTTATGCTTATGATAAAGAAACTACTCCATATTTTTCTTCTACAAATGTTCCAAATGGAATTTATATAGCACATATTAATAAAGATAGTCCTGCTTATTCTAGTGGAATAAAAATTGGAGACATTATTACTTCTATTGATGATAAGACTTTTAATAATATGATTGAATTAAGAGAATATATTTTTACTAAAAGCCCTGGTGATAATATTACTATTAATATTAGTAGAGGTTATATAACTAAATCTTTTAATATTACATTATCAAAAAAGTAGGCTTTCGCCTACTTTTTTAGTTCTTTATTTCTAATAATTTTTCTTTCAATTTATTTTCAATTTCTTCAAGTTGAACTTCTGCCTCTTGTCTTTTTACTCTTCCATTTTCGTGAATTTCTATAACTTTATCTAATGTGTCTATAATATCTTGATTTGTTTTTTGTAATGTTTGAACATCTACAACAGCTTTTTCAGATTCTTCTGCAATTTCAATTGTTCCTTGTTTTAATAATTCACTATTTTTTGTAAGCATATCATTTGTCATTTGTGTAACTTGTTTTTGTGCTCCTAATGCATTTCTTGCATTTGTTATTCCTAATGCTATAACAATTTGATTTTTCCAAAGTGGAATTGTATTTATTAATGAACTTTGTATTTTTTCAACTAATTCACTATCATTGTTTTGAATTAATCTAATTTGTGGTGCCATTTGAATTGATATAATTCTTGTTGTTTTTAAATCATATATTCTTTTTTCAAATCTATTTATTATTGCTACCATATCATTTACAGCTTGTGCATCTGTTTGTTCTTTTGTTTCTTCTGCTATTTTTTGTAATTCTGGTAATGTAACTGTTTTCAATTCTTCTAATTTCTTTTCACCAGCAATTATATATAATGATAATTCTTTAAAATATTGTAAATTTTTATCATACATTGTATCAAATATTGCAATATCTTTCATCATTTGAAGTTTATGTGTTTCTAATGATTTTTCTATTTTAGCTATATTATTTTCTACTTTGTCATATTTTGCTATTAATTTTTCGACTTGTTTTTTTGCAGAATTGAATATTCCTAATATTCCCTTTTTCTCTTCAACTGGAACATCTGCATTAAATTCTTTTATTTCTGTTACTAATCCTGATAGTAAATCTCCAACTTCTCCAGAACTTTTTGTTCTAACATCATTTAAAACACTATCTGAGAATTTTGAGATATTACTTTGTGCACTTGAACCAAATTGTAATATTTGGGCAGTATTTTTTACATCAACTTTACTAATAAATTCATCTATTGCAGATTTTTCCTCTGGTGTTAAAGCATCATAATTTAATGATTTTTCCACAACAGCTTCATCAACTTTTTTATCTGTTTGTAATGCTAATTCGATATCTTTTGTATCTACATTTTTAGCAACTTCTAATTTTATTTCTTCTTCCATTTTATTTTCTCCAATCTTTTTTATAATTATATTTAAAATTTTATAAACTATTTATTTCCTAAATATGAAATTAATTGTTCATATACATTCATTTTTAGGCTTGATACTGTACTTATTATGCTTTGTGGTATTCCTTTTACATTTACTTGTGTTACATCATAATTTCCACCTGTTACACCTGTTCTAAATCCATATTTTGACCATGCAATTTGTTGTATCTCTTTATCTTCATAAGCTTCATAATACTCATCTCCTGCTTCATCAAATGATGCTATACAATGTGAGTTCCATATTGTTGGTGTTGGATATAATATTCTCATCTTGTCTTTTACTTGTTTCCATCCATCTGGATTTGAATTTGCAAAGTCTATTACACTTTTTTCATAATCAACAATCATTGGCTTTCCTCCAACTCCTGTTTTTAAGTATAATTCAAATAAATCTGCTGGTGTATTGTTCATATATCCTGATTTTGTGTAAAATTCTTTTAGTTTGGGTAAATTTTCTGCAACTGCTTCATCTGTTATTTCTCCATCACACATAATTGAAAGTAATAATCCATAATATGTTGCACCAGGTGATGATGTAACTGGATCTGTTGAGTCTATATTTATACTTCCATATAACATATCTACTCCAATGTCTTTCCATTTCTTTCCTTCAAGTATATATGATATTAATTTTGGCATATCTGTTATATAATATACCCCATCTTTTTCTGTTACTATTTTTTGTTCTATTAATGCATCTACAACTGTATCCCAACTATATATTACAATTGGAGTATTTAATGTTAATCCACCTTTTTGAACTGTATATCTTGCTGATTCTCCTTTTGTTGTATCTGGTGCTAATTTATAATAATCATAAAATCTTTGATCAGAACAGAACATTACATCATATTTTGTTCCATCTTCTCTTACTAATGGATTTTTAATTAGTTTTCCATTACTCCATGAATCATATATAACATTTAGTCCATATTTCTTTTTCATTATTTTATTGACTTCTTCATCTGCTAAGAAATTTTCTTTTCCTCCACCTGTTGCAACATATACCGTTTTTAAGTTTGATTCCATAATTGATTCTCCATTTGTTGAAAAGAATTTTATTCCTATTATGATTAAGACCAATATTACTAAAATTCCAAGTCCTATCCAGACTTCTTTTCTTCCTCTCATATTTTTTATCTTCCTTTCTTTAGGCTTTAATTATCTATATTTAAACTTACTTTCTATTTTTTTATATTTATATCTCCTAAAAATCCATCAGATTTTAACATTTCTTCAAATACTTTTAATTCTGCATCTGTATCTATAATCTCTGCTTGATACATATTATTTAATTGTTCATGAAAAGCTTCTTTTATTTTTGCAATCATATCTCTTACAGACTTCATAAATTTTTGACTTTCTTCTGAATTTAATTTTTGATTTTCAATTTCATCATATCTTTGCAATATTTTTATTGTTACTGGTAAGTAATAATTTATAAAATTATTTACTTGTGATAGTTTTCCTGGATTTTTTGATAAAGTATCAATTATCTTATTTGATGTATTACAAATATCTTGAACATTTGCAATTAATTCTCTGTCTTCTAATTGTTTTGAAATATCAAAAATTTGCGTTGTTTGTGATTTTGCATTTTTTAGTATTTCATATAAATTAGTATTTTTAGTTGAATAATCAATTTTACTTCTATCTTTAAATATTAAGGTTCCGGCTCCATATGCCACTGCACTTATTGCTAATGATGGTACTAATTGAACTCCAAGAGCTAAATATGGTACTGCAAAAAATGTTCCACCTAATATTGCAGAAAAAATATATTCTTTTTTCATTATGTTTTCCTTTCTTTCTAGTTATATCCCCTTACTTGTTTAAATGCTTCTAATAAATTTGTTCTTCCATCAAATACTTTTGCATTTGTTAAATTTGCTATATCTTCTAATTGTGTTTTATCTGCTGATCCAAACATTATGCTAAATATTGGTATATCTTTATTTATTTGTCTATATACTGATTGAAGTTGGGTTAATCTATTATAATTTGATTCACCATCTGTCATTAATACTACTGATGTATTATACTTTTCTAAGTTTTCTTTATTTAATATATTTAATCCTTCAATTGCTGGTATATATATATCTGTTCCACCATTTACTTTTGTTGATGTTATTTGATTTATTAATTCTTCTGTTTTAGTTCCATCTTCTGTTGTATATTCTCCAAGTATTTCATGATTAAATGGTATTATTGTTATTTTGTCTTTATTTGAAAATTGTAATAAATCTTTTGATGCTTCTTCTTCATTTAAGATATATTGCATTGCTTCTATTAATTGTTTGCTTCCACTTCCATACATACTTCCTGAATAATCTAAACAAAATACAATATTTATTGGTTTTCTTAATTCTGTTTGATATATTCCTAGTGCTGTTTTTATTACTGCTGTACTTGGATATTTTACTGGCACAATATATTTTGTTGTATCTATTCCCCAGTTTGGATTAAATACTGTTTTATCTGCATTTTCATTTATTCCACCAAACCAAACTCTTCTTCCTGTTTTCACTAATTCAGCTTGTCCTTCATTACTTAATATGTAATTTTGTATTTTTTTAAATTCTTCTAGCTTAGCATCATCTTTATTATCTATATATGCAAATGGTGAATCTGATATTGAAACCCCATCTTTAGTATATATTGCATATAATGGTTCTTCTCCTTTTTGTTCTAGCTGTTTATTCATATTTATTAATGATGTTTCATAAGTTATTAATGCTTCATAATTACCTTTTAAAAACATTTCTTGTAAAAATTCATCATCTCCTGATGATCTTTTTACTCCTGAATATAATTGAATTAACTGATCTTTTAACTCCTCATTTTGTAAGTTTTCTTCTGTTAATATTTCAGGATTTCCTGCAAGTGTTGTTAAAAATCCTAAATATGCTGTTGCTCCTGTATTTGTTTGAGTTGGTGATGACATATTGAATTTTAGTTTTCCTTGGTTTATTGCCTCTAATATGTCTTTCATATAAACATCTTTTCCTATAAATCCTAATTCTTCAGCTTTTGATTTTTTTATTCCAAATACTACTGGATTTATACTTGTTGATTTTGAATTTGTTGTTTTTATTTTGCTATCTAGCATATATAACCATATTGAATTTGAACACCATACTGCATCATATTTTTCACCATTATTAAGTTTTGACATTATTTCAATTGTTCCTGCATAATCTATGCTTACATCTATATTATTCTTTTTTGCATAATTTTGTATGATTTCTTCTATGTCTTTGTTTTCTGTACTTGATATTATTTTAAATGTATTATCTGAATTCGTTTTCTCTGTGTTTTTTATTGTTGTACCTAATTCTTCCCTCATACCTTCAAAAAAACATATCATAATAATAAAAATAATAAAAATTAAAATAATAGATTTCTTTTGTTTTTTCTCCATATTTTCTCCCCTTTCTTACATATACAACTTTATCATTAATCTCTTAATTTTTCAATAGAAAAAAACTAATAGGCAAAAATTAATAAAACTTTTGCCTATTAGTTATATTTTTACTTTAATTTACTTTTGAAAAATTTTGCTATATTACCACTCATAAAAAATACTATAGCAACTATAACCAATGCTACAATAATATCCCAAAACAAACTTCCTGTTGTAATTTTGATTTTTCTAGGAATACTGTAAAAAAGGAGCATTGTTGTAATAAAGCATATCTCTTCAGATACATTTGAGTCTGAAAAAATCACATACCAAAAATTATTTTTAGAAAATGTTTCTATATCTGTTTTCTTTATTTTTCGAACAATTCTAATAATGATAATAATTGCTAATACTACTAATGCTATTAATACATTAATAATTCTAGGAAAAGTCCCTAAAAGTGTTATTATTGCTAAAACAATACCTGTTATTGTTAAAATTTTTTCAACATTTGTCGTTTTACATAATTCAATAATCCGTTTTTCAAAATCTTTCATAATTTGCCTCCCATAACATTTGTTGGTGTATATTCGTTCTATATGTCAACTCCAAATAGGAGATAAAAAAGTTAATGTTTGTATTTTATCATTTTGCATTGATTTTGTCAATTAATCCACATGATTCTTTGCCTTCACCACAATATTTATCTGTTATACATGTTGGACCAAGTCCTTTTCCTATTAATGGTGCTACATATTTTACTTGTCTTACCATTTCTTGTGTAATAAATCTAATTTGCCATTGTGCCTTATTACAACAACGCATTCTTGAAACCCATTGTAAATTTCTAGCATTCATTGTTGTTATAACATTTAACATTTGTGCCCCAATATAAAAATATATTAAATCTTCTTCTGCAATTCCTTGTTCTTTAAATTCATCAAACATTTTTATATTTTCATTAACAGCTTTTTGATATACATCATTTGCGTTTTTCTTTATTGTTTCTGGTGTTACATAATTTTTCATATCCCATAACGGTACAAATTCTGGTATTAGCAATGGATGCATTCTATGTCTTGTTAAATGTGTTAATATTGATAATGAAATTGGAATTTGAAAACTAAAACTTACTTGTTCTAATTCTCTTTTTTCTTCTTTATGAAGAATATTTTGCATCATTTTTTCTTTTGCATTTTCATCTTTTTCTTCTAATTCTTTTAATATCTCATCAGCCATTTTTTCTGAACATTGATAATGATACATTATATTACTTTTTAGTACAACATCATCTGCATTTGGTGTATAACTTAAAAGTTCTGGCTTTTCTAATATTTTTATTTCTGGTTTTTTAATCATTTTTTCTAAATATTCAAATTGATTATCACTATTCATTTTTGAATTTTCTATACATTCTGTTAAATATGGCACTTTTTCTTTTATAATTTCATATAAGATTTTTCCAAATTCATTTAATTCTTGTATTCTACTTAATCTTCCATATATAAAAGATTCAACCATCTTTTCTAATTCTCTTGCATCTAATCCCATTATTATATTACTATGAAAACAATATGGTAATATAAATCTTGCATCTTCTACGTCAATTCCTTTGTCTACTAATTCGCCATATGTATTAAATAAATATTGCATATGTTTTTGGTATTTCTCTTTTAATTGTTCATTTTGTGGATGTATATTTAAATTTGAATCTCTAAATTCTGGTGTATAAAATCCAGCAGTACGAAAATCTACTTCTCTTCTAGATTTTATTGTAAATGAAGTTAATCTATTTCCAATAATTGTTTGTTCAATAATTGGCGTTACATCTGATATGGCAAATACTAAATAATCATGTTCAATAATTGATTTGTGCCCCATTGAAATAATTCTTTTTATTAATTTTAAATTTTTTTCATAGTCATTACAATTTTCTAATACTTCGAAAACATTTCCTTTAAATCTTGATAATTTTCCTGCTGCAGCTACTTTTTGAATTCTTTTTTCTAATTCTTCTTTTTCACAACTACATAATAATTCTACCTTCATTTTATACCTCTTTTTTTATAATATTTTATCTTTTTAAATATATCATAATGATTTTTTATTTTCAATAATTTTAAATTTTTTTAATTTAGGTATTACATTTCAAAATTTTTTATGCTATAATAGCGCCTGCGAGTAGCTAAGATATATAGCGGAAATCCAGCAAATTGGATTTCCGCTTTTTTTATGTGCTAGTAATGATCTCTGAACTTCCTAGTATATAAGAGCTACAATAATATTTTATAAAAGGAGGACGTTATGGAAAACGTTAAACAAAACAAAATGGCTGACATGCCAATGAAAAAACTTTTCTGGAAAATGGGATTACCTATGATTATTTCCATGGTTCTACAAGCATTATACAATGTTGTAGATAGCATATTTGTTACAAACATGGGAGAACAAGGTGCTATTGCAAATCAAGCTTTAACATTAGCATTTCCTATTCAAATTTTAATTATTGCTATTGGTGTTGGTACAGGAATTGGGCTAAACACATTACTTTCTAAAAATCTAGGAGAAAATAATAAAGAACAAGTAAATAAAGTTGCTGGTAATGGTATTTTTATTAGTATTTGCATTTTTATATTATTCTTTTTATTTGGAATGTTTGGATCAAAATGGTTCATTTCTTTATTTTCTGCTGGTAATGAAGAAATAATTTCTATGGGAACAACGTATTTAAAAATTTGCTGTTGTTTTTCACTAGGTTCTATTGCATATACAGCATATGAAAGATTTTTACAAGCAACTGGTAAAACTAATTTATCTGCAATAGCACAAATATCTGGTGCAATTGCAAATATTGTATTAGATTATATTTTTATTTTTCCATTAAATATGGGTGTTGCTGGTGCTGCTTGGGCAACAGTAATTGGACAATTTTTATCTTTATTTGTCGCAATAATATTTCATTACACTGTAAATAAAGAAATTGATAAAAATTTAAAATACATAAAACCTGATTTAGGTTTAATAAAAGGAATTTATAGTATAGGCCTTTCTGCTGCAATTATGCAATCATTACTTTCTGTTATGATGGCTGGAATGAATGCTATACTAGGAACAGCAAAAGCCAATCCAACAATATTAGTAGGATCTTTTGGTATATATTATAAAATTCAAAATATTGCTGTGCTTGCATGTTTTGGATTATCTAATACTATTATTACAATATTATCATTTAATTATGGTATGAAAGATAAAAAAAGAGCTGATGATTGTATTAAATATGGAATTATAGATACTGCAATTGTCACTTTAATAATCACTGCATTATTTGAAATCTTTGCTAATCCATTATCAAAATTATTTGGATTATCTGGTGGGTCTACAACTCAAATTATTGATGTTTGTTCAACAGCACTTAGAATTTCAAGTATTGGCTTTGTATTTATGGGATTTTCTATTGCTGTTCAAGGTATTTTACAAGCTCTTAGATATGCTGGTAAACCTCTTATAATTTCATTATTAAGATTAGTTATATTTGTATTCCCTATCGCATATTTATTTACATTATCTGATAATGTTATAAATTTAGTTTGGTGGACATTCCCTATTTCTGAAATTCTTACTGCTATAATTTCAGCTTTCATATTGAAAAATGCTTACAAACGAAAAATTGCAGTTTTAGAACCTACTGTTTACAAAAATAATCTAGTTATTTCAATATCTCGTGAACATGGTACAAATGGTAAAGAAATTGCAAGAAATGTTGCAAAACAACTTGGAATTGCATTTTATGGAAAAGAAGAAATTAAAGATTTTGCAATTAAACATTCTTTAGTAGAAAATTATAATGATACTGATAAATTATATAATGATTTCTTATCATTAGAAGCAAATGGTGATTCTATTATCAAACAAGCTAATGTTATAAAAGAAATTGCTAATACTGAAAGTTGTGTAATTGTTGGAAGATCTGCTGATTATATTTTAAGAGATAACAAGAATTTAATTAAAATATTTCTTTATGCTCCTGAACAATACAAAATAGATACTATAAAAAGACTTTATAATGATAATGATTCAACAGCAAAATCATATATGGAAAAATCTGATAAAGCAAGATCTACTTATTATGAAGTTATCTCAAATCAAATATGGGGTAATAAAAACAATTATGACATTTGTTTAGACTGTCAAATTGGTAATGATGAAATTGTAAAAATAATTTGTAATTATGTAAAAAATAAAATGAAAAATTAGGAATATTTTTCTGTTGACATTTTGTCTGATACTATTGATTTAACTTTAAACGTTACTGATGAAGCAAGAAAAATTTTACACTATTGCGAAGAACATTTGATAGATATTCAATCTATTATAAAACAATTGCAAAGTGTAGATGAAAGAACCAAAGCACTAACATAACTTGCATTGAACAGATTTATAGCTAATCATGATGTTGGATGTACATATATTCTTCAATCTGATTTACTTCCTTCTGAAAGAAATTTGGATATTGTAAATCACAAATACATAGAGGTCATACCAATTCTGCTGGATTTAAAATTGCAATTAATTCTGATTTGAAAACAAGTTTAAATTATACTTTTGATTTATTAATTAATGCTATTTTGAATTCATAAAATCCAAGCCATAGTCTTTTTTGACTATGGCTTAATATTTTTCATTTTAGAACATATCATAAAACCAAAAGAGTTCTTCTGAATAAATAGAAGAACTCTTTTGGTTTTTCGGATTTATGAACTTTTTATACTATTTCACTTAACAGTAAAATAGTATTTTTGAATATCATCTCCATTTTCAATACTGACACAGTATGTAACTGTATGGTCATGATCAAAATAACCTACCGCTTCAGGCTTAATCGAATACTGCTCATTTCCTAAAGCAATAATATCCTTATCTTCCCACTCCTTTCGGATTGAATTATAAGTTGAAACTGAAATCTTGCTATATGGTCCTTTCAAGTCAATGACATATTGAGTGTCAGCTGCATATGGCTGAATTGACACCCCTTTCAAACTAGTTACATAATCATTGTAAAGATTCATTGTACAATTATTGGATTCATTGTTAGACATCCGATAAACTTTTAACTTCGTACTTTTATCAGATATCAACTTAGGTGCTAACATAGCGCTCGCATAAATCAAAATGAAAATCAAAGCGCCAATAGCGATTGCACGTAAATAATTCCGGAAACGATAAAAATTCGACTTTTTCATAAAAAATCCTTTCCTCCACACTACAGTGGAAACCCATTAATAATTTGTATAATAGGTTATTGCTCAACAAAGCAACGTGCTATTTAACTTATTTTATCACACTTTACATAATTTGTAAAGTGTAGTAAGCCTTGCTCTAGTCTTTATACATTTTTACAATATCATTAAAACTCATTTTAGTGCCATAATTTAAAATTGCATTTGAATAAATTTTTATAGCTATTTTTGCAATTATAATACCTGTTATTAATAAGATTACAATTGAAATTATAACATCTGTTGGCTTAGCAAGTCCCATCATTATTCTAAATGGCATACAAAATGGTGATGAAATTGGAAACATTGATGCAAAAACATTCAATTCACTCGCTGGATTCATCATCGTAAAATATGATAAATAAAATCCTATTACTGAAAGGATTGCAACTGGTCCATTTGCAGATTGAATATCTTCTGGTTTACTAACTGTTGAACCTGTTAAAGCATATAATAAAGCATATTCAAAATATCCAAATATAAAATAAATTATTGTTATAATTCCTAAATATGGTGTTATTTTTGATACATCTATTATTGAATCCAATATACCTGGCTCTAAAAATGTTTTCGCACTAATTAATGCTGTTCCTACTAATAATATCATTTGTAATAATCCAACAATTCCTATTCCAAGTGTTTTTCCTAATACAATTGTCTTTGGAGATGTAGATGTTACAAGTGTTTCAATTATTTTTGATGTTTTTTCTGTTGTAATTGAACTTGATACTTGATATGCACAAAAATATATTGCATAAAATAACACTAATGAAAGTAACATCATAGCATATACATTTCCACTTGCCTCTTCATCAGTTTGTTCTAATGCAAATTCAAAATTTGGAGTAATAGATTTCAATTGTTCTTCTGTTAATCCCAATTTATTAATTTGAATATTTGTATATAATGTATTTAATGTTGAAATAATGTTTTCTGGTACTCCTGACATCATTGTTGCACTTTTTACTATATATTTAATTTTTATATTTTCATCTTGTTTTTCTACTATTATTGCAGAATCAATTTCTTCATTTTCTATTTTTTCTTTTATTTTTTCATAATCTTCATTTAAAATCTGAATTTCATATCCTGTATCTAAATCTTTTAAACTTTCAAGTGTTCCTTCAAATACATTTCCAGAATCAATTATTTCAATTTTATTTACATCTGAATCTTTATTTAACATTTTCATAAAATTTGGTATGTTAAATCCAACTACTATCATTATCAAAAATATTATTGTTGTTATTATAAATGATTTTCTTTGTAGCATATCTTTCATTGTAAACTTTGTTACTATAAATAAATCTTTCATTTTATTCACCCACCTTTTCTATGAAAATATCATTTAATGTTGGCTTCATTATTTCAAATTTATTTATTGTTATTCCTTTTATCACTAATTCTTTTAATAATTCATGTGCCTTTTGTTCATCAAATATTTTTACTGTATAACTATAATTTTTTATATTTTCAATTTCAAATCCTAATTTTTTAATATCTGTCTCTATATTCTCATTTGTTTCAATTTGAACTCTGTTTGCTGGATATGTATCTTTTATTTCTTTCAAATTACCTTTTATGACTGTTTTTCCTTTATTTAAAATTAATATATCTGAACAAAATTCCTCAATTGTAGACATTTGATGTGCTGACATTATTATGTATTTTCCTTCTTTTACTAAATTAATTATTATATTTTTCAATAATTCAGTATTCACTGGATCTAATCCACTAAATGGTTCATCCAATACTAATAATTCTGGATTATGTATTACTGCTGTCATAAATTGAATTTTTTGTTGATTTCCTTTTGATAATTTTTCTGCTGTTTTATCTAAATATTCTTCCACTTTTAATTTTTTTGCCCAATTTTTTATTGCTTCATCTGCTTCTTCTTTTTTCATTCCTTTTAATTCAGCAAAATACATTAATTGATTATATATTTTTGTCTTTGGATAAACTCCTCTTTCTTCTGGTAGATAGCCAAAGTTAACTGATTTTCTATCTACTGCTTTCCCATTCCAAGTTATCTCACCACTATCTTTTTTTATTATTCCTAATAACATTCTTATTGTAGTTGTTTTTCCTGCTCCATTTGTTCCTAATAATCCAAATACTCCTGGCTTATTTAGTTCAAATGAGATATTATCTACTGCTCTTTTTCCTACAAATGTTTTAGAAACATTTTTTAAAACTAATCCCAATTTATTTTCCCCTTTCTTATAATTGATGTTTTTATTATATCATACTTTTAATTTCTTTTCTATTGTTTTAATCTAATTGGTCATTTAGGAATGATAAGTGCAAAAAAAGAAGCTCTATGCTTCTTTTTTGATTTGTCTCTTTATATCTTCTAATTTTTCTTTCAAAGTCCACTTTTTAAATTGAACTTTTTCTTTTATATTAGGGAATGCATTTACCAATCTTCTATATAATCTAGATTTATTATGTATAATATTTTTAACCTTTTCAGAAATTTCAATTGTATCATCTTTAATTTCATTTGATACCTTTTTCAAGTTAAGTATAATCTTATATGATACAATATTATCAACTAAATGGACTGCTAATAATGCTCCAATCAATACATTTTGTACCATACTTGGTATCATTTTTAAATGTTTTATTATAAATGGATTTGTTACATATATTATTACACAACTTGCTAATCCAAATAATACTAAATTTTCTAAACAAACTCTACCATTAATATTAAATTTTCTTTGACTATAATCCCACCATCTTGCCTTAAATATTATTTCCATAAAATAACTTGTAAAATATTCTAGAAAGCCACAAATTATTATAGACATAAAAAATGTTACTATTATATCATTCTGATATTTTTGTAATAATAAACTTACTAATACTACTCCATATCCATATATTGGACAAACAGGCCCAATTAAAAAACCTCTATTTACAAACTTTTTATTTCTTATTGAAATTGATGTTGTTTCCATTATCCATCCAGCAAAAGCATATATGAAAAATACTAGTACATATATTTTTACTTCGTCAATATTCATCCTAATTCTCCTTTTTTTGGTTTAATATTTTATTTAATTCTGCTCCTAAAAATAATGCATAGAAACATGAATATGTCCACATCATTATTAACATTAAAGTTGTTAAGCTTCCATATGTTATTGAAAATCCTTTAAATATTGTTAAATATCTTGAAAATACAAATGAAATTACATTTAATGCTATTGCTCCAAATATTGCCCCATATACTTGAGTTTTTAATGCCATTTTATGTTTTGGCATAAATTTATATAATAATATAAATACAATAAATGTTACAAAAATCAATCCAATTTCTGTTGCTATTGATGAAATTAAATTGTAATTTTCTAATGTTCCAAATTTTTCTTTTATTATACTTATAATTCCATTACCAAATACTAATAATGTTAGTCCCATTACAATCAATACTATAAATACTATTGTTTCAATAACAGCTTTTACTCTTGTATATAAATATGATGTTTCTTCTTTATCGTCTGTATTATACACAATCTGTAATCCTTTTGTCAATGCATATAATCCTTTTCCTGCCGCCCAAATTGTAAATATTACAGAAATTGAAATTGTACCTATTGATTTTGAATATACTTCTTGTACAATTCCTAATATCATTTCACTCATACTTGATGGAATTATTTTAGAAATTACATCAAATAATGTTTGTGGCTCAACTCCTGTATATTGTATAAGTGTTATTACTAACATTATAAATGGTATAAATGATAATATTGTATAATATGCACATTGTGCTGAACTTTCGCTTATATGATCTTCTTTCATATTTTTAGATAATTCACTGATTTTTTCTCTTATCATAAATTTCTCCTGAAATTTTTATATTTTAATTTAAAAAATATGGTGTTATTATATATTATAATCTTGGTTTTTTCAAGCTTTTATGTTATACTATTTTTATTATGGAAAATTTAGAAAGATATAAACATTTAAATAAATATTTGAAAGATAAATTTGGTGAAAGAACTTTAAAAATTTGTATTGATGGTGGATTTTCTTGTCCAAATAGAGATGGTTCTATTAGTAATGGTGGCTGTATTTTTTGTAGTGAACGTGGTTCTGGTGATCATATAAAATTTTGCTCTAATTCACATACTATTGAAAATTTTATTTCAGACCAAGTAAAAAATTATTTTACAACATATAAAGCAGAAAGAGCAAATAAATTTATAGCATATTTTCAAAATTTTACTAATACTTATGATTCTATTTCTAATTTAAAACTTAAATATGATTCTGCTTTAATTGATAATAGAATTGTTGCTTTGGCAGTTGCAACTCGTCCTGATTGTATAAATGAAGATATTTGTAAGCTTTTAAAATCTTATTGTGATAAATATTATGTTTGGGTTGAACTTGGTTTACAAACCTCTAATGATGAAACTGGTAAATTAATTAATAGAGGTTACTCTTCACAGCAATTTTCTAAAGCTGTTGATTTGCTCAATAAATATAATATTGATGTTGTTACACATATTATGGTTGGATTACCTAATGAATCTTTGGATGATATAAAAAATACTATTGATTTTATTAATAATCATAATATTCAAGGTTTAAAAATTCATTGCACTTATGTTATTGAAAATACTGTTTTAGCTAGTATGTATTATAATGGAACATATACTCCTATTTCTCTTGAATATTATTTAGAATGTGCTGGATATATTTTATCACATATTAATCCTAATATTGTTATTCATCGTGTTTCAGGTGATGCTCCTAAAGATTTGCTTGTTGCTCCAGATTGGAATTCTCATAAAAAATGGATTATGAATGGTCTTGATAAATATCTTTGTGAAAATGATTTATGGCAAGGAAAATATTATAATAATTAGATTTAATACTAAAAAATTTTATATTAAAAAGAAGCTGATTTTTTATCAGCTTCTTTTTATTTTATATAAATTTATTTATATCTATTCCTTGATATGATTTTATTTTTACTTCTTTCTTTTTATCAAATTTTATTGCAATTACTTTTGTATAGTTATCTATAATTGGCTCATTAAACTCTTCAATACTTAAACTTGCATTATATTTTCTTAGTGTATCAAATGTATTCATAAATCCCATTCCTGTTCCACCTTCATTTTTATATGTAGTAAATGGTTTGTTTCCGAGATTTTCTAGCACTTCTTTTTTGAATTCTATTCCAGAATCATAAATATACAATCCATACATTCTATTTATCTCTCCAAGTCTTACTAAAATACTTCTATTTATGTTATCTGTGTGATTAATGGCTATTATTGCATCTTTTATATGATCTGCTAATAATGTTTCTAAATCATCTTTTGATATAAAATTATTAATCATATAATGAATATTTCCTGTAAGTTTTAATGTGAAAGAAATCTGATTCTTGATACATTCGTCTTGCATGTATTTTAACATATCATCTATATTTGTTATTCCTGTCTTGTCTAATTCTGTTACTTTTTCTTTATCATATATTTCATTGTTTAATTTCTTTATTCTTTCTCTTACTTCTGCTACTTCTTCTGAACTTATTTCTGTTTTTGTGATTATTTCTTCTAGTTTATGTTCTAATGATTTCTGCTTATGCACTATTGTATGTCTCTTTTTACTTATTTCTATATTTTCCGCTTCTAATTCTGCTATTTCTTTTTTCTTCTTTTCTAGTTCTTCTCTTGTTTCGTTTAAGTCTTTTATTAACATTTGTTGTTTGTAGTATAATTGAAGGGATTTAAAAATAGTTATAATCATTGATATAGAAAATATTATAAATCCTATAGATATACTTTTGGTTACTTGTAACTTTGATAATAATATACATGAAAATAAAATTATTGATGATATTGTTAAAATTAGTATATCAATATATTCATTTTGCTGTATATTCTTTAATGAAGATATTCCATATTTAAACTTTTTTACATTAAAAAATAAAATTAATAATGTTATATGAATTATAAAAATCAATACTATATTAATAATATTAGAATTTATACCAAATATAATATTTATAATAAAATTTATCGTAGTAGAAATTAATAAAATTATATAATTAATACTCAAAGAAACTAATGTAGTAAATACACTTTTTCTTATTTCATTTTTATTAAATATTATTGCTGTCATAAAAATCCAACCTAATATACTAATTACATAACTTATTTCATATCTTACAACTGCAAATAGAATAGAATTAAACACTATCAAAATAAATTTAAAAATAGATTTAAAATTTAATTTTATTTTTTGATCCAATATTTTAATATTACAAAAATAAGAGCAAATAAATATATAAACTATTTTTATAATTCCTAATTGTATTTCTAAATTATTACTTACATATTCAGCTACATCTTCAAACATGTTTTCCTCCTTTTTATTTAATTATATAACAAATAGAATATTTCTTCAATTACATTTATAAAAACATTTTTAAGCCAAAAAAATAAAAGTAAAATGCAAAAACATTTCACTTTTATTTCTATTATTGGTTTTTTAAATAAATTTTTTTAACCATAAAACCCATAGATCCCACCAATCCATAATCTTTCCACCACCTTTTTATCTTTTGCGCACGGTCTGTAATGTTTTGTTATAATAAAAATACCACTGTATCTCTTGATATCAGCAGTTTTTGGTGATAGAAAACATTCAATATTTTTTGTATTTTTTTAGTTTTATTGGTCTTACATTTTACATTTTTTTACATTTATTACATGTTATACAAAAATAATCTTTTTCGTTTTGTGAAATTATTTAATTATCTCGTATTCAGTGTTTTCTATAAAAAACCATATAATATTATTTTTATTTCTATTTTTGCATCAAAAAAAGAACTGATTAATACTATCAGTTCTCTTTTTTTAGATCATTGTCTTTACTTTATCTTTATAATAATATATAAATTCCATAGGAGTTGGTACTCCTGTTTCATAATTAACTCTTGCAGTATAATATTTTGTCAAATCTTCAATTGGTGTAATTCTCCATGCATGAAAAATTGCATTTTGTATTCCATTTGTAATTGTTGTTGCAGATTTTTTGTGTATTTTAGATAAATATGCTATAAGATTAGAATTATCATTCTCATTTTCAATTAAATATAAAATTGCATCATGAATATATTGTTTTCCTTTTAATTTTGAAGTTATTCCAATTAGCTCTAGTTCACTGTTAATACAACTAGAAATTCTACTCTTTCTATCTTTTAACTCATCTTCCACTGATTTTTTGTCACTTCTACTCAGTTCGCTTTGTCTCATACTTATAAAATGATTCAATACTAAATTTGCAGAATAATTTGGATGATCTTTATACAATATAAAATCAACACCTTCTCTATGTAAAATATCATATGTTCTTTTCGAATTAACATGTGTTGTAACTATTACTATTGGCATATATTCTAAATTTAGAGCTTGTAAATCTGTAACAAAATCCAAAGAATCTACATTGCCAGATGAACTATTATTCAGCTCTAAATCCAAAACAATTCCTTCTGGCCTTAATGTTTTAGCATATCTTAATCCATCTATGTCTGAATCTGTTATTGCAACAATTTCTATATCATTTCTAGTTTTCGCACACTCAATAAAATTGTTACAATCATTAATATCATCTTCTATAATCAAAATTTTCATAGGTTTTGCTTCCATAATTCCACATTCCTTTCTTTAATTTTGTTTTAGGATTTATTCCTTTTATAAACATAAATAATATCATAATTTCTTGTAAAATACTATATTCGACGATATATTTTTTTGAATATGCTTTTTGTTTTTACTTATTTTATAAATTTGATACTATTTTACTTTTTATCCTTCACATTGTAAATATTTTATACTTCTAACTCAATCTATTATCTAGATTTTTTATTAATTTTATTGTATAATTTTACTACATCATTTTGAAAGGATTGATTTTATGAAAAAATTTATAAATGAAAAAGCTGATATTAATAATCCAAAATGGAACAATTTAATACATAGAGAAAAAGAAATCTATAAGAGAGAGAATGATTTAAGAAGTGATTTTGAACGTGATTACAATAGAATTTTACATTCAAATGCTTATAAAAGAATGAAACATAAAACACAAGTATTTTTTTCACCTACAAGTGATCATATCTGTACAAGAATGGAACATGTTAGTCATGTTGATTCTATTAGCTACACTATCTCTAATACATTAGGTTTAAATACAGAATTAACTAAAGCCATTTCTATTGGACATGATTTAGGCCATGCACCATTTGGTCACCAAGGTGAAAGAATTTTATCTGAAATATCAAAAAAATATATCGGAGATTCTTTTTGGCATGAAAAAAATGGTGTTAACATTGTTGATAATATTGAATTATTAGAAGATTGTAATTCTAATTTTGAAAACATGAATTTAACCTATGCTGTTAGAGATGGTATTATTTCGCATTGTGGTGAAATTGATGAAAATTGTATAAAGCCTAGAAATGGTTATATTGATTTGAACAATTATACTTATCCTAATCAATATAGCCCTTATACTTGGGAAGGTTGTGTTGTAAAAATTTCTGACAAAATTTCTTATATAATTCGTGATATCGAAGATGCAATATATTTACATATTATTGATAATCATTTGGATGAACTTTATGATTTATTAAAATATGATAGAGCTCAAAAGATTAATAATTCTAATATTATTAATACTTTAATTTATGATATTTGTTCAAATTCTTCACCTGAAAATGGTCTTCGTTTTTCTGATGAAAATTTGAAATTGTTAAATGATATTAAAAAATTTAATTATGAACATATTTATTTTAACAAACATCTTCAATATCCTTTTGATTATTTTAGGCTTGTTATTAATCAGATTTTTAATGTTTTGGCTGAATGTTACGATAATGAAAATACTTTGGAAAAATTGAATTCTATTAAGGTTTTCTATCCTGTTCTTATTTCTAGTTTTGTTGATTGGATTAAGAAGTATTGGAATTTGACTGATAGGTCTAATTCTAATTTGAAAAATAAAGTTATTTTTGATATGTCTGTTTCCACGGATTTTTATAAGGCTATTATTTATTATATTTCTGGTATGACTGATAATTTTGCTATTAGCTGTTATAATGAGATTATTGGGTTTTAAATTTATAAAAAGCACTACATTTTGCTATATAGTGCTTTTTAATTATTTTTTCTTTGCAATAACATTAAAAATATGCCAATACTTCATATTTCCAAGACCTGTTAAACCTTCTTTTTCTACTTCGTTAAATTTAATAATATCAAATTCATCAAATAAATTTTGTACCTGCTCTTTTGTAAAAAATGTCATATTAGATTCAGCTTTATTCCAAGAATCTTTTATTCCAAAAAAGTTTCCAACAAAATAACCATTTGTTCTTATGCTATTTACAATATTTCTCCACACATCATTTATTTTTTCATTATTGCAAAACGGCAAACTATAATTAGCCACAATTAGATCTGCTTTTTCCAATTTCATATCATTAAAATTTTGTTGTTGAAACTTAAATCTTTTTTGTTCTTCAGCATCTAGCCTTTTTGAAATTCTTTCTCCTACATTTTCTTTGTCAATTGAAACAACACTCCATCCATTTTTTATTAAATAAACAGAATCATTACCAGATCCACATCCGATATCAATTGCTTTCCCACTAGTTGTACTTATATTATCTACAAAGTACTTTACATTTTTCTTTGGAGTATCTGCTTCTGTATTATCATAATATCTTTCTAATTTTTTCTTTTTTAGAATTTCAACAGCTAATTTGTATTCTTCTTCTCCAAAATCAATTGTTGGAACAATTTCTTTATTATTATACATATTTATAAATTGTTTAATTGTAACCCATTTAGCTTCAGTTGCTTCTCCATCAGGAAATGTAATCTCATTAATTGAAATATTTTTTTGAAATATCCATAAATCTTTAAAGTCTGGTACTTTTTTATCTCTTTTAACTTCTTTCAAAAAAATTGCATCTTTTTCCGTAAATGATATACCTAGTTCTTCTTTTAATTCTCTTAAAATTCCTTCCAAGCTTGTTTCTCCTGCTAATATTGAACCACCATTACATTCCCATAGTCCTCCATATTTCTTCCAAGAAGCTCTTTTACTTATCAATATTTCGTATTTTGAATTGAAAATTATTCCAGTTACGACAATATGATATTCTCCATCTTTAAATTCGTATCCATCTCTTTGGGCTAAATTACCTGTTTTATTTCGATTTTCATCATATATATCCCAAAATTCTGCCATAATTCTCCTCATTTCTTTCATCATAGTTTAGTTTTATAAAAAAAGTTAAATGTCTTTATTAATTTTGTGAACAGGAAATTTATTTTCTTTTAATACACTTTTTATTGATGTTGGAAGCAATGGATATTCATCGATTTTAGAAATGTCTAACCATTCATATTTAAGCCAATCCTCTCCTTCAGTATTTTTTAAAGTATACTCTATTTTTTTATCTTCCTTATCAACAAATTCTGCTTTATGTACAAATAATATTTCATGATATTTAGAACCTTTCATTTCAAAAAAATTCTCTATTGTTGTAACATATCCAATAACCTCTATTTTTTTGCCTAATTCTTCCATAACTTCTCTTTTTACTGTAGTTTCTGAGTCCTCTCCAATTTTAACTCTTCCTCCAATTAAAGCATAATGGTTAGAATTTACATTTCTATGTACTAAAATCTTTCCATTATGTTCAATTATTACTGTAGCCCTCACATTTAATTTATAATCTTCAACATCAATAGTTAAATCCATTTTTTCACTCCTTTTCTTTATATTTTGTATCATAAATATCCACAAAAGTTGCACTATTTGTGGATATTTATTACTAATTTTGATAATTAATATGCTCACCTTTTATTAATGGATATCTAATAAGACTCTCTCCATCTAAATTTTCTTTGTACATATCAATTGCTGTAATTTGATGATTATCATAAGTTGTATAATAATATATTCCTTTAGTTGCATTACAACATGATGTATAAATTGTAATTTCATATTTTCCATCATCTAATTGGCAACAACCTCTTTGCTGATCAACTGAATTAAGTATATGGAAAAATTGACTTACACTCTCATTTTCATCTTCACCAGATACAGAATTCATTTTTACAAATGCTACTCTAACAAATCTTGATTGTGATGATAAATCCCCAGGAAGTCCAATTGCTCCCATTCCTCTACTATACTGTTGTAATTCTAGATTTTGTGCAAAAGAATTCTTTGGAGATTTGTTAGATAAATTCATATAATTATTTAAAGCAAATAATTGCTTATCAAATGGTGGATTATTTGTTAATACTCCTACTGGATTATCATATATTTTGATTCCATCTCTCACCGCTTCTACTGTTATTGATTCTTCTGAATCTGAAATAATCCAATGCAATTGTGCTAATGGTAATTGAGCACTAAATGGAACATTTAGTAAATTGATTTTTTCAATTAATCTTCTTGCTTCTTTTGTTGTAGCACATTGGCTTAAAATCCATGGAATAAATTCAAATTGTGCAATATTATCTTTTTCTTGTTGTGGTTCATTATAATGAGCATTACCAACAAAATTTAATCCTGCTATTCCTAATCCTTTTTCATTTATTGCATCATAATATAATGGATATTTATCGGCTACATAAGCCATTCCTATTATTGCATAATGATTTGTTATTGATTCTTTATTTCTAAAATTAAATTGATAATTTCTTGGTGTTATTGCTACTTCTTCATTATAAGAAAACTCATAATCTAATGTTCTCCCAAAATAAAAATCTTTTGTTTTATATGTTGCTGCAGTACACATATTTTCCTCCTTGTATAATACATTTTTTGGTTAAAGTCTCTACCAAAACATTCATATTATTTCTTAATTAAATTTTTTTATTAATTATAACATTCTTTTTGTCTTTGTAAAATAAAATATTGCAAATTTTAGTAACAAAAATAGATCTAATATTGTAATTAACTTACTGGATATTATGTCTATTTTGCTTTTATTATTTATTAAAATCATCAAACTCTAAATCATCAAATGGAATATTTTCAATTTCTTCTATTTCATTTCCGTCATTTAAAGTTAATTTAAATACTTCTGGTGAATTTATTCTTTTATCAAATACTACTTTGCCTTTAAAGCTTAATTTTAGTTCTCTATTTGGTGTTACTTTTTCTAATTTACACCATTTTAATAAGAAATACATTATTGCATAATCATGTGCAAATATTGCTATTCTTTTTCCTTTATTTTGACTAACAACTTCTTGGAATGCTTCATTTACTCTTTCTCTTACTTCTGCTTGGCTTTCTCCTCCTTCTGTTTTGAAGTTTTCGTCTTCATATTGTCTTGTATACCAATCTGGATATTCTTTATCATTTGGCTTTCCTACTCTTTTTTCATCAAATCTTTCATCTATATTTGCTTTTAGGTGTTGTTTTTCTAATAGATATTTTGCTGTTTGCAATGTTCTTACACAATTGCTTGTATATACTACATCTATGTTTTGTAGTTCTTCTTCATTGCTTAGTATTTCTGCTCTTTTTTCTCCTGTTACACTTAATATTATTTTTTCACTTCTTAATACTTTGTCTTGACTTGTTTTCCAACTTTCTATTACGTCTTTTGTGTTGATTCTTACTGAGTGTCTTATTAAATATACTGTTGTTTTCATGATATCATTGTATGAGATATTTAATACTTAAATACACCATACACTCCTTTCTTCATTTTTTATCGTTTTTATTATATCTCAAATGTATTATATTTTCAAGCAAAAATTATTAAATTACTTCATTTAATAATACTCGTCCTTTAGAATCAAATTTTACTAATTGACTATTAATTGCAATTGTTTGTAATTCTATCATCTTCTGCATTACCGTCTCCACACTAATATCAAATATTTGAGCCATTTTTTCTAATCCTTTTTCTCTGTTATCTATCAATATATCTGAATATCTTTTTAACACTTCATAAAATTCTCTATGTTGATCTGTTATATCTTCGCTACTTAATAATGTATCTGTATTACTATTTTCAAATACGTCTTGTGGATTATATGTATTATCTTCAATTACATCTAGTAAATCAAAATAACCATCTGCTGTTTGCTGAATAAGACTTATTTCAAATTTATTTTTTGACAAATAATTAAACATTGCATATTTTATGCCTTTCATAAGGACATTTATTACTAAATTTTGATCATAAGATAAATTGGTTTCAATTTTTCCACCATTCTCTATTAATTTTAAGTATACTTCTTGTTTTAAGTCTTCAAAATTGTTTAATCTTCCGTACATTTGAGCTATCACAATAGCCAATTTTTCAATTGTTTTATCTTTTGTTAAATATATTTTTTCAATTAATTCGTTACTTATTTGCTTTTGTTTTCCTAGATATATTTTTCCATCTGAAATATTAAATACTTTTCGAGTTAATTCTGGATTTTTCTTGTTTCCAATTATTTCTTTTATAAATGTATTTATTCCAATATTATATTCTTTACAAATATTCATTATTTCTTCTGTTGAATAATCTCTATCTCCGAATTTGCTTAAATTTTCTATATCTATTTTCAATAAATCTGCTTTTACTTTATCTTTGGGTGAAATTTTTTTAAGTTTTATCTCTTTTCCTTTTATTAATTCTCTATATTGTTTTGTTTTAAGACCTAATGATTCTTTTATTTGATAGTCTGTATATCCTTTATCTTCTTTTGCTTTTTTTACTTCTTTAAGAGTTATAATATTGTCATTTTTTGTATCTTTTATTATATCATTTCTTATATTTATTTTATCTTGATAATCAAAAATCTTATTTTTTATTCTTTTTATTTTTCCATTCAATGTCTTTATATATTTTTCTGCACTTATATCAAGTATTTTAATTAATCTAATATCGTCTGTTATATATTTTCTCATTTCTTTTATGTCTTCTGGAATTAAATATTCATTCTTTATATACTGTTTTAATATTTTTCGTTCTTCTGGCTTATATCTAATTCTATTATTATTTATGTTTGTACAAAGTCTACATATAAAATAACATTTTTCGCCTTTTCTTAATTTAACATATGTATTTTTGGGGATTCCTAAACATTTTTTTAGTTCTTGTATAGTTATTCTTGTGTTTTCTAGTATTTGATATATTGTTTCAGATGTTACTTTTTCTCCATCTTTTATCCTATAGTTTTGAATAATGTTTTCTAATACATACGATTTTCCATCCATTTTATTTTTCATTCCTTTCTTGCTTATCTAAAAGCCACACATTATAAAGAAAGATTTTATTTCAAACTATTTTCTTCTTTAAAAATCAAAAAGATACCTTTAGTTTTGTCTAAAAGTATCTCTTTTGATTTTCTTTTGGAATTTTTTTTATTTTAATTTAATTGCATTTTTATCTTATACTATTTATGTATAGTAGTCAATCATTGCTTTGTTTATTTAATTTTTATGCTTTTTGTGTATGTTTTTTGTGTATATTTTTTGTATTTGTCGTATTGTTGTTAGCCAATTTATTTTTTTATATTATTATTCCATTTGTATGATCTATTTCATGTTGGATTATTTCTGCAATAAATCCATTATATTTTCCGTGTTGTTTATTGAAATTTATGTCCATATATTCTACTTCAATTTCTTTATATCTTTTGCATTTTCTTTCTCCAATTAATGATAGACATCCTTCTTCTGTTTGATATTCTTCTTTTTTATTTGTTATACTTGGATTTATCATTATAAAGTCGTATATTCCTCCTGATATACAGATTATTGCTTTATTATATCCTATCATGTTTGCTGCTAGTCCTACACATCTGTCTTTGTTTGCTTTTAATGTGTCTAGTAGGTCTTGTGCTATGTATTTGTCTTTTTCTGCTGCTTTTTCTGATTTTTGAGATAGGAACATTATGTCTTTTACTATGTTTTTTACCATGTTATTTTGATCCTTTCTTGCTATTTGGGTTTGGAATTAATTTGACTAAAATTCACGCGCTCTCTTGTATTCCTGAAATTCTTTGTTAATATTTTTTATGTTCTTTTTCATTTTTGGTTTTTTTATTTAATATTTTGTCTAATTCTATTTCTGCTTTTTTTACGAAATAGTTATCTGTATAAATTGGTATTCCTATTTCATTTACTTTTTGAATTAATTTTTCTATAGTATTTAGCTCCTCTGTTTCCTCTATTTCTATTAACTTGTCACCATTATTTATATTTTTAATTGCTAATTCAAATCCGTCTTTTTCATATATTATATCCTCTTCTTTTATATTCATAATTTCTTCATATCCTATTGCTTTTAATAACTTTTTTGCGTCTTCTATATCTAAAATGTTACAGTTAATGGATTCTTGATTTAATATATTTCCCTTTTCATCAATTTTTTTTATTTTATATGTTATTAGTTTTGTTCTTTTATTTGAAGTTTTTCCTATAATATCTCTTACTAATACTGCTTTCGATAAAATGTTTCTTGTACTTAGTTTGTCTAGTTCTATTTCTTTTGGTATGAAATATGTGTCGTCCATTGAGAATTGTCTTATTTTTTTGAATCCTTTTTCTTCTATTATTTTATAGAATTCGCTCAATTGACATTTTATTTTTATTGTTATTTCATTACTTGTCTTTTGGTTCATAGTTTTTCTCCTATTTTTTTCTTTTTATTATAACACTTTTGGTGATAATTGGAAATAGTTTTTTGAACTGATTTGTTTGTTGATTAAGCTTGATTTATTATTTGTTTGAATAGAATTTAAGAATGTAGGCCTTCGGGTTATGAGTTACATAATGTATTTTGTTGAATGTGTTGAATTGTATTGTATGCTAGTGATATTAGTGCTTTGCTGGATTTTTATTTGATGTATAATTTTGTTAAAATTGGGGTGATTTTGAAAATTTGATCCCCAATTTTTCCCCAATTTTTATTGGGATATTTTAGGAGATTTGTACTAATTTCGTTTGATTTTTATTGAAAAGTTTCAGGTGATTTTTACTAATTGTATTTGATTTCTAATAGTAATTAAATTTATTTTTTACGATTTTGATTATTTTTTTAAATGAATTTTTATTACTATTTTAGATTTTTAATTAAATTTTGAAAGGAATGATTTTTATGGATTTAGATAATAAAGTTAATGATTTGATGAGAGAATGGATTATTTTTAGAGATGAGTGTTTGAGCAGACTTACTGAAGAAGATAAAGGACATTTGATTGAGTTTGATAAGTATTGTGATAATATTTTGAAAAATGTTGCAAGTTGTAATAAAAAATATGTTCAAAAACAATTGGACAAGCTTGATGAAAATTATCTTGATTATATTGGTTATTGGAATGATAAATATTATAGGGCTGGTTTTGGTGATTGCTTGAATTTGGTTATTATGAGTTTGGGTGGTGATAAATTTGAAACTAGGTAAATATGGTGTTTTGGCTAAGAAGTATTTGGAAGAGTATAAGCCTTTTAAGTTTTCTCGTTTGGTTATGGATGGTTCTGTTATGGATTATTTGTTGGAGTTTGAATATCATTTGAAGGGTTATGCTAATTTGATTGAGTTTGAACTTAAAGAAAGGTTTCCTGTTCCTTCTGAGAATGAGAGTTTTGTTGAGCAAGTTAAGTATTTGAATATGATTCAGCAAATGGTTGATGAGTTTGTGATGGAAGAGGTTAAGTTGGTGTAGAAAAGCAAAAAGTCGAGATAATTCTCGGCTTTTTTAAAATTTTCAAATTATTTTTCTCTTTGTGCAATAAAAATATCATTTACCATAAAAAAACCTTTTATAAGTTGACCATTTTTTTGTTTATTTTTTAATTCTGACATTTTATAATTTGTTATTAATATAGTATCATTATTTATTCTATATGGAATATATCCAAACATAGACCACAATGGATTTAAATATAATAAATTTAATCTAATATATAAGTACCCTATTAAAATAAATAATAATATATTTACTATAATTTCATATTTACTAATATTATTAACTGTCACTATTGGTATAATGTATGTCATAATATAACTTATAATTGTATCATCTGGTCTCTCTATATTTTCTATCAATATTTTTTTTGTTCCATTCTTACTAACCTTAATAAGTACAATACTAATTAGAGAGACAATCATACATATTAACATGCTTATCAAAAATATTATGATCGGTATTCTTTTAATTTTTTCATAAGAATTATATTGATCAAAATTTAATACTAGTAAGAAAAAATATAATGGAAAATATGATGATATAAATAATAAACACTTCATTAAATTTTTTTTCATTTTCTTCTCCTATACTTTATTATCTATTCCAGGCTTTTCTTGAATAAGACTTTTATAATATGAATCCCTTGCTAACAATAAAATATCTTTTATTTGATCTTTTCCTTCATATATAATACTTTTAGTATTCATATTAACATTTATTGGTAGTTCAAAAACATTAATTGTCGTTACAATGTTTTCAAAATTATCAAAACATTTACTCAAATCATTATCCTCATTTTGCATTTTCGTTAGTATTTTTCTTGTTAATAAATTATTCATACAATCTTCTTCAAATTCATCAAAATTTTCTATTTTTCCTGTACTTCTTAAAAAATCTATTGTTTCTCTTGATTTCTTTTCATATTGTTCTTCTATTTTAAAAATTCTTTCTAAAGATATATGGTTTAATATTAGTATTTCCTCTTTATATACAATTAAATCTACATCTCCATCTATTCCTAATATTTGAGAATCTATTTTATTTAATTGATTTCCCTTAAAAATTCCCAAAAATCCATGAGTAGATAATTTCTTAAATTTAGTTAATCTCCTAAAAATTTTTACATTATCATTTTTTTCACCAATTTTTACGCAATAAAAAGAAAATCTTTCAATCTTCCCACTTTCAATTTCTATATTATTTGGATCAAATGATTGAACTATTTCATTATAATTTCCAACATAATCTACATTACACATTTCTAATGTTCCTTCTCTAAACCCTGTTGGATTATATTGTATTCTTTCATTTTGCACTCTGTCAGATATACTTTCAATTGCATTCTGAATCAATATATCAAATATTTCTTCTGAAACTTCTGGACATACAGATTCATAACTATCTTTATTTTTTTCACAGAAATACAATTCTTTACTATTATCTTTATTTTTTAATACATTTATTACTTCTTCTATGTTCATTTTTATTCCCCTTTTTAATTTAACATATTTTTACTGCAAATATTGTCGAAACTTGTCTTTTACTATTAAAAAAGCAAAATAATTCTGTAACTTTCAATTACTGTCATATTTTGCTTTTCATCAGTATATTTAATTATCTTTTTCATCAATTAACCAATCCAACACATTTATCTTCTTTATTCCATCAAAGTCGGCATCTAAATCATCATCTAATGTCAAAATGTATTTAGGATAATTATCATTTATTTTCTTCAATGGAGTTAATTCTCTATCTAAAATTTTATTATCTCCTTCATTTTCTCCTCTAGTTGTTAATGCAACTTGATAATATATAGTATTTTCTGGCTTTCTTGCTACGAAATCAACTTCTAAATCATCATATTTTCCTATATATACTTCATATCCTCGTCTCAACAATTCAAGATACACAACATTTTCTAATATATGACCCATATCTCGACCAGAACCTTGTCCTAACATATAATATCTTAATCCTATATCTATTGCATAATATTTTTCTTGAGTTTTCAAAAATTCTTTTCCTTTAATATCATATCTGTTGGCTTTAAATATTAAATAGCTATCTATTAATGCATCTACATAATTTGAAATTGTATTATATGATGAATTTTTTTCTATTCCTTCAATATTATCACTTATGCTTTTCATACTCGTTCTATTCCCTATGTTGTCATACAAATATTTTGTAACTCTTTCTAAGACATTTTTATCTGTTATTCCTTTTCTTTGCATTACATCTTTAAATAAAATAGTATTATATATTCCATCTAAAAATAAATTTATGTTTTCTGGGTTTATTTTATATAATTCAACTGCTTGAGGAAATGAACTATATCTTAGATAATCTCTAAATTTTCTTGACAAGTCTGTTTTATCTTCAAAGCTTGATAAATATTCTCTAAACGATAATGGCAACATTTTTATTTCTATATATCTTCCTGTAAGCAATGTTGCTAATTCTGAAGATAATAAATATGCATTTGAACCTGTTATATATAAGTCTACATCTTTATTTATAAATAGGCTATCTACTGTTTTTTCAAATTCGTTTACATTTTGAATCTCATCTAGAAAAACGTATGTCTTTTTTCCTTTTACTAATCTTTCTTTTATATATTCATATAATTTTTTTCTGTCTTGTAATTCCTCATAATCTGCATTTTCAAAATTTATTGATATTATTTGTTTTTCTTCTACTCCAGTTTCTTTTAAGTAATCTTGAAAAATTTCAAGTAGTGTTGATTTTCCACATCTTCTTATTCCTGTGATAACTTTTATTATTTGTTGATCTTTGAAATTTTTTAATATAGATAAATAATTTTCTCTATTTATTCTTTCCATAAATCTCCTCCTAACTATAATAATTATACTATCTTTTATTATTATAGTCAAGTTTTTTCAAAATTATGAAAAAACTTTTGTCTTTTGCAAAGTTTTTTCATTTTTTCTTAATGCTTTTTATACGGATAAAAAACATTTTTGTTAACTTTTATTTCTATGATTTCAATCTTTTAATCACTTAGTTACTTAATATTGTTATAACATCAAATTTATATTTTCCTGTCTCATCATTTTTCTCTGTACTTCCTTGTAAATCATAAAAGTTATTATTATTTACAGTCTTTTTTTGAGGATCATATATAAAAAATATAATAAATTTTGGATTATCTCTATAATATGATTCAATATCAATTTTTATCTGCTTAACAAATTCTTTTTCATCTTTGTCAGATTCTTTTATCATTTTTATTTCTAATATAATCCCAAATTCTTTAAACATAAAGTCTGTTCTTTCTGTTTTACCTCCAACTTGAGGTGTATTTTCTTCCTGCAACATTTTAGGAAAAATCGATTTTAATATTACATATAACAAATCTTGTACATCATACTCATCCTTTATTATAAATTTATCATGAGATTTCCTTCTTTTTAAAGTAATTCTTTTAACAGAATTAGAAAATTCTTTAAGTATATTTATAATTATATCTTTTGGGTCGTCATGAAATTGAATATCAGCTGTTATCATTTTTTTATATAAATCCTCCATTATTATCAGATCATTAATACTTTCTGCATTAGATATAAATTCTAGGTAAATTTCTTTTTTTACTAGTGCCACCTTAGCATCTAAAATATTTTTTATAACAAGCCCTTTTGCATCATTTACATTTTCAACATCTTTTTTTAATCTTTCTATAATTTGAGGATATATCTTGTAAATCAAATATTTATTTTCTAAAGTTGATTTTTCGTATTTTTCTATTAAATCTTGTTCAATATTATTATCTTTATTATTTAAAAGAAATATTCCTATCAGTTCATAAATATTCATTTTATAATCGATTCCTCTTACTGGTGGTTTTAATAGTATTTCATCTATTATTTTATTATCTATGTCTTTCTTTGAATATCCGCAAATTGCTAACTCTTTTGAATTTACTGGAATATTTATATCAGTATTATTATCTATATTATTAATATAATTATATAAATATACATCTATCCCTGTATTATTTTCTATTAAATTTTGCTTTAATCTTTTTATTTCATCTTTTATAAAAACCATAATTTATCTCCTATTCCCTTTAGTAGTTCGTAATCCCAACCATCAATTTGTTTTATTTCGTTAGTTAGTCTTGAAATTAAATATGGATATTGCATAGTTACCGTTCTTTTAGATGGTATAAAACTTCTAAAAGATAAATGACAAAACCAATAAATTTGTTTTGTTATATAATCCTTATCTTTAAATGTAGACCTATTATCAACATCTATTAATAATGGATTTATACTTTTATCAGATAGAGTTAATAGTGTTTTGTTTTCATCTATATTTATATATAATCCCTTTCTATTATTTTCTTTTCCTTCATTATTAAAAACTCTAAAATTATGATTATAGTTTAAATGTACAATTGCATAACTTACATTATACTCTTTAAATTTATTTAACACATTATTAATGGCTTTTATTTCATATTTATTGCTTGGTGCTTTATTAATGTGAAATATCAATCTAAATTCTTTTTTATTTTCATTTTCTCTAAATAACGCATTTTTTAAAGTACTTTCTAAATATCGTTCAAATGCCTCTTCATAATCATTCATATTTGTTAATGGTGTACAATCTGTAACAATATAATTTCCATTATATTCAAAAATTTGAGATACTCCAAATATTTTATTTTGAAACTTATCATAGCAAGAGGAAATTCCTATTATAAATTCTTGTTTTTCCCTTTCTATTTTTTCTATTGTCCAAGCTGTTCCTCCTATTTTTGCATAAATATTTAAGGAAATGTTGTTTAATATAAAATCATTAATATCTTTTATTCTTTCAATTAATATTTCTTGTGAAGGAATTCCTTGTCCTATTAATTTTGCTTTACAATAATAATATGGTGATTGCTTTACATTTAGTTTTTTTTGTTTTTCTTCTAATATAACTATCACAAGATCTGGCTTTTCTGCTTTATTTATTATACTTTCATATACTGAATTTTTATAGTCTTCTATATTTAGATCGTCTATATAAAATTTAATAAATTCTACATTCACATAAAAAACTTCTTTCAGTTTTCTTTTTAATCTTACAGAAAAAACTTCTTCTGTTCCTTCGTATTTCTTAGGGCAGATTACCGCACATTTTATCTTGTTAGTTGAAAAAATCTCATATGTATAAGGCTTCAATTCTTTTAATGCATCATTATACTTACCTTTTTGTGTTTTATCTAAATAATAATAATGATTAGGTGTTTGTAAGTTTTCCATATTAAATGCATTTTCTCTATAAGGTAAATTATTTAATGAAATAGATGAAATATGAATATTATCACTAATGTATATTTCTGATAAATGTTGTTTTATATAATCATAAGTTTTTATAATTGTCTTATATTGCTCATTAAAAGAATTTATTTTCCAAATAATTTTTTTATATTGTTCCGTATTATTAGTGCATTCAAGGAACCTGGTTAATGCTTTCTTGTTACAAAATATTTTTTCGTTGTCTGTTGATAAGTCTTGAATATCAATTCCATGTTGTGATAGTTCTTTGCTCGTCCATTTAAATATATTTTTTGTTTTAAAAGCTAATGTTATCCCTAAAATTTTGTTTTCTTTACTATAATAACTATCTAATAAAAGTATTTTTTTTACTTCTAATCCCTCTATAGTTTTTGTAACATTATTATTAGACTCAATTTCAAATGTACTTGAATGTCTATCTTTATATATTGAGGCTCCATTATTTTTAAAGACTTCTGCTATGCTATTAGTTAAAATTACTCGAAATATTTGTGGATAATCATCTAATGCTAAACGTACACATATACCTTTCAAATCTATTGGTATATCACTATTATTTTTTTTCTTCCAATAATATATTTTATTACCATCAAATCTATAAAAAAATATATCTGGATATTTTTTTCTTAAATATTCAAGATTTTCATTCCCCATATAATCAATAGAATATACTTCCATTAGATTGTTATCTAATTTACACTCAAAAAAATTCAAAAAAGTTCCATTCACTATTTTCCCCTCCTATTTATTATAGAAAAAGCAAAATAATCCTGTAATATATATTACTAATTATTTTGCTTTTCTTTTGTTTGTTATTTAAATAAAATTATAAAATCAATTTAAATTTCATTATTTTTCCTTTATTTATTCTTCAATCATTCCTTTGCATTGTAATTCTGCTTGTCTAATAACTAATTGAACTGCAGAATCTCTTTTAACTGGTGGATAATCATATTTTATTAATAGTTTTTTTATTTCATATCTCATTCTAGCTCTAGCATCTTTTCTAATATCCCAATCTATTGTCATATTTGAATTTATTGTATCTACTAATTCTTTTGCTATTTTTACTAAAGTTTCATCTTTCATCAATTCTTTAACCTGAGGATCATTGCCTAATGCATCAAAAAAAGCTTTTTCTTCAATTGATAAATTATATTCATTTCCTGCTGCTAGTTCTTTTTCAATTTCGTTTTTTAGATTTATCATTTCTTGTATTATTTTTTCTATATCTTCTACACTTGTTCTTTCATTATATGCTGTTGCTATTTTTTGAAATTTTGTAGAAAATTTTTCTTGCATAACAATATTTTGTATTCCCACTTTTTCAACATAATCTTTTAATGCCTGATTCAAGATTTCTACTGCAATGTTCTTCTTTTGCATTTTTGCTATTTTATTCATCAATTCATCACTTAGAAGCATTATTCTATTACTATTTTGCACTTTTCCAATTTGTAACATTTCATCATCTTGGATTGCTCTTTCAAGCATTTTTCCAACATGTTCGTTAATTTCTTTGCTATCTATTGTATTTCCACTATTGCTTAATTTTTTTATAAATGATCTAACTGAAATAAAAAATAATATTTCGTCTTTTATTTCTTGTGTTAGTTCTCCAGCACATAATGAATATAAATTTTTACAATCATAACTATATTTTAAAAATTCTTTTTTAGTTTTTTCATCTTTTAAAACCCAGTCTGCTCCTGCCATAATTATTTCATATTTATCACTATCTGTTGTTGTAGCAAAATGACTATATATAAATCCATGGAATATATTTCTTATTAATTCAATTTTGTCCATTAAAACTTTAACAATTTCTGTATTGTCTACTACTTTTCCTTGATCACGTTTTGTATAAGTCTTTAATGCATCTATTAACCATCTTTTTAATCCAATATAATCTACAATTAAGCCTCCCTGTTTGTCTTTAAATACTCTGTTCACTCTTGCTATTGCTTGCATTAAATTGTGTGCTTTCATTGGCTTGTCTACATACATTGTTCCTAGTGATGGTACATCAAATCCAGTAAGCCACATATCCACAACAATTGCAATTTTGAATTCTGAATTATAATCTTTAAAATCTTTCTCAAGTTGATGTTTATCTTTTGTAGATCCAATTGCTTTTTGCATTTCTTCATCATCTTTATTATTTGATGTTATTACCATATGTATTTTATTTTTCCATTCTGGCTTTAATTCTAAAAACTTTTTATACATTGTATATGCTGTTCTTCTTGAGTAAGCAACAACCATTGCTTTATTTGCAATTGTATTTTCAATATCGCTATAATTTTTTATAATATCTTTTACTATAAGTTCTAATCTATCTGGATCTTCAATAATTTCTTGCATTTTTGCCATTTCTTTTTTAGATTCATTTAATGTTTCTTCATCTACACCTTCATCCTTTTCAAGATATGTATAATAATCGTCTATCTCATCTAGTATTTTTTGATTTAATCCAACTCTCGCCATTCTAGCTTCATACATGATCGGTACTGTTGCACCATCAAGAATTGCTTGAGTCATATCATATGTATCTATTACATTTCCGAAAATTTCTGACGTTGACTTATCTTTTGTCTCGACTGGTGTACCTGTAAATCCAATATAAGTAGCATTTGGAAATGCTGTATGTAAATATTTTGCAGTTCCGTATTTTTTATATGCTATCATTTTTTCTTTATCGAATTTCATTGTAGCATCTATTCCGTAATGACTTCTATGTGCTTCATCAACTAAAACTAAAATATCATCTCTTTTACTAAATACTCCTGTTTCTTCTTCAAATTTTTGTAATGTTGTAAAAAATATTCCTCCTGATATTCTATTATCAAGCTTATCATTTAAATCTGCTCTACTCTCAATTTGCACTGGTTTTTGTTTTAAAAATTCCGAACACTGTGAAAATGTATTGAATAATTGATCATCTAAATCATTTCTATCTGTAACCACAACAATACTTGGATTTTTTAATATTTTTATCATATTTGCTGAATAGAACACCATAGAAAAACTTTTTCCTGATCCTTGCGTATGCCATAATATTCCTGCTTTTCCTGTTCTTTCGTTATAAGCTTTTTCTGTACTTTTAATTGCTTTTTTTACACCAAAATATTGATGATATGCTGCTAAAATTTTATTATCTCCACTCCACATTATAAAGTTATTTATAATGTCCATTATTCTGTATTTTTTCATCATTCCATTAAATAGTGTATTATGAGTTGCCATATTTTCTCTTACAACATCTGTATCTTCAATCTTTTTCCATTCTGAGAATCTACTCCATGGACTTGTTATAGTTCCTGCTCTTGCTTGTACACCATCACTCACTATTAAAAATTGATTATAATAAAATAATGTTGGAATATGTACATTTTGATATCCTTTTAACTGGTTATATCCATCTTCTAATTTTACTTCTTCTCTTGTTGTGCTTTTTAATTCAATAACTACTAGGGGCATTCCATTAATAAACACAATTATATCAGGACGTTTTTCACTTTCTTCAATAATTGTATATTGATTAATTGCTTTGAATGTATTTATTTCTATATTATTAAAATCAATTACTTTTATTGTTTTGTATCTAGTTGTTCCATCTTCTTGAATTGGAACTTTTACTCCTTCTAATAAATACTGTGTAAATTGTTTATTGTTTAATATTGTATTATTATTGTCCAAATTCTTTATTAAACGGATAACTTCTTTAATATCTTCATTTGTAATATTTTTATTTAATTTTGTTATTGCATTTTCTAAGTCATCCTCTAGTATTACATTCGAATAGTTTTCTCTTTCTAATTCATATCCATTTAATGTTTCGTATCCTAAATTTGTTAATAATTCCATTGTTATTTTTTCTAGTGTTGCTTCATCAAACATAATTTGCCCCCTATAATACTATTTCACAAAACTGTTTTCCTAATGGACTTATTGTCCTTCCATTATTTATCTGTCCATTTTTTATATTTTGATATGTTAAAGCTTTAAATGACATACCAATTAATCCAATAGAATAAAGTCTTTCGGCACGAAATTCATCTTCGCGTGAAAATATTAAATCTATATCTCTATTTTTTATTTTGCATAATATATGTAAATCTTGAATAAATATCCTATTTATTATTTCTGAAAATTCACAAAAACTATCCCAATTTATTTGTTGTTTTATATATGCTTTAAATAACTTGGCTAACATAATGCTTTTTTCTTTATCTATAAAGTTATTTAATAGTAGTATAATTCTCCCTAATTCATCTTCACATTTTTTTGGATCATTTTCAATTCTTTTTTTATATTCTTCTATTTTGTCTTGTCTTATCTCATTTCTATTAAATTCATTTATAAATACCAATGTTTGTTTCAATAAATTCCTATCATGCACATTCTTTCCAACTTTTAATACTCCTACTATTGTTTTAACTATTGGTATTTCCTTTAGAATTTCTTCATCTATTATTGAGTCGATTCCTATTTCTAAATAGTCTCCTATTATATCTTTTGAATCATCAAATAGTGATTTTTCAAAATTTTCTACCAATTCATCCATTTTTTTGCTCCTTTTCGTCACACAAATAGTAATTTGTATAATTAATTTTCTATTTTATCTAGGTCTATTTCGCCATTCATTAGCTTTGGTAAAAGTGTGTCTCTTAATTGTGTTAGAGTTTCATTTTGTATTAGATTATTTATGTATTTATTAAATAATGGTTGCATTATCTTATGCATTTCTTGTAGTTCTTTGTCTTCTGGTATTAACACTTCTGATATATCTAGTTCTCCCCTTTTTATATGCCCCATAGTCGTTGCTTTACCAGCTGCAATCATTTTGAATTTGTTTAAATGTTTTAATGTCCAAAAATAATAAAACCATTTTGGATATTTATCAGATGTTACTTTAAATATATGCTGATTTAAACCAGCTTTTCCTTTTCCCCAAATACTCATACACAAGGTACCTGACCAAGCAAACAATACATCTCCATTATTTATAATTACTTCATCCTTTATATTTGTTGAACATCTTTCTGTATTTTCTGTTATACCATCATTCATTTCTTTAATCTTAATTACTGGTAAACTCTCTTCATTATCTTTCGGTCTAAATTTTTGCATAGCCAAGCCATTAGTATAATTAGCCATTTTTGATAAACTTGATACTTCATACTTGTTTAGATTAGTAATCCAATCTTCAAATTTGATTTTCATCATTTTATACAAATTATCATTTATTTGATTATTTAACTCTATTTTTTCATCTATTTTTTTTAAAATATTAGCTACTTTTTTTTGATAGTCTATACTTGGTAAATCTATTTCTATTTCTTTCATCACATTTGTAGAAATTTCTTGAAAAGTAGATCCATTCGCTTTAGATTTTATATAATCTGTATTATAAATCAACCAATAATATATATACATATAATAACAAATTGAATCTTTGCACACCAAACTTTTAAATCCTTGATTTGTACAAACTTGATTTTTAGCAATAGCAACATATCCTATAGGTGCTCTTGATGTGAATAGTACTGAATTTATTGGCATTAATTTTGTACTACTATTTTCTAACCCTTCTTTAGTTATGTTTCTCTCTCCTCTTGATATATATCTTCCTGAATGATTTGCTAAATCTTTTGGAGTTATCCAAGCTATTTCTCCATTCCAATATTGTTCCATTTTAGTTGATGGTGTACCCCCTGCAATAATTTCCGCTATATCTTTCAATTTATACTTCATTTTTATCCCTCATCAAAACTTAAATTTTTGTAATCATAACTTATATTTTCTATTTTATTTTCGTTATAAACAAAACTTATGTCTATACATTCTCTCTTTTCTATAATATCCTCTATTTCTCCATTTATTTTATTAAATAATACATTACATTCTAATTTTGCATCATAATATCTTACATTTTCTATATCTCTCGGAACTATGTTTTGAACATTTATATTATTTATATCTTCTATAGTATAAACATCATTATATATATTTATAGATATTAAAGCTTCTAACAACCTTTCCCTAAAAACTTTGCTTACTAAATATTTTCTTATTTCTTCTAATTCTGTTATATCATCTTTAATATATAAATAATTATCATTTATATTTGATATTTGTTTTAATATTTTTAAGATTTCTTCTTCATTTTTTGTTATTTCTATTTTCTCATTAAAAATACTCTGAAATTCACTTTCTAAATATTCTTTAAATATATTATCATTACTATAAAACACAATTTTGTTATTCATATTATTGTGCTTGTATTGTAGTATTGACTCCCAAAGTAGTACATCTTTAAAACCTTTATCGCTTTTTTTGTTTTGTCCTTCAAAAGGTGGTAACTTATTAAATGCTCTTTGAACAATACTTTCAAAAACATCTTTTGTTGGCAATGATATTTCTTTAATTTCAATAATGCTACTCTTTAATTCTTGTTTATATTCAGTAATTTTATCTTCTATATATGTTTCATAGTCATAAATTTCATTTTTTTTGCTCACTGTAATTTCTGGAATTTTTATTTTATTTATTTTACTTTCTAACTCTTGTTTTTTATTAAAATATGCATCTATTTTTTGCTTTTTCATTTCTTTCCATACTACTGATGGTATTAATATTTCAAAATTCTCATATAAGTCTGATTTTTCTATATAATTTATGATATTACTAAATGTTGAATTAAAATAAAATTTAGTAAAATCTCCACCTTTATCATAGTTTACAAATAAAACATTAGTATCAAAAATAATACTATATTTCATACCCTATCGCCTCCAAGTTCTTTCTAATTTCATCTTCTAACTTGTGAGACTCTTCAAATTGTACTTTTAGTTCTGATGTTAATGTTTTCATCTTTTCTTCAAAAGGAATACCATCATCTTCTTGTTCTTCTGTTCCCACATATCTGCCTGGTGTTAATATATAGTTGTTTTCTTTTATTTCATCTGTTGTTGCCACTTTGCAAAATCCTGGTACATCTTCATATTTTTCATTGTTTTGGTAACTGTGATATGTATCTGCTATTTTTGCTATATCGTTTTCACCTAACTCTCTTAACTTTCTTGTAACCATTTTTCCTAAATTTCTGGCATCTATAAATAATGTTTTTCCTTTTTGCTTTTTATTCCTATTTAATATCCATATACTACAAGGTATTGTAACTGTATAGAATAAGTTAGATGGCATTGATAAGATACAATCTACTAAATCATCTTCTAGTATATTTTTTCGTATTTCACCTTCTCCACTTGTATCACTAGATAGCGCTCCATTTGCTAATATTACTGCTGCTTTACCGTTTATAGATAATTTAGAAATCATATGTTCTAGCCATGCATAGTTTGCATTTCCTTTTGGTGGTATTCCATATTTCCATCTTGTATCATTTAATAATTTTTCTTGTCCCCAATCTGATATATTAAATGGAGGATTTGCTAATATAAAGTCTGCTTTTAAATCTTTGTGTAAGTCATTTTGGAATGTATCATCTGCAAATTTTCCTAAGTTTCCATCTATACTTCTTATTGCTAAATTCATCTTTGCTAATTTCCAAGTTGTTGGATTTTTCTCTTGTCCATATATGCTTAAATTATTTACATTTCCTTGATGTCTTTGTATAAATTTTGTACTTTGTACAAACATTCCTCCTGAACCACAACATGGGTCATATATTCTTCCTTTATATGGTTCTATCATTTCTACCATTGTTCTAACAAGACATGCTGGAGTATAAAATTCTCCACCTTTTTGTAATTCTTTTGCTGCAAATTCTCCTAAGAAATATTCATATATTCTTCCTAAAATATCTTTATCTTGAGCTTCTTTACTTCCAATTTTTATATTTGTAAATAAATCTATTAATTCTCCAAGATTTACGTTTCTATAATCTGGGCTGTTATACTCTTTTATTAATACTCCCTTTAATGATGGATTTTCTTTTTCTATTTCATCAAGTGCTTCGTCTATATATTGTCCTATATTTGCATCTTTAGAATGTGCATTTAAATATTCCCATCTTGCTTTAGCTGGAACATAAAAGATATTATCCATTGTATATGAATCTCTATCTTCTTCCATTCCATCTCCATTTTCAACTAATTGGCGATATCTTTCTTCAAATGCATCAGATATATATTTTAAAAATATTAATCCCAATATTATAAATTTATAACTAGATACTGGAACTGCTCCTCTCATTTTATCAGCTGCAGCATATAGCTTTTTTTCTAGTTCTTGTAACTCTTCTTCACTATTCATTTTATCCTCCAAAAAATTTCTAATTATCCTATTTATTTTATATCACACAATCCAATTTTTAACAATAAAAATCCCAATATTTTAAACTATTTTGTCGAAAAAATTTTTATAATTTCTAATGTTTTATCACCACTTATTTTGTAACTCATTAATCACATTCCATACCTTTCCTATTTCCTGTTTCACTTCACTTAAATCAACAGTATAAATCCTTCCACTATTCGTCAAATACGTTAATTGATTTATATTATTTCCTATCCTTCTAAGTTATGCTACGACTTCATTTAATCCATCAACCATCACTATATCTTTATCTAAACCTTGTTCAATCAAATATTCTGATAAACTTAGTTTAGCAATTTTGCTTTTCTCAATCAATTTTTTCTTCTCTTTTTCATTAACTCTAATTGTTATAATTTTATCCTTCTTCAATTTATCATCTCCATTTCATAAAAGGGTTTGGGACATTCCCAACTATCAAGAACCATTTGTATACACAAAGGGGAATCTTGCTAAAAACATTTCTCTTATTTTAGTTCTTTTTGCTCCAAAACAATATAAAAAGAAAAGTGACATTTTTATCTGTCACTAATCATTTCACATCTAAAGTGATTTAGCTTATACTCCAGTCATCTCAGCCATTTCAGAGTGATTCCCTAATTAGGGAATCGCTCATTCTATGGTCATCATCCTTAATTCCAATACCACCACACATTTCATATAATCTTGAAATTATTGAATCAACAATACTATAATTTTTATTTATACATAATCTTTCTTTTAATTGATTTCTGTTATAATTTGTGGTTATAACAATCGGCAAATAATTATTATATCTATTATTCACTATCAAAAATAATTTTTCTAATACCCATTCTGTTGGCTTTTCTTTTCCTAAATCATCAATTACTAAAAGATCAACACTAGAATATAAATTCAAATAATCCTTATCAGAAACTTCTGAATCGCTATATGAATCTCTAATAAAATCTAACAATTGTATTAAAGTTCCAAATATTACTGATTTTCCGCTCTTAATAATTTCATTTGCAATACATGATGCTAAATAAGTTTTACCTACACCATAAGCTCCTGTTATAAAAAGTCCTTTATTTGTTGTTCCTTTTATCAATTTATCTACATATTTTTTAACATTTTCATAAGTATTTTTATTCTTATTTGTTATTTTATAATTTTCAAAAGTGCTATTTAATTGACGTTTTCCTAAATTATTATTTTTAAATAATTTGTTTATTTTACTTAAATTGATTTTTCTTATTTTGTCTTTTTCAATGTATTCATCGTATTGTTGCCAAATCTTACTAGCTTCACTACAGGTACATCTTTCGTATGCTGTTGCTATATCTTTATAAACAATATTGACATATAGTGCAGTATAATCATTTATATGTAATAACTTTCCACAGAATTTGCACTGTTTGTGCATTTTATTATCAGTATCTAAAACTATGTCAGAAATCAATTGTTTTGAATCCACTACCATTTTCACCTGCCTTTATATCATCTTCTAATCTATTATTTTCTATTTTATTCTTTTCTGTTATATTCTCTTCTTCCACGTTACTTGACGTTTGCGTAACGTTACTTTCTTCTTTTTTCTTATCTCTAAATCTTTTTTGTCTTTCTCTATTTTGCTCTAAAATTTTCTCATATTTATCAATACTTTGATACTTATACCAGTTTTTAATTATATATGTATTTTCCTGATATATTAGCATTTCTAAATGGATTAATTTGTTCAATATATTTTCCATTTTTGCATCCGTTTTGTGAATGATTGTTGCAAGTTCATGCACTGTCATCGGATTATTTTCTGAAATCATTAACTTTCCTTCTTGCATACACTGTCCTGCTATTGTTAATAATTGAATCCATACTCTAAAAAATGTGTCCCCATCACGTTCTTTGAGTAATATTTTAATTTTTGGATTTGCAAATATATCTGTAAACACTTTAATCCATTGCATGTTTTCCCTCCTTTACTTTTTTAATGATTCTTGTTCTTTATTGTTTAAGTATTCATCTAGTGCTTGTACTCTAAATAATATTCTTCCACCAACTCTTGCACATGGTATTTGTTTTCTTCTTACTAATTGGTTTACTAACCAATATGATATTCCTAAATACTCTGCTGTTTCTTTCATTGTTAGTGTTTTTCGTTCTACCTTTGGCAATTCTGGCATATAATCACCTCTCTTTTTCTTAAATTCTTTATGCAAAAATATGTATAAATATTAAATTTTATATATTATTGCATTTACATTTGTATAATTTAGTTAACTAATTATTATTTATTATTTTAGATGTTTTATTTGCTCTAAAAAACCGTACAGATAATAATTTTAAAATTTATTTCTATTGTATGGCTATTTTCTTATTTTTTTAAATTGTAAAAAAATTTATGATTTTTGTCACATTTTCTATTTTTATTTCGCCTATTTATATAGAAAGGCTAATAATTTAAAATTTTTTAAATTTTTTTTACAATTTTGGTCAGATTTTTCACTTTTTTTTCGCCTATGTGTATAGAAGGATTAAAATTTTTTAAAAATTTTTATGATTTTGGGTATATTTTCCAATATTATTTCGCCTATGTATACAGAAAGATTAAATCTTAAAAATTTTTTGTAGTTTTACTAAGATTTTTGAGTCTTTCTTCGCCTATTTGTATATAGGAATATTAAAATTTTAAAATTCTTTATAAATTTTGTGAGATTTTTTAATTTTATTTCGCCTATTATATTAGAAAGCATAAAAGATTAATTTTTTAAAAATTTTTGGGAATTTTAATACTTTCATTTCGCCTTTTATATAGAAAGGTTATAAATTTAATACAAGTTCAAGGAGGAAAATTATGAATTATGAATTAGAAATAGCATTTGACTTCAAAAATTCAAAAGAATATTTTGTAAGATACGAACCAATAGAACTAACAGACTCAGATAAAATACCAGAAAAACTAAAGAATAAAAAACTATATGTTTTCGAAAAAGTTAAACCTAAAGCAAAAAATATTGGAACATTTCTGCTTGAATTTCTAAATTTAGATTTTACAAATGCTTTACATTTGAACTATTTTTTAGTGCATTATTTTCTTGTTAATTTTATTGCTAGTAAAAAGAATTATCTAAATTTTGAATATTATAAAAGTATTGATTTAACATCTGAAATTATGGATAATCCAAAAATAATATTAACAGAAGATGAATTTATAGATTATGCTGAAGGGACGAAATTACTTTATTTTAGTTTTATTGACTCTGCTCAATTTGTTTTTAGGAATATCGCAGAAAAAATATATTTCAAGACATTATTTGAATCGTCTACTGAAGAAGATTCAGATTATGAAAGTCTAAAGATTTTGAAAGATAACGAAACATATGAATCAATTTTAGATAATATATCTGAAAATTTTAAAGATATAAAAATGAACTTTGACTTAGATTCTTTCTTTTTAGGTTCTAATACTAATAAGTCAAAAAATAATATTAGATATTACTATTCTTCTAATGACTTTACTTGTCTTTTGTTTATTTGTATGAAGGAATTTATGAATTATAAAAATAGTTTTAGGATTATAAAATGTAAAAATTGTAATCACTATTTTATTCCTAAAACTGCACATAAAACCTTGTATTGTGATAATATTTTTAAAGATGATCTAACTTGTAAGGAATTTGCTGATAATGTTTCTTCTAGCAGAACATATGCTAATGATCCTATTTGTAAAAAGTATAGAAATAGATATAAAAATTTGAGTAAACAAGCTTCTATTAGTAATACTCCTGAGGTATTATCTCTTTATGAAAGATATAAAGTTGATGGTGCTGTGATGCTTGATAAATATAAACATGATGAAATTAGTGGTAGTGATTTTAAAAAATGGATTGATGGGATGAAAATAAGAAAGTAAGAAAATGAATAGAGTTTAAAGTGCAGTTTTTGCACTTTAAACTTGTGTGAATTGCACTTTATTATTCCATATCCAACTCGTAACCCATATCTAACTTTTATATTTCTTATAATTTCATTTGTTCTAAATTTACTAATTCATTTTTCCTAAAAGTCATCTTTAATAAGCATGGAGAATTTATAGCCAACTCATTTTCCTTGTATTCAAGATTTAATCTTTTGTTTACTTTGCAAAAACTTAACAAATAGAATTTTATTGTTCCACCATGACTTATA
>ERZ857969.331-NODE-331-length-80982-cov-30.615221_pt1 | contig 80982 bp, 78 predicted proteins | sample MGYA00519864_ERZ857969 | MGnify/ENA primary metagenome ERZ857969 (study PRJEB31778, sample SAMEA3449382) | human gut metagenome | biome: human gut; feature: human-associated habitat; material: faeces | place: United Kingdom | collected 2010/2012 ...
TGTATATGTTGCATCTTCTATTACTATTCCTCCTGTTACTTCTGTTGCTGAATCACTTGCTATTTTAAATCCTTTTGGTACTTTTACTTGGTTTCCATATGTGTCTTCTAATGTTGTTACATCATCAAACACTGTCCCTTTTGTTTTTGAGTCAGCTACACTTTCTAATTTAACAGTTACATTTCCATTTTCATCTATTTTTTTCTTTTCTCCATTTACTGTTACTTCTAATGGAAATCCAGTATTATTTTTATCATAATTAATTCCTTGATTTTCTAAATTGTCCTTTAAATCTTTTAAATTCAATTTACCATCAGTCCCATAACTTCCTGCTATTGCTATTTTTAAATTTTCATCTTCTTTTGCTTGTTCTGTTTGTGTCTTTGCATCTCCTGCCTTTTTTAATATTCCATTGTCTCCTGTTAATGTTGCAATTGCTACTCCTGCAAGTATTAAGAGTACAATTATTGTTATTACCAATGCTATTAATGTAATACCTTTGCTTTCTTTTAGCTTCTGTTTTTTTGCTGTTTTAATTGTTATCATAAAACTTTCTCCCTTCTTTTGTTTTCTGCTTTCTTTTTTTATTTTTCTCTTTAAATTATTTCCATTTTTGTAAATAGTATTCAAACCATTTACTTTTTTGAGCAAAGATATTTTATTTTCAAGGTTCTTTTTTTCTATTTACAAAAATAAATTTAATTTACACTATCATTTTACAAATATTGTTGAATTAAGTCAATATGTTGTCGTAATTTATTTTTGATTTTTTTATTGTGGTCAATTGAAAAAGTAAATTCTATTTGATTAAAGTACAATATAAATAAGCGTTACATTATATCTTATTGTAAGATTAAATTATAGTGATATAATTAAAGAGTAGATGTTTCTTGGGAAAGAAGGTTTATTATGGGTTTTAATGGTAAACATCTTTCTTTAGAAGATAGAAAAATTATTGAAGAAAACATCAACAAAGGATTAAGAGAATTTGAAACAGCAAAAGAAACTCAATAAGAGTCAATCAACAATCGGAAAAGAAATAAAAAACAACAGAAAACGTAGATATTCACATACAGAAGACTCACCTTGGAAATGTAAACATTATAAAGACTGTAAAGTTTGTATTGGAAGATGTTCCGATTTTAATGAAGTTCCATGCTCTAGAATAGATAGGTTTATTGGTGGATGTAATGGTTGCTCTGAAATAAAAAAATGTCTAATTCACTTAATTATTTTCAAGAACTTCTTGGAGATGAAATGTATCAAAGGTTGTTTGGTTTATTATTAACAGACAGAGGCTCTGAATTTGCAAAGCCACAACTGTTTGAAGTAAATACAGAAACAGGTGAAATTAGAAGTAATATATTTTATTGTGATGCACAAATGCCAAGCCAGAAGCCACATGTAGAAAATAATCATGAATTTATACGAGATATTATACTAAAGAAAAAATCTATGTCAAATTTGACGCAGGATAAGCTTGACTTAATGTTCTCACACATAAATTCCGTGCCAAGAAAATCTCTTGGCGGGAAAACTCCTTATGAAGCATTTGAATTCTTCTATGGTAAAGATACTTTAGATAAATTTAATATACAAAAGATAAAAGAAGATGAGGTCACATTACAGCCTTATCTTCTTCAATTATAAAATAATCTTTTTAAATACAAACAAGAAACATCTACACTAACTACATATTGCCGCTGTTGCGAGCACAATTACACTTATCATTTACTAACCTTATAACTATTTATTTTCTTAAAGTAGCTCCTAATGTTTTTTCTAATTCAGCAACAATACCATCCATAACACTAGTAATCTCAGAATCACTTAAAGTTTTCTTTTTATCCCTAAAAATCAAACTATAAGCAACACTTTTCTTTCCAATTCCTATTTTTTCATCTCTATAAATATCAAACAATTTAATACTTTCTAATATTTTTTTAGCTTTTTTAGAAATTATTTTTTCAATTTGACCAACTTCAACATCTTCATTAACAATCATTGCTATGTCTCTTTCTACAGCTGGAAATTTTGGTACTTCTACATATTTTTTATTTGACTTAGCATATCTTACAATCTTTGTAATATTAACTTCTGCTAAATAAACTCTTTTTTCGATGCCATAATTCATCAAAACTTCTGGATGTACCTCACCAATTGTCGCAATAATATCAATTCCTACTTTTAGGTTAGCACATCTTCCTGGATGATAAGAACCATTTTTAGTTTCTTTTTCTATATCATATTTACTAACTCCCGCTTCTTCTAAAACATTTTCTATTATTCCTTTTAATACATAAAAATCTATATTATCTCCATACATACCAATTGTTAAAATGTTTTCTTGTAAAGGTACTTCTCCTTTTTCTATTTCTTCGTTCATGTTTTTATAACTTCTTGAAATATCAAATAGTTTTACATTTAAATTTTTCTTATTGTTGTTTCCCTCTAAAATTTGCATCATACTAGGAATTGTTGTGGGTCTCATCAATTTATATTCATCACTCAATGGATTAATTATAGTAATTGATTTATCTATTACTTCTTTGTCTATATTTGATTTTTCTAAGTCTTTTTCACTTACAAAACCATATGTATAAATTTCTGAAAATCCATTGTTTACTAGAGTTTGTTTTATTTTACTTTCTATTTTTTGTTCTTTGTTTCTTACTCCTAATGTTGTATCTGCTTTAATCAAGGTTGTCTCTAACTTATCATACCCATAAAATCTTACTACTTCTTCTGCTATGTCTGCCACACATTGCAAATCCATTCTAAAGTATGGAGCAACTACTTTATCGCCTTCTACTTTGATTTCTAACTTTTCTAATATATTAGTCATTTCCTCTTTACTTATGTTAGTTCCCAATAATTGATTAATTCTATTTACATCAAATTTTATTTCATTTATTTTTTGCTTTGTTGGGTAAATATCAATTTTTCCTTCTATTTTTTCTCCAGCACCAATTAATTCTACTAATTCTATGGCTCTGTTTATCGCTCTTAAAGCATTTTCAGAAGATAATCCCTTTTCAAATCTAGAAGAGCTCTCTGTTCTTAGTCCTACTTTTTTAGCTGTTTTTCTTATGTTACCACCATTAAATACTGCAGACTCAAATACAACTGTTGATGTATCTTTTTCTATTTCAGAGTTTAATCCACCCATTACTCCTGCAATTGCAACTGCTTTTTCTTCATCTGCAATTACTAAGTCATTACTATCAAGTTTTCTCTCTTGTTCATCTAATGTAGTTATTTTTTCCCCATCATTTGCTCTTCTTATTGTAATATGTTTCCCCTTAATTGATTCAATATCAAAAGCATGCATTGGTTGCCCCATCTCTAACATAACATAATTAGTAATATCAACAATATTATTAATACTTCTTATTCCACAAGCTTTCAATCTTCTTTGCATCCAATCTGGTGAAGGACCTATTTTAACATTTTTAACCATTCTAGCAATATAACGATAACATAAATCAGGCGCTGTAATATCTACTGTTAATCCTTCTATATTTTTCTTGTCTTCTACTATTAACTCATCTATATTTTTTCTAGGATTTTTAAATTCTTTTCCTAATGATACAGCTGTTTCTCTTCCTAACCCTTCAATTGACAAACAATCTGGTCTATTAGGTGTAATTTCAAAATCTATAATATCTTCTTTTAATTTTAAAACATCAACAATATCTTGACCTAATTCTTTTTCTAGACTTTTATCTAAAATCATTATTCCATGTTCAATTTGTCCAGGATAATTTTCTATATCTAATCCTAATTCGCCTACAGAACACATCATACCACAAGATTCAACTCCACGTAAAAGTCCTTTTTTTATTTTTACTCCACCTGGTAATTCTGAACCATCTTTTGCAATTGGAACGATATCTCCTTCTTTTATATTATTTGCACCTGTTACAATTTGGACTTTTTCATTTCCTAAGTCTATTTGAGTTATAACAAGATGATCAGAATCTTCATGTTTTTTTATTTCAAGTATTTTTCCAACAACAACATTTTTTATATCATTTCCTTTTTGCTCAATTGTTTCCACTTTTGAACCTGTCATTGTTAAAATATCTCCTAGCTTTATACTATCAACATCAATATCACTATATTCTTTTAACCATTCAACACTTGCTTTCATTTGATTTCTTTCCTTTCTCTTTTACTTTTATCTTTCATAATTTGTATATTCTCTTTTAACTTTGCTACTTTCCCTAAAAGCATATTCTAAATTTTTAGATTCTTCTCCTATGGAAAGTCCTTCTATAAAATCATTTCTTTTTTGTCTAATTGTCTTAATATGTACATCAGCTTTATCATCTGGTATTAATTTAAATCCACCTATTGTTTCTACTGCTGTATAATTTGGATTTTTGATTATAAATTCCTTGCTTTCTTTTATTGAATATACTTTTTCCTTTTTTGGTCTTTTATTAAAAAATCCCATTATCTTAACACTCCTTATAAGAAATAAATCTTTATTTCAAATTATTTTATTAAAATTGTTTTAAAAATCTTACATCATTTTCAAATAGCAATCTCATATCATCTATTCCGAATTTTGCCATTGCAATTCTTTCTACACCAAATCCAAAGGCAAATCCTGAATATTCTTCTGGATCTATTCCACAATTTTTTAATACATTTGGATGAACCATTCCACATCCTAGTAACTCAATCCATCCTTCTTGTTTACATACTCTACAACCTTTTCCTCCACAAACAAAGCAAGATACATCTGCTTCAGCACTTGGCTCTGTAAAAGGAAAATGATGTGGTCTAAATCTTATTTTTGTATTCTCTCCTAAACACTTTTTAGCAAACATCTCTAATGTTCCTTTTAAATCTGTCATTGAAATATTTTTGTCTACTACTAAACCTTCTATTTGATGAAATACCGGAGAATGTGTAGCATCTACACTATCAGAACGATAAACTGTTCCTGGACAAATTATTTTTATTGGTGGCTTTTTATTTTCCATTACTCTTGCCTGTACTGGAGATGTTTGGCTTCTAAGCACAATATCATTTGTAATGTAAAAAGTATCTTGAATATCTCTTGCTGGATGATCTAGTGGTGTATTCAATTTATCAAAATTATAAATTGCCTTTTCTACTTCTGGGCCATCTGCAATTTCATATCCCATTCCTAAAAATATATCTTCTACTTCACTAATTATTTGTGTAATTGGATGTAATGATCCTAATTCAACCTTTTTACTTGGTTCTGTAACATCTATATTTTCTGTTTCTAATCTTTTTAATAGTTCCTCTTTTTTTAACTGTTTTTCTTTATCTTCAACTAAACAACTTAGTTCATCTCTTACTTGATTTACTAAACTTCCAATTACTGGTCTTTCTTCTGGGCTTAAAGTTCCCATTCCTCTTAATACAACTGTTAATTCACCTTTTTTACCTAAATATTTTACTTTAATTTCATTTAGTTCTTTAATATTTTCACATTTCATTATTTCTTGTTTTGAATTTTCTTTAATTTTTTCGATTTGCTCTTTCATTTAAAAATATCCTCCCTTTTAATATGGTTTATAAATGCCTGTGCTCTTGTATTTTCCATATTGATTTTTATAAGCCTTTTCTAATCGTCTATTTTTTTCTTTTCCAAAATTTTCTTTCTTGTTTCCATTTGCATCTTGTAACATTAATGTCTTTTTTCTCTTAAAATAAAGTATAATCTTTGAAAACCAAGTTTTTTTATTTTCAAAATTAAATGTAATTACATACATTCCAAATGAATTGGTCGTTACATTTACAGAAAATTTCTTTTTTGGAAAATCTTTTTTAGTTTCTTCAATATTTTTTTCTACATCTTCATAATTATAGACCTTAGAGTCTAAATAATATTCCAAGCATTTACTAGTTTCTTTCATTTTTCATCAACATCCTTTATTAAATTTTATTTTAAATTTAATTTCCATCTAAAAAGCCATTCATCCTATATATAACATAGGACGAAATGGCTTATCTTTCGTGGTACCACCTAATTTTATTAGTTTAATATCTAACCTCATTATAGTTTTAACGGTTCAACCGCTTTTTCCTACTTATCTCTTTTCAGAAAAAGACCTAAAAAGTGAAATTTCAATCTACAAAATATAAATGATTTCCAGCCTAGATCATTTTCTCTTGAATATTTTTCTAATAGATTTACTATGCTTTTTAATTGGCTCTTTTTTATCACAGTTATTATTTTAACATATTTTGCCTATTCTTTCAATACTTTTTGTTTGTTTTTATTAAAATTATTGTATTTATTTTTATCTTATGTTAAAATATATTAGGATTATATGAAGGAGTGAAGTTATATGAATATAAAAAGAAAAATATTTATTTCATTATTTTTAATATTAATTTTATTAACGAACTTATCTTTTGCTTCTTATAGTACTGTAACTATGAACGTTGTAGAAGAACCAGTTTGTACTATTGAATTAGGTGAAAACTCAAAATTTGAGAAAAAACTAATTTCTAAAGACTTAAACAATAAAGAAGTAACTATACAATTACAAGTAAAAAATGATGAAGTTGTAAATAAACCTACAGGAGAAATTATGTTAGTTTTAGATAATTCAGATAGTATGAATAATACTGTTGATGGAACTAAAACAAGAAAAGAATTAATCTTTGACTCTGCTAAAACTTTAGTTTCTAATCTTTTAAAAGATAACGAAGAATTAAAAATAGGAATTGTTAGTTTTTCTACTAATACAGATATATCTAAAGAAGGCTCATCTGAAGATGCTAATTTAGTTTCTTCTTTAAGTAATGATATTTCTAAATTAAACAATGCGATTTCAAACATAAAAGCCGATGGTCCTAGAACAAACTTAGAATCCGGATTAGATTTAGCAAGTGGACAATTTACAAAAACCGATAATAATAAATATATGATTGTTTTAACAGATGGTGTTCCTAATGTTGCTTTAAATTATGATAAAAACTATTATTCAGATGATGTTATTTCAAAAACGAAATCAAAATTACAACAATTAAAACAAAGTAATATAAATGTAATAACAATGCTAACTGGAATTGATGATGAAAAATATATTCCAGCTACAACAACTAAATCATTTGGTGAAATTATTGAAGAAATATTTGGAACAACTTCAAACCCTACTGTTGGAAAATTTTATTATGTAACAGATAATGAAGTAGAATCAATAATAAAAAATGATATTTATAATTCTTTAATACCAGAAAATAAAACATTAAAAGATATTAAAATTATTGATTACTTCCCAGCAGAAATAATTAATAACTTCGATTTTGCATATGTATCAGAAGCAAATATTGGAACAATATCAGCAACAGTTGATAAATCAAATAATTCTATTACTTGGACAATACCAGAACTTGCAAATGGAGAAACAGCAACTGTTCAATACAAATTAAAATTAAAAGAAAATTTTGATAGTTCAATCGTTGACAAAATATTAAATACAAATCAAAAAGTTGATATTACTTATAAAGACTATGATAACAAAGAGCAAACTAAAACATCTGATATATCACCTAAGTTAAAACTTACTGAACCACCAGCAACTTTACCAAAGGCAGGTATAACAACATTTATAGTAACTGGAAGTATTGTTGCAATTAGTATCCTTATATTCTCAACAGCAAAGTTGTTAATTATTAATAGAAAAATGAAATAATATATAAAATCTATTTATATAAAAAGAACAAATTATTATACTAAAAGAATAATTTGTTCTTTTTTATTTTTATAACTTATTATATTTCTTCTTCAATATATAGTAACCTATTATATTTAGAAACTCTATCTGTCCTACAAGGTGCTCCTGTTTTTATTTGGCCAGCATTTACTCCTACTGCTATATCAGCTATTGTAGTATCTTCAGTCTCTCCTGATCTGTGTGATATTACTGTTTTATATCCATTTTGTTTTGCCTTTTGTATTGTATATAAAGTTTCTGTTAATGTTCCAATTTGATTTGGTTTTATCAATATGGCATTTGCAACATTTTTTTCAATTCCTCTTCCTAACCTTTTTGGATTTGTTACAAATAAGTCATCTCCTACTAATTGAACTTTATTTCCTAACCTCTCAGTTAATACTTTCCATCCTTCCCAATCTTCTTCTGCTAAACCGTCTTCAATAGAAAAGATAGGATATTTATTACACAATTCTACAATATATTCTATCATTTCTTCTTGTGTTTTATATTGTTTTGTTTTCCAAAAATAATATCCTTGTTTATTAATCTTCTTTGCTTCTTCATACATTTCTGTACTAGCAATATCAAGTGCTAATTTTATATCTTTTCCCGGTTCATATCCAGCTTTTCTTATAGCTTCTATTATAATATCTAAAGCTTGTTCTTCGTTTTCTAAGTTTGGTGCAAATCCTCCTTCATCTCCAACACCTACACTATAGCCTTTTTCTTTTAATACCTTTTTTAATGTATGATAAATTTCAACTCCTCTTCTCATTCTCTCTGTAAAGGTAATGTTACCAATAGGCATAATCATAAATTCTTGTATACTTATATTATTATCTGAATGTTTTCCTCCATTTAATATATTCATCATAGGAATAGGTAATTCTTTTCCATTTATTCCTCCAATATATTGGTATAAATCTAACCCTAATGAATTTGATGCAGCTTTTGCTACTGCCAAAGAAACTCCTAAAATGCTGTTTGCTCCTAAATTTGATTTATTTGGAGTATCATCTAATTTTATCATTTCTTCGTCAATTTTTCTTTGTTCATATACATTCATTCCTATAATTGCCTTCGCTATTTTCTTATTAACATTTTCTACAGCCTTTTCTACTCCTTTACCTAAATATCTACTTTTATCACCATCACGTAATTCCACCGCTTCAAAGCTTCCAGTAGATGCTCCAGATGGTACAGATGCTTTTCCAACATATCCATCTTCCGTAATTACTTCTACTTGAATAGTAGGATTCCCTCTCGAATCTAAAATTTGAAGTGCTTTTACATCTCTAATACCTAAAAAGTTTTTCATAATTTTCCTCCTTTTTTTTAGATATATTATGTACCAAGTATTAAATACGTAAACACTTTAAATCAATTAATTTTTAATTTTAATTATGAAGCTTTTTTGTTTCTTAATTCTGTTGCATATTTTAAAGAGACTTCATTTATTTCTCCCGAAGAAATTCTTGCAATTTCCTCTATTACTTCATTTTCATTTAATAATCGTATTTTAGTCTTTGTTCTATTATTATTTACATCTTTACTAATAAAATAATTATGGTCTGCATTTGCAGCAATATTTGGTAAATGTGATATACACATTACTTGATGTTCTTTAGCAATTGCTTTTAATTTTTTAGCAACTGCATTTGCAGCTTTTCCACTAATTCCTGTGTCAATTTCGTCAAATACTAACACTGGCATTTTATCAGATTCAGCTAAAACTTTTTTAATTGCCAACATTATTCTTGACATTTCTCCTCCAGATGCAATTTTTGAAAGTTCTTTTTCTTCTTCTCCAACATTTGTAATAATAGAAAATACCACTTTATCTTTTCCATTTTTTAGGTAGCCATTTTCTAAATAACTTACATTCACCTTTATTTTAGCATTTTTCATTTCCAAATCAATTAACTCTTCATTAATTTCCTCACTTAACTTACAAGCACTCTCTTTCCTTTCCTCATGCATTTTTTGCGCAATAATATTCATTTGGTCTTCAACGTTCTTTAACTCTTTTTTTAATTTATTTGTATAATCTTCTAAATTTTCAATACGATTTATCTCCTCTTTTATTTCTTGTTTGTAATTTAAAATTTCTTCAATAGTATTTCCATATTTTCTTTTTAATGAATGTATTAAATCTAAACGTTCTTCTATATAATTTCGTTCTTCTTCATCAAAATAAATATCACTATTATAATTTTCTATATCTCTTGTAAGTTCTTGTAATTCATAATATATATTTTTTAAATTAGCTGATACTTTTTCGTATTTTTCGTCAATATTCTCAATTTTTTCTAAAGCCCTAATAGCCATACTAATACTATCAATTCCATTATCAGCTATTAATCCTTCAGCTTCTTGCAAATTTTGCGAAATTTTTTCAGAATTCATTACTATTTTTCTTTTTTCTTCTAATTCGTATTCCTCTTCTGTTTTTAATTCTGCTTTTTCTATTTCGTCAAATTGGTATTTTAGTAAATCTAATTTCCTTTGTTTTTCTTTTTCATCACCATAATTGGCTTTTAATTCACTTTTTATTTTGTTATATTTCTCATACAAAATATAATATTTATTTAAATTGCTTTCTATTTTTTCTCCTATAAATCCATCTAAATATTGTAAATGTAATTTATTGTCTAATAAATTTTGGTTATCATTTTGACCGTGAATTTCAATAAATTCTTTCATAAATGTTCTTAATTCATTTACAGTTACCATTCTTCCATTAATTTTGCACATATTTTTTCCATTTAAATTTATCTCTCTTGAAACAATTATATTTCCGTCTTCTGATTTTTCATTTTTAGGATCATACATGCATAATTCAACAAAAGAATTGTTTTCTCCTCTACGAATCATATCTTTTGAAAATCTTCCTCCTGATATAATTTGTAAAGAATCAATAATTAATGTTTTTCCAGCTCCTGTTTCTCCTGTTAATACGTTTAAGCCTTTGTTTAAATCAATTGTTAAATCTTCTATTATTCCTATATTTTTTATATGTAATGTTGTTATCATGTTATACCTCCTAAAAATTTTCACTAAAAAAATGTTCGCTTTTATTGTATATACAATTTTAAAAATTGTCAATACTTTTTGCGAACATTTTTTCTTTTTTGTATTTATAATTATAATTTAGTAAGAATCAATTATAATGTCCAGGCTTTAGCTCTCCCTATAATTCTTAAATTTTATTTAATGACGTTTGATTGGAATGAAAAATAGAAAATCTTTTACAAGAAAATGAGTAATGTTCACGGGCAAAATTATTATTATATGAATTTAAACTTTTCTCGGTTCAATACATAATCTAAGAATTTCTAAAATAATTTAATGGCACCCTTTCACTTAGTCCGAGCTAAAGCTCGACGTGAACATTTTCCATTAAATTATTTAAAAAATTCTAAGATTACTCCAATTACATTCGAAAAGTTTAAATTCATATGATAAATAATTTTGAGCCTGAGTGAAAGCGCCTTATTTTCTTGTATTAGATTTTCTTTTTGAATAAAATGAAAAGACATTAAATAAAATTTAAGTATTATAGGGAGAGCTAAAGCCTGGACATCATAATTATTTCTTACAATCTATAACTAGCAATCATCAACAAATTCCTCAAATACTAAATTTGCCAAATCAATTCCTTTATTTGTTAACTTAATATGATTTAAATCAACTTCTATTAATCCTTCTTCTACTAATTTATTTAAATTTTCACGATATAAAAAAATAGGATTATCAATAAACTTTTCCTTAAATCTTGCTATATCAACACCTTGTATTTTTCTAAAACCTAACATCATAAATTCATTTTTCTTATCTTCTAAACTTTGACTTTCTTCTATTTGTATATTTTCTTCTTTCCTATTGTTTTCTATATGTTGAATATATTCTTCAACATTTATAGTATTAGAAAATCTAATGCCATTCAAATACGAATGAGCAGCAACTCCAAAGCCAATATATTCTTCCTGATTCCAGCAATTTAAATTATGTCTTGATTCTTTTCCCAATTTAGCAAAATTAGAAATTTCATAATGATTATATCCATTTAACTCTAATGTATTTTTTACATACCAATACATATTTCGTTCTAAATCTTCATCTGGTAATTTAATCTCACCATTTTCTAACATTTTTTCAATTGGTGTATTTTCTTCTATTATTAAAGAATATACACTAATATGCTCTGGCTCTAACTTTATTATATCTTGTAATGTATTTTTTAGATCTCCAATCTTTTGTCCTGGAATCCCTATCATTAAATCTATATTGATATTTTTAAATCCAGTTTCTCTAGCTAGTTTGTATATCTTTAAAAATTCTTGATATGTATGAATTCTTCCTATTTTTTTCAAAATATCATTTTTTGTACTTTGAAGTCCTATACTTAATCGATTTATTCCTAATTTTTTGTAATCATTTAACTTTTTTGTATCAACTGTTCCTGGGTTTACTTCAATTGTTATTTCTATATCTTTAAATTCTATTAAATTACATTTTAACTTTTCTTTTAATTCACTTAATATTTCTACTATATATATACTATCTATATACGATGGTGTACCTCCACCTATATAAATACTAGTTACTTTATAATTTGAAAAATCAAATTCTTCTATTTCCTTTTTCAAACTTTCTATATATTCTTTTACTTCACTACATTTATTAGAATAAGAAACAAAATCACAGTAATAACATTTCTGTTTACAAAATGGTATATGTATATAGATTCCTAATTCATTTAACATTTAATTATCACCTTTTCCTTTTAAAAGTTGCCAAAAGATATTTTACTCTTTTGGCAATTATGTTTAAAATAGTAACCGTTTTAGTTACTTAGCAAGTTCAATTATTTTTTTCAATCTATAATTTACTCCTGATTTTCCTATAGGTTCTTTTAATATTTTTCCTAAATCAGTTAATGACATATCTGGATTTTCTAATCTTAACTTAGCTATTTCTTTTAAATTATCATTTAATTTATTAAATTCTCCTGTTTTTTGTAATTTTTTTATAGCTGCTATTTGCTCAATTGACGCATTTAATGTTTTATTTAAATTTGCAGTTTCACAATTAACTAGTCTATTTACTTTTCCTTTCATCTCTTTTTGCACTCTTATTTCTTCAAATCTCATAACTGCTTTGTTTGCACCAATCAATGCTAAAAATTTTGAAATTTCTTCACCTTCTTTAATATAAATAGAATATTTATTCTTTGTTGTCATTTTTTTGCTTCTTATTCTTAGCTTTTCTAATATTTTTATAGAATCTTCTAAATTTTCCTCTTGATTTAATACAATCTCTAAATGATATTTATTTTCAGGATTATTAATAGAACCCGAACCTAAAAATAACCCTTTTATTATTGCCTTTAAACATTCTTTATCTTCCTGTTCTACGACATCTTCTTTCAATGAAATTTCGGATTTATTGTATTTCATAATTTGTTCTATTTCTGATATCTTTAATTTTATTACAAAATTCTTTCCGATTTATCTCTATATTGTGATTTATATTTAAATTAGCTAGTAATTTAGAAAAACGATTAATATTATAATCACTTTCTGTTGAAAATTTAATATTGTTTTTTCCTATAAAATCAATATTTCCTGAAATTAGATATCCCATTAATTCATATTCTACCATTTTCTTATTTGTCAAATTACTATTCTTATTTAATTCTTGTTTTATTTCAGATGAAAAAGACATTACATTTTCCTTTCCTAACTTAGTTTTGTAATTATTATCCTATCATTTCCATATAAATCTTTTTTACTATATGTATTTATATATCTTTCTTTATTTTTAATGATTCCTATAACATCTTCTTTTTGATCATAACCAATTTCAAAACATATATATCCATTAAATTTTAAGTATTTTTCACTCTCATTTATAATTTTTCTGTAAAAGTCCAGTCCATCATACCCTCCATCTAATGCAATTATTGGCTCTTTTTGTACGTCTTTATTTAATTTCTTTATTACTTCTCTTTTTATATATGGTGGATTAGATACTATTACGTCATATTTATCTTCTTTTAAATTTTTAAACAAATCTGATTCTACAAATGTTATTTGATTTTCTACATCATTATTTTTTGCATTTGTTCTTGCTATTCCTAAAGCTTTTTTACTAATATCTACCGCTGTAATTTCACTATTTTTTATGTATTTAGCTAATGATATAGCGATTGCTCCACTTCCTGTACATAGGTCTAGAATTTTTTTAGCATTTATTTTTTTTGAAATATTTATAACTTCTTCTACTAATATTTCAGTGTCTGATCTTGGTATTAATACATTTTCATCAACATAAAAATTCATTTTCATAAATTCTTGCATATGCGTAATATGTTGAAGTGGTACGCCACTTATTATTTTTTTTATTGCTTTAAAATAATTTACTTCTTGTCTTAAGCTTAATGTTTGATTATCATATATTAATAAATATTGTCTAGGTTTATTTAATATAAATTGCATTAGAAGTCGTGCTTTTAAGTTTGGTTCTTCTATCCCATTTGTTTTTAAATTAATCATTCCCTTTTTTATTGTTTCTCGTATTGTCATATTAGCACCTTCTTTCTATCCATTTTGCTTTTTTCTATAAAAGTCGCCAAAAATGAAAATTTCTTATTTTGGCAACTTCTAAATTATTCTTCAAAAAACCTCTGAAAATCTTCTTCATTGATTTTTTCTTTTTCTAATAAAGCTTGTGCAATCATATCCAATTTATCTCTGTGTTGTTGTAATAAACTTAATGCATCACTATATGCAATGTCAATCAATTTTTTTACTTCTTCCCCAATCTTATCTCCTATATTTTCACCAAACATTTGCATTTCATAAGGTTCTTTTCCTTGGAAATCAATCGGTCCTAAATTATCACTCATTCCATATTTAGTTACCATATCTCTTGCAATTTTTGTTGCTACTTCTATATCATTACTTGCTCCTGTTGATATATCATTTAATACCAATTTTTCAGCTGCTCTTCCTCCTAATAAAGCTATTAATTTTTCTTGCATTTCTGTTTTTGATATATAATATTTATCTTCGTCTGATTTATACATTGTATATCCACCAGCTACACCTCTTGGTATAATTGATATTTCTTTTACATTTGTTTGTGTAGGTAAATATCTACTTACTACTGCATGTCCCGCTTCATGATAAGCTGTTAATTTTTTATCTTTTTCTGAATATACCCTGCCTCTTTTTTCTAATCCAACTGTTACTTTTTTAACAGCTTCTTCAATATCTAAGTTTTCAATATCTTCATGTTTATTTTTAGTTGCAACAATTGCCGCTTCGTTTAATATGTTTTCAAGTTCAGCTCCTGTAAATCCTGCTGTATCTTCCGCAATACTTTCTAAATTTACGTCATCTGATATTTTCTTATCTCTTGCATGAATTTTCAAAATTTCTAATCTTCCTTTTAAATCAGGAACTGGTATTGTTATTTGTCTATCAAATCTACCAGGTCTAAGCAATGCTTTATCTAACATTTCTGGTCTATTAGTTGCTGCTAAAACAATAATCGTTTCCTCAGAACTAAATCCATCCATTTCAACTAAAAGCTGATTTAAAGTTTGATTGTTTTCTGTTTCTGCCCCACTATTAGATGTCCTTCTAGAACCTATTGCATCAATTTCATCAATAAATACTATACATGGTGCCAGTTTTCTAGCTTTTTCAAATAATTTTCTAACTCTGGAAGCTCCTAATCCTGCAAACATTTCAATAAATTCAGATCCACTCATAGAAATAAAAGGTACATCTGCTTCTCCTGCAATTGCTTTAGCTATCAATGTTTTACCAGTTCCTGGCTTTCCATATAACAATACTCCTTTTGGTACTCTAGCTCCCATTTTTTTAAATTTCTCAGGTTTTTTTAAGAAATCAACAATTTCAATCATTTCTTCTTTTTCTTCATCTAATCCAGCTACATCATCAAATTTGATTTTTGTTTTTCTTTCTGTATCATCATATACTTTGCCTTTTTCTCCCAATCCTTGCATTTTAAATATCATAATAAATAATGCAAGCATTATAGCTGTTGGTAAAATAGACATTATCATACTTGGTATTTGTGCCAAAACACTTTTTGGCTTTTGTATTAATTCCAGTTCATTTCCTTCAGCTACTTTTGATTGAACTAAATTCATAAAACTCTCTGTTTCCGGTACAATTGATGTTTTCTCTTCTTCTACATCTTTTAGTTTTACTTTTACCGTTGTACTACCTGTAGTCATTTCTACTTTTTCTATATTACCATAAGACAATTCTTTTATTAAATCTGTATACGCTAATGTATTTTCATCTTTTTTACTAGTATTTTTTACCCAAAATATACTTACCAAAGCTATAACTATTACAAATAATATTGATAAACCTATTAACAGCATTGATTTTTTATTTTTCTTTTCATTGTTATTTCCCTTATTTTTGCTCATTTTTCCATCCTTCTTCCTTTTTATATAAATTATGCATTTGAGCCTTCTGCTTCATTTCCCAAGTTTTCTTTTTCTTCTTTATCCTTTTTCTTTTGTTCTCTATTATTTTTTTCTTCTTCTTTATCTTTTTTTCTGCGTTCTTCTTTCTCTTTATTATCTTTTTCTTCTTGTTCCATTTCTTTTTTTACAATCGCTTCTGCTTCTGCTATTTTCATCAATTCTAATTGTTTTTTCATAAAATCTGCTTTCAAAATTAAAATTGCTGCCACTAGATAAATTGCTGCCACTGCAACATACATAACTTGGAAATATTCCATATTAAATGTAACAAAAATATTAACTGCCACATATAACATATTTAAAATAACTGACAATGTTAATGCATATGCTGACATATTAAATACAGCTACATATCTCATTTTTATTCTTGCTAATAATGTTGTAATATATCCAAAGAAGCTTAATAATACAACATTTGAAATTATTGTTAATAAATACATAATAAAAGCATAAATAAATATTGTTAAAAATATGCTAACATATAATGTTACTATTTTACTACTATTCGCATAATTAATAACATCCTGCTTTGTAAATTCACTTACTCCAAATGATTCAAAACTTTCCTTATATGTGTAACTTATAGTCCCAACTACTGAAGAATTCTTTAAAATAATTCTGTCTTTTAAGATAATAGCTCCTTCTTCTACTTCCGTAATATCATTAATATATTGATTTATTTTTTGTTCATCCTCTGTTTTTGTATCTACTATAATCTTTCCTAAAATTGATTTATCTTCTGGAATTATAATTTCATTTTCTGCCTCTACGTTTATTTTGCCATCCTCATATCTAAATTCAGGAAATTCATTTTGAATATAGTTTACTCCTTTTTGTACTATATTATAAGTTTTATACATCATTCCTGCACAAAGTATAACTGTAAGTATAGCTGTTATTCTTGCTAAGTATCCTAAAGCCCTACCTAAGCCTTCTGATGCCATATCAGGATATTTTTCTATTTTTGTAATTGAATACCAAACTCTCTTAAAAAATCCTGTTTTTGTTTGCTTTTTTTCTTCCTTTTTCTCTTCTTCCATTTACCTATACTCCCTTCTTATGCTAGAATCTACAAATTTTGGATTTACATTAATTATAACTTTATTCCCTATTTTTATATCACTATTAGATATATTACATATAATATGATAAGTTCCAATTCGTCCTATAATTTCATAATTTTTATCTTTTATTTTTATATAAATTTTTTGCTTTTTAAAAAAATCTTTTATATCTCTTACAATATATCTTAATTTATCAATAGTTCTAAACATATCTCTATTATTTATTATATTAATTCCATCCATATATCCACATGGAATTACAGCTATCTTAGTTTCCGTTTTGGTTTTGTAAGTATTTGAATATCCCACATTAAATCCTTTTGGTAAATCTTTTATTTCTGAGACTGCTGACTCTAAATAACCTATTTTTTTTAGTCCTACATTATTTTCAAAAGATAATCTTCCTAAAAAAGCTGAACCAATTCTTACAGCATTTAGATGCATTTCTCTATATTTTACAAAAGCAGAAGAATTACATACATGTAACATTCCTGTTTCAATCTTATTCATTTTTAACACTTCAATAACATCAATAAATCTCTTAAATTGTAATTTCGTATATTTTTCATCAAAAAAACTAATTGAAAAATGAGTGTATGTTCCTTCTATTTTAACATTTTGTATATTTTTTAATGCTTCTACCATTTCATCTCTTTTTGAATATACAAATCCATATCTTCCAAATCCTGTATCAATTTTTAAATGTACTCTTATTGTTTGATTTTCTTCTTTTCCTATTTTCTCTGCAATTATAATATCTTCTTTTGATCCAATGGTTAATATTATTTTATTTTTTACCAATGTTCTTACATCATCTTCTATTGCAGTAGAAGATAGCATTAAAATCTCTTCTTTGATTCCTTCTTTTCTTAATTTCAGTGCTTCTTCCATTGTTGAAACAGCAAACATAGAAATTCCATTATCAATTAAAAATTTTGTATATTCTACAATTCCCATCCCATATCCATTACCTTTTACTACAGCAATAATCTTAACATCTTTTCCTGCATCATCTTGTCCACTTTTTTTTGCATATTCTTTTATTTTATTAATATTGTGTCTTAAATCTTCCTTATTAATAACTAATGTGTTCAATTTTATTACTCCTTATTATTATTTTGCTATTTTTCTTTTTATTTGTCTTATTGTTCTAAATGCTTTTTCTGAAAAACGATATAATTTATAAGTAATTGGTTTAAATGGCATATAGATTTCTCCTATCCATTCAATAAGATCTGCACCAAATCCCTGTTTGAATCTATATAATCCATATTGCGGATGTGTTTTTTCAACATTTCCAACAACACCCCTAAAGTCATATATGTCATCATGTCTTGCAATTGCCATTTTTATCATTTCCCATTGAAGTAAATAATTTGGCATTAAGTTTCTATGTTCATTACTACTTGCACCATATAAATACCATGTTTTGTTTCCATAGAATATTGGTATAACACCTGATATTGGCTTATCTTCATAATATGCCATAAGAAGTTTCATATGATCTGGTCCTAAACAATCATACATTTTTTCAAAGTAAGATAATGGTCTGGTAATAAAGTTATCTCTTTCTCCTGTTGTTAGCATTATTTTATGAAAATCTTTTAAATCTTCTCTTTTTCCTTCTTTTATTACAACTCCCTTCTTTTGTGCTAAACGTACATTATATCTCCACTTTTGTTTAAATCCTGCTAAAATTTCTTCTTCTGTTTTATTCTTTATATTTAATTGCATTACAAACCTTGGTTGAATTTCATCTTTAAAATCTTTTGCATCATCTTTTATTTTATAACCTAAATTAGTAACAATATCTCTAAATGTTTTGTCACTTTTCAAAACGTCTGGTTCTATTCTTAAAACAATAGCATTATATTTTTTTGCTAGTTCTTTTGCTCCATCTGTTATTTGCTTCATTACTGCAATATCATGTATATCACATACTGGCCCTCTTGATGCATACATAATATTTCCAAAAATAGGCATTTTTCGAATCCATACACATAAAGAACCTAAAATATTTCCATCTTCATTTTCTGCAAGTATGACTTCTGGCTTCCAATTTGGTTTCTTTACTTCTGCCCACTCTAATGATTGTTGAAAGTTACATCTTTCATTTTCTTCTAAAAATTTTTTATATTCTTTTTTTGATTCTTCACTATCTACAAATCTCATTACTTCTCCTTGTCCAATCGTCGATATTTAAAAAATAGGCTTTTTAAAATCTTCAATTTGTGTCTTTTTTATTATTTACAATACAAACGTATTTTACACTAAATTGCAAAAATTTACAAGTAATTTATATTTAAGTTTTAGTATTTTGTAGAAATAAAATTAAAACTTATATAAAGTTAGTTATAACATTTTACATTTATTTCCTAAAAATACCAAAATTACACACTACATAGATTATATATTCTAAAAAAATATTTAAATAATTAATTATTGTTAAAATTAATATGAGAAATCCTATTTTAGTGGGATTTCTCATATTTTTATTTATTCTCTTCTTTAAACCTTTTAAGCTAATCTTATATCCATTTGCCTCAAATCTCGAAATTAGTTTTTAAATCACATTTTAAAACTAATTTAATATAAATTTTTTTCAATACAAATATATTGTTGTATTTCTATAAAAGCATAAATTTTTACGAAGTTCCTTTAAAAATTTTTATAAATTATTTTACAACTATATTAACTAATTTTTTAGGTACAACTATTTCTTTTACAATAGTTTTTCCATCTATTCTCATCTTTACATTTTCAATTTTTTTTGCCGTCTCTTTCATTTCCACTTCAGTATACGAAACTGGTACTTGTACTTTTCCTCTTAATACACCATTGACTTGTACTACCATTTCATATGTATCATTCTCTAATTTTGATTTATCGTATGTAGGCCATGATTCATATGCAATTGTTTCTTTATTATTAAACACTTCACTCCATATTTCTTCTGTAATATGTGGAACAATTGGATTCATTAATTTGATAAAATTTTTAGCATATTCCAAATTCCATGATTTTTCTTTATAAACTGCATTTACAAATATCATCATTTGTGAAATTGCAGTATTAAAATTTAATGTTTCATAATCATCCGTTACTTTTTTTACTGTTTGATTATATATTTTATCTAAATTTGGATTATCTTTAAATTCTCTTTTTTCTTCATGATATAATCTCCAAACACGATCCAAGAATTTTTTTATACCTCTAACTGCTTCATCATTCCATGGTTTGTCAGCCTCAAGTGGTCCCATAAACATTTCATACATTCTAAGTGTATCTGTTCCATATTGCTTTTCTATATCATCTGGATTTACCACATATTTTGGAAAACGTTTGCCCATTTTTATACCATTTGAGCCTAATATCATACCTTGATGAACAAGCTTCTTGAATGGTTCTTTAACACTAACCAACCCTTGATCAAATAAGAAATTATTCCACATTCTAGAATATAATAAATGTCCGACTGCATGTTCTGGACCTCCTATGTATAAATCTACTGGCATCCAATGTTCAATTAATTTTGGATCAGCAAACATTTTATCATTTTTAGGATCTAAATATCTTAGAAAATACCAACTTGATCCAGCAGAGCCTGGCATTGTAGATGTTTCTCTAACACCTTTCACTCCATTTATCTCAACACTTTTCCATTCAACAGCGTTCTCTAATGGTGCCTTACCATTTTTTCCCTTATAATCATCCATCATTGGTAGTGTTAATGGTAACTCGCTATCTTTAAGTACTACATCTTTTCCATTCTCTAGATGAACAATTGGAATAGGCTCTCCCCAGAATCTTTGACGTGCAAAAATCCATTCTCTTATATGGTAATTATTTTTTCTTTTTCCACACCCCATTTTAACTAGTTTTTCTGTAATAGCCTTTTTGGCTTCTTCAACAACTAATCCTGTAAATTCTTCACTATTAATTAATTTGCAATTATTATTTAAATAATCTTTTTTTTCAAAAGCACATTCTTTAGTATCACGACCAGCTATTACTTGAATCATAGGCAAATTGTATTTTTGTGCATATTCAAAATCTCTTTGATCATGACTTGGAACCGCCATAACAGCCCCAGTACCATAAGTAGCTAAAACAAAATCTCCTAAAACTATTGGCACTTCTTTACCATTAACAGGATTAATTGCAAATATTCCTTCCAACTTAACACCACTTTTGATTTTATTAAGTTCTGTCCTGTCGAAATCTGATTTTTTTGCAGTTTTTTCTCGATATTTGACTACTTCATCCCAGTTTTTTATTCTATCTTTTAATTTATCCACTAATTCATTTTCAGGTGCCAACACCATAAATGTAATACCATATATAGTTTCTATACATGTAGTAAATATTGAAAATTTGCCACCATCTTTAATTTTAAATTCAACTTCTACACCTTCAGATTTTCCAATCCAATTTCTTTGCATCTCTTTTGTAGATTCTGGCCAATCAAGTTCATTTAATCCATTTAATAGTTTTTCAGCATATGCAGGCATATCTATAATCCATTGTTTCATATTTTTACGTACTACAGGATATCCTCCTCTTTCACTCTTACCATCTATAACTTCGTCATTCGCCAAAACAGTACCTAATTCTTCACACCAATTAACTGGCATATCTATTTGTTTAGCCAATCCAGCCTCATATAGTTTTTTGAATATCCATTGAGTCCATTTATAATAGCTAGGATCACTAGTAGATATTACTCTATCCCAATCATATGAAAATCCTAATCTTTCTAATTGACCTTGGAATGTTTTGATATTTTTTTGTGTAAATTCAGCAGGATGATTTCCTGTTTGTATTGCATATTGTTCAGCAGGAAGACCAAAAGAATCATATCCAATTGGATGCAGAACATTATATCCTTGCATTCTCTTCATACGTGATATTATATCTGTTGCAGTATAACCTTCAGGGTGCCCTGCATGAAGCCCCACACCAGATGGATATGGGAACATATCAAGTGCATAATATTTAGGTTTTGAAAAATCCCATATATTAACTTTAAATGTATTGTTTTCTTTCCAATAATTCTGCCACTTTTTTTCTATTTCTGTAAAATTATACATTTTATATCTCTCCTTTTATTATTTGGTAGTGTAAACTAATTTTATATTACATTTAGTTACACACCTGTATTTTCAAGGTTTATATCATTTTTTACAATAAAAAATGATCTTCCCTTTTTTTATGGTATAATTGTTACAATGAATAACCAATAATTACCATAAAGGAATGGTGTATCATGTATACAATTATACCTCTATTACTAGCTCATATTCAAGAGCTAAATAAACAAATTTAATTTTTATTCAAATTTATTGTTAAAAATATACCTTTAAACTTAGAAAAATCTAAAGATGATTCTTTGTTTTCTCCTAAATACAATAAATTAAAAGTTGATAAATTGCCTTTGATTAAAGTTCCTAAAAAGAAAGATTACAAGCAACTTTTAAATCAATATCTTAAAGAACATGATAAGCCTTTGAAACCTATATTAAATCTCGTGGTAAAAATCCTGTTCCTAATGATGCTCACTGGCTTATTACAACTTTTTAAGACTACATTCTTACACCTACTGGAAACCATTAAATGAAGTGCCAGAACTAGAAAAAGCTGAACTTATGCCTGCTAAATGGCAAATATTAATTGAACTTTCTCAGCAATTAATCATCAAACAACAAGAAACTTAATTTACTGTAACTTCATACTTTACCTTACTTCGGCTTAACCAACTTAAAATGCATTTACACCTTGCAAGTGACCACTTGACAAAACATTTACAAATATCGTTAAAATTGTTTAGTCTGAAGTATTATTTATCATGCTTTTTTTGTATATTTTTAACTTTTCAATGTGCTTTTACTTTAAATATTATATCATGTTTGAAGTGGATACTTTTGTTACTTTGCTCAACGCCATAAGCTTTCTGGTACCACGGGTATAACCTGTGGTTTACCACTAAAGTTAATAAAAATAAACCAACTAAGTCGACTTTTACTGGAGCAGTTAAGCAACAGCTTACGAACTATAACACTCTCTTTCTAAAAACATTATATATGAAATCTTCTTAAAATTCAATGGGAGTATGGAGAATTTTGTTATTTTATAGTATAATAAGTTTAAATTTAAGCCAATTATTAAAGGAGATATTTAATGAACGAAATAAAAGAATACAATGACTTATCAATAAATAAATATGGTACAATTGGTTCGCTAATGAATGGATATTTAGATTCTTATTTAAATAGAGATGAAATTGAAGTTATTAATAAAAATATAGACATTCTAAATAAGAAACTGGAAGATTTTAATATATTTAAGTATAAGATTATAAATAGATATAAAATTAGAAATTTAATTGTGAAAGTTCTTTCAGAAGAAAAAGACGATTTTATAGAAATTGCTGTAGATTTATTAAATTTGTCAGAAGACAATTTTGAAAATATTATAGATGGATTTATGAAACTAACAAAAAATGATATTGATGTATTATACTATAATCTTTGGAAAAAACGTGGAGTAGATTACGCAATAAAAATAAAAGGAAATTTGACTGATAAAGACGAAATTGAAAGAGCACTAAAACAAATAGAATTTGATGGCAAATATGCCATTAGTTCATCCTACTTACAATGAAAACATTTATAACATATATTTAGATGAGATATTTACTAATGCATCATATCGAGATGATTGGAATAAATTCTTAGAAGATATAGAAAATAGTTAAGGGAGAATAATAAAAATGAGTAAATATTATGACAATATTAGCAAAGAAATAAAAGATTATTTTGAAATTTTAGAGCCAAATTTCCCAGAATGGTTAAATGAATATATAGATACAAAAGAATTATTATCACAGCAATATATTAGTGTTACTTGTGGCACTATTTATTCAGACTTATTTGAAAGCGATTTTTTCTTTTCAAGTCTAGACCATTCTGTTGCAGTTGCTTTAATTGTTTGGCATTTTACACATGATAAAAAACAAACTTTATCTGGATTATTTCACGATATAGCAACACCTGCATTTAAGCATTGTATAGATTTTCTTAATGGAGATTATATGACTCAAGAATCAACAGAAGATTTGACAACAGAAATAATAAAAAATTCAAAAGAAATTATGACCTTATTAAAAAGAGATAATATTAAAATATCAGAAATAGATAATTATCATTTATATCCTATTGCTGATAATGATACACCTAAATTATCTGCTGATAGATTAGAATATTCACTATCAAATGCTTTATTTACTTATAGATTATTAGATTCAGAAATCATTAAAGAAATATATGATGATATTGAAATACAAACTAACGAAGAAAAAGAAATTGAATTAGGATTTAAAACTAAAAAAATTGCTAGAAACTTTGTTAAGGTTACGAGCCGATTATCCGTTATATATCGTGAAGATAGAACTAGATATTCTATGCAATTAATTGCTGATATTCTAAAAAAATTAAGTGATGAAAACAAAATTTCTAAAAAGGATTTATATGAATTAAAGGAAAGTGAAGTAATAGATATTATAGAATCTTCTAAATATAATGATATTTTTAATATTTGGAGAAATGCTAAAAAAGTAAAAACATCAAAAGAAGAACCTCAAAATGTTTATTATGTACATCATGGAGCAAAGATTAGATATATTGATCCACTATTTAATGGTGAAAGGATTTCAAAGTGTTGTAAAATTGCTAACAAAATGATAGAAAATAATTTATCTTACGATATGAATAATTATGTATATTTAGATTTTAATTTCTGATAATAAAGGGTATGGGAATTCCCATACTAGAATTTATGCGGGAGTATAAATTCAGTGCTGGCTAGACAAAAACTTTATTCAAAAATCAAGAAAAATATAAAAAGAGGAAAAAATTATTTTGATAATTTTTTCCTCTTTCTTCGATAAAATAAAAACTCACAAACAATTAAGTCCGTAAGCTATATTCAAATGGAGCAGGTAGTGGGAATCGAACCCACGTCATCAGCTTGGAAGGCTGAGGTTCTACCATTGAACTACACCTGCATTAATATAAAATTATAATTGTCAGGATTTGGAGCAGGTAGTGGGAATCGAACCCACGTCATCAGCTTGGAAGGCTGAGGTTCTACCATTGAACTACACCTGCAAAGTTTTCCTCCTGACAATTATAGATTATAAATGTTTTTTACTATTTTGTCAATAGTAATATCAAAAATTTTTTATTTTTATTTTACAAATATAAAAATTATTCCAACTATAATAGCTACTATTCCACCAACCAATGAAAACATTGCATTCTGGTTTGATTTATTAATTAAGTCTTCTTCTGACTTTGTTGTTACAATAAAAGGTTTCTTCTTATCTTCTGGTTTGCCAATATGTATAGTATCCCCAACTCTAAAAGCTTCTCCTATTACATATAAATTTTGATTTTCTTCTATAGTTTCCTCTGTCATTTTAAATCCTAATGTTTCTGCTCCAAATCTATTAACTGAGAATGAATTAAAGTATCTGTAATTACTCAAATTATTCTTTGGTTCAAATCTATCAAATGTCTTTGGTATATCTAAATCACAGCCTACTCCATTTATCTCTAAAACAACATTTTCTTCAGAACTATCATCTTTCATATATATATCTTGACTAGATTTTTCTTCAGATATTGTATTTTCATGTTTATTTATTCTTGTTTTCAAATTTCCTTCACTATCTCTATACTGTTCTCTTTCTTCAGTAACTTGGGCTAGTTTTGATTTACAATATGCAACTTTTCTATTTGAAAAAGGTGTCTCTATTAAATTGTTAGCAACGATTTTTCCTTTTAATTCTACAAATTCTCTATATTGATTCCCTACTCCAGTAGAATCCATTTGAGTAAACATATCTCTTAACTCTGAAATATTTTTTGTTTGTAAATATTTTATTTCTGTAACATGTGCTTGAATTTTTGGTCTAATATAAAATATTGTTGCCAATCCTCCAACAATTAAGATTATCGCTATTATTATACTCATTTTGTTCCTCCTAGTTATTGTTATTCATTTCATTTTTTAATTTTTCTAATTCTGCATTTATACTATTTTCTTTATCCATTTGTGCAAATGGATCTGATTCGCTTTCTTGGATTCCTGATACCTCAGAAAATGCATCTGCTTGTGATTCTTTTTGTGAAATTTTTTCTTCCATTTTATCCATTTTAGCAAAAGCACTTTTACTATCCATTCCTCCTAATGTTTTTGCCATTTGAGATTTTGCATCAGCCATTCTACTTCTTGCTACAAGCATAGCTTGTTTACTTCTTGCTTCCTCTAATTTTTGTTTTAATACATCTACTTGTGTTTTTATTTCATTTACTTGAGCTTCCATTGAGTTTACCATTTCTTGATATTGTGCAACCATTTTATCTTGTTTTACTTTGTTTTCTAATGCTTGTCTTGCTAAGTCTTCATTTCCTTGCTCCAAACATGTTTTAGCTTTAGCTTGCCACATATTAGATTGTTCCTGAGCTGTTGCTAATTGTTTTTTTACTTGATTACAACTTCCCATTGCAGTTCCTAACCCTTGTGTAGCCTTTCTTAATTGATCTTCCATATCAATTATAATTTGTTTTACCATTTTTTCTGGATTTTCTGCCTTATCAATTAAATCATTGATATTTGCCTTTACTAAATCACTAATCCTTTCAAATATTGCCATTTTAAATTCCTCCCTTTTTTCTTTTAATTTCTCTTTTTAAATAAAGTTTTTAATAATAATCCTGTCCCTGCTGCTACCATTCCAAAAATTAATATATAATCAAACATTGAAGTAGTAACAAAATTAATTCTGATACTCATAATAATAGAAACAATAATGAATACTACGCTTAACACTATTAGTATTTTAGCTGCAATAGATTTATTATTAATAAAATACCATATAATACCAATAATAAGTGGTATAGTTACAGTTCCAGAAGATAAATCAAATCCTCCTATTTGCCATACATACCAGCTACTATGTACCATCACTCTTTTACTTAACATAAATAATCCAGCACCTAATAACACAATTCCAATAAAAAATTGTAATAGATCATTTCCTCCCGAATCTTTTTCTTCTTGTTTTGGCATTTTTATCTCATTTAATTCTCCTGATGTATTTTTTCCATTTTTATTCAAATTCAATTTCACCTCCTTAATTGTATTCTAAAACTACCACTTTTATTATATAATATTAATCACTTTCTTACAACCTTGTAATCAAAATGTAATATTATCCACGATGTTTCTTTGCTGCATCAACTAATCCCACAAATAATGGTGCTGGCTTATTTGGCCTAGATTTTAATTCTGGGTGAAATTGTCCTGCTATAAAATATGGATGTTCTTTTTGATCTATCTCTACAATTTCTACTAACAAACCATCTGGTGAAGTTCCTGAAACTTTTAATCCAGATTTTTCTAATATTTCTCTATAATCATTATTATATTCATATCTATGTCTATGTCTTTCAGAAATTTCTTTTTTTCCATATAACTTATATGCTAAACTTTCTTCTTTTAACAAACATGGATAAGCTCCCAAACGCATTGTTCCACCTTTTTTATCAATACCTTTTTGTTCTTCCATAATATGTATCACTGGGTTTTTAGTGGTTTCATCAAATTCAGCAGAATTAACGTCTTCTAGTTTTAACACATTTTTTGCAAATTCCACTACTGCCATTTGCATTCCTAGACAAATTCCCAAGAATGGAATTTTATTTTCTCTAGCATATTTAATAGTCTCTATTTTTCCTTCAATTCCTCTATTTCCAAAACCACCTGGCACAACAATTCCATTATATCCAGAAAGTGTATCTTTTGCATTTTCTTTTGTTATTTTTTCAGAATCTACTAAATCAATTTTTACTTTTACATGATTAGCAAAACCCGCATGATATAAACTTTCAATAACTGAAATATATGAATCTTCTAGTTTTATATATTTTCCTACTATTGCTATTTTTACTATATCGTTTTCATCTATTTTTCTTATATCTTCTATCATTTTCTCCCATTTAGAATTATCAGGAATATATTTTTCTAATTTCAAATAATTACAAACTTCTCTTGCTAATCCCTCTTCTTCTAGCATTAATGGAACAGCATACAAGCTATCTGCTGTCTTATTTTGAATAACACTTGTTTTTCTTACGTTGCAAAATAATGATAATTTTTCTCTAATGCTTTCTGGTATATCTGTTTCTGTTCTACAAACTAATATATTAGGCTTAATTCCCAAACTCTGTAATTCCTTTACAGAATGTTGTGTTGGTTTTGACTTTATTTCATTTGATCCAAATATATATGGCAATAAAGTAACATGAATATAAAGAACATCTTCTGGATTTTTTTCTAGTCCTACTTGTCTAATTGCCTCTATAATAGATAAACCTTCTATATCTCCTACTGTTCCGCCTATTTCTGTTATTACAATATCTGTGTCTGTATTTTCAAATCCATATATTTTTTCCTTAATTTCATTTGTTATATGTGGAATTACTTGTACTGTTTTTCCTAAATATTCTCCTTTTCTTTCTTTTTCAATAACATTAGAATATATTTTTCCCATTGTAACACTTGAATTTTGGGTTAAATTCTCATTTATAAATCTTTCATAATGACCTAAATCTAAATCTGTTTCTGCTCCATCATCTGTAACAAAAACTTCTCCATGTTCATATGGATTCATTGTCCCTGGATCTACATTGATATATGGATCAAATTTTTGTATAGTTACCTTATATCCTCTATTTTTTAATAATCTTCCTAGAGATGCTGCTGTAATTCCCTTTCCTAATCCTGATACAACTCCACCTGTTACAAATATGTATTTTGTATTCATTCTCTTCCTCCTATTTTTTCCTAATATATAAAAAAAGATTAAAAAAATGACCTATAAATTTGGTTTTTTTTTAATCTATTATTAGTTTACCACTTATATATATAAATTACAAGTATTACTACTAATTAAATTAATATTTATTAAGTGCTATTATTTCTATTTAAAAATAGCACTTAATCTCAATACCTTATTTTTTTATTGATAATATTTTGTATTTCATAATTCCTGCAGGTGCATTAACTTCTACAACATGATTTTTTCTTGCTCCAAGTAATGCTGCTCCTAAAGGTGATTCATTTGATATCTTATTTTCTGCTAAATTAACTTCTGTTGAACCAACAATTGTATATTCAATTTTTTCATCAAATTCCATATCTAACACTTTTACAATATTTCCAACTTGAACTGTTTCTGTATCAATATCTTTTTCATCTATAATTTTTGCATGTCTTATTTTATTTTCTAATTCTGCAATTTTTACCTCATTTTCAGCTTGTGCTGTTTTTGCTTCATCATATTCAGAGTTCTCTGATAAATCTCCAAATCCTAATGCAACTTTTATTCTATCAGCTATTTCAGCTCTTTTTTCTGTTCTTAAATAATTTAATTCTTTTTCTAAGTTATCAAATCCTTCTTGTGTTAATATAACTTCTTTTTCTTCCATGTTATTATCTCCTTTCGGTTAAAAAATCTTTTAATATATTACGGCAAAAACTAAAATTTGTCAAGCAAATTCACATTAAATTTTAGTCTTTCATCAATTTTTTAGCACCTTTCATATAATCTAGTCCTGAAAAAATTGTTGCTATTGTTTGAATAATCATCATACCTGTTACTATTATATTTAAAATTAAATCTCCACCTTGTAATGTTCCTGAAAAGCATTCTCCAAATGGATTCAAATCAACAAAAGCTAAAATAATTGCTATCATCTGAGTAACTGTTTTTAATTTTCCCCATTTTGAAGCAGCTATCACCTTTCCGCCTTTTTCAACTGCAACTAACCTATATCCTGAAACCATAAATTCTCTAGTTAAAACAATTATTGGAATCCATGCTGGCAATTTAGTCATTTCTACTAACATAGTCATAGCAGCTAAAACTAGTATTTTATCTGCTAATGGATCTAAAAATTTTCCAAAAGTTGTTATTTGATTGTTTTTTCTAGCTAAATATCCATCTAACTTATCTGTTATAGATGCTAATATAAAAATTAAATCTATAATAATCCATGAAATTGGTATTCCTGAAATAGTTCCTGTAATTCCTAAAAAAGGTATTATTACCATAATTGGTACTAATATTATTCGAAATATTGTTAGTTTATTTGGTAAGTTCATTTTTTCTCCTTTCGCCCTTATACTTTTATTTCTTAATTATTCTATACATTATTTAGCCATCTCAATTGCTTTTTGCAATTGTGTATCATCTTTTTCTTCTACTTTTAAAACATTCTTTACACTATCTGGCAATTTTACTTCTTCATCTGGTTCAATTCCAACTTTATTTATTTTTGTTCTATTTGGTGTCAAATATTCTTCTGATGTTATTTTTAATCCACTACCATCTGGCAATGTTAATAATTGTTGAATTACTCCTTTTCCATATGTTTTTGTTCCTACTATTTTTGCTTTTCTATTGTCTTTTAAAGCTCCTGCTAATATTTCTGATGAACTAGCTGTATTTTCATTTGTTAATAAAATTATTGGCATATCTATAATAGGATCCTTTTCTGCTTTTTCTACTTTCTCTTTGTTGTTTTTATCTACTTCATATAATATAACATCATCTTTGTTTAATATATAATCTGCTATCTGCAATGCTTCGTCAACAATTCCTCCACCATTGTTTCTTAAATCTATAATTAATGACTTAATTCCTTGTTTTTGTAATTCCTCAAATTTAGCTTTAAATTCATCTGCAGTTCCTTCATCAAAAGAAGAGAACTCTATGTATCCTATATTATTTTGTAACACTTTACCTTCTACTGGATTTACTTTTATGCTTTCTCTTTTCAATTCAAACTCTTTAGTTTCTGTACCTCTTAAAATTTCCATTTTTACAGTTGTTCCTGCTTCTCCTTTTATTTTATTAGAAGCTACTGACATGTCCTCTGCTGTATAAGATACACCATCTACTGAGATTATCAAATCTCCTGGTAAAATTCCTGCCTTTTCTGCTGGACTTCCTTTAATTGGTGATAATACCATTATTTTATTAGACTCTGTATTTTTTACCATATAAATACCAATTCCAACAAAATTTCCAGTTGCATCTGCCATATAATCGTCCATATCTTCTTTGGAAATATATTCAGTATAAGGATCATCTAAGCCTTCAATATAGCCTTTTATAGCTCCTTCTTTTAATTTTTCTTCGTCTATATCTCCTAAAAAATATTTGTCAATTAATCTTCTATATTTGCTTAACTCACTTGTTATATCTCCATTATTTTCTGAAGAAACAACTAACTGTTTTCCAAAATTACTGTTAGTAAAATATTGATACATTCCTATTGATGTTACTAAAAAAGTTATAAATGCAACTAGCACTATAAGCATTATAATTTTATAAGCTCTAAATCTTTTCTTTTCTTCCATTTATTTCCTCCAAATTTATAAACTAACTGGGCGGAATTTTTCCGCCCATATAACTTTATTATATGTACTTTATTATTTTTAATTACTATGGTAAATAATTACGCGGATCCACTCTATTAGAATAAGTTCCTGGACTTCTTCTAACCTCAAAATGTAAATGTGGTCCTGTTGAATTTCCTGTAGATCCTACATTCATAATTTGTTGTCCTTTTTTTACTGTTTGACCAGCTGAAACCTTTCTAGATCCATCTTGTCCATGTGCATATAAAGTATATAAACCATTATAATGTGCAATAATAATATAATTTCCATAACTTCCATTTAATCTTGTAGATGTTACTACATATCCATCTGCTACCGCATATACTGGAGCGCCATTAATTCCTGCTGCACCAAAATCCACAGCGCCATGATATTGACCACTAGAATAATACATTCCTGTTGTGATATAACTATTTACTGGTTTTATAAAACCTGATGAACTTGTTGTACTTCCACTTCCAGAAGAACCACTTCCACTTCCACTATTACCACCAGATTGTTGTTGCCTTTTTGCATCCTCTTGTGCCTTCTTTATTGCTACTTGAGCTGCTTTTATTTGACCATCTATAGATTTATTTGCTTGGTTTAATTCATCTATTTGTTCTTGTAATTTCTTTTCATCTTCTGATAATTGAGCAACTTGTTTATTTTTTTCATCTTTAGCAGTTTTCAATTGAATAGACACACTTTGTTTACTTGCTTTTGATGTATTTAATTCATTTTTACTATTTTCTAAATCTATTTTAGCTTTTTCTATTTCTTCTTTTTGTTTTTGTATTTTATCTAGTAATTCTGTATCATTTGTAGTCAATTCTGTTACTAAATAATAATTAGAGATTAAATCTGTAAGGCTGTTTGAAGATAATATAAAATCCAAATAAGAAGTTTCTCCCGCTTCTTGGATTGCCACAAGTCTTGAATTCAATAATTCCTGTTGTTTAGTATAATCTTCCTGTGCTTTATTTAATTTTTCTTGTGATTCTTGAATTTTATTATTTAATTCTTCTATTTTTGTATTCAATTCATCAATTTGCGTTTCATAATCTGAGATTTGAGTATCTAGTTTTTCTACTTCTTGCACTGTTTTATTTTTTTCAGCTGTTACCTCATCTTTTTTCTCCTTTGTTTCATCAATTTTATCTTGGTTTTGTTCTTTTTTATTATTTAATTGATTAATATTAGATGTTGCAAAAACTGTACCTTGTAACACTACAATCCCTATAATTATCATCCCTAATATTTTTAAACTTAATTTTTTCATAAGTTCCTCCTATTTTTATTTTTGGTATATCTCTTTTTTAATTTTGTACTGTATTTTGTGTTTCATTTGTATTCGAATCTTGTTCTTCTTGTTCTGTTTTTGTTCCTGGTATCAAACCATTAGTAATATATGGCATTGGATCTGTAACAACTCCATTTAGTCTTACTTCAAAATGTGCATGTGGTCCTGTTGAATAACCTGTAGAGCCAACCTTTAATATAGATTCTCCTCTTTTTACAACTTGTCCTACTTGTACTAAAATTTCTGATCCATGTGCATATAATGTAGATACTCCTCCTCCATGATCAATTATAACCATATTTCCATAAGCACTATTATATCCAGCTTTTGTTACAATTCCATCATTCGCTGCAATAAAATTAGCTCCTAAAGGTGCACTAATATCAACACCTGTATGTAATTTATATACTCCAGTAATAGGATGAGTCCTCATTCCATATTTAGAACTTATTCTTGTATATCCTGGAACTGGCCAAGCTAATTCACCACCTATATATTGTGTATCTATACCATCTCTTGCAATAGCAAGTATTTCAGCATTTATTTCAGCAAATCTAGTATTATACTCATCTATTTTTTCTTGAATTGATTTTTCTTGATCTGACAATTTAGAGATATAATTTTCCCTTACTGTTTTTGTATTTTCTAATATTTTTGCTGTTTTTGTTTGATTTACTTTTATATTGCCTAGTTGTTCTCTATCTTTTTCCAATTTATTTTTAGCTAGTTCAATTTCTTCCTTTTTTCCTTGCATATCTTCTAATAACTCTGTATCTTTTGTTGCTAATTCTGTAATTAGGAAATAATTGGATAAAAAGTCTGAAATATTTTTAGAGCTTAAAATAACATCTAAATATTGAGTATCACTTGATTCATAAACTGCAATTAGTCTATTATCTAATAACTCTTTTTGTTTTTTATAATTTTCCTCTGCTTCTTTTAGTTTAGCTTCGACTTCATCCATTGAAGTTTGCAAATCTGCAATTTTAGTGTTTAACTCATCTAATTCTTGTTGTGAAGTAGATATTTTTTCATCCAATTTTTGAACTTGTTGTAAATTTTCTGACAACTCACTTTGTACTCCATCTAGTTGTTCATTTGCGTCATTTAACTGATTTTGCAATTCTTCTCTTTGTGTTTGTAAATCTGTTGCTGTATCTTCTGCGTGTACATATGGAAATACGCAAAAACTACAGATTGCAAAAGCTAAAACAATACATAAAATTTTACGCATGTTTTCTCCTTTATACTTTTAAATATTTCCTCATAGAAATAACACTTCCTAGTGCTCCTATTCCTATCCCTAATAGCATATATACAAATATGATAGAATTAAACATATCTGCAAAACTAATTAGACTCATGTTAATTACTTGCATAAATTGTGAATTTACTAACTGTTCTGCTAAAAAGCTATACGCCACTCCAACAATAACAATAGAAATTATACTTGCAAATATTCCAATAATCATACCTTCAACAATAAATGGCCATCTAATAAATCCATTTGTCGCTCCAACATATTTCATAATTGAAATTTCTTTTCTTCTCGCATGAACTGTAAGTTTTATAGTATTAGCTATAATAAATATAGATATTACTATCAATAACATTAAGATTACTCCTGTTACTATCTTTATTCCATTTGCCAAATTAATCAAAGTTGTTACTGTTTCATCTTTACTTGTTATTTTCTTTACTTGGTCAAAAGTTAAAATTTGATCTTGAACAGTTTTACTTTGGTTTAAATCAGTAAGAGTTACTACATATGAAGCAGTAAATATATTATTTTCTCCTTCGTATCCTTCTAACAAATCTTTTTTATCTCCAAATTTTTCTTTCATCTGATCTAGTGCCTTTTCCTTAGAAACATATTCAATAGTACTAACTCCTTCTATTTTTCTGATTTTCTCTCCTAATTCTTCTATTTGTTCTTGTGTTGCTTCATTTTTGATAAAAACTTGTATTCCTTGTGCCGATTCAATTTCTTTTACAAAGTGATTAATATTTTCTCCAAGTATTAAAAATATTCCAAATATAATCATAGTAGCACACATAATCATAAGTGATGCACCAGTTGATTTTTTATTTTTAAATACGTTACTAAATCCTTCCCCTATTAAATATCCTAATCTGTTATATTTCACAATCATACCCACCTTTTTTATCATCTCTAATTATTTCGCCCTTACGAATATGTATAACTCTTTTTTTCATTTTGTCAACAATATCTTTTGCATGTGTAGCAACTACTACAGTTGTTCCTCTCATGTTAATATCATTTAACAAATTCATAATATCCCATGCAGTTTCTGGGTCTAAGTTTCCTGTAGGTTCATCTGCAATTAACATAGATGGATTGTTTACCAATGCTCTTGCCAAAGCCACTCTTTGTTGCTCTCCTCCAGATAATTCATTTGGGTACATTTTTGCTTTTCCACTTAAACCTACTAATGAAAGTACCATAGGTACTTGCCTTCTTATATGTCTTGGTGTAGCTCTTACAATATACATAGCATATGCAACATTGTCATATACTGTTTTATCTGGTAAAAGCCTAAAATCTTGGAATACTACCCCCATACTTCTTCTTAAATATGGAATTCTATTTGGTTTCAAAAATGTTGTGTCTTTTCCATTAATAATAATATTTCCTGAAGTTGGTTCTTCTTCCTTTAAAATAAGCTTTATTAGTGTTGATTTTCCACTTCCTGAAGAACCTACTAGAAAGGCAAATTCTCCTTTATCTATAACAAAATTAGCGTTTTTTACAGCTTTTGTCCCTGTATCATACGTTTTTGTCACATTTCTAAATTCTATCATTTTTTGTACTCCTTACATTACGTTTTTCTATCTATTTATACATATACTTTTTTATTCTATCTAATAATAACAATAAACTTGTTTTTTTGCAATAGTTTTAAAGTAAAAAATGCTAGAAATTTGTCCCATTGTAAAAGCATTTTTCTACAGTAAGAAAAAGAAGAACCTAATCTTCTTTTTAAAGTTTTAGTCTCTTCTCTTTTTATAAACTTTCTTGGTGTACATGTCTTACATCTATTCAAAATTTTTTTACAATATCTTTTGCTGTAATTTCAAAGTATTCCATCAATTCTTCTGCTTTTCCAGATTTTCCAAATGTATCTTTAATTCCCATCCTATCCAATCTTACCGGATATTCTTCTGTTAAAACTTCACTAATTGCACTTCCAAGTCCACCTATTACGCTATGATCCTCTATTGATATTAATTTTTCAGTTTCCTTTGCACATTTTACAATCATCTCTTTATCAATTGGCTTTATTGTATGAATATCAACAACTCTTACTTCAATATTTTGTTTTTTTAGTTCTTCTTGAGCTTTAATAGCTTGTTCTACTGTAACACCTGTCGCAAATATTGTTCCATCAGTACCTTCTCCTATTTGAACAGCTTTACCTATTTCAAATTTATGATTTTCATTATAAATCTGACTTGTTTTCATTCTTGATAATCGTAAATATACTGGTCCATTTATTTTTGAAATCTCCTTCACTGCCCATTTAGTTTGAATATCATCCGAAGTTGACATTACAATCATATTTGGCAAAGTCCTCATCATTGAAATATCTTCCAACATTTGATGGGTAGCTCCATCTTCTCCTACTGTAATTCCTGCATGAGTTGCACAAATTTTCACATTTAAATTTGGATAACAAATACTATTTCTTATTTGATCATAAGCTCTCCCAGCTGCAAAAACTGCAAATGTGCTTGCATAAGGAATTTTTCCACAAGTTGCAAGTCCTGCAGCAGTTCCCATCATATTAGCTTCTGCTATTCCTATATCAAAAAAACGCTCTGGCAATTCTTTAGCAAATATATTTGTTTTTGTTGCACTTGATAAATCTGCATCTAATACAACCACATCCGCATTTTCTTTTCCAACTTCTAGCAAAGCCTCTCCATAACTTTGACGTGTTGCTTTTTTCTCCTTTTCCATATTTCATTCTCCTTTCAAAAATTTCTTTTTTCTTTATTTTTTCAACATAATTCTACATAATATATGAGACACTTGAGACCTGTCCCCTATGTTTCAAGTTCTTTCATTGCTTGTATATATTGTTCTTCATTTGGTGCTTTGCCATGCCATCCTACTTGATTTTCCATAAATGATATACCTTTTCCCTTTATTGTTTTTGCAATAATACATGTAGGTTTTTCTTTGATATTTTTTGCAACATCAAATGCTTTAATTATTTCTTCTATATCATGACCATTAATGTTAATTATTTGGAATCCAAAACTTCTAAATTTTTCTTCAATTGGATATGAACTCATAACTTCTTCTATTGTTCCATCTATTTGTAAATTGTTATTATCAACTATTACACATAAATTATCTAATTTATATTTATTTGATGCCATCGCAGCTTCCCATATTTGTCCTTCTTCTATTTCTCCATCTCCTAATACACAATAAACTCTATAGTCCTTTTTATTTAGTTTTCCTGCTATTGCCATTCCATTTGCTACAGATAGTCCTTGTCCTAAAGAACCTGTTGTCATATCTACTCCTGGTACTTTATTCATATCTGGATGTCCTTGTAATCTACTATTAATATTCCTAAATTTTTTAAATTCTTCTTTATCAAAAAATCCTCTATTAGCTAAACAACTATATAATGCTGGTGAACAATGTCCTTTTGATAATATCATTCTATCTCTATCTTCCCATTTTGGATTTTTTTCATCTATGTTTAATTCATTAAAATATAGTACTGTTAAAATATCTGCTATTGAAAGTGAGCCTCCTGGATGTCCTGAATTAGCACTATATACTTGTTCTATTATTCCTTTTCTAATTATTCTAGCCATATTTTTTAATTCTTCTATATCTGTTATTTTCACAAAAATCACTCTCCTTTATTATAAACTTAATATAACACAACTTTGTATTTTTTACTATATTAATAAAAATTTTTTATTTTTTTATAAAATACTATTGCAGTTTATATTCTTATAATTCTTAATTAGTGTGGAACTTAGTTACTGGAGGTGTATTATATTTTTATAATTTTATCTGTTTGATTGGAGAGAAAAATAGAAAATTTTATATAAAAAAATAAGTAATGTTCACGGGAAAATTTATATATGTATATGGTTTTATAATTTTTTCAACTTCAATACGCAATATAAAAATTTCTAAAATAAATTAATGGCACCCTTTCACTTAGTCCGAGCTAAAGCTCGACGCGAACATTTTCCATTAATTTATTTAAGAAATTCTAATATTGCTCCAATCATATTTAAAAATTATAAAACCATATACATATATAAATTTTAGCCTGAGTGAAAAATCCTTGTTTTTTTATATTAGATTTTCTTTTTGAACGTAATGAAAAGGATAAAATTATAAAAATATAATACACCTCCAGCAGCCAAGTTCCACACCAATTAAAAATTATAAAGTCATATTTCAAAATAGTAGTTTTGTTATATTTTACTTTATGCTATAATATGATTAATTAGGACAGGTACAAATTATTAAATAGAAAGGTTAATTTTATGCTAAATTATATTGAAAATTTAAAAGAAGAAATTATAAAAAACACACAAGAACTAATTCGAATTCCAAGTGTTGGATCCACTTCAAACAATATCAATATGCCTTTTGGAGAAAACGCTAACAAAGCCTTAGAATATGTTTTAAACCTTGGTAAAAATTTAGGATTCAAAGTTAAAAACCTAGATGGTTATTGCGGTTACATAGAATTTGGAGAAGGTGAAGAACTTCTAGGCATAATCGGACATTTGGATGTTGTTCCTGAAGGGGAAGGTTGGACATTTCCACCTTTTAGTGCAACAATTCATGACAATAAAATATTTGGTAGAGGAGCCATTGATGATAAAGGACCTGTTATTAGTTCTTTATATGCTATGAAAGCTGTTATGGAAAATTGTCACGTACAAAAAAGAGTTAGACTAATTTTAGGATTAAACGAAGAAAAAAATTGGAACTGTATAAAACATTATAAAAAAGTAGAAGAATCCCCTACTTTAAGCTTCAGTCCTGATGCAGATTTTCCTTGTATATATGCAGAAAAATCTATTTTAAATTGTTATATAAATATGCCTTATTCAAATTCAGAATATGTACCAATTACTATTAAAGAAGTCAATTGTAATAATAACGCTCTAAATGTTGTTCCTAAATCTTGCACTATTGTACTTAAAATTAATGACAAAAATATACCTATATCAAAAATAATCACAACTTCACAAGAAGTCATAAAAAACTTCAATTTTGAAATTGAAGTTTATCAATTAAATGATGTAGAATTAAAACTTATATCACATGGAATCCAAGCCCATGGTGCTCACCCTGACTTAGGAATAAATTCTATTTCTAGATTAATCTTAGTAGTAAATGAAATTTTTAAACAATATAATACAAAAATTGAACTATTTGACTTTTTTCAAAAATATATAAATACAGAATACAATGGAAAATCTCTTGGTATTAATTTCGAAGATGAATCTGGAAAACTTACTTTAAATATTGGTAATTTATCTTTAGAAAACTCTATTTTAAAATTTGGAATGAATATAAGAATACCTATTAATACACAAATAGATATAGTTAGTGAAGCTTTTATTAAATATTGTAACATTTACCCTAATCTAACTTTTACTAATGTACATTCTCAACAAGCTTTATATATTCCAAAAGATACTCCACTAGTGCAAACTCTTTGTAAAATTTTTAATAAAGTAACCCATTCATCTGCCGCACCAATTGCAATTGGTGGTGCGACTTATGCCAGAGCTTTTAAAAATTGTGTATCTTTTGGCCCAAATTTTCCAGGTCAACAAGATATGTGTCATCAAACAGATGAATTTATAGATATTAATAATTTAATGTTATCTTGTAAAATTTATGCTAAAGCTATTGAAGAATTAAGTTCTAAAAAATTTTAATATTTATAAAAAAATAAAACCCCGCCTTAGCCGTTAGATGTCTAAATTTTTAAGGACCTGCTCCTAAAAACAGGTGGGTGCCTACCTAAATATTCATGGGCTTCTCACTATAAAATGTGAGCTTGCACGCCATATTTAAGAGATTCGGCCCCTCTTATCGTGTGTTGGTTCTAAAAATTTAAGTCTATCGTACTATGCAGGGAAAATTATTTACTTTTATTTAATTATTACTTAATTTCTTAAGTTATTTATATTTTAGCATACCTCTATATATTTTACAAATGAAAATTCTTCCTTAAATACTTCTTCTTTATACTTTATATTATATTATCTTTAATTTTCAAATTCATTCTCTTTATTTTGCATTCTTTTATTATTTGATTTTATTTATTAAATATGCTAAAATAAATTAACTTTGTGAGTTGTAGAGATTTAAGTCTCTACTTTTTTTTATTTTTACATTACATATAATAAAATGCAGAAAAATTGCAACAAACTTCCTAGCAATATAAATAAATGAAATATTGAATGCATATATTTATGTTTTTTACCAAATCCATATAATATTGCTCCTACTGTATATGCTATTCCTCCAGAAACTAACAAAATCACTCCTTTTGCTCCTAATAACTGTGGTAATAAATTTGCTTTTACTATAATGCACCAGCCCATAGCTAAATAACATATCATAGAAAATACTCTAAATTTTTTAATATCAATTGAATTTAATACAATTCCTAATATAGCTATCGCCCATATAATTCCAAAAATCATCCAACCTGCAAAAGCATCATAACCTCTTATTGTACATAGTGCAAAAGGTGTATATGAACCTGCTATTAATAAAAATATTGAACAATGATCTAATACTTGGAATACTTTTTTTGAATGTCTCTTAGGACTTAGTCCATGGTAAATACTTGACATGGTATACAATAAAATCATAGTAAATCCATATATTGCTCCACTTACAACTCCATATCCATTTCCATTAATTGCTGCAAAAACGACACATAATACAGTTGCTACAATTCCAAGAACAGCTCCTACAATATGTGACGTCATATTAAATATTTCCTCACCTTTTGTATATGTAGGTAATATTCTATCTTTTAATTTTGTTCTTTTCATTTTTAATTCTCCTTATTTTTTTACTTTATAAGTATACCACAATTTAAATCATTTTGTACATCTATTTTTATAATAAATTATTCTTTTATCTCTTTTGCCAATTTTCCTATAGCTTTTGTTTCAATTCTAGATACATAAGAACGTGAAATCCCCATCATTTTTGCAATTTCGTTTTGCGTTTTAGGCTTATGACCTCCGAAGTCCAAATCTAAGTTCTAAAATTGTCTTTTCTCTATCTTTTAACAAATCTTTCATTTTCTCATATAACAACTTCACTTTCATTTTTATATCTACTATTTCTTCTACATTTCTATCACTGTTTTCTAACACCTCCTGTAATGTCACCACATTATCATCTTTGTCTTTGCCGTATTGGCTCATTTAAATATACTTCTGCTCCCAATTTCTTTGTAGCCCTTAAATGCATTAATATTTCATTATCAATACATCTTGAAACATATGTAGATAACCTTGCTCCTTTTTCTAAATTAAAACTATTAATTCCTTTAATCAGACCTATACTCCCTATAGATATAAGATCATCTTGGTCTACTTTAGAATTACTATATTTTTTAGCCACATGTGCTACTAATCTTAAATTCCTTTCTATTAAAATATTTCTTGCTTCTTCATCTCCTTTTGCCATTTGTTCCAAGCAATTCTTTTCTTCTTCTGCTGACAATGGCTCAGGAAACAAACTTCCTCCTTGAATGTATCCGAACAACAAATACTGCCGATTTTAAAAACCCTAAAAAACTGTATATACCAGTCATACAAAGTGCTGCTAACATAAATGCACCCCCATTTTTTTCTCATATTGCAATTATATGAATTAAAAAAATAAAAGTGCCTGACCTTCAAAATTTATATTTTTTGAATTTTTTATTTTTTATTTCATAAGTTAAATAATAGAGGTGATTTTTTATGAACTTTTTAGTGAATTGTGTAAAAGGTATCGCTATAGGAGCTGGTGCTATTCTTCCAGGAATTAGTAGTGGCGTACTTTGTGTTATTTTTGGAATATATGAAAAACTTTTAGATAGTATTTTAAACTTTTTTAAAGATCTTAAAAATAATTCAAAATTTCTAACTCCATTAATAATTGGTGCTGGTATTGGAATTTTACTATTTAGTAATATTCTCAATTATTTATTGTTTAAATTTCCTATACAAACAAAATCTGTTTTTATTGGATTAATCTTAGGCAGTATTCCATCTCTAATAAAAGAAATAAATACAAAAACCTCTTTTAAGTCACATTATCTCATCTACTCTATATTAGCATTTATAATTGGGATAGCTTCTGTTATATTAGAAAAATATGTATCTAATTCATTTTCTGCTAATAATTTTAGCTATATATATCTTATTTTCTCCGGATTAATTATGTCTATCGGAATTATTGTTCCTGGAGTTAGTAGCACTATTATTTTAATGCTTATGGGTGTATATTCTACTTACTTGTCATCTGTTTCTTATTTATACTTTCCTGTATTAATACCTATGGGGATTGGTTTAATTATTGGCTGCTTAATTTGCATGAAAACAACAAAATTTTTATTAGACCATTTCTATGCTCAAACATTCTATAGTATTATAGGATTTACACTTGGTTCAACATTTGTACTTTTGCCTAATATTAGTTTTGATTTAAGTGGATTGCTTTGCATTTTGTGTATTTTATTAGGAATTTATCTTTTAAAAATTTTTAATCACTCATAAATATAAAAGATACCACATTTTATAAATTATGTGGTATTTTTTATATTTTTATTTTTTTCTTCTTATTATCCAATCTTTTTCGCATTTAATTGGTAATTTTATTTTTACTTTTTGACCTTTTACTCCTGGACTAATTTCTTGAATTTTTTCATCTGTTTCAGCATCATAAAGTTGTTCTATTTTAAATTCAACTGGTTCAATTTTATTAGGTACAATAATTTCTAATATATCTCCTACTATTAGTTTATTTTTTATTTCAATTGTGGAAAGTTCTTCTTTATATTGTACTACTTTTCCTCCAAATTCATAGTTTTCGTTATATTGCCTTCCACTATATTCTTGTATATCTTTATTTTTTCTATCATTAAAATAAAATGTTGTTAAACCTCTAGTTTTTACTTTCTCTAATTCTTTTAAATACTTTGTATAATCATAATTTTCAGGGTCTTTTTCATAATCATCAATTGCATTTCTGTATGCATTTATCACACTTGCTAAATAATACTCTGTTTTTAGTCTTCCTTCTATTTTTAGGCTATCTACTCCCATTTCAATAATTTCTGGTATTTCTTTTATTAAACATAAGTCTTTAGATGAAAAAATGCTTGTTCCATATTCATTTGTTTCAATAGGCATTAATTCTCCTGGATTATTTTTTTCTTCTGCATATAAATTATAAGACCATCTACAACTTTGTGCACAATCACCTAAATTTGCACTTCTACATGCTAGAAAATCACTTAAGAAACATCTACCTGAATATGCAAAACAAATAGCTCCATGAATAAATATTTCAACTTCCATGTCTTTAGGTTTATTTTCCATTATATATTTTAGTTGTTCTTTATTCATTTCTCTTGCCATAATCATTCTTTTAGCGCCATTTTTATACCAGAAATTGCAACTATGCAAACTAACCAAATTTGCTTGTGTACTAACATTAATTGGTACACTAGGTGCATATTCTTTTAAAACATCTATTACTCCTCCATCTGCTGCAATGATTCCATCTGGTTTTAATTTTTCTAATTTTTTTGCCATTTCTATTATTTCATTATATTTTTCATCCCACGCAAATATATTAAGTGTTACATATACTTTTTTTCCTATTTCATGTGCATATTTTATTGTCTCTTCTAAATCATTATCTTGCATATCTGCTCTTGTTCTAAGTGACAATGATGATGTTCCACAATATACTGCATCTGCTCCATACAAAAATGCTATCTTTGCTTTTTCAAATGATCCTGCTGGAGCTAATAATTCTATTGTTTTCATTCTATTCATTCCTTCTTATTTTTTATATATTATATAGCTTGAACCTTAGATTGTCAACAAATTAAGCCCTTTTGATTTTCTTTTTTTAAAATTTGTGGTATAATTAATAGGTAAAAAATTTTTTAAAGGAGTGTTTGAATTGAACATTGACAATTCACAACAATTAGATCTGGAATGTTTTAATAGGCTTTTAAACGATTCGTTTGCAAAAGCAAACTCTGTACCAGACGGACTCAACAAATTCATTGAATCACTGAGCGCTTTTGGAAACAACGAGTTTCTCAAATTGATTCCTGAAATAAAGAGATATTTAATTTTATTAACCTCTCAAAACTTGTTCGAAATGATTCGTTCAAGTATCAGTGATCTTTGGCATGAATTATGTGCCATTTTACCAAATTCCGTCAGAGTGAAATTCATATCTAGACGGAAAAGTGTTGAAAGTGCGTTGAGAAAGATCGTATTAAATCCTTCCCTCGGTAAAGACACAATAAACGACATCTTTGCCTTTAGAATCATTATTGATTCAACTGATGGTGAAGAAAAAAATATTGAATATTGTGAAATTACGAAAAATTTTTGTTCACAATATTTCAAGAATAAGCGAAAATGTAAACTTTTTCTTTTAAAGGATTATATTACTAATCCAAAAAAGAATGGATATAAGTCCATTCATTTGATTTTTAATTTTGATACTGCTTTTAGTGAAAATGTTAAGTTGGTTGCTCCACCATCATTTGAAATTCAGATTCGAACAATGAATATGGATATCGAAAATGAATATGGTAGTGCTCAGCATGCAGCATTTAAAGACACTCAATACAAAAGTGTATCAAAAATAAAATTTGATGTAGAAAAAATAAATATTCCACATTTCCGTGTCATTCAACGCAATGGTGAAAAAATTATTGTAGACAACATTGGATTAGTAAAAGCTCTTCACGTAGAAGAGCGTCACAAAACATTTTAACGATCTAATTCAAACTCTCACCCCCTCGCTATTTTATATTAGTGGGGGCTCTTTTATTTAATTCTGCTAATAGCTAATCCATCTCCTACTTCTAAAATTTCAGTTTCAAGATTTGGATTTTCACTTACTTCCTTTATATATTCTCTTAAATTTCTAACAGCTGTACGTTGTTTATGTTTATTATAATCACTCATCACATAACCTTTGTACAAAATATTGTCTGCAAAAATAATTCCATTAGGTTCTATCATTCTTAAAGCTTCTTTTAGAAAAAACGGATATTTTCCCTTTGCAGCATCTATAAATACCACATCATATTTTTCGTTTAATGTAGGTAATATTTCAACCGCATCACCTTCATAAATATGAATTTTTTCTTCTACTCCTGCTTTTTTTATATTTTCTTTTGCTTCATTAACCCTTTCATTATCTCTTTCAATAGTATCTATTCTTCCATTATGCTCCAAAAATTCAGAAAAACATATTGCGGAATATCCAACAGCTGTTCCTATTTCTAATATTCTTTTAGGTTCTATTTCTTTTAAATATTTTGCTATCACATCTAATGTATCATCCATAATAATTGGAATATGCTCCTCAAGTGCTTTTTGTTTTATATTTTCTATTTCTTGTTTATTCACTTTTTATCAATCCCTTCTTTATTTCTGTAAACAAAAACTTGATATTTTATGTAAAATATGATATACTGAGTTTAGCAAACTTCTTTATAATCCTCATGGACAACAGAGTTTGACTTTTTAAAAACAGTGCAAATGCACCATAGGAGGAAAAAAATAATGAAAAAGGCGTATTTAAAAAATTTAAGTGGTTTATTGGCAAAAGACGGCGTCGAACCAGAGAATATCGAATTAGTCCTTAGTTGGGCTAACTACCAACCGTTACACTTAAGCGGTAATTTGAACAGAGTCACTTTTGAAAAAATCATGGAGAACGATTCTTCAAGGTTAATTTCTTTCATTTTCATGAATCAGAAATTCCCTGGTAATCATTTTGACAATTCCATGAGAAATATCATCGCTTTGTTAAAAAACGATGATAAGACTTGCATCAATTACGGAATTTATTACATTTCGTGATTGATTTAAGATATTAAGCCTCTAAACTCTAAAGTTTCAAGGCGGGTTATTCCCGCCTTTTAACTTGCTTATTATTTACTATTTTTCATTTTCTTCTTCTATCCATTTTTTTAATGTCTCATCATTGAAAACTTCTCTTTTAAAATCTTTATTTTTAAAATCTTTATTAATTATTTCTTTAGCTTTTTCATATCCTACTACTTTATACTGTGCTAAAAAATCAGCTCTTTTCCCATGTTGAGGTTTCTTTTTAGGTTCCTTATTTCTTATTTCTTGATCAATTTGTCCGCATCACTCTTGCCAAACGATCTTGTCTGTATGTACTACTATCTGGTCCATATTTTCCTGTTCTTTTATTTATATATTTACTATTTGCCAATTCAATCACCTTCTCTATAATAATTATAAAAATTATTTATTCCTATTAGCTCTTTCTCTTTCTTTGCTATCTAATATTTTCTTTCTTAAACGAATTGACTTAGGTGTTACTTCTACTAATTCATCATCTTGGATGAATTCAATTGCTTTTTCCAATGACATTTGAATTGGTGGTACAAGTCTAAGTGCTTCATCAGAACCAGAAGCTCTTGTATTTGTTAAATGTTTTTCTTTACATACATTTATTGCCAAATCTTCTCCTCTTGAATTTAATCCAACTATCATTCCCTCATATACTTCTACACCAGGTCCTATAAATAAATCTCCTTTATCTTGAGCATTATATAAACCATATGTTACAGATTTTCCTGGTTCAAATGCAACTATTGTTCCTCTTACTCTTGCTTGGATATCTCCTTTAAAAGGTTCATATGAATCAAATATATGGTTCATTGTTCCTTCTCCTTTTGTGTCTGTTAAAAATTCTGTTCTATATCCAATTAATCCTCTTGCAGGGATTTTAAATTCTATTTTTGTATGTCCTGTTTCTGCTGGCTCCATATTTATCATTTCAGCTTTTCTTCTACCTAATTTTTCAATAACTGTTCCTACTGAGTCATCTGGTACATTTACTACTAGCAATTCTATTGGTTCACATTTTACACCATCAATTTCTTTATAAATAACTTTTGGTCTTGATACTAAAAGTTCAAATCCTTCTCTTCTCATTGTTTCAATTAATACTGATAAATGAAGTTCTCCTCTTCCTGATACTTCAAAAGAATCTGGTGTTTCTGTTTCTTTAACTCTTAAAGATACATTTCTTTCTAATTCTTTGAATAATCTATCACGAATATGACGTGATGTTATAAATTGTCCTTCTTTTCCTGCAAAAGGTCCATTATTTACACTAAATGTCATTGATACTGTTGGTTCGTCAATATCAACAAATGGTATTTTTTCTGGATTATTAAAATCACAAATTGTATCTCCAATATTAATATCTGGAAGTCCTGCAAGTTCTATTATATCTCCTGCTTTTCCTTCTTCTACTTCGACTTTATTTAATCCAACATGTGTATATACTTTTGCAATTCTTCCTTGTGTTATTTTATCTTCTTTTCCACAAATCGCAACTGGCATTCCAACTTTTATAATTCCTCTTTCTACTCTACCTACAGCTATTCTTCCAACATAATCATCATAATCAATATTAGAAACTAACATTTGAGCTGGTCCTTCTTCATCACAGTCTGGTGCTTGAATTGTATTTATAATTGTTTCAAATAAACAAGATAAATCAGTTGTTTCATCTGCTAAATCCATTTTAGCTATTCCATTTTTTGCAGAAGCATATACAACTGGGAAATCTAATTGTTCATCTGTTGCATCTAATTCAATAAATAGTTCTATTACTTGGTCTACAACTTTCTCTGGTGTTGCTCCTGGTCTATCTATTTTATTTATGACAACAATTGGTTTTAATCCTAATGCTAAAGATTTTTTCAAAACTTCTCTTGTTTGTGGCATTGCTCCTTCAAAAGCATCTACTAATAAAAGTACTCCATCTACTGTTTTTAGTACTCTTTCAACTTCTCCTCCAAAGTCTGCATGTCCTGGAGTATCTACAATATTTATTTTTATATCATCATGCATAACTGATGTATTTTTTGAAAGAATTGTAATTCCTCTTTCCTTTTCCTGATCATTTGAATCCATTACTCTTTCTGCTACTTGTTCGTTTTCTCTAAATACATGGCTTTGTCTAAGCATTGCATCAACTAATGTAGTTTTTCCATGGTCTACGTGTGCAATAATTGCTATGTTTCTTATTTTTTTGTTGTTCATCTTTTTTCTTTCCTTTCATATAGTAAATTTTAGTAGTTCTTATTAATTGATTTTTACATAACTTAAGACGTTTTTTATTTTAATTCAAAAAACGTCTTTATCTCTTAAAAACTTCTTAAATTATACACCTTTTTCTCTATTTTGTCAAACTAATAATGTTATCCATAATTTCACTTGTTACCTTATCTAAAGTTTCTTTATCTTTTGTTCCTTTGTATTTACTAAAATCTAAAGGCTTTCCATAAGTAATTGTAACTTTCCAATCTCCTTTTTTTCCTCCTTTTATACCACATGGAACAACTTTTGCTCCACTTCTTACAGCAAAAAAAGCAACTCCATCTTTTACCTTTTCTCCTTTTTCTAATCCATTTCTAGTACCTTCTGGAAATAAAGCTAAACAATCTCCATTTTTCAATGTTTTTAAAGATTCTTTAATAGCTACTACTTCTTTTGAGTCTCTTTTTACTAAAATAGCATTAAAAACTACTCCTAAAAAAGCTAAAAATTTATTTTTTGTTAATTCCTCTTTTGCTAAAAATCGTGTATATCTTCCACATGTTACTTCTATTAATGGTGGGTCCAAAAAACTTCTATGATTTCCACAAATTATTATCGGTCCTTTTTTTGGTATATTTTCTTTTCCTACTACTTTTACTCTGTAAACAACTTTGCAATAAATATATATTGCTCCTTTTACAATTCCTCTACCTATTTTTTTAAAAAATTCTTTCATTTTTTCCTCCTGATACAGATTTATTGTTTTTTTACATTTTTTCTTTTATAGTTTCAATTACTTTGTTTACAACTTCTTCAATTGTCATATTTGTTGAATCAATATAGATTGCATCTTCTGCTTTTTTCAATGCTCCTATTTCTTTTTCCATATCATTTTTATCTCTTATTTTTATATTTTCTAAAATTTCTTCATATGGCATATCAATACCTAAGATTTGATTTTGTTTATATCTTCTTTTTGCTCTTTCTTCTGGTGTAGCATCTAAATATATTTTTACTTCTGCATTTGGAAATACATATGTTCCTATGTCTCGTCCTTCCATAATGACATTTTTGCTTTTTGCACATTTCTTAAATATTTCATTTAATTTGAATCTAACTTCTTTTATCGAAGATACAAATGAAACTATTTTTGCAACATCTTTTTCTCTAATTCTTGATGTTACGTCTTTTCCATTTAAATATACTATATCTTTTGAATTTTCCATTTTAAATTCAATTTCTATTTCATCTAGTAAATTTATTATTTTTTCTTTCTCTTTTAAATCTATTCCTTTATTTATTGTTTCTAGTGCTACACATCTATATGCTGAGCCTGAACCTATATTAACAAGTCCTAGTTTTTTTGCAACAAGCTCTGTTACTGTTCCTTTTCCACTACCTGCTGGTCCATCAATTGCTACTATATATGCCATTTATTTTTCCTCCTCTTCTTGTGGTACATAAATATTTTTAGCTACTACATCTAATTCCACAACATTCATCGCTGTTAGTTTTTCAATTTCTTTTCTTGATTTTTCTTTAAATTTATTTAATCCTTCTACAACATTAAATCCATATACTATGCTTACTTCCATATAAATTTTAACACCTTCTCCAAAGTTATCTACTCTAGCTTTTAAAATTTTATGAATGGCTGGTGTTTGGACCGCTAAATATTCTAGTATTTGCCTAAATACTAAATCTGATATTGTGAATTTTCCTAAATAACTAAATGTAGGTCTTATAATTGATTTTTCTGATATGTATGGTTGTTGTCCTTTTCCTTTGGATTTAAAAATCTGAAGTGGATCTAATAAATATCCTGAAAAATCCTTTTTTATTTCAAATGTTGGAACTGGTATTACATGTTTTCCTTCTGTTACCCTGATTCTTCTTGCTGTTTTCATTTCTTCTTCTGTTGCAACATCTGTAATATATATAGTTTCCGAAATTTCTGGCAATCCTAAATTTGCAGCTATTTTTTGTACCATTCCATCTGATGTCCCTAATATTAATATGCTCTCTGGTTTATACTTTTTAAATGCTTTTATAATTGGTTCTCTTTCACTTTCTTCATAGAATAAAGCATGTTTTACAGTTGCTACCTTAGTTGCTGCTTTTTTTGCTGATTCACCTGCTATTACTTCATTTTCTTTTATTAGTAATCCATCGTCTATAATAAAGCTTATTCCTCTTTCACTTGCTATCATTTGTGCTCTATAACTTTTTCCTGTTCCAGATGGTCCAACAAATGCATATACTTTTATTTTATTTATAAATGGTAATTTTATATCTTTTAATAACATTTTTTGTCTCCCTACTTATATTTACTTAGTTATTATATCATTTTTAATTTTATTCTACAATAGTTGTTTTCTTTTTATGAGACACTTGAGACCTGTCCCTACTGTCTCAAATTTTTTCTTCTTAATTGTCCACATGCTGCATCTATATCTGAACCTAGCTCTCTACGTATTGTTGCAACAATGCCATGGTCATTTAAGTAATCTCTAAATCTCATTATGTTTTCATTTGAGCTTTTGTCGAATTTTCCGTTTTCTATTTTGTTTATTGGTATTAAGTTTACATGGCAATTCATTCCTCTTAGAAGTTTTACTAGTTCTTTTGCATCTTCTAAGTTGTCATTATTGTCTTTTGCTAATGCATATTCAAATGATATTCTTCTGTGTGTTTTTTCTATGTAATCTTTGCATGCTTGTATTAATTCTTCTATTGGAAATGCGTTGTTTACAGGCATCATACTACTTCTTTTTTCGTTGTTTGTGGCATGTAATGATATTGATAGTGTACATTGAATGTTTTCTTCTGCTAGACGTTTTATTCCTGGTACTAATCCACTTGTTGATATACTAATGTGTCTTGCTCCTATATTTAGTCCTTTTGGATTGTTTATTATTCTTATTGCATTTATAACATTTGTATAGTTGTTTAAAGGTTCTCCTATTCCCATAAATACTACGTTTGATATTCTAACTCCTGTGTCTTGCTCTACTGCTAATATTTGTTCTACTATTTCTCCGCTTGTTAAGCTTCTGACAAAGTTTATTCCTGTTGAAGCACAAAATTTACATCCCATTTTACATCCAATTTGAGATGATACACAAATACTGTATCCATGATGATAACTCATTAATACTGTTTCAATAGCATTTTCGTCTAGTACGTCAAATAGATATTTTATTGTTCCATCTTTCGCTTCTTGTTTTCTTAATATTTTAAAATTACAAATGGTATAATTTTGTTTTAATTTTTCTCTTAATTCTAATGATAAATTTGTCATCTCGTCAAAGCTTTTTACTTTTTCTTGATATAGCCATTTAAATATTTGCTCTGCTCTAAATGGCTTTTCTCCTATATTAGCTAATTCTTCTTTTAGTTCTTTTAAATCATAATCTTTTATGTTTTTCACTTTTTTTAATCCTTTCTCTTTTTATATCTAAATATTTTATATATAATTATTTTTTACTCTTCATTTCTTTTGGAATTATTATTTTTTTAGGATTTGGCCTATGTAATTTTGTTAATTCTTCTAATTCCATCTCAAATAAATATTCTTCTCTAAAGAATATTTGATATATTGCTTTTATTATTTTATCAAATTTTGTTTCTTGCTTAATAACTAAACTTTTGGTTTCCAATATTTTTGACATTTCTATCACCTTTGTTTTTATACCAATTTTTATTCAAGTTTTTTATTTATATTTTTTTGCAATTATATATTTTTTAACATATTTTTTATATTTACATATGAAATTTTCTAATGATAACTTCTTTTACGTCTCTTGTACATAATGCTAAACTAATTATTAAATTTATTATAGATATTCCACTTGCTATTACACTTAAAATCTTGTTTTGAACTATATTTTCTGTTATGAAAATTACTGGTAAAAAGCTAAATAATAGTATCATCAATTGATAAATTACATACTTTATAAATTGTTTATGACTAACTATTGTTAATATCAACATTGCAATATTTGAAGTAATAACTAAAATTGGTATTACCATATTAATAGACCATCCTTTAAATTGTAGCTCAAAATCTATATAAACTGTTAATAGTGAAATTGCTATAGTTTGTAGTAAAACATGTCCTGCAATATTAATATTTTTTCTTATAGAATAAAACAGAACTATCCAAATATAAATAATTCCACCATTTGTTATGGCTGCCCATGGAATTTGTGGAGTTGTTAATTTATTTATTAATACTAATAAAATAGCCACTATAACTGATAGCACCACTCCTAATTTTAATATTAAATTACTTTTTTTACTATTAAGTTTCTGAGGATATATCATCTAAAACACCGTTACTTTCTATTTTGACATTAATTCCTTTTTTGGTTAAAAACTCGTAAAACCTTTTTTCAATTTTATTATCATTTAAAATTGATGTAAAAGTAAAAACCATTTTGTTTTCAAAAGTACAACTAGAACATTTTATTTTTTCTACTGATTCTGGTGCAATTAACATCAAAAAATAATCTATATAATCTTGGTATTTTCCTATCATACCGATTCTTCCGATATTAGAATATGTGATTGTTGTATATTTTCTAATTTCAATATAACTTAATCTTACTAATATTGTTTTTAATACCAATGGGACTGCTCTTATTATAGGATTGTTTCCTAATTTAACATTTGCTGACATTGTTTTCATTATTTCTTCTTCATTTAGTCTTTTCTTAAAATCTTTTTTTACAAAGTCTAATATTTTATCAAAAGTATTTAAATTGTCTTTTTCCATTTCCGCTTCTAATGTTATATAAGAGAAAAAGTTTGACATTGTCTTTGATAAAAAATACTTCTTTAAATTTACTGGTATACATACCTTTATTGGTTTTTTCCCTTTATTATTTTTATAATTTTCTTCATATATAGAATAAATTAAAACTGATGCTAAATATTGTGTAATAGTTGCTTCGTTTTTTTTGCTCTCCTTCTTTAATGCTTCTAAATCAATTATTTCATGTATAGCTGAAACAGCACCTAATCTAATTCTTTCTCCTTTTAAAATATATGCTTTTTTTGAAGATGCATTTGATTTTGCTTTTTTATCATAATTTTTCATATAACTATCTTCTGTGTCGTACCCTTCTATTTTTCTTACTCTTCTTTCTTCTTGAAATACTTCTGGATACATCAATTCTAAATAGTTATAAATTATTTCTTTAAAAAATATAGTTCCACTATTTCCGTCTGTTAAAGAATGAAAAATATCTATATTTATTTTCTTTTCAAAATAAGTCACTTTAAACAAATAATTATTATTTGTTTTTGGGTTAATATATTGACATGGATATTCTTTTTCTTCTTCTATTATTGGATCTTTTGGATTATGCTCTAGATAATACCAAAAAAGACCTGCTTTCATTCTAACTTTAAAAGATTGATACGTTTCTAGCGCATTTTGAAGTGCTTTTTCCAATACTCTAGGATTTACATTTTCTTTTAAAACTACTGATAGTCTAAAGACTGTACTATATTTTTTTCCTGCTGATATTGGAAATATTTTTGCTGAGTTGTCTAACCTTCTCCAATATAGCTTTTGTTCCTTTTCCTTTTTCATTTGTTCTCCTTTCTTTAAGAAGATCTCTAATTTTACCTATTCTGCTTGATTTTTTATGGTTTCTAAACAGTCCTGATATCCTTTGTTTGTTAATACTTCTCCACTGTTCTTTTCTATAAACCATATATGTCCTGCATTTTCATATTCTTTTATATTTATTTCTATATTTGATTTTTCTGCCTTTTCTTTTAAAACATATACATCTGGATTTAAAATATCATTTGTTCCTGTAAATATAGTTATATTTTTTAATTTTGACAAATCGCCATCTATTGGATTTACTAAATAATTGTCTTTTCCATCTTTTCCTGCATATCCTAATGCTGCTATTTGTAATTTAAATTTGTTTAGTTGTCTATCTCTTTTTTGAACTTCTGGTATTTTTGGATTTGTTAGTCTTGTATCTAACCATGGAGATATTAATATTGTCTTTTCTGGCATTTCTATTTCTTCTTGTGAAAGTTTTTCTTCTAATGCTAATGCTAGACCTCCTCCAGCTGAATCTCCCATTACAATAAATTTTTCCATGTCTACTTTGCTTACTATTTCTTTATACAGTGGTTCCATCATATTAAATACTTCTTTATATGTATATTTTGGTGCTAATGGGTAGTCTGGAACAATAACGGTTGCATTTGTATCTTCTACTATTTTTTTTATAAAATCCCAGTGGTCTTTTGTTACTTCTGCCATATATGCTCCACCATGTATATATAATATTGTTTGTTCACTTTTATTTTGCTCTTTTGGATTTACTATAAAAACTTTTCTTCCACTGTATTCTTTAATTTCTACATTGAATATTTCTTCTATTTCTTTTGGATTTTCTGTTTTTATATCTACTGTTTTATAATATATTATTACTATTCCTATTATTAAAGTTATAATTAATAATAGGGCAAGTACACTTTTTATTATTTTCTTTTTCATTTTTTATTCCCTCTGCTAGAATTTTATCATACTATGGTATAAATCTCAAGATATAAATAAAACAGAAAACATTTTTAATTGTTTCCTGTTTGTGTACTCTTATTAAAATAAATGATTAAATTCTCAATTGTTTCTTTAAAACGTATTTTGAAAATGAATGAAAATTTTCTCTAATTAACGTATTTCATTCGTTAATTACTCTTATTTAATTAACACTATATTAAAACTACTTTTCTATTGTTATAGTTTTAGTTTTCACAGAGTTCAGCTCTACAAATATAAAAGTGGGCGAAACGAAAGGTTGCTGCTAGCATTGGAAGTACTGTAGCCGCTGCGAATACTCGTGTAACGGTTGCTGTAGTAGCAACTACCTCCTCGATAAACGCAAGGATTGTCGGAATTGCTACAAGTTTCTGTTGTCCAGTCCCTACAATTTCCTGCCATATCAAATATATTACATTGCTTATCTACCTTACTTGTTGCACTTAATATATTTGTTCCTGTAGTTTGTGGAGCACTTGTACTTGTTGATGATTGTCCAACAGTATATGAATATGTTGAACTATTACTTTCTGTTCCACACTTTTGTATAAACACTATTGCTGTATCCCATGCATAACTATTTATTAAATCACTTGTTACTTTTGCTTCACTTTTATACATATCTCTTGACAATTCTGATGCTTTATTTTGTGTTACATAATTCCAAACTTGTTGTTCTTTTTTACACACTAATTTTATATTATCTCCTGTATATCCTGTCCAATTTGTTTCATTATTACTATTGCTTGTTGATACTGAGGAATTATAGTCAACTACTCCTGCTTCATATCTTCCTATATAATACCCATGATTACTATTTGCACTTGTTTTAAATTTCTCTATATCTTTTGCAATAGCATTTCCACGACTACTATTATGACTTGCTGTTGTATCCTCTGTATAACTTCCAGAATATTCACTTGTTGTTATAGTTCCATCACTATTCTTTGTAAAATCATATCTTCCTAATTCTATTTCTACTGTTTCTTTATTCTCTTTTTTTATAGCATTTTCTCCAGTTCCTACTGGTATCCATACAAATTGGCTTCCTATTGTATTTGTATATGTTGCATCTTCTATTACTATTCCTCCTGTTACTTCTGTTGCTGAATCATCTGCTATTTTAAATCCTTTTGGTATTGTTACTTGGTTTCCATATGTGTCTTCTAATGTTGTTGTATCCTTAAATACTGTTCCTTTTGTTTTCAAACTTTGTATACTTTCTATTATATTTCCATTTGCATCTATTTTTTTCTTTTCTCCATTTACTGTTACTTCTAATGGAAATCCAGTATTATTTTTATCATAATTAATTCCTTGATTTTCTAAATTGTCCTTTAAATCTTTTAAATTCAGTTTTCCATCAGTCCCATAACTTCCTGCTATTGCTATCTTTAAATTTTCATCTTCTTTTGCCTGTTCTGTTTGTGTCTTTGCATCTCCTGCCTTTTTTAATATTCCATTGTCTCCAGTTAATGTAGCAATTGTTACTCCTGCAAGTATTAAGAGTACAATTATTGTGATTACTAATGCTATTAATGTAATACCTTTGCTTTCTTTTAACTTCTGTTTTTTTGCTGTTTTAATTGTTTTCATAAAACTTTCTCCCTTCTTTTGTTTTCTGCTTTCTTTTTTTATTTTTCTCTTTAAATTATTTCCATTTTTGTAAATAGTATTCAAACCATTTACTTTTTTGAGCAAAGATATTTTATTTTCAAGGTTCTTTTTTTCTATTTACAAAAATAAATTTAATTTACACTATCATTTTACAAATATTGTTGAATTAAGTCAATATATTATCGCGATTTATTTCTGTTGTTTTAAAATCTTTGTTGTTTTTTGTAAATCTTGAAACGTTGCAATTAACATAACGCAAAAAAAATCACCTTGAACTTATTTCTAAATTCAAGGTGTAATTTACTTAATTCATATTCTAATTTTATCCAAACAATCCACGTTTTTTTACTGGTGGTTGTTCATTCATAGTTTTTGCTAATTGTACTAATAACTCACGTTGTTCCTTAGTTAATCTTTTTGGTGTTTGAACTGTTACAGTAAATACAAAATCGCCAACTAAACTTGAATTAATAGATTTAAATCCTCTATTTCTAATAGTAAATTTAGTACCTGTTTGTGTTCCATCTGGTATTTTATATTTTTCCTTTGTTCCATCTACCATCGGTATTTCAAGTTCTGCACCTAATGTTGCTTGTGTAATAGTTATTGGTATTTCGCATAATACATTATTTCCTTTTCTTGTATATATACTATGTTTTTTTATTTTTACTGTAATATATAAGTCTCCTTTAGCTCCACCTTTTTCTCCTGGTTCTCCTTCTCCTCTTAATACTACAGTTTGATTATCATCTATTCCTGCTGGTATTTTTACTTTTATTTTTGGTTGTTTACGAACTTTTCCTTTTCCTCTACAGTTTTCACATGGTTCATTTATTATTTCTCCTGTTCCATGACAGCTACTACAAGTTCTACTTGTTTGCATTTGACCTAAAATTGTATTTTGAACTTGAGTTACTTGACCTGTTCCATGACAAGTAGGACATTTTACAGGCGATGTTCCTGGTTTTGCTCCGCTTCCATGACAAATATGGCACTCTTCGTCTCTCGTTATTACTATTTCTTTTTCTACTCCTGAAAATGCTTGTTCAAATGTAATCTCCATTCGTACATTTAAATCTGCACCTTTACGTGGTCCTCTTTGCTTAGCAGAAGCTCCTCTGCCTCCAAATCCTCCACCAAAAATGGAAGAGAAAATATCTCCTAAGTCTCCGAAATCTCCAAATCCATCAAAACCAGAACCATTATAAGAATAATATCCACCTTGACCACCAAATGGTCCTCCTGCTCCTCCTCCAAAGCCTTGTGGTCCATCTGGTCCAAATTGGTCATACATTTTTCTTTTTTGAGGATCTGATAATGTCTCATATGCTTCATTTACTTCCTTAAATTTTTTCTCTGCTTCTTCTTTATTGTCTAGATTTGCATCAGGATGATATTTTTTAGCAAGTTTACGATAAGCTTTTTTTAATTCGTCCTCTGTTGCATTTTTATTAACTCCTAATACTTCATAATAATCTCTTTTATTAGCCATTTTTTCCTCCACTTTTTTAAATCAAAAGAAACAAAATGAGTAATGTTCACAGGAACAAAATTAACTTTGTTAGCCTGAATGAAAGAGGCTCATTTTGTTTCTTAATTTAGTTTTTTATAAATTTGTTAACAAACATAATTCTAGGTGGAAATTATTCTTTGTTATCATCTTCTACTTTATAATCTGCATCATAAACATTTCCTTTTTCGTCTGTCTTTGGTCCTTCTCCTGCATTTGCATCTGTTCCAGCTCCTTGAGCTCCGTTTGGATTTGCATTTTTGTATAATTGTTCTGACATATCATAAAATACTTTTGTTAGTTTTTCTGTTGCTTCTTTTATTTTGTCTGTATCGTTTGTTTCTAATGCTTTTTTAGTGTTGTCTATTTCTGTTTCTACTTTTGCTTTTTCTTCTCCACTAATTTTATCTCCTAAGTCTTTTAATGTTTTTTCACTATTATATATTAAACTTTCTGCATTATTTTTTACTTCAATTTCTTCTTTTTTCTTTTTGTCTTCTTCAGCATGTGCTTCTGCATCTTTTACTGCTTTATCAATATCTTCATCTGTTAAGTTTGTTGATGCTGTAATAGATACGTCTTGGCTGTTTCCTGTTGCCATATCTTTTGCAGATACATGAACAATACCATTTGCATCAATATCAAAAGTTACTTCGATTTGTGGTACTCCTCTTGGTGCTGCTGGAATTCCTGTTAATTGGAATCTTCCAAGTGTTTTGTTGTATGCTGCCATTTCTCTTTCACCTTGTAAAACGTGAACTTCTACTGATGTTTGACCATCTGCTGCTGTAGAGAATATTTGTGATTTTTTAGTTGGTATTGTAGTATTTCTTTCAATTAATTTTGTAAATACTCCACCATATGTTTCAATACCTAATGATAATGGTGTAACATCTAATAATACTAAGTCTTTTACATCTCCTGATAATACACCACCTTGAATTGCTGCACCGATAGCAACACATTCATCTGGGTTTATTCCTTTGTCTGCTTCTTTTCCAGTAATTCTTTTTACTGCTTCTTGTACAGCTGGAACTCTTGTAGAACCACCTACTAATAATACTTTGTGAATATCATTTGCTGATAATCCTGCATCTTTAAGAGCTTGATTAACTGGTCCTGCTGTTGCTTCTACTAAGTCATGAATTAATTCTTCAAATTTAGATCTTGTTAATGTAACATCTAAGTGTTTTGGTCCTGTTGAATCAGCTGTGATAAATGGTAAATTTATTTGTGTTTGTTGTACTCCTGATAATTCTATTTTTGCTTTTTCTGCTGCTTCTTTTAGTCTTTGCATTGCCATTTTATCTGCTTTTAAATCAATTCCATTTGATTTTTTGAATTCATCTACTAAGTAATTGATAATTGCGTTATCAAAATCGTCTCCTCCTAAATGTGTATTACCACTTGTTGATAAAACTTCAAATACTCCGTCACCAATATCTAGTATAGAAACATCAAATGTTCCTCCTCCTAAGTCATAAATCATAATTTTTTGGTCTTGTTCTTTATCCATTCCATATGCTAAAGCTGCTGCTGTTGGTTCATTTATAATTCTTAATACTTCTAGTCCTGCAATTTTTCCTGCATCTTTTGTTGCTTGTCTTTGACTATCATTAAAGTATGCTGGAACAGTTATAACTGCTTGTGTTACTTTTTGTCCTAAATAGTTTTCAGCATCTGCTTTTAATTTTTGTAATATCATTGCTGAGATTTCTTGAGGTGTAAATTTATCTCCTTCTATATCTACTTTTTCTGCTGTTCCCATTTTTCTTTTTATTGATATAACTGTATTATCTGGATTTGTAACTGCTTGACGTTTTGCAATTTGTCCTACTAGTCTTTCTCCATTTTTTGAAAATGCAACTACTGATGGAGTTGTTCTATTACCTTCTGCATTTGGTATAACAACTGGTTCTCCTCCTTCCATAACTGCTACACATGAATTTGTTGTTCCTAAGTCAATTCCTATAATTTTTCCCATTTTAAATTCCTCCTAAATTTATTTTTTATTTTATGTACAATTTTAAATTGTACAGTTTGTCTTTAGATTTATAACTAATTAAAAATTAATAACATTTTAATATGTTTCAACTTGTTAATTTTGTATAAACAAGTTAGTTTGCTACTACTACCATAGAATGTCTAATTACTCTGTTTCCTATTTTATAGCCTTTTCTATATTCTTGTGCTATTTCTTTTTCACCTAAGTTTTCATCTTGAATACTACTTACAGCCTCATGTAATTCAGGATCAAAAGTTTTTCCTACTGTTTCTATTTCTTCTACTCCTTTTGACTTTAAAACATCTTTAAATTGTTTTAATACAAGTTCTACTCCTTGTTTGTAATTTTCGTCTGCTGTTTCTACTTTTGCTGCATTTTCTAAATTGTCTACAACTGGAAGCATTACTTCAATTACATCTGAAAGTATAGAATTGTATAACCCTTCTCTTTCTTTGTTGCTTCTCTTTTTAAAGTTTTCAAATTCTGCTAGAATTCTTTTAAATCTATCGTCTAATTCATCATAATCTTGTTTTGGTACCATGTCCTTATGTTTCTTTTCCTTTTTTTCTTGTTTTTCCTCTTTTAATTCTTCTTTTTGTTCTTTTTCGTTCTCTGCCATTTTATCCCTTCTTTCTTTTTATTTTTAATATTAATTACTTTTTCCATTTAATTTTTGATTAATATATTTCATAACAGAAATAACTTTTGAATAATCCATTCTTTTTGGTCCTATAATTCCTATTGTTCCTAAATCTTTTCCGTTTACTTTATGTTTAAATGTTACTACGCTAAAATCTTTTAATTGTTCTTTTTCGTTTTCTTCACCTATATATACCTTAATATCTTCTGCAAATCCTGAATCCAACATATCTGCTACCATTTCTTTTTTATCTAATATGTTTATAAAATTTTTAGCTACTTCTAAGCTATTAAACTCTGGTAAATCAAAAGATTTATTAGCTCCTTCAAGATATATTTTATTATCTTCTTCTAATACTTTTTTTATTTGCTCAATAACTGGTTTTATAACATTAACACTATAAGTCATTTCATCATATAAGTATTCTTCTAACGGTCTATCTATAGTTTCAATTGGTTGACCTTTTAGTTTATTATTAAACATATAGTTCATAGTTTCGACTTGTTTTTCATTTATATCTTCATCAAATTTTATAATCGTTTCTTTTACTAAACCTGTGTCTGTCAGAATAACTGCCATCATCATTCTTGAACCTAATAGAACAAATTTTATTTCTTCAATTAGTTGATTTACTGGCTTTGGTCCTATTGAAACAGTTGTATAATGTGTTACTTCTGAAATTGTGTTAGCTGTTATTTTGGTTAAATCTTCAATTTCATTTACTTTTGTCTCAAGTTTTGAACTTATATATTTGATTTCTTCTAAACTGATATCTTTATCATTTAATAATTCATCTACGTAATATCTATACCCTTTAGCTGATGGCACTCTTCCACTTGATGTGTGGGTTTTATCTAAATAACCTTTTTTCTCTAAATCAGCCATTTCATTTCTAATTGTAGCACTACTACAGTCTAATCCATGATTATCTGTTAATGCATTTGAACTTACAGGCTCTGCTGTATTAATATATTCTTCTACAATAGCTTGTAAAACTTTCTTTTTTCTATCGTCTAACAATTTTTTCACCTCTTTTATTAAAATTGTTAGTTCTGTTTTAGCACTCTTTATTGTTGTTTGCTAACTTCATATATATTATACCCCTTTTTAGCACTTGTCAATACATTTTGCTAATTTTTTTGTGAATTTTTTGTGAACACTGGACAGATGGGACAAGGGGGACAGGTCTTGGGACAAGGGGGACAGGTCTTAGATGTCTCATATATTTGGTAACCAAATATATGAGACATCTAAGACCTGTCCCCCTTGTCCCAAGACCTGTCCCCCTTGTCCCATCTAAGACCTGTCTCCCTTGTCTCGTTGTCTGCACATCCATAATTTCTTCATATATCCTTCTATATACTCATCCATTAAGCTTGATGTAGCATACATATTTTGTTTATCTGCTTCTTCTTTTATATTAGTTACTTTATTTAATAATGTTCCTAAATCATTTTTAATATTTTCAAAAATAGCTTTTTCTTCTATTTTTTCATTTTTTGCTTCTACTATACAAGTATTATTTAAATAGTCTTGCATTGTTCCTAATGGTTGTTCTCCTAACATTAAGATATGTTCTGCTATTTCATCAATTTGTTTGTTTACTTCATCATAATATTCTTCTAATTTGCTGTGTAATACAAAGAAGTCTTTTCCACATACATTCCAATGATAATTTTGTAATTTTCGATAAAATATATTTAAGTCAGATAAAAAATCATTTAAGTCTTTCACTACATTTTCCATAAACGCACCATTCCTTTCTTTTGAATAAATTTTACCCAATTGAATTATTATTTATACAGTATTTTTATAAATAATTTTTAAATGGTACTAAAAATATATGAGTTTGTTAAATTGTTCTAATGCAAAAATATCTTTTCTTTTTATTATCCTTTATATTTTATTTTTTTACTAAAAGCTATTATACTTTCAAAAATTGGTTGTAAAAATAGCAATCCAAATCCAAATAATACACCTTTTCCAAATTTCTTTGATAATTTAAATTTTTGAATTATCTCAATTATCGCTATTATAAATGCTCCTATTATTGGAATCAATATTAATAAGATAAGCCATGGTGATAAACCACTAACTTTATACATTGTTATTTGTCTATAAATCGGTACAATGGCTGCCCATCCATGTCTTCCAGCTTTTTTGTAAATAATCCATCTTACTATAATTTCATATACAAAAAGAATAGCACATACAATTAATGAAATTCTTACTATTTTATTTGCTAATAGCACTTTAATTCCTAGCTCTATTTTTTTATCTGTGCTTGTTTCTTTTACGGTTTCTTTTACAGCTTGATTTATTGTAGCTCCACTGTCTATTTTTTCTTGTATTTTATCAAAATCAATGTCGTTTTTTATTATCTCTTTTACACTCTCTTTATCTGTTGTTTTTAATATTTCTTTTCCTGCATTTATTGCTTCTTCGCTAATTCCCTGTTGTTTTATTTCCTCTTTATATTCATCTATAAAGTTTGATAATTCTTCATTTGTATATTCTTGACTAATTTCTTCATATGCATTTAAAATATCTTCTTTATTTATATTATTTAAATCTATATCTTTAGCATATTTTTCCGCTTCGCTTTTTATATTATTTTCCTTTGATGTTGCACACAAAGATATATTGCACCACCCAATAATTGTCATACAAATTAATACTAAAATTCCCATCTTCATAATGTTTTTTATTTTTCTATCCATCTTCCATCTTCCTCCATTACTTTTTTATAATATTAAAAAATCTTTCTTTCTTTTTTTCTGAATTTTTTGAATCATAAAATTCTATATATCCATTATTATTTTCCAATAAATCATTTTCTTCTAAAACTTCATATAAATGCTTTGCAAGCCTTGGAGCTCCATTAAAAAATTGTATATTTTCTCCTAATATTTCTCTAATTTCTTGCACTATCAATGGATAATGTGTACAACCGAAGTACTACATTTTTTATTTTTCCTCTATATTGTCCCAACATCTTTTTTAATACTTCTTTTTGTTTTTCCTTATTTCCATCTTCTATTACATCAGCCAATCCTATACAAGGCAATAATTTAGTTTTATGATTATTATATTTTTTATATAATAAATTAAATTTTTCACTTTCAATTGTTCCTTTTGTTGCCATAACTAAAGTTGCTTCATCATAAGCATAATCATAAACCATCTTATAAGCCGGCTCTATCGCAATAAATGGAATTGTTTTATACTTTTTTCTTAAATATGTAACCGCTTCAGCACTTGCTGTATTGCAAGCAATTACAATAGCTTTGCAATTTTTTTGTATAAAAAATTGAACAATATTATCACATATTTCTATAATCTCTTTCTGAGTTTTATCTCCATATGGATTATTTTTAGAATCACTATAATAAATATAATCTTCATTTGGAAGTACTTTTACTAATTCTGTTAAAACTGTTGCTCCTCCAATTCCAGAATCAAATACACCTATTTTCTTCGTTCTCTCTGTTATTATTCTATTCTTTTCTTTTTCTTCTCTCATCTATTTTCTGTTCTACCTTCTTTATCTTTACCTTAATATCTTTTAAGCCTGGATATGCATTTATTAATCTTCTATGTAACCATGATTTTTGTCTTAAAACTTGTTTTATCTTTTCTGTTATTTCTTCTGTATTATCTTTTATTAACTTATTTTCCTCTACATTAATACTTGATATGATATTAGATGAAATAATATTATCTACTATAAATCCAATAAACAATATAACTGTTAAAATATTTATTACTAATTGTGGTATTTGATTATATAATTTAAACAATATTGGATTAGTTCCATACATAATGGCTACTCCTAAAATTCCAAATGGTATTAATGTCTCTAAACATATTCTTCCATTTATATTAAACTTTTTGTTACTATAATCCCACCATCTTGCGTGATATTTTTTCTCCATAAAGTAACTAGTTAAATATTCTATAATTGAACAAATAATAGTTGACATTACAAATAATACTAATGGATCTTCCATATACCTTTTTAACAATATTGTAATTGCCAGCGCTCCCCATCCATAAATAGGACAATATGGTCCAATTAAAAAGCCTCTATTAATAAATTTTTTATATTGAATAAACTTACAAGTAACTTCCATACACCAACCTAAAAATGCATAAGAAATAAATAATAAAAAATAAATTTCAATTGTGTGTAACATTTTTTTCTCCTTTATTTTTTTATTATTATACCGTTCTTTTTCATATATGGCAAGAAAAATCTGAGAACAATTTTAATTCTCAGATTTTCTATATTTTATCTTATAAAATTAGTAGAAATAATAGATTCATTTTCTGGCAATTTTATTCCTGCTTTTTTTCCAGCTTCTATTGATTTTAAAAGCCAAGCCATATTATTACCTAGTGTTCTCATTGTTTACATTCCTTCTTCATCTTTTAATACTTCTTCTGGATTATTTCCATGTACCATATTCCAATATTGAGAAGAAACAATTGGCATATTACTAATTCCAAAATATTTATTTATCTCATCTAATGCTGCTGTTGCACCACCTCTTCTACAACTTACAACTGCAGAACCTAATTTATTACTAAACAATTTTCTTCTTCCATAAAAAACCCTATCCATAAAAGAAGATAACATTCCTGACGTAGCTGCAAAATGTACCGGAGAACCAAAAATAAATCCATCTGTTTTTGGCACTTTTTCTAAAAATTCATTCACTTTATCTTGCATAAAACATTCTCCTGTTTTTAAACAGCTCCCACATCCTATACATCCTGATATAGGTTTATTTCCTAACCAAAATATTTCTGTTTCAATATTATTTTTTTGTAATTGTTTTTCTATTTCTCTTAAAGCTGTATATGTACAGCCTTTTTCTTTTGGGCTTCCATTTATTAATATTACTTTCATTTTTCTTCCCCCTTATCTTTTAGCATTATATTATTCTTTAGACTAATTGTATACTTGTTTTTTGTTTTAAAATTAAGAATTTTTTTAATACTTACACTATCAAAACTATTTATAAATAAGATCTTGGCGGAGCAGGTGGGATTCGAACCCACGGGCCCTTTCGGACTACCTGATTTCGAGTCAGGCTCGTTATAACCACTTCGATACTGCTCCATTTTCTTTTGGCTTTAAAACCATTTTTAAATTTATCACTTTTTAAATAAAAAACATTCTTCATCATGTGAATAAATAATTCCTATTGCTTGTAAATACGAATATATTATTGTCGAGCCAACAAATTTCATTCCTTTTTTCTTTAAATCTTTTGAAATTTTATTTGATAACTCTGATGTTGTTTTTCCTGTTTCATAAACAATTCTATCATTTGTAAAACTTTTTAAATACTCGTGAAAAGTTCCATATTCATTCTGTATTTTTTTAAATATTCTAGAATTATTTATACTAGCATTTATTTTTAATCTATTTCTTATTATTTTTTCATTTAACAATAATTCCTGTATTTTCATTTTATCATAATTACAAATTTTTTCAATATCAAAATTATCATATGCTTTTCTAAAATCTTCTCTTTTATTTAATATACATTCCCAAGAAAGGCCTGCCTGAAAAGACTCTAATATTAACATTTCAAATAAATATTTATCATCAAAATTTGGTTTACACCATTCATTGTCATGATATTCTATATATTTAGGATTATTTAAATTACACCATTTACATCTTATCATAATGCAGTACCTCTATTTGGAGCAAAATATTTACTCATATCATTTTTTTCATGCATTAATAATACATCTACTTCTTTTTCAATTCCATTCACATTTAAATTATTAATCTTTTCAAAATATTCATCTGAATTTAAGACTCCATCAATATCTAAAAAAATAACTTTCATTTTTACTCCTATAATATTTACTTAAATTTTTTTAAAACTCTACATTGGTTACCAACAGCTACAACATTAGATGGTATATCTTTAGTAATTCTCCCTTTCTATATGCTTTTATTCATAAATATTAATTTTTAAGTCCATTATCCTTCTTTGTGTATTCATTCCACATCTTTCATAAAATCTAAGCGCCTTTTCATTAAATTCCCAACAGTTTAATTCTACAGCATCACACTTATTATTTTTTGCGTATTTTTTAGTCTCATTAAACAATTTTGTTCCAATTCCTTTTCCTCTTAACTTTTCATCTACAACTAATTCATTTATCCATATCACTTTTCTATCTATTAAATTAATATGTTCTCTTACAATCTTAATTTTAAAAATTACAACTCCAACTATATTATTATTTTCTTCTGCTACTAAGATATTTTCATTATTTTCTAGTGCACCTTTTAATTCCAATTTGATTTTTTCAACGCCTTTTTCTTTAAAAATATCTTTTCTTTCACTATAATGCATTTCAGAAACCTGTAACATTAATGGTATAATTTGATTTATGTCATTTATTTTTGCATTTCTTATAATCATTACTTTTCTCCTTGAATCCTATTTTTTATATTTCCTTATTTATACCATAAAATTAGTCTAAATTCAATTATTTAAAATAAATTACTTTCTTTATAATACACAAAAAAAGTTAGCCAAATGACTAACCTTTTCTTATGGCTCGTTTGACACTTCCGTTTGCGAAAAATACGAGCCTGTATTTATAATCATATTTTATATTTGATTCTATGATTAGAATATAACATAAATTTTTAAGCTTTGCAAGTGGTTTATTTATATTTCCTCTATAGGATTCAATTTATCTATAATTTCATAAAAAATTTGATATACATACTGTATGTTTTTATCATTCTTTAATTTCTCATCTAGTGGATTCAATATGTACTTTTTTCCATCCGTATAATTTAAAAACCTTAGAGTCTCTGATGCTTTTAATTCTTTATTTGTTTCTAATATTTTTATTTCTCCGCCTTCTGTATTCTTAATTAATATATCCTTATTTTCTCTAGTTATTTCAATATTAATTTGCTCCATATACTTTTAATCTCCTTTCAACCGCTTCTTTACCTCCATCTAAATTTTGGCTTACCAAATCTAGTATATTTTTATCTTCTAAACATCCTGAGTCAATTTTTAAAATATTTTTTCTATCCTTTGATATATTTATTACATTATCTACATCTAAATTAACGACTAATAGTGGATTATGAGTTACAAAAATAATCTGTTTTCTATCTCTAACACTATTAAAGTATTCTATTAAATAATTTTCTATTCTTTTCATGCTAATATCATCTTCTGGTTGATCAATTAAAATTACATCATTTGTATTTTCTTTTGAAAGCTGAAGTTTATAATAAGTTAATGCAATTTCTCCTGGTGTTGTTCCAATTTCATCAGTCCCATTTTCATCCTTTATTCTAGTTTCCTCTTTTGTATATTCTGTAATAAATTTTTGAACATTAGAATTTAATTTACTTTCTACCATTTCAAACGTTGTAGCACCATTAACAGCCTTAACGAACTCATCTCGTGTGTTAATATCTTTTATTTTTTCACTAGATTGATAATTCTAAACAAATAATTCTTTGTACAACGCTACTTCTAAATTTGCATTATTATATTTTGCTTCCTTAATAAATTTAAAACCATGCTTAGATTTTATACTAGTACCATTAATTTCTTTTGGAAATATAGGAAATTCAACATTCTCATTTTTTTCATTTAAATAATTTTTTATTTGTAATGCAAAACTTCGAATTTCTGCAATCAAATCTTGATTTTCATTTTCTTGTGACGTTCTATCCTTTCTTATTTTTTCATTAATATTATTAAATACTGCAGTAATAACATTAATAGCTTTATTTTCAGAATCTATTTGATTAGTTTCTTTTGATATTTCCTTTCTTAATTCTTGTAATGATGTTAAAATAGTCTTAATCATTTTTTCTTTTTCATTTATATAAAATGTCTGATTTGATGTATATTCATTGTTTACTTCACTATATATTCTGTTTATTACATTGTATCTTTCTTTAGGAAGATTTTCTATAGTCTCAATATCAATATTTAATGAAACATAATAATTTTTAACTTCTTCATATTCTTTTATTAAAATTTTTAAATTATTTATTTTTTGTTCGTTTTCCTTTATTTTTATTTTTTCTTCTACATAATTTTTTAAATTAGTTACAAATCCAGTCATATTAGTTTTAAACTCATTTATTGTTGGAATTTCATCATAATATTCCGAATTATTTTCTAATAAATTTCCAGATTTTACTTGCTCAATAATTACACCTTGACTAATTTTTAATAATGAAGGAGAGCCAATTTTAGATATTTTAATTTCATTACTCTCATTAATCTTTTTATATTTTTTTTCATTCTCTCCATTTATTTTTCCTAGAATGTACGATTTTCCAGAACCATTTTCTCCAATAATTGCATTTATTCCTGTTGATAATTCAATATTATTTTCTCCTAATTTTATTTGATTTATATAATTAGAAGATGTTCCCTCATCTTTTCTTTCAAATCTCGTTTCTGGAGAACTTAAAGCTAATAACAAGCCTTTAAAAGTTGGTAAACATTTTATTTTTGATAAATATTCCTTTGGTGTTTTTATTGTACTATCTTTATTAGGATATGCACTCCAAACATGGCAATCACTTCCCGTAATTGTGGCAAATTTGGTATTTATTTCTTTTAGATTATTTTTTATCATCCCTTGAATTCTTGGTTTTTGATATTCAAGTGCATTAATGTATCCAATTCTTATCCATTCGTTAGGATCTTTTACTGCTTCTGACAAGCTATGATGTTTTCCAGTAGAATCTTGAACATCTATACCACTCTTTTGATGTGCTATTAATACTACACTTGTTCCTACCTTATATAAAATATTTTCAAATTCTTCTAATTTATAATAATCTGATTCACTTTCTAGTATTCTTACCTCATTAATTTTAGATTGAATATTCTCAATTTTTTTATCGTTGCAATCATCAAATATACAAATAATATGACATGATGTCGTGCTTGATTCTTCCAACATTACATCAAACTCTACTCCAGGCAATATATTCTTTATATCTTCGTATGGTGGCTTATTTATTACTGATTTTATTTTTTTATATAATTCATAATCAAATCTATTATGATCTGTGATTGATATCATATTAACTTTATTATCTTCAACATTTTTTAGCAACACATCTATATTCTCTATATTACTATCGGCTACATATCCTTCACGTTCTTTATATTCACTTGCTTTAGAGTGTATATGCAAATCTATTTTTATATTATTATTTAACATCTTTTTCCTTCCTTATTTAAAGATTTCTTTCATTATTCCATTCTTCATATCATTAATATTATAAACATTCTCCATTCTATCAAATGTTTCTCTTAAGTTATTTCTAGCTGAGATCCATCCCATTCCATCTGTAAACCATACAAATTCAAATCCTACAACTTTTTCTGCCTCTTCTGCTATCATTTTATAACTTCTTGCTGTTTCATTAAGTTTTGAACCACCAGCAGCATAAAAGTTAGTTTCTATTCCATAAATACAATTATCAGTTTTTATTACATAATCAAATCGCTTAGTTGCTTGATTTTTATTACTTATAAAAGACATATCTAATTTCCATTTATTTTCTATATCCTGTAAGTACATCTCTTTAAAATATGTTTCATTTTTCTTAAAACCTGCTTTTTGAATAAATTTTTCAACTAAATCTTCCATTAAATGTCCGCCACGATTTTTTCTAGCATTAGAATTTAGTCCAGATTCAACGCCTAAAACATAATCATATAAATTATTAACTAGATGTTTTTCTAATAATCCAAATAAACCTGTTTCTCTCATAAACACTTTATATTGCTCTACATCATAATTCATTTTTTTAAAATTATATTCAAATTTATTTCCAGCTTCATCTAAAACAATTATTTCATACTGTCTTACTGCTAATAATATAGGTATACATTTTAAAACTTCAGGATATTTTTTTACTAAATCTTCAAATTCTTTCTCTATATTTTTACTCCCGATTAAAGTATTTAACATATTTAGTTCTATTTTATATATTTCAGCATTCTTATATATCGTTTCAAAATCTATGTAATATTTATAATTAGCAATACTATCTGTAAATGTTAATAACCACTCTGCAAAGTTTCTTTTCATCTTTACTATTCTCCTTCTTATGACATTAAACCACCGCCACCTTCATTTCTTTTAGTATATGTGCTACTCCAACCAGTTCTTCCCAAAATGCTGATTGACTTTGGTCCATTATATTTTATAAAATTATTACTCATTGGATTACATACGTTTATTAATGGACATTCTTTATATCCATGTAATACCGCTTCTTTCCCACTAACGTATTTATTTTTTTCGATGTATATATATCCTTCTTCATCTTGACATGGTAAAACCTTATTAATCAATTTAGCTTCTGAATATATTTTGTTTTTTGCACATACTTGGCATTTTCTATTTTTTGATGAATGCCATTTAAATACATGTCCACAATTTTTTCCATTAAAGATAGCAAGTTTTTCATTACAAAACTCAATACCAATAATTCTATAAACTAAATAATCTAATAATGAGGGTCCTTCTATGCATTCTTTTGGATATTTTTTATTCCATATATTCCATACTTCTCTCCAAGCTTTAGCACACCATTGGTCTATTAAAGAATATTGGTAACAAAATATATCTAAAAAACTTGATACTAATGGTATCTCCGTTTTTAAAATTTCTGTTCTTAATGCCACTTTCATTGTATTTCTATCTGATGCTACATCTATCTGTTCAAAATTTTTATAGTCCTTCCATATACTTAATACTACCATATCTCTTATAAACATATCTGCTTTTTTATTTCCAAACCCCATTCCTTGGTTCTTTATTAATTGATTCTTAATCTCTAGTAAATCACCATTAAATTTTTTTAATAACTCAAATGGCTCACATTTAAATTGTAATAACATTTCGGCAGATTTTTTTGCAAATTGTATTCTTTTATCCGTTTGAGACAACTTAGAAAATTTCAAATCACTTATAAAACTTTCAGGTTTACTATTTATATACTCTTTGTCAAAAATACTTGGATCTTCCTTATATATTTCTGCATACTCTGAAAATTTTCTTGAACCGTTAAAATCTTGCGAAGCTGTATAAAATCTTATTTTACAAACTTCTTCATCATTTAATCCTTCTTTACTATATAAAGAATAAAAAGCCTCTTTATTATTTATATATATTTCATGAAATACATCTGCAACTTCTTCACATTTGGTTTTATTTATACTTGGTGATAAGATTTTTTCACAATTTTTTTCCCAAAATTTATGATAATCTGAAATATAATCTCTTTCTGAATCTAATTCAAATGTTTTTCCTATACCATCATAATTAGTATAAAGAAACTCATTTAAATTCTTTACTATATTTCTTCCTTCTTCTATTGTTATGCTATCTATATTTTTTATATTTAAATCAGTTAAAATTTCATTTAAAAAACTTATAATTTCTTCCATTTATTTTCTCCATCTATTAAACTATTATATCTTCTTATCGATAACTCCAAATATGCTTTTGAATTATCTATACCTATGTACCTTCTATTTAATTTATTTGCCACTATTCCAGTTGTACTGCTACCACAAAAAGGATCTAAAATTAAATCATTTTCATTAGTCGATGCTAAAATTATTCTTTCTAAAAGGTTCAAAGGTTTTTGTGTTGGATGTTTTCCTTGCTTTTTTTCTGATGGTTTTGTTATAGAAGTTGTCCAAACATCTTTCATTTGTTTATTACCATTCATTTGTTTCATTACATCATAATTAAATGTATATTTTACATTTTTCAAATCTTTTCTTGCCCACAAAATTGTTTCTGTTGAATGTGTAAAAGTTTTACAAGCTAAATTAGGTGGAGGATTAGTCTTTTGCCAAGTTATATTGTTTATAATTTTAAATCCTTCTTCTTCAAGAGCCATTCCTATCGAATAAATATTGTGTAGAGTTCCACTAATCCATATTGTTCCATTATCTTTTAATATTCTATAACACTCTTTAATCCAATTTCTATTAAATTTATGTTTTTCAGATATACTTAAACTTTTGTCCCATTTTCCTTTATTTACACTAACCATTTTTCCACCACTACAAGTAATTCCATTACTTGATAAAAAATATGGTGGATCAGCAAAAATCATATCAAAAGTTTTAGCTTCAAATTTTTTCAGTGCTTTAAATGTGTCACTATCAATTAATTTGAAGCTACCATCTTCATAATAGAATTTTCCTCTGTACATTCTATTGTCTCCTCATAATTTGTTATAAGTAATTCTGAAATTTCTCCTCTTCCTTTACTGTTTGCATTTATCATTCTCTTTGCTGAAACTTCATTTATATTAAATCCTTTGTAAATATCTTCAAAAAATATATCTTCCTTATTTGTATTTTTAGGATTTGAATTACTTAACATTAACTTTGCTTTTTTCTTATTTAATTCTCTATAATATTGTGCTAGCTCTTTTTGATTTTCATCATTAAAATCTTCTTTTGTATATGAAGTAAATCCTGATGTAATAGATAAAGGTCTATATGGTGGATCAAAATATACAAATGTTTTATTATCAACATATTTACTACTTTTTTTATAATCGCCATATTCAAAAACTACATTTTTAATTAATCCCGACAAGTTTCTTAAATTTTTAGAATCACATATTGTAGGATTTTTATATTTACCACAAGGTACATTAAATTTTCCACTTTTATTAACTCTATATAAACCGTTAAAACACGTCCTATTCAAGAATATAAATTCAGAAGCTCTTTTTACATCAATTACTTTTTCTAGTTTATAAGAATTGTATTTATTTCTTATATCATAAAAATAAGCTGTTCTATCATCTGTTTCTAATTTTAAAAATTCTTTTTCTTTTTTATCTAATTCTTCAATTAAATCTTCTACATTGCTTTTTATCACATTATAACAGTTTATTAAATCTTTATTTATATCAAATGCATATGCTTCTTTTACATCATATTTTTGTAATATGTCTATTAAAACTGCACCACCACCTATAAATGGTTCTACATATCTTTCTATAATTCCGTTTTCTAAATCAAATGGGTAAAAGTTCTTTAACTGTGGGATCAATCCGCCTTTTCCACCAGCCCATTTTACAAAAGGTCTTATTAACTCCATTTTTTCCTCCAATTCTACTCATAATATATCATATTTTTTCTATTTAAACAACAAATTAAGACCTAAATTATAAAAATATAATGCATATAGTTATAGTATATGCATTACATTTAACTAATACTTTCATATAAATATTCCACTATTCTATTGTAAAGTTTCATTACTGCTCGTAGAAAATGATTTTATATTTATCATCATATAACTTTCATCATCTAAAATTATTTTTTTTCTTTTCTTTTCATCTAATCCTATTCTGTCTAATAATTTATTTAAGAAAATCAAATCTATTATCATTATATATTTTATTAGTTTATTCTCTTTATATGTATTTTCTATTTCAGATAAATGTGTAAAATAGTTTCTTGTTTTTCCTGCATAATCATAAATATTTTCATATTCACCTGTGTAAACATCATTTTTTTCAAATTTATCTTTATAAATTTGAAATTCGTCATAACTTTGAATTTTTGTCCCAAATGATGTTTTATTTAAGTATTTATTATAAAGATATTCTATAATAACTCTAGGAATTTCTTTAACAAATCCTTTAATATTTTTATTGCTTTTTGCTAAATTATTATTTGATATAAATGCTTTCATTTTTTCTTCTGTATTATTATCATTACCATCAAACAAAATATTTTTTATCTCATTAATTTTCTCTTCATTATTGATTTGTTCTTCCTTAATTATATTTTCTTTATTATACATTGACTCTAATGCTTTGCACACAAGTAAATATTTATCCTCTATAATTGTACTATTAGATGAAAAATAAAAGTCAAATATTAATTTATATTCTTTATCTTGATATAACTTATACCAATTTCCAAACAAGTTACTTATTTCACTTTTTATAACTTCGTATTCTGTAAAATATTTTTGTTCAAAACCTCTTTTATCCTCAACATTACAGGCAAATATAAATCTACTGTATACTTTAAAATTAAAATTATTATTACCAACATAATAATATTGTATTTCGTCTGCAAATCCTATAAATAAAGAAAAAAATCGATTTATCATTAAAATGTCTTGATCTATCTCATATAAAGTTTTAGGATTTCTGTATTCTATGTGAATATATGGTTCATAGTAAAAACTATTTAAGTTTCCATCTTTTTCAACTAAATATCGATCTATATGTTTTTCATATTCTATATATATCTTTATCTCATTATTATTTATTAAATATATCTTTTCTATATTCCTTAACTTTATTATATTCTTAATTTCAAACATATCATCATTATAATTAGATTCATTTTCAGCATAATTCCAATTTTCAAATTTTGCAATATTTAACCATTTTTCTAAATTATTTAACTTATATTTTATATAATTAAATTTGCTGTCTATATTAATTTCTTCTTCATGTATTTTTTCTTCTAATATAGCATATTCACAAAAATATTTAGATTTTTGTGGATGAATATCTGTCAAATAACTTTTTAGCAATATAATATTACCTTTATCTGTTTTTCCATCAATCCTTGATATTACATTAAAAATTCTGTTTATATCATCTATTGTTAAATTTATAGATTTTTTTTCATTAATACAACATTTGCCAATAGTTTCTTTTCCTTCTATATTCCAAGAACCATAACATTTCATAATTATTCTCTCCTTGCTTTTATACTTCAATTTTTACTTTAACATAACCAAAATTTTTTATTAAGTACAATTTACCAAATATATAGCTATCCTATTTTGCTCTTCTTTTGTAAATTCCATTACTTTTGACATCACAAACATAACCAATGTATTATTGTATATTCCAGAAAACCTCATAATGTAGGTTTTATCAATATTTTTTAGTTTATTATCCATTTTTTCAAACAGTTCTTTCTTATTAAACTTTGTAGTTATATATGAACTTGAAAAAAATGCAATTCCTAATTTAAGTTTATCTATTATATTCATATCTTTTATTAAACTTATTATATATTCTTCTCTATTAAACATTTTCCCTCCTTAATTCAAATTATAATCATTCTTATTTTTCCCTTTTTTAGCCTGTATTTCGTTTAGTTCATCTTTAGTTAGTATCTTTCTTCTTGGATTTTTTACTATTTCTGCCTCATTATCATCAAATATTCCGCTTCTTTCTAAATCTTCTGCAACTATTGTATAATTTCTTTTTTCTTCTGGAATGTTCTCAAATTTTTCATCCATAATTTTTATTTGAAATCTTTTTACCAATCTTCTCCAAAAGTCCTTGAATCTACTTAATTCAATTTTTACTTTATCTAATGCCAACTCTAATTTATTAATTTTTTTGTTTTTAAATTCAATCTCTTCTTTTAAATCAGCAATAGTGGTATCTTTCTCGTTATTACTATAATATAATCTATCTCTTTCATTTACTAAATCCTTATACTTCTGTTCAATATTATCAATAATAACATTTAGATTATTTACACCTTTTATACTTTTAGTAGTGTCTTCTACTTCTTTAGCATAATTTTTAATTTTTTCAACATCTTCATTTGAAATTTGCTTATTGTTTTTATTAAATGTTGATGGTTTTAAATTGTCTAATATATTATTTATTTCTTCTGACTTATAATTTAGTTTTTCACTTTTGTTATTAGCTTCTTTTAATTTTTTTGCATTCTTCTCTTGCTCTTTTTTTAATTCTCTATATCCTTGCATTTCATTTACATGAATATCTTTATTTCTACCCTTTTGCTTTTTCTTTAGAGTTGCCTTTTGCACATAAACTTCATTAAACTTTTCAATACAATATGCTCTCATATTATCTTGTAAAGTTTTTAAAGACTCTTTTGTAAATATCTTTGATTTTGCAACTTGTTTCTTCATTCCATTCTTATATCCATCTTTTACAGGTATTCCAACTAAATGCATGTGTGGAGATGTTTCATCATAATGTACTACTGCATTTGCGACTTTAAAATCTGGTACAACTTCCATTAATTTATAAATTTGATCCTTATATACTTCCGTCATTTGTTTTTTATAGTCCATTGCTTTATCATTCCAAAAGTCCATATCACCAAGTTCAATTATTAATTCACAAGCTAAATCATGCTTACTATCTTTTGATATATGATTAAAATAATTCCCTATTTTTCTGTCTGCTCTTGTTTGCTTATTATCATATTCTAATTGTGCTTGTAGAAATTCCTTTTGATACAGATTTTGAACATCTTTATATAAATCATTTGTACCATATACAACTTGAATATCATCTGTTTTATGGTCATAATCTCGTAAGTTATGCTTATTAACTTTTGACAATTGTTGTGCATTTTGAATTGCATTATTACCAAATGATGTTGTACTTGAGCCATTTCCTTTTGCAACTTTTTTTGCTACTTTAGACCTATTTTTATCACTACCTAAATGAATAGAATATGCAAGTTCTTGTACCATAAATTGCTCCTTTCAACATATATACTTCATAGAACTTTCTCTAAAAAGCTTCTTTGAATATACTTAGAATTAGCAATGTATAAATAAAAATTGTGATGTTTTATACAAGTTTTATTTATACATTATTTTATAAAAAAGTAGCTTTTTTATAAAATGTTCCGCTAATTCGATGCCTCGCAGAGCCCCCGAGTTTTGATAGAATGTCAAAACTCATAGGGGGTTAGGAATTTTGACAAAGTCAAATTCCTGCTTCGTAGCCTTTCTTCGAAATGCTACTTCAGATTAAGCTAATCTTCGGAGCTTTCTTCTTCATCTTCTGTTTGCTCTGTCTTATATAAAACTAAATCAGAAATTGCCTCATAGTAATTGTCCAATTCATTTTTATCTGTTATTCCTTTTTCACGATAAGACACTGCACCAAGTTTTCCTCTAATCTTTCCTTTTGAATCTTTTATAGGAAAACTTTTATTGTTATCTACAAATACTGCTCTCATTAATCTTTCATTACCTTTTTCTCTTGGCATTGTAATCATCTTATCTTCTTGAACATACGAATGAGTCCAATCATAAACATCTTCGTAATATTTTACATCATAATGTTCTTTTAAATTTTCAATGTACTCATTTAATTCTGATTTAGTAATTCTAGGTGTACTTTTTATTACTGATATACCTTGCATCTCTTCCGTTGGTTTTGCTAGGTCGATACAATCAGCCTTATTTAATTTTTTAAGTTCGTCTAGGTATCTACTTCTAAAGTTTATTTTAATAATTTTAAAACTATCATTTCCTTCATCTTTTTCTAATACCATTGACTCAATAAATTTAGAAATGAATTCTTGCTTTTCAAGTTTGGTTTTTGTGTCCCATTCTGTCTTTAAATCTTCTACAAAACTATCACTGCTTAATCTGGATTCAATTTCAAAATCTCTGTCTGCCATAATCTTCATTAAAGAAAAATGTTTGGTATCAATTTCCATATTCTTCATTTTGTCTTGCTCTAACTTGTTAAGCTTTTCCTCAATACTTTTATAATCTTCTGCAAAATCTTCCATCTCAACTATTCCAGACATAAAAGCTTTTTTAATTCTATTTCTCTGTTTTTCTAACTCTGCAATTTCTTTATCAATATTTTCTGTATTCACTTCTTCTTTTTCTGCTAATATAGGATAGAAGTATTTTTTAACAACTTCATCATATTCTACCAAGCTAAGAATAAAGTTTAGTAATACATCTTCGATTTTATCTTCTCTAAAATAAAGATGACAATCTCCGCAGTTATAATACATATATTTCTTCTTACTTCCACCTGAACCTTTACATAGCATTAATTTACCACATTTAGGACAGATAAGTTTTTGAAAGAATATATAAACTCTATCTCTTGAAAATGATTGCTTATTTTTTTCTTTTTGAATTTGTACTTCTTCCCATTCTGCTCTTGTTATAATAGGTGCTACAACATCAGTATATATTTCTTCTTTACTTTCATCTTTAAGAGTTTTATTTCTAATGTAATCGCCTACATATATTCTGTTATTTATAATAGTTCTGACTGCTGCCTCAGTCCATTTATTATGTTCTGGGTATAAAACTTTTTCTTCATCTAATATACAAGATATTTGATAATAGCTTTTTCCTTCTAAATACATATTAAATATTCTTTTTACTATATCTTTAGTATTAGGATCTATCTTTACAACTTTGTCTTTATCTCTATAATAACCAAGTGGACAAGTTCCAGGTAAATGACCTGCCTTTATTGCTCCACTCATTCCAAATTTTGTTCTTTCTGATACAACTTCTATCTCTAATTGAGAAAGAACTGTTAACATTCTAACAAAGAATCTACCATTAGCTGTTGAAGTATTAACATCATCTCTTTCACAAATAAGATAACAATCATACTTCTCTAATTCTGCAATTAAAAGTTCCAAATCTCTGACTGAACGAGTTACTCTATCAAGCTTATATGCAACTATATAATTAATTTTTCCTTTTCTCATATCATCCATCATTTCTTGAAATCCTGGTCTATGTTCCATGTCTTTAGCACTTATACCACGATCTTGATACACTTTATAAACTTGGTATTCTTTAAAAGTACACAATTGCTTTAATTTTTCTTCTTGTTCTCCTAAGCTAAAGCCTTCACGAGCTTGGTCTTCTGTACTAACACGAATATAAATACCAGCAATTCTTTTTTCTTCTTGATTCTTTGAATCCATTTATATCGTCTCCTTTCTCATAAAAACACAAAAGAGTATTAGAAGCATTTATATGCTAAACTAATACTCTAAATATATTTATATGTTATTTTGTTGTGATGTTAGTAAAAAAAATTAAATACACTTAAAATATCAGTTTACCATATCTTGCAGTCTAGCAATTGGATACTTATTCTCTAAATTACCTATATAGAAATACTCATGATTATTAAAAAATAGAAATAATTTTTCTTTAATAATAACTCTATGTGGCTCTACATAGGCTAAATTAGTATGCTCAATAATTTTTAGACTACCGTTCTTTATCATTGGTACACAATTATTAAAAGTGCAAGCCCATTTAATTTTTGAACGTAGTTCATCAGTCATATTAATTTTTCTTTTAACGATATTTATCATATCACAAAAACCTCCTTTTTTCAAGCATTTCACGAAGATTCGCTATTTGAGGAAAATAAATTTTAAAAAATTATAAATTTAAATAACGAATTTCATGATTTCGAGAATCATCATAAAATACTTAAGAGATTTTTATAGCAAAAAAGAAGCTAGTTTATAGAATCAAACTAACTTCTTTCTCTTTTTGATTTTGTCTAAACTTTGAAACTCTTTTATATTAAGACTTTCAAGTGGTTCGACGAAAATCGTTTATGGCTCCTCGTGTTGGGCTCGAACCAACGACCTATCGGTTAACAGCCGAGCGCTCTACCAACTGAGCTAACGAGGAATATATAAATCTGGCAACAACCTATCTTTCCAGCAGGGTAACCCACAAGTATTTTCGGCACATTTAGGCTTGACTTCTGTGTTCGGAATGGGAACAGGTATTACCCTAAATGTCATCATCACCAGAAAATTGATAACTAATTTTTTGTACTTTTGCATTATACAATAATTAATAATAATTTTCAAGTACTTTTTTATATTTTGTGTAATTTTTTTTATTTTATTCAAGCACACTCAAAAATACATAGATGAATTTTTAGGTCGTTTTAGTCTTTCGATTGATTCTTCTTTTAAATTGTGGTTAAGCCCTCGATTTATTAGTATTGGTCAGCTTAATGCATTACTGCACTTACACCTCCAACCTATCTACCACATAGTCTACGTGGAATCTTACTACCTTACGGTATGGGATATCTTATCTTGGGGTGGGCTTCACACTTAGATGCTTTCAGCGTTTATCCCTTCCCTACTTAGCTACTCAGCCGTGCCGTTGGTACGACAACTGATACACCATTGGTAAGTTCAACCTGGTCCTCTCGTACTAAGGTCAACTCCCCTCAAATATCCTTCGCCTGCGACAGATAAGGACCGAACTGTCTCACGACGTTCTGA